>Ga0181530_10003889_pt1 | contig 16278 bp, 7 predicted proteins | sample PEATcosm2014_Bin_42_FD_119769 | JGI IMG/M metagenome (GOLD analysis project Ga0181530, IMG submission 119769) | Peatland microbial communities from MTU Mesocosm Facility, Houghton, MI, USA - PEATcosm2014_Bin10_60_metaG | ecosystem: Environmental > Terrestrial > Soil > Wetlands > Peat | place... | reverse complement strand
CCGCGGCGCTTACCGACTCCGCTCCGCCATCTTCGGGCAGCCCGCTGGTGGACCGGCTGGTGGCAAGCTGTGTGGCCAAGGATCCCGCGGTCCGCTGCCAGCGCATGCAGAAGATCATCATGGAACTCAAGCTGCTCAGCGTGGCCGCTCGCCGCGCCGAACCCCCGGCTGCCCACCGCGCGCAGGCGGAAGCCCAGTTCCGCTCCGAAATGAACCAATTGGAAGCGCGCGCCGCATCCCGCATGGCTTCGCACGAAAGAGCCACCGCCCAGATGCAGGAGGCGCATGAGAAGGCCCTGGCGCAACTGCGGGAAGACCATCAGACCTCGCTCACGCAAATGCAGGAAGCGGCCGGCGACGTAAACACGCTGCGCGGCCAGCTTGCCGAAGTGGGCTCCCGGATCGTCGAAGTGGAGGGGCGCCTGGCCCAACCGATCGCTGAAGTGCGGGCCATGGTCGACCAGATCGTCGCTCGGGTGGAGCACGCCATCGAACCGCTCGGCCGGCGCATTGCCGATGTGGAGGAAACCTTGCAGCAGCTCTCCAACCGTTCCGCCGTTTTGCAGGAGAACCTGGCGGCCGATCTGAACGGAATCGAGCAGAGCCTCGCGCAGCATGCCGCCGCCATCGATTCGGCCCGCACCGCCATGGCGCAGACCGACGACCTGGTGGAACGCGTGGTCGAAGCCCTCGAGCTGTTGCAGTCGAGCGTGCTCGATCAACGCGAAGAACGCGCCGTGCTGATCGACTAAGCGGCATTCTCCGCTGGTAGCGCCGGCGGTCTGGCAAGACCGCCGGTGTCTTATGCGCGCTTGACCATCTTCAAAGAAAGAACCGGCGGCGAAGACCGCCGGCGCTACAACCCAAGTAGTCTGTGGACCCCACTCATTTCTTGCCTGCGGGCGGTCTGATTCCCGCGCTCTCTTTGGCCAGCGGACTCCCGGGGAAGCGCTGCCGCAGCAGCTTGAACGCGTCGTTGGCCTCCGGCCAGCGACCCAGTTCCACCAGGCTCTTTCCTTTGTAGAACAGCGATTCCGCAATCCGGTTGGATTCCGGGTAGTTCTGCACCACCTGGTCGAATGAGCCGGCTGCGTCATCCCAGTGTTTCAGCGAATACTGAATCCAGCCGGTGCGGTACTGAGCCTCGGGAGCCTGCGCATCGTTGGGATACCACTTCAAGAAGTCGCGATACTCCTGGAGCGCCAGGTCGAGCGACCCGCCGCTGCGGTCGCGCTCCGCGCTCGCGATCAGGTCCGAGGCGGAGATCTGCGGCGCATTGGGGTCCGGCGTGGCTTGTCCGGAGGGAGGCGCCACGGGAGTCTGCATGGTTTTCACGGCGTTGCCCAGGTCGGCAATCTGCGTGGCCAGTTTGGCCAGGGCGGTATTGAGATCGGCAAGGGAATCCTTGATGGATGCTACATCGCTGGAGACGCCTTGCAGCCGCGCTGCCATCCCCGCCATGGCGATCGAATTCTTACCCTCCTGGTCCTGACGGTCCTGGAGCGACTTCTGCAGGCGATCACCCATCGAGGCCAGAGACCTGCCGGTCTGTTCGGCGGCGGCGCGCGCCTGGTCGGCCTGCTTCTGCGCCAGGTCCGCGAGCTTGTCGTCGAGTGACTTCTGCAACCCCCGGACTTGCTCCTGCAACGCAGCCACATCGCGCTGCAGTTCCAGAATGCTCTTGTCCGCGCCGAACACGGCAGGAGCCACGCACAGCGCAACCGCCAAAAAGCGTCGGAACATGCCAGGCCACCCCCAAGTATTCATCCTACAGCCACGAGCCGCTTCTTGCACCGGGAAGGCACGTTAGTAGAGAATAGGGGCAGCACTCTGGGGTATTCCGATGGATCATTTCGAATCCGGCCCGCCGGCGGCGCTCGCCAAGGCCGCAAGCCGGGGCATGCCGGAGATTATCGATAAGGCCGGCCACCTGGTGGTGGCCCTGCTGGAATCGGCGTCGCAGGCAATTGTGGCCGTGAACCGCGAGGGGCGGATCGTGCTGGCCAACCGCCGCGCGGAAGAGATCTTCGGTTACTCGCGCGAAGAACTGTTGGGCCAGCCGCTCGAAATGCTGGTGCCGGATGCGCGCCGCACCCACCATGCCCACGACCGCGAGGAATACTTCGCGCGTCCGCGCATGCGCCCGATGGGGACCGGAATGGACCTGGCGGCGCGCCGCAAAAATGGCACGGAATTCCCGGTGGAGGTGAGCCTCAGCTATGTGGAAGCCGAGGGCGGCGGCTACGCCATCGCCTTCGTGAGCGATATCAGCCAGCGCAAGCACCTCGAGGAGCAGTTGCTGCACGCGCAGAAAATGGAAGCCGTGGGCCGCCTGGCGGGGGGCGTGGCGCACGACTTCAACAACATGCTGACGGTGATTTCCGGCTACAACCGGATGATCCTGGATGAGCTCTCGGCGCTCGATCCGCTACGCGGGTATGCCGAAGAAGTTCTCAAAGCCGCCGACCGCGCCGGAGCCCTGACCAACCAGTTGCTGGCTTTCAGCCGCCGCCAGATCATGCGGCCGCGGGTGGTCGGCGTCAACGCCGTGCTTGCCCAGACAGAGAAGATGTTGCGCCGCCTGATCGGCGAGGACGTGGAACTGGTGATGCGGCTGGACCCCGGCGCGGGCAACATCAAGGCCGACCCGGGCCACGTGGAGCAGGCCGTGGTAAACCTGGCGATAAACGCGCGCGATGCCATGCCCTTGGGCGGGCGCCTCACCATCGAATCCGAAAATGTAACCCTGGACGAAAACTATACGCGCACCCACATGGGCGTAAAACCCGGTGAATTCGTGCTGATTGCGGTGAGCGACACCGGGCACGGCATGGACGCCGAGACGCGCCGCCGGATCTTCGAGCCATTCTTCACCACCAAGGAGAAAGGCAAAGGCACGGGCCTCGGCCTAGCCACGGTGTATGGCATGATCAAGCAGACCGGCGGCGATATCTGGGTCTACAGCGAGCCCGGAAGAGGCACCACTTTCAAGCTTTACTTCCCGCGCGTGGCCGAGCCCACCAGCGATTCAGCGGAGGGCGACGGCGACCTCGCGAAGCGCTCCGGAGGCGAGACCATCCTGGTGGTGGAAGACGAGACAGCCGTGCGCGAGTTGACCGTGCGCATCCTGCAACAACTGGGCTACGTGATTCTGACGGCCTCCAGCGGCGCCCAGGCTCTGGACATCGGCCACACCCACGAAGGGACCATCCACCTGCTGCTGACCGATGTGGTGATGCCGGGTATGAGCGGGCGTCATCTGGCGGACCGGTTGCTGGAACGACGTCCGGGCACGAAGGTGCTGTTCCTCTCCGGCTACACGGAGAATACGGTGGTGCACCATGGCGTGCTGGATGCGGGCGTGAATTTCCTGCCCAAGCCCTTCAGCCGCGAAACCCTCGCCAAGAAACTGCGGGAAGTGCTGGCCAAGGCATGAGTGGCATAGACGATCGGTTTTTGTCGTCTGCCGGCTGCCGTACTCCAGCCGGCAACGGCAGACCGCGAAAGGCGATGGCCTGTCCCGCGGCCCTTTACTTGGGATACGTGCCGAAAATCCTGCGGCAGCAGCCATGCAAGCGATGCGGCCACTGCGTGGCGGGGAAAAACATGAAGGGGCATTCGCCGGCCACCACCGGGATGTCGCGATCCTGGCAGAGTTTGAGCGCGCCGGGGCTTACGGCGCCGGGGCCCGTGGCACGGTACAACCAGACGCGGCAAACGCCCGCGGCGTCGCATTCGCGCACGACCCGCTCGCTTTGGGCCGAGGGGGTCATCAACAGCGCTCGATCCACGCGCGGCTCGATATCCTGCACGTTGGCATAACAGCGGACGCCTTCCACGTCCGCCATGCCGGGGTTCACCGGGATGGCTTCATAGCCGCGCCGCCGGAATTCGCGGAAAAGGCTGCGGCTAAAATGCTTGGGGCTGCGCGAAACGCCGATGATGGCGACGCGTTTCTCCGTCAGAAAGTCGTCAATCTCTTTGCGAGCGGTCATCACTACCCCCGTTATCGGACTATTTACTCTTAAATAACACGCGGCGGCTGCGATGTAAAGCGGAGGTTGTAGGAGATAGCAGAAACAACAGGAAGGAAGGCGGGGCAGGCGTGAGCCTGCCCCACCGGTTATTGGAACGGTTAGAAGCTGAACTTGGCGGCCACGACGATCACGCGGCCGGTAACGATCGCGCCCTGGCCCGAACCGTAAGGGCTGGTGGGCGGGGCGAGAGTGCCGGAGGTGGTGCCGAGCGAACCCGAAGTGATGGATGCGGTCGGGTTCGAGAAGTTCGGATGGTTTAAGACATTGAAGAACTGGCCACCGATTTCGACCGCATAGCGCTCCTTGATGAAGAACTTCTTGCTGAGCTGCGTGTCGACATCGAAGTAGCCGGGTCCGCGGAAGACGCCCGGTCCGGTTTCACCGAAACCCATCTGCATCGGCGTGGCAACGCCCGAGGTCAAATTGTAGGTCTCGAAGTCGCTGGGGGTCCAGCACGGCGGAGTGCTGCTGCCGTGAATCGCGGTGCACACCGTTTGGAGGCTGGGGTTGATGACGGTGGCAGGCGGAGCAGTGCCGGTTCCACCGCCGGAGTTGATCTGCGCGGCGAGCTTGCTGTCGGACGACGTGAAGGGCCGGCCGGTATAGGCATAGAGCTTCAAGCCGAAATTCCAGCCGCCGATCACCTGGCTGAGAATGCTGTTGGCGAACTTGTGCGGTTCGGTCCAGACCAGGTCGCTGACAATGGCATGACGCACGTCGATGCTCTCGTTGCCATAGCCAAAGCCCAGGTTGTAAGGGTTGTAGACTGAGGCGTCGCCCAATCCGTGCGACCAAGTCCAGCCAAACTGGCCCTGGAAGCCATAGCTCATGGAGTGCCGGACCTGCACCGTCATGGCGTCGTAGTTGGAGTAGCCCGCCGTCAGCACCTGGGTTACGGTGAGGAAACGGGGATCCGGCGCGGCCGTCGGCAGGCCGCCGAAGTTCGTACCGTAATACTTGTTTAAGCCGTTGCTGGCCAGCAGTAGGAAGGAGTTGGCCCAGGTGTTGGACATCGCCTGATCGTAACCGTGATTGCCGGTGTAGGTGACGGCCAGGACGTCGTGCGCATCCAGCGAGCGCTCCAGTTCCATGCTCCACTCCGTGGTTTTCGGCGGGACGAAACTGTTCGGCGGCGAATAGTAGCTGGGAAGTGCGTATGCAATCGGTGCCAACGCCGCCACCATCTGGGTGTAATTAAAGCCCTTCCCGAATCCGGAGGTGAAGGTGTTGTGGGCCGCGGCCGCCGCATAGGCCGAACTGGCGGTATCGGTCGGCATTCCGACTTCACCGAAATGGACGCTGGCGCTAAACACGCTGGGAGGGTTGCGGAACACGCTGGATGCCACGCTACCTGCGAACAGGGTGGCAAACGAGCCGATGCCGCCGCGAAGTACCGTCTTGGAATCGATGTTCCATGCGAAACCGAAGCGCGGTTCCGGGACCACGGATTCCAGGCTCTGATACAGGTTGTGCAACCCCGTGGTGATGGTCTGGTTGTAGGGGACGCTGGCGCCGCCGGTGTAGCCCGACATGCCGAACTGCGTGTTCATGCGGGCGAAGCAGTTATCCAGGCAGGCCGGATTGCCGTCGTGCTCCAGGCGGATACCCAGCGTCAGCGTAACATTGCGCCGGATCTTCCATTCATCCTGCACATATGCGCCCAGCGAGCTCATACGAAGGTGCACCTGCAACAAATTCGGGTAGCTCTGGGTGAAGGAATCGCCCAGGCCCGTGGCGTCGATCTTTCCGGTGGTGAAATCGGTCAAATCGGGGATGTTGTAAAATCCGTTGAAAGCCGATTCGTTGTTGGTGTAATCGGTGATCTTGTTGTACCGGTAATTGACGCCAACCTTAAGGCTGTGCTTGCCTTTGATCCAGGTGAGGTCGTCCACCAACTGAGCCTGGCCCACGTTGCGCCCCTGGGGCATGTTGGTGGCCGTGCCCACCTCTGAACAGCAGAAGTCTGTCACGTTGATGGTCTCCGGCATCGCAGCCTCGACCTTTTGCAAGCTCGCGTAGCCGAAAATCGCCTGGTACCAGGAGCCCGAACCGATGAAATTATTCACCAGGGTAGGCGAGAAGGCGTAGGTATACGTCAACTGGCCGTTATCGGCGGGCTGGTTGCTCTGCTCATTGAGAATCGGGCTGATGAGGCTCGGCCCGGTGGCCTGAAGGCCCCAATCGTAGTTGTAGCGCAAGCTGAGCTTCTGCTTGTCGGTGATGTTGTAGTCCGTGCGAATAGTGATCAGGCTTTCTTTGTTTGTCTCGCTGACGTTTTCGGCGAATTCGTAGGTGCAAGGCACGGTGGTGCCAAACACGCCGCCGCCGCCGGGCGCGGCAATGCCTGCGTTCCAGAAGGTGCCGGTTCCGCAACCCAGGTGGCCGTTGCCGTCCTGTAAGGGTCCGTTGCCATTGGCTACGGGGACAGCGCTCTTGGCGCCGGATGCGCCGTTCCAGAGCGCAAACGCATCGTTATAGAGAGGCAAGGCGGCCGCGTCGGCGTGCGCCAGGGTGTAGGCCTGGAGCTGCGGAGAAGGAATGGCTACCGTGCCCGAACCCGGCAGGGCATACTGCAAGCTCTCGTAATTGAAGAAGAAGAACAGTTTGTTTTTCTTGATGGGACCGCCAAAGGAGCCGCCGAACTGGTGGGAATCGGACCGCGGTTGCTGCAGGCCCTCCTGGTTGTTGAAAAAGTCGTTGGCGTTGAACTCCTTGTCGTTGTAATTGTGGAACAGGTTGCCGTGGAACATGTTGCTGCCGGTCTTGCCGATCCAGTTGACCTGCGCGCCGCTCATGCGTCCGAAATCGGCGCTGTACGCGTTGAGGATCACGGCCGCCTCGGCGACCTCATTGGCCCCCAGCGTGTTGTTGCTGGCGCCCGAGTTGTTGATATTCAGATACGGGTCCATATCGTCGGCGCCGTTGAGGGTGTACAGGGCGGTGGCGCCGGGGATTCCGTTGACGTTGAAGTTTCCGGATGCGCCGCCGCCGGGCAGCACCAAAATGCCCGGAACGGTGAAGGCCATGGTGGTGAGATCGCCGCCCATGGTCGGCAGATTGGTAACCTGGTTGGTGTTGAAGCCACTCGCCAGGTTGGCGTTTTCGGTCTGCAGGATGGCAGCCTGGGCCTCAACCTCAACCACTTCCTGCGTGCCTTGCACGTTGAGCGTGAGGTTGATGGCAGTTGCCTGGCCCGCTATCAGAGTGAATTTTTCTGTTTTGGATTTCAGGCCGGTAGCTTCGCCCGACACGTAGTAATCGCCCGGTTGCATCAGCGTGAAGCGATACTGCCCGCTCCCATTAGCGGTTTCCGTATGGGTTTCGTTGGTGTCGGCGAACTTGGCGGTCACCTTGGCGTTGGGCACGACCGCCCCGCTGGCGTCGGTGACGACGCCCACAATATCGCCAGTGGTCATTGTCTGGCTGTGCGCGGCAGGCACGCCAACGAACAGAAGCATTACAGCCAGGCCGGCCAGTGCCAGCCAGGAACGCCTCAAGTGCGTTAATCCCTTCATGTAAGAGACCTCCTTGGTCTCGAAACTAACCTTGCTTACCTAATCCCACTAGCTGACGCAAGAAACCGCCAGCGTAAAAAAAACCGCACTCCGAATGATTCCTGGTGTAACCTCTTTACTTCTACCGCTACCGCTCCGGCGAACCCTGACTCCGGACGGCGCTTTGCAAGACCCCGGAACCCGTTCCACGGGTACATGCAGGGCTTTCCTTTATAAACACCTGTGGGAACATTCTACATTGACCCGTCGTAATAATCAAGAATTAAATATCCTCAAACCTTAAATCCTCAATTCTGCATCCTCAAACGCGAAGGCCCGCGTCATTAGCGCGCATTTCTCACACGTAGCCCGAAGTGGCGCACGCAACTCCTGCGTGCCGTGCCGGGACGCATCTCGACACGCAGGTCCGGTGTACGGACAGCCTCTCGGGACCGGGCGTCGGCATGAGCCGGCGCGGCAGGCATGAGTGCGTGCGCCACCTTGTCACCACTGAGAGTCTGGAAGAAATGCAGGTTAGGTATTAAGGCAGGGAACCGTCACGGTGGAACGCTCAGTCAAGAGGGAAGTAGGCTGACTGCCGCTGGGCGTGAGCTATCGGGCGCGCGTCAATCTCCGATTCCGAGTCGAAGACAAACAAAAAAGTGGGGCAGGCCTGAACCTGCCCCACCGGTTCCTTTTCTGACTTCTGCCTTCCATATCCAGAAGGGATATCAAAGGCAAAGCGATTCCCGGTCCGGTTAGAAACTGAACGTCCCGGTGAGAACCAACACGCGTCCCGAAACCGAAGCGCCCTGGAACGAACCGTAAATGCTGGTAGGGGGACCCAGAGTGCCGGTGATGGTTCCGAAGCCGCCCGAGGTAATGCTTCCCGAGGGGTTGGCGAAGTTCGGATGGTTGAGCACGTTGTAAGCCTGGACGCCGAAGACGAACTTAAACTTCTCCCGGATGGCGAAGCTCCGCTGCAGCGTCGTGTCGATATCGAAGTACCCTGGTCCGCGGAAGCTGTCGGGTGCGATGTTGCCCCAGTCGGTCTGGATCGGCGACGAGATGCCTGAGTTGGGGTAAGTGGCAAAGTCGGTCTTTGGCAGGCAAGGCTGGCCGATCGAATTGCTGGAATTGCAGTGCATGCCGAAGGCGCTGGGAACCACCAGATCCGCCACCGGGGTGAGTACTCCCGAAGAGTTGACGTCCGATGCGATCTTGCTGTCGCTCACGCTGAAGGGAGCGCCGCTGTAGATGTACATCTTCAGACCCAGGGTCCAGCCTGCGACAAGCGCGTTCAAAGCCTTGTTCGATGCCTTGAAGGGCTGGCTCCACAGCAGATCGCCGGCTACCTGATGCCGGTTGTCAAAGTTGAGGCTGCCATTGCTGTTGCTGAGGTTGAACGGATTCTCGTAGCCGATGGTACCCAGGGCGTGGCTCCAGGTGTAGTGGAATTGGGCCGATAACCCGTAGCTGAACTGGTGCCGGTATTGCAGCGTGAGGGAGTCGTAGTTGCTGATGCCGTTGTTGTAGTACTGGGTCACCGTCACGAAACGCCCGTCGGGTGCAGCCGCGGGCAATCCTCCGTACGGGCCCCCGTAATTCTTGGTGCTGGTGGCGCTGGCGTACATGTTGGCGTTGACACTCTCCTGCAGATCGTAGCCGTGGTTGGCCACATAGGAGACTGTGAGCATGTTGTGAGCATTGAGCGCCTGCTGGATCTCGAAGCTCCACTCGAGCGTATGGGGGGCCAGAAAAGTGGAAGGGAAGGAGGCGATGCTGGGCGTGCTAAACGTGGCCGGCTTTACCGCGCTTTGGATCTGCGCCAGCGTAAAGCCGGAGTTAAACCCGCTCTCAAATGCGTTCGCCGAAACCTGGGCAGTGTAGGCGGAGCTGGTGGGATCGGTAATAATTCCGACCGTTCCGAAGGTCAACCCGGACGGAGCGAACTTGTTCGGCACCTGGTTGGCCAGCGTGCCGCCCAGGCCGTCGGTGTAATTGGTGGAAAACAGTCCGATCCCCCCGCGGATGACGGTTTTCTCGTGCCCGAACGGCGGCTTGTAGGCAAATCCGATGCGGGGCTGCACGATGGGAGCTTCCGCGTTATAGAAGAGATTCGAGCTCTTTGTGAGGGTGGTGTTGTAGGGAACGCTGACGCCGCCCTGATAGCTGGAAGAATTGAACGGCACGTTGGTGAGGACAAAGCATTTTTCGATGCAGGTGGGGTTGGAGGCCTCTTCGACGCGCAACCCGTAGGTCAGCTTCAGATTCTTGGTGACGGCCCATTCGTCGGAGACGTAGAAGTCGGCCGAGGGAAACCGGAAATGGAGCGCGCCGTAAAGCGGGAAAGACTGGCTGAAGCTGCTGAGGGCGTTTCCAGTGGCTCCGAGCTTGCCATCGGCGAAGTCCGACAAATCGCCCAGGCTGTAGGCGCCCAGGAACGCTCCGGAGGCGATGCTGGTATAAGTGTACTGGTCGTAGCGGGCGTTCACGCCGGCCCTCAAGGTGTGCTTGCCCTTGGTCCAGGAAAAGTCGTCGTTGATCTGGAAATGGCCCACGTTTCTGCCGTTGGGAAACGCACCCGCGCCAACCGTGGCAAAGCCGCCGCCGTTGGCGCCGCCGTCGCCGACGGCGATCGAGTCCGGCATGAGCGCCTGTGTCTTGCTGAAATCCTGGACGCCGAACAGAGCCGTGTACCACAGGTACGAGGCGTTGAACGCGTTGACGACCGTCGGGGTGACGACCCAGGTGTGCGCAAGGCTTCCCTGGGAAGAAGGCTGGTGGCTGACGGAGTTATACAGCGGATTGATCGGGCTGGTGCCGGTGGCCTGAACGCCCGTATCGTAGAAGAAGCGAAGCGAAAGTTTTTGACTGTTCGAAAGGTTAAAGTCAAGCCGACTGGTCATCAACTGTTCGGTGTTGATTTCGGTATCGTTGACGCCGAAGGCCTCCGCGCAGGGCGTGTCCACGCCAAATGTCCCGCCCGTTCCGGTGGGAGTCTTGTAGAAGCTGTTGATGCCGCACCCCAGGTGGTTGTTACCGTCCTGCAACTGGCCGCCGCCGTTGGTCACCAGGACCGCGCGGTTGATTCCGGGAGAGCCTTTGATCAGGTTGAAATAATCCTGATACAGAGGAAGCTCGGCCGCGGCAACATGCGCCAGCGTGTATGCCTGGAGCTGGGGCGACGGAAGGGAAATCACGCCGGACGCGGGAAGAACGTAGCGCAGGTTTTCGGTGTCGAAGAAGAAAAATATCTTGTTCTTCCAGACCGGTCCGCCGATTCGGCCTCCGAACTGGTGGGCATCCGCCCTGCCTCTTGGCGTTCCGGAGGAGTTGCTAAAGAAGGAGTTCGCGTTGAGCTTTTCCCAGTTGAAGTTGTAGAAAAGATTTCCGTGAAACTGGTTCGCGCCGGACACGCCGACCATGTTGACCTGAGCGCCAGCCATGCGCCCGTACTGAGGGCTGTAAGCATTCATCACCACCGCCACTTCACCCACTGCGTTGGCGCCCAGCAGGTTGTTGCTGGCTCCCGAGTTGTTGAGATTGTTGGCGGGGTCCATCTGGTCCATGCCGTCGAGAGTATAGAGGACGCTCGAGCCCGGAATGCCGTTGGCGTTCATGTTGCCGGAGCCGCCGGTAACGGCCACACGAATGCCGGGAGCGGTCATGGCCAGCGTGGTGAGATCGCCGCCCGGCATGGGGAGATTGTCGACCTGAGTCTTGTTGAAGTTGGTCTCGAGGTTGGCGTTCTCGGTCTGCAGGAGGGCCGCTGCCGCAGTCACCTCGACGACGGTAGTGGTTGCCTGCGCACTCATGCTGATGTTCAGTTCCTGCTCCTGGCCCACGAGCAGGGTGATTTTTTCGACGTTCGATTTCAGGCCCGTCGATTCCGCAGAGACGTCGTACTCGCCCGGCTTCAGCAGCGGAAAGCGATACTGGCCCTGGCCATTCGACACCACCTTGCGGGTTTCGCCCGATTCCTTGGACTTTATGGTGACCGTCGCGGCGGGAACTACCGCGCCGGAGGTATCGCTGATCACGCCGGCAACGTCCGCGGTGGTGATGGTCTGACTGAATGCGAGCGGCGTCATAACAGACGCGGCCGCTAAAAACAACGTCGCCAAAAGACCGGCAAATGCCGTCTTGGAAACACGCTGTGCATTTCTCTTTAACCCCTTCATCTTGAAGACCCTCCTTGGTCTCGGGACTAACCTTGTGCCTACCCTAACCACAAACTGAAGCAAGAAGCCGCCGGCGCAAGAAAAACACACCGGACTCCAAATGATTTTTGTGTAACCCCTTTGGTGCTACCCCTACCGCTCCGTCGAACCCTCAACACGGAGGAAAGCTTCGCGATCGGCCCCGATACAACCCCGCTGGGCCTCCGCAATTAATGAATAAATGCGCTGATGGGTTATATAGATACCATTGTTTCGTTACAATTGCAACTGGTGGGTTCACTGTTGGAATAATCGGCGCATCCAACCTCCCGACCTGGAACGGCCCGCGCGCATGCTGGTTGGGCCGGGGCCCGGCGGACGTAATGCGACAACGGGTCGGGATGGGAGCTACCCCAGAGCTAGCCCGGCAGCCTCACCAGCCACACGGCCGCGCAGGCCAGGCCGCTGCCGATGGCGGCGCCGGCCAGGACGTCGCTGAGGAAGTGCATGCCCAGCAGGATGCGCGAGGCGGCCACACTGAGGGCACAGAACAGCAGGCCGAGCGAGAGATCGGGGTAGAAACGGCTGAGCGAGACGGCTACGGCGAAAGCCGTGATGGTGTGGCCGGAGGGAAAAGAAAACTGGTCGGGCGGCAGCAGGGTGGCCCAGCAGTGAGGTTCGAAGACGCCGGGGCGGCGGCGGGCCGCGGCGTGCTTGAGGCGCAGGAACAGGGTGACGCCGAGCGAGGCCGCCAGCGCCGCCGCGGCTACAGCCGGGAAACGTTGTGGGCCGCCCGCCAGCAGAAGGATCGCGCCCATGGTGTACCAGAGCCAGCCATCGCCGCCGCGGGTGGCGCAGAGCATCCAGGCGCGGATCCAACGGGGCGCGTGCCAGCGGTTGACGCGCCGCATCAGAGTGTGGTCGCGGTGCGCGATGTACTCGAGCATGGCGCCGGCGTTGACCATACCCCTTTGTACCGGGAGGACGGCTACAAACCCGTGACATCGCCAACAAACATTCGTTACGGCAATTGTTTTCCGTGACGGAACCAACGCAGCATGCCACAATCGGACTGATGAAGAAGCTGGACTTCATCTATTTCGATGCAGGGGGCGGCCACCGCGCGGCGGCCAACGCCCTGCGGCAGGTGATGGAGCGGCAGGAGCGGCCATTCCAGATCCGCATGGTGAACCTGCAGGAGCTGCTGGACGGGCTGGACGTGTTCCGCAAGCTAACGGGGCTGCGCCTGGAAGACTGCTACAACCTGATCCTGAAGAAGGGCTGGACGCTGGGCTCGGCGCAGCTTACGGCGGGCATGCACCTGGTGATCCGCCTGTTTCATGGCCAGCAGGTGCGCATGCTGGCGGCGTTCTGGCGGCAGAGCCGGCCGGACATGGTGGTTTCGCTGGTTCCGAATTTCAACCGGGCATTGTTCGAGAGCTTGCAGGTGGCGCTGCCGGGCGTGCCGATGGCGACGATTCTGACGGATATCGCGGATTACCCGCCGCACTTCTGGATGGAACGGCAGCCGCAGCACTGGATCTGCGGGTCGGACAAAGCCGTGGAACAGGCTCTGGCGATGGGCCACGCGGAGGAGATGGTACACCGGGTTTCGGGGATGATTCTGAATCCCCAGTTCTACGACATCGAGCCGCTGCGCGAGGCGGAGCGGGCCGAGGCGCGCGAAACGTTGGGCTTCGACCCCGAGCTGCCGGTGGGACTGGTGCTGTTCGGCGGGCAGGGCGCGGCGGTGATGCGGCAGATTGCCGGGCGGCTGCCGGAGCGGCAATTGATCTTGATTTGCGGCCACAACCAGAAGCTGCGGGCGAAGCTGCAAGGGCTGGATCACCGGGCGGCCATGTTGGTGGAAGGTTTCACAAAAGAAGTGCCTCGATATATGCAATTGGCCGATTACTTCATCGGCAAGCCGGGACCGGGAAGTCTCAGCGAAGCGGCCGAAATGAAGTTGCCGGTGATTGTGGAACGCAACGCGTGGACTCTGCCGCAGGAGCGATACAACGCGGAATGGATCCGGGAACAGGGAGTAGGCATTGTGTTGCCCGATTTTCGCGGAATTGGGCGGGCGGTGGAGGAGTTGCTGGAACCGGCGGCCTTCGAACGTTTCCGGTCGGCGACGCGCCGAATACACAATCGGGCGGTGTTCGAAATACCGGATATTCTGGAGCAAATTGCGGCGGATTAAATTGAAGCGGTGAAGAAATCGCCCCGTGGACCGGCCTCGGCAGGCGGCACCGCCTGCCCCACCTCGACAAACACAGGATCTGTTTTGGTGGCGCAGGCGGTGCCGCCTGCGACCCGTGTTCTTTACACCTTTCGGTTGGGCTGCCGGACTATAAGCCGGTTTCTGTACCCTTGCGGGCGGTAGTCATTCCTCTTGGCCGGCCATTGCTGGCCGGCTCCAGCAACCTACCCGGAAGTGAAACGGAGCGGGCCGCTCCTCCTCCCCTATTTGGTCTTGCTCCACGTGGGGTTTACCCTGCCGGCGAAATTACTCCCGCCGCGGTGCGCTCTTACCGCACCATTTCACCCTTACCCGGTTTTGAGGCCGGGCGGTATATTTTCTGTGGCACTTTCCGTCGGGCCCTGATGGCCCGCCCGGCCGTTAGCCGGCACGCTGCCCTTTGGAGACCGGACTTTCCTCTCCCGGCAAACCGGGAGCGACTACCCGTCCGGCAGCCTGTTAACCATTGTCGCATTGCAACGCCGGCAATGGGTGCGAGACAATACCGGATCTGGCACTAACTCTCGGAATTTGCGTCAGATATCGCCGAATTTCGATGTATTCTGTTTTCATAGGATAATCGGGGGCTATATGTTGGAAGTTTCCTGCGATTTTCCCGTCACATGCTCAACCACTTGAGGAGTTACATCACCATGAAGAAAATTGCCGTGGCAGGCGCGCTCGGATTGTTGGCTTCCGGTCTGATGGCACAGGGATTGAACCCGGTTGGCCAGACCAAGGAGAGCTGGGAAGAGATCAATTTCGAGTTCAATTCTTCGATCCTGTCGGACGGTTATCCCAGCCTGTTACGCCTGGCGGACCTGTTGACCCAGCATCGGGACTATCACGTGAAGTTGACGGGGAACACGGACTCGGTGGGCTCGGTGGCCTTCAACGACAAGCTATCGCTGGCCCGGGCAGAGGCCGTAAAGGCGTTTCTGGTGAAGTACGGCGCCAGGGCCGATCAGCTGACGACGGCGGGCAACGGCAAGGGCATTCCGGAAGTCGACAACAGGACCAAGGAGGGCCGGTTCATGAACCGGCGCGTGGTGCTGGCGCTGACCGACGGGACCGGCAAGCTGATCAAGGAAGGCGGCATCAGCGAGGTGCTGCCGGTGATGACGGCGCTGCAGGACATGGCAAAAAAGCAGCAGGATTGCTGCGACCAGATTCTGAAGCGCCTGGACAAGCTGGACGATATTCTGGCGGCGCTGAAGAACCTGCAGGGCGAAAACGAGCGGCTGAAGACCGAATTGGGCGATTTGCGGAACCAGCAGAATGCCCTCAAGGACCAGGTCAACAATATGCCGAAGCCGGTGACCGAGGCGCAAGCCCAGAAGATTGCGGATGCCGGCGCGCAGAGCACCGCTTCGCAAGCGGCCGCCAAAGTGGAAGAGGCGCAGAAGGCGCGCAACAAGATTATTTCGAATGTCGGAGTGAATTTCGGACCGACCTACGGAGCCGGGAAGACGGGCAGCTTTACGGCGTCGGCCAACGGATCGTTGTTCGCGCCGTTCGGCGCCGACCAGATGTACGCCGTGCAGTCGCAGGCGGAGTACATGTATTATCCGGGCCGCCAGGAAGGGCAGTTCGACCTGGGCCTGGTAAGCCGCATGGGGAATTTCCAGGCGGGTGGATTCGCCAGTTTCAAGTACCTGAATTTCAGCAATTACCAGAACGGCGGCGCGCTGGGCCAGGCGGCCGTGATGGTGGACTACCTGTTTAACGGCGGCAAGGTCGGGTTCTTCGGCACCAAGGGCTTCAAGAACTACGCGGTACTCAACAGCGTGACCCTGGCGCCGGGCGCGTACTTCCAGACCTACGCGCGGGTGACGGACCAGGCCGGCATCGACGCGCTGTTCGGCGTGTGGGGCAAGGCGTACCTGCAAGGCGACCTGGGATTGATCGTGAGCCACACGCGCAGCGACCAGCCCGGGGGATCCTTGAAGCTGATTCAGCCGGTCTCGGAGCACGTGGCGTTTACGGCCGAGGTGGGCTACAACGAGACTTATCTGAGCTCGAAAAACAGCGGGCGGGCGGTGGTTGGGCTGGCGTTTGGCGGGTTTGTGAACCCGCACGATTTTGGCAAGATCAAGACGCCCGTGCCGATGGAGATTCCGCGCATCCGGTACGAAATGGGAACGCGGCGCGTGGGATCCAGCCCGCCGATTGCCGATGCCGGTCCGAACCAACTCAACGTCAACTCCGGATCGATTACGCTGGACGGCTCGGGATCGTACGATCCGCTGGGTGAAACGCTGACATACAACTGGGTGCAGATTTCCGGACCCACGGCGGTGCTCAGCAGCCCGACCAGTGCCAAGACAACCTTCAACGCGGTG
>Ga0181530_10003888_pt1 | contig 16288 bp, 12 predicted proteins | sample PEATcosm2014_Bin_42_FD_119769 | JGI IMG/M metagenome (GOLD analysis project Ga0181530, IMG submission 119769) | Peatland microbial communities from MTU Mesocosm Facility, Houghton, MI, USA - PEATcosm2014_Bin10_60_metaG | ecosystem: Environmental > Terrestrial > Soil > Wetlands > Peat | place... | reverse complement strand
GCTCAGCGTGGCGGATTCGGCGGTGCGCCGAAGTTCCCGCCCTCCATGGTGCTCGAGTTCCTGCTCAGGCATTACGAGCGGGAGGGCGGCGCCGGCGGTTCGCTTTCCTTAAGGCTCAAGACCGCTTGGCATACCGCAAGCACGCTCGACCTGTTCGATCCCAAAAATGAGGATCAACTCTCCTATATCGACGGCCGTCTCAATCAGAACGGTCTGGTCGGGGCGGCGGTGGATAACCTCTCGGGCACGGGCGAGTACTTAAACGGTTCCACCATCCGGGACGCGCTTCTGGCCATGATTCCGCGCCTGATCTGGCGTAACAAACCGATCCAGGCGGGAAGTGGAACCCAGGGGGGAAGTGGAAGCCTTGTCACCGAGCTGACGGGGATCGAGTTTGGCTCGGGAACGAGCGTCGGCATCGGGCCCGTGCTGGAGTTTTACGGGAATTTCGGGACCACTGGGGTACTGGTTGGGTTCTTCGTCCTCGGGATTCTTATCAGCGGGCTCGATTTCTGCGCGGGCGTTTACCTTCGGCTTGGCAACTGGACGATGTTCACGTGTTTCTTTCTGGTTGGCATCAGTTGCCTGAACGTCAGCGGTTCTCTGGTTGAAATCACAGCCGGAGCAATGGCCAGTGTGGTCGTGGCGGTTGTGGTCCGCAGGCGCGAATCCAGTCCGTCGCAAGCGCCGCGGCCCGTTGAGGCCTCCGCCCTGTAAATGCGGTTCTTGTTTGTTTCACCCTGTGTCGACGAGGAATTCTACGGTGGCGTTCAGTTCACCGCTCGGCTGGCTCTCGAAGGTCTCACGCGCACGCAGGGCTCCGGGGAACTCAGAGTTCTGTGCTACGGTACCCGGTGCATCGGTTCCTCCAATCCGGGAAATCGATGTTGCAGCCACTCGAAGGCGGGCGCTGTATCCAGCGCGCTCAAGGCTCGGGGCTGGGCTGAGCGGCTCATATTCTGGCATTTGGATCTGCTGAAGCTGCTTCCTTTTCTCGGCAGCGGCGCGCGGCGAAAGTACCTGTTCCTGCACGGAATCGAGTGTTGGCGCCCGCTGGAAGGTGTCACCCGCCGGCTCGTCGACCGGATTGATATGTTCCTGACCAACAGCGAATTCACCTGGAATCGGTTCGCGGAGATCAATCCCCGATGGAAGAATGCGCCGCACCGCACCGTCCGCCTCGGCGTCGGCATCCCGGAGAGTCGCGTCGAACCGCCGGGGCCAATTCCCGCTGCCGTCATTATCGGCAGAATGAACGCCGCTGAAGACTACAAAGGGCATCGCGAACTGATTGAGGCCTGGCCTCTGGTGCTCAAATCGTTCTCCGATGCGGAGCTGTGGATCGTGGGAGGCGGAGATGCGGAAAACAATCTCAGGCGCCTGGCTGCGGCGGGAGCAGCCTCCGGGCAAATCCGGTTCTTCGGCGCTGTTTCCGAAGAGGAGAAGCAGAACTTGCTGCGACAGTCGCGCTGTCTGGTGCTTCCCAGCCGCGGTGAGGGATTCGGGCTGGTCTATCTGGAGGCCATGCGTCTCGGGCGGCCGTGCTTGTCGAGTATCCACGATGCGGGTAAGGAAGTGGTCTGCCCTCCTCAGGCTGGTATTGCAGTCGAGCCGGCCGACACGGAGGCCCTGGCGGCCGCGCTGATCCGGCTGCTGACTCCGGGACCGGCATGGCAGCAGTGGTCGGCGGACGCGCAACGGAGGTACGAGTCCACCTTCACCGCCGCTCACTTTCAGAACCGGCTGCTCGACGCGGTACTCGAGAATACTGGGGAATGACAAGTCTGAATCGCGTCACCACTGTGGTGCTTGTCGGGGATGCGAGACCGGAGCATATCGGCACGCATTTTCTGCACGCGGCGCCGGAATTGGGACTGACAGTGCACTTCGCCGACGTGCGGGAAGCGCGCGGCCCGTCGATGGTGCGAAGAATCTGCTGGCATCTCGCCGGTCGCCGGCCGGGCCGTTTGGGGCAATTCAGCGGTCGAGTGCTCCGGATGTGCGCAAAGTACAAGCCGGGGGTGCTCCTGACCACGGGGTTGGCCCCCGTCGCCGCGGAAACGCTCAACAAGATCGGTGCCCTTGGGATTTACCGGATTAACTATTTGACCGACGACCCCTGGAATCCGGCCCAGCGGGCGCCGTGGTTCCTGCGGGCGCTGAAGGAATACGACGAAGTACTCTCCACGCGCCGCGCAAACCTTGAGGAGCTGAGAACTCTCGGGTGCAAACGCGTCGGATATCTGCCCTTTGGCTTTCCGCCGAATCTCTACTTTCCGGAATCTGTTTCGCCGGAAAGTAGCGGCGGGATCGAATCGGACATAATGTTCGCCGGTGGCGCGGATACCGACCGGCTCCCGTATGTAACTGCTCTGGCAAAGGCTGGATTTCGTGTGGGTCTCTATGGAATGTACTGGGAGCGTTTCGCGGAAACACGCGAACTGACGCGCGGATTTCAGTCGCCAACCGTTGTGCGCGCCGCTGTTGCCGCCGCGAAAGTCGTGCTGTGCCTGGTGCGAAGGGCCAATCGGGACGGCACCTGCATGCGGACCTTTGAGGTGCCCGCAGTGGGAGCGTGCATGCTGGTCGAAAAGACCGATGAACACCTCGATCTGTTTGGTCCCGAGGGACAGGCCGTTCTTTACTTCGACACCATTCCGGAGATGATAGAAAAGACACGCTGGCTGCTGGAACACGAGACCGAGCGCGGCCGCCTGAGGGATGCGGCGCACCGCGTGATCGTGGGCGGGAAGCACACCTACCGGGACCGTTTGGCGTCGATCATCCAGTGTGCGGATACCCGTCGTTCCCCGGGCGGCCAAATCCCGCGGCTCCAGCCGAGCGCAAAGTGATGGAATCCGGGATCGACCAGGACAGGGTTTTCTTAACTGCAGCGGGACGCTGGACCACCAGAGCGGGATTTGGCTGCTCCGGTTTAATGGGAGCGCTCAGCCGCAGGGAATCTCTGGTGCTGCTTTCCGCTGCATGGGATGCCGGCGTCCGGCACTTCGATGTCGCGCCCGCATACGGGCACGGAGAGGCGGAAAGCGTTCTTGGATCGTTTCTTGCAGGCCGGCGCGATGAGGCCACGATTGTAACCAAATTCGGTCTGGAGCCGACGGGAAGCTCAAAGTTCCTTGAGATTGCTCGCGCCGTGGCGCGGCCTCTTCTGCGAAAAGCATCCGGACTCAGGCCGCGAAGCGGCGGGAAATCGAGCAGGGCGCCGGTCCGCGCGCCACTGGATCCGCGGAACGCCGAGCGCTCATTGATGCGTAGTCTTCGCGCTCTTCGGACGGATCGCATCGACGTCCTCCTCCTGCATGAAGCTGAAGCCCAACTGCTGCCGGACGACGGCATGCTGGCTTTTCTCGAAAATAGTGTACGGAAAGGCCTGATCGGGGCCTTCGGAATCGGGGGCGGATCCAACAAGGCTTCGGATATGTTTCAAAGCCGGCCCGGCTATTGTCCCGTGGTCCAGCGCGACTGGTCCCTGTTTGAGGACGAGGTGCCGCACTATCCCGGCAGCGATCTGATCGTTTTCGGCGTGCTCGCGCGGCACCGGCGTGCGCCGACTCCGGTTGACGGTGGCGAAGTGCCCCGCATTGTCCCCGAAGTGATTCTGCGCGCGACGGCCCTGGCCCTGCCGGACAGCATCATACTTTTTTCGTCGCGAAATGCCGCGCATGTGATATCGAGCGCGAGAGCATTGACGGACGCCACTCTCGATTCAGCCGCCGGGTATTTGCTTGCCTCGGCCGGAAGGTCGCCTGTCCCGCCTGTCGCCCACAAGCCATGATTCGAATTCGCCTTTTGTCGGCACCAAAGCCGAAATGGAGTGATCCCAGGATTGAGTTTGATCCTTCGTTTTCCGCGCGGGATTCCGATGGGCTCCTGGTCTGGGGCGCGATGCAGCCCGAGTTTCTTACTTATAAGGGGCCTCGCGCCTGGTTCATCGACGAGCCGCGCACGCAGGGCATGTTCGGTTCCTCCCTGTACAAACAAGCCTTGCGCGACATAAGACCGCATGAGTTCCTCCATCATTCCAATAGGGATCCCCGGTACCGCCTTCCGTGCGCGACGCATTACGGAGAACTCACGATTGCCAACCCCGCGGAGCGTAAGGACGCGGCTATTGCAGTGGTAAGTAATTTTGGAGGGCGAGTCTGGTGGATTCGGGATCATGTTGTCAGTCTGGCGACCAATTTCGGCCCGGGAATCAGGCTTCGCCGCGGAGTCAGACTCCGAAATAAGTTCATCTTGCACCCGATGGTGGATCTGTTCGGGGACCCGAAAGCGTGGGCGCTGTTCCGCCGTTGGCCGTGGTCCAGCCCCGGCCCCCCCCCGAATTATCGGGGACCGAACGGAAGCTGGTGGCTCTTCGGCGATCACATCGAGGCGCTGGCGCGATATCGCGTCGTGGTTTGTCTTGAGAATGCCTCCCTCCCTTACTACTTCACGGAGAAACTGGTGAATGCCGCGCGGGCCGGCTGCGTTCCCGTGTACCATGCTCATCCCACAGTCCGGCGCACATACCTGAAAGGAGCTCGCTGGATCGATCCCGAAGACTACGGCTTCGATCCGTCCGCGACTCTGGAGGCGGCCCTCCGCTGCGATGCGGAAGCGGTTCGGCGGCAGAACTGGGCTTGGGTACAGAGTGAAGAAGTGAAATCCACCGAGGGCTTTCGTGTCTGGTCACGGATTGCCGACTACTTTGTGGACCGGATGAACGGGAAAGTTTGATGGATCGAAAAGGCCCGCGGGTTTCGATTCTCGAATGCGTGAGCGCCCGGGCCGCATGAAGATTCTGCACGTGATCCCCTCGGTTGGTCCTTTGCGGGGCGGCCCCAGCTTCGCCATGCGCGCGATAGCGGGCGGACTCGCCGGACGCGGCATAGAAACTCATGTCGCAACCACCGACGACAACGGCCCGCAACGCCTCGACGTCAGACTCGGCCAACCCGTAAACGAAGACGGCGCTGTTTATTGGTATTTTCCCAGGCAGACTTCCTTCTATCTTTGCTCCATTCCGTTCGCGATCTGGCTCTGGCGCCACGCATCCGATTATTCTCTGGTCCACATTCACGCTCTGTTTTCGTGGTGCCCCAACGTTGCGGCCCTGATCGCCCGGTACAAGGGCATTCCGTATGTCATCCGGCCGCTCGGCGTGCTGAATCGCTGGGGCATGGAAAACCGCCGGCCGCTGCTCAAGCGGTTGTCCTTTGCCCTGATTGAGAGGCGCGTGCTGCGATACGCCGCTTTCATTCACTACACCGCCGAACTCGAGCGGGTCGAGGCGGCCGAGTGCGGCTTCGAGGACCACCCGATGATTATTCCGAATCCAGTCGAGTTTCCCAATTGCTCCGACGGTGCTCCCAAAGAACACCTGCGCGCTCGCTATCCCGAGCTGCGCGCCAGGCGGATCGTCCTGTTTCTGTCCCGTATCGATCGAAAAAAGGGACTCGACCTGTTGATACCGGCTTTCCAAAGCGTTCTCAAGAGTATTCCCGATGTCGCCCTGGTGATCGCTGGCGATGGCGACCGCGCGCTGATCGAAACAGTAAGGGAGCAATGTCGCGCACTGGCCATCGAGGACTCGGTGTACTGGCCGGGTTTTCTCGATAACGAGGCAAAGCTGGGGGCGTTGGGAGAGGCCGAGGTCTTTGTCCTGCCATCATACTCGGAGAATTTCGGGATCGCCGTTATTGAAGCCATGGCGGCGGCAGTCCCGGTTATCATCACCGATCGGGTTGGAATTTGCCGCGAGGTTGTGCAGGGCAAAGCGGGCCTTGTAATCGCAGCGGCGCTCGAGCCGCTGAGGAATGCGATGGTGCGCCTGCTGTCCGACGAACCTTTCCGGACCGCTTTGGGGCAGAACGGCAAGATGCTGGCTCGCTCCTATTTTGCCCCTGGCGCGGTCATCGATAAGCTCGTGGCCGGATACGCCTCGGTTCTCGCGGGCGCGGCGCGCCCCGCGGTGTCGGGCAAATGAATCGCGCAGAGACGATCCCGCCGATTCTTGAAGCGGGAGCGAATCTGTTACAACTATGACGAATCATCGAGTCGAAAAGCCGTGTTCGCTCGTCACCGGCGGTGCGGGCTTCATCGGAAGCCATGTCGCGGACTATTGCCTGAAGCTCGGCCACAAAGTTGTCGTTCTCGACGACTTGTCCGGCGGCTTCGCGGATCAGGTACCCGCCGGCGCGGAACTGGTCGTGGGGTCGGTTACCGATTCCGCGCTCCTGCGGACGATGTTCAGGCAACACCGGTTCGATTACGTCTACCATCTCGCCGCCTACGCCGCGGTGGGGTTATCGCACTTCATTCGCAGATTCAACTACAACACGAACCTGATTGGCACGGTGAATCTGATCAACGAAGCCGTCACGTACGGAACCAGGTGTTTTGTTTTCGCCTCGTCGATTTCCGTTTATGGCGAAGACCAGGTTCCGATGACGGAGGATCTCGCTCCCAGCCCCACGGATCCCTACGGCATCAGTAAGTACGCGGCCGAACTGGATCTGGCGGCGGCGTTCGAACAGTTCGGGTTGCCGTACATCATCTTCCGGCCGCACAACGTATACGGCGAGCGCCAGAATCTGGGAGACCCGTACCGCAATGTACTCGGCATTTTCATGAATCAGATCATGGAAGAGCGCCCGCTGACGATCTTCGGGGACGGGGAGCAGACGAGGGCGTTTACGCATGTGGAAGACGTCGCGCCGCATATCGCCCGCAGCGTCGATATTCCGCCGGCGCGCAATCAGGTCATCAATATAGGCGCCGATCGGCCATGGTCGGTAAACGCGCTGGCCGATCTCGCGCTGAAGGCATTCGGCTCGCGCCTGCCCGTTCATCACCTTCCGCCCCGCAAGGAGGCGTACCAGGTTTGGGCCACCCATGAACGAGCGCGAAAGCTGCTGGACGCAGTGCCGTCGATCGGGCTTGAAGAAGGCCTGCGGCGCATGGCCGATTGGGCGCGCGCCAAAGGAATCAGAAAGAGCAGGATTTTTTCCGGGATCGAGATTTCGCGCAACCTGCCTCCCTCCTGGGCCGCCCTGCACGAATCCGAATTCCAGGATCGAACTGTCTGACCGAAGAACTATCTGACCGAAGAACTATCTGACCGAAATGGATATCCGCGAATGAATCTGGCGGTCGTCGTGCTGACGTGGAATGAAGAAGAGAATCTTGCCCGGTGTCTTGAAAGCCTCGCCGCCCTCGGGTGTCCGGCGTTCATTGTCGATTCCGGCAGCACCGATGCGACTTTGGCTATTGCCGAGCGGTATCGCGCGCGTTGTTTCCATCATGCTTTTCAAACACACAACGAACAGTGGTCGTGGGCGCTCGGCAATCTTCCTCTCGAAAGCGAATGGGTCCTCTGTCTCGACGCCGATCAGAGTCTTACGCCGGAGCTGGCCGCGGAGCTGAAGCTCAAGTTCGCAGGCGCGATTGCGGACGACATCGATGGATTCTATGTAACGCGCCGGCAGATTTTTCGCGGCCGCTGGATCCGCCATGGCGGCTACTATCCCAAGCGGCTGCTGAAGATATTTCGCCGCGGGAAGGTTTTGTTCGACCGCACCGATCTGGTGGACCATCACTTCTACGTCCCGGGTCGAACGGTGATCCTCCATCACGACATCGTCGAGGATAACCGCAAGGAAGACGACATCATTTTCTGGATTCAGAAACACACGCGGTACGCCACCCTCCTCGCCACCGAGGAATACCAGCGCGGCACCGGCGCCCACGCCGCGCCCATTCGGCCTGCTCTGCTGGGCAGCCCGGATCAGCGAGGGTTGGCGCTGAGGGCCTGGTGGCGGCGATTGCCTCTCTTTGTGCGTCCCACGCTCTATTTCATGTACAGGTACTTTGGACTCGGCGGATGGATGGACGGTAAGCAGGGATTTCTCTTTCACTTCCTCCACGCCTGGTGGTTTCGGGTGGTGGTGGATGCAAAGCTCGACGAAATGGCGGCCCACAGGGCCAATTCAGTTTCAAAGAAAGCGGCGGTAAATAACTAAGTGTCAGATATCGCAATTCTCGGTTTGAATGCTTACCACGGAGACTCCTCCGCGGCTCTGCTGATCGACGGCAACCTGGCCATGGCGGTCGAAGAGGAGAGATACAACAGGATCAAGCACTGGGCCGGCCTGCCCGTTCAGGCGGCGGCGGCTTGTATCTCCTACACCGGCGTCCAGCGGATCGCCCACATTGCGATCTCCCGCGATCCGCGCGCCCATTTTCTTTCAAAGATCGTTCGCACCGCCCTTCGTCCTTCGTTGTGGCATCAGGCGGCGCACCGCGCTTCGAACGGGATCACACTGACGCAGACCAAGTCCGAGCTGGAACGCGCGGGACTGCCCGGGATCTCGAATGCGCGTTTTCACTTCGTGGAACACCATCGGGCCCACATGGCCAGCGCCTTCTTCGCATCTCCTTTCGAGGAGGCCGCGGTCGTCTCGGTCGACGGTTTCGGCGACTTCAGCAGTGTCATGTGGGGTGTGGGCCGGGGTAACCACATTGAAGTGAAGGGAGGTGTCCGCTTTCCGCATTCGCTGGGGCTCTTCTACACCGCCTTTACCCAATTTCTGGGTTTTCCGCACTATGGCGACGAATACAAGATGATGGGACTCAGCACCTATGGGGAGCCGCGGTTTGCGGCCGAGGTCAGAGACGTCATCAGGATCGACGGCGATCAGATTCGCCTCAACCTGGCCTACTTCCGTCACCACAATGAAGGCGTCGAGATGACTTGGGCGGGCGGGGAGCCCGTTATCGGAAACGTATATTCGGGCGCGTTCGCGGAAAAATTCGGCGAACCCCGGATGCCCCGCGCCGAAATTACGCAGCGCCACATGGATATAGCGGCGTCGGCGCAGACCGTACTCGAGGAAATCTATTTCGCGCTGATGAATCACGTACAGAAGAAAACCGGACTAAAGGCCGTAACATTAGCCGGCGGTGTCGCACTGAATTGCGTGGCCAACGGCATGCTGTTCGAAAAGACGGACTTCCGCGATGTTTATGTCCAGCCCGCCGCCAACGACGCGGGCACGTCGATCGGCGCGGCGCTCTACGTCTGGCACGAGCATCTGAACAAGCCGAGGGGCTTCCGGATGCGTCACGTTTACTGCGGAACCGAATACTCGCCGGACGATATTCTCAGCGCTTTGGAAGCCTCCGGCGCGCAATACCATCGCCTGGGCGAAGATGCGTTGCTGGCCCGCACGGCGCAGGAATTGGCTAACGGCCGTGTCGTAGGCTGGTATCAGGGGCGCATGGAGTTCGGCCCGCGCGCGCTCGGGAATCGCAGCATTCTCGCCGACCCCAGACGCAGCGAGATGAAGGACATTTTGAACAGCCGAATCAAGAAGCGCGAGTCCTTCCGGCCGTTTTGTCCCTCCATTCTCGCCGAAGCCGTGGGTGATTATTTCGAAAACAGCTATTCGTCCCCTTTCATGACCATGGCCTACAAGATCAAACCGCACCAGCGCGAACGAATCGCGGCGGTTACTCATCACGATGGAACGGGAAGATTGCAAACGGTGGAAAAAGACGTAAACCCGCTATACTGGAATCTCATACGCGAATTCGAAAGAATCAGCGGCGTGCCGGTTCTGCTGAATACTTCATTCAACGAAAACGAGCCCATCGTCGACACCCCCCACCAGGCGCTTGACTGCTTCCTGCGGACCAGGATGGACGTGCTGGTTTTGGGGCCGTATTTTCTGCTCAAATCGGAGAACCAGGACCAGGGCGCGCATCGCCACTCCATGGCGACGGAAATCGGAGGCTAAAGCTTTGAAGATCCTCTTTCTGAATCAGGTGTTCTATCCCGATGTAGCGTCGTCGGGCCAGCATGCCGCCGATCTCGCCGCCCATCTCGCGGGAGAAGGTCACCAGGTCCACGCTGTCGCCAGCGATCGCGCGTATGACGATCCGTCGAAAAGCTTTCCGCGGGAGGAAACGTGGAGAGGCGTGCGGATCAGCCGCATCGCCACGGGGAATCTGGGCAAGAAAGCTCGATGGCGCAGGGCGGTCGATTTCGCCGTTTTTCTGGCCTGCCTGGCATGGCGCCTCGTCCGTCTTCCGGCTTACGACGTCGTTGTCGCGCTGACGACGCCGCCTCTGATCGGTTTTTTTGCGGCCCTGTTCGTCCGCTGGAAAGGCGGCCGGCTGGTCTACTGGGTGATGGATATGAATCCGGATCAGGCCATCGCCGCCGGCTGGTTGAAGGAAGACTCGGTCCCCGCCCGAATCTTTCGCTGGATGCTGAAATACACGCTCCGGCATTCGTCCCGCGTCATCGTGCTCGACCGTTTCATGCGGACTAGAGCGCTCCAGCGGGGCGCCGGACCCGATTCGGTGGAAATTGTCCCCCCCTGGTCGCATGACGTGGCGATCCGCTTCGATCAGGCGCAGCGGGACGCTTTCCGCGCCGGCCACGGCCTTTCAGACAAGTTCGTCGTGATGTATTCGGGGAACCACAGCCCGTGCCATCCGCTGCGGCCGCTTCTCGAAGCCGCACGATCTCTCGCTTCGCGCCCGGAGATCGTCTTTTGCTTTATCGGCGGGGGCAGCGAACATCCAAAAGTGAAGGCTTTCGCGGAGCAGCACGGCCTTTCCAACATCAAGTGCCTGCCGTATCAGCCCATCGAAAAGATCTCCGGGTCTCTCGCCGCGGCAGACCTGCATGTGGTTGTCACGGGGAGCCCATTCGTCGGCATTATCCATCCCTGCAAGATTTACAACGTTCTGGCGCTGGGACTTCCCGTCCTGTATGTCGGTCCTCCGGAAGGACACATTCCGGACCTCGTTCCCGATGCGGCCCATTCGAAATGGTTCTACCGGGCCGACCCGGAACACCCGGAAGAGATTGTCAGCCATATTCTTTCCTGTTCCGAACGGCCATTTTCCCGCGATCCCGAGGAATTGCGCGTGTCGGAAGGATTCGCCGCCGGCTTGTTGATCAACCGGCTGGCCGCGGATATCGATCTGCTCGAAAAATCGCCGCCCCTGCCTGGGGCGCGGATTCCGTGGCCGGCAATCGGCGTGGCTGCTTCGCTCGCGCTGTGCTATGCCGTGGTTTTTTTCCGGTTGGGCGCCGAATGGTATTCAGATCCAAATGTGAGCTACGGTTTCTTCGTCCCGTTCCTGACCGGCTACGTAGTCTGGCAGGAACGCGACAGGCTGCGCAGGATAATCCCCACTCCGAACAATTTCGGGCTCGTGCTTCTGGCTCTCGGCGGGGCACTGCTCTGCATGGGTCCGCCGGGCCTCAACACGTTTGCGTTCGCGACGCGAATTGCGCTGATTTTCTCCATTACAGGCGCGATTCTGTTCCTCCGCGGATTTGCCACCTGCCGGGCCCTGACCTATCCTTTGCTGCTGACGCTGCTGATGATTCCCATGCCCGGGTTTGTCATCGAGCGCGTTACTTTCCCCTTGCAGATTGTGGCCAGCCAAACGGCGGAAAAGGGCCTCGATCTGATCGGCTACTCAGTGCTCCGGGAGGGGAATATTCTGCGCCTGCCCAACGAGACGCTTGACGTCGCCGAAGCCTGCAGCGGTCTGCGGTCTCTGCTGGCGCTGACGTTTCTCGGCCAGGCTTACGTGTGCCTGCTTGACGGGCGCCGGTGGATGCGTCCGGTGATGGCGCTGCTGGTGATTCCGGTGGCGGTATTCGCCAACGCCGTGAGGATCATAGCGAGCGCGATAGCCGGGTCCTACCGGCCGGAATGGATACAGGGTATTTTCCACGAGTCCACCGGCTGGATTGTGTTCGTCGTCGCATTCCTGTGTATCGTCATCCTGCACTCCATGTTCAATCACATTCAGCGGAAGTTGCGCCGTCAGGCCGAAGTATGAAGAACCCACGCACCATTCTGGTCATCGGCCTGCTGCTCCTCCAGGCGGGGATCTATTACACGATTTCAGCGAAGGAGATCATCCCCGATATTGGTCCGTGGAGCCGATTTCCGGTCCAGGTTCAGGACTGGAAAGCCAACGCGGACGAGCCTATCGACGCAGACGCTCTGGCTACTCTGAAACCGGACGATTACCTGAATCGCGACTATGTTTCCGGGAAAAATCAGGTGCTCAACCTCTTCGTTGGGTATTTCAATTCGCGCCGCAACGGAAGAGCGCCCCATTCGCCCGAATGGTGTCTGCCGGGAGCCGGATGGAAGACCGTTTCCACCCGAGTCGTCTCAATCGATACAGGCTCCGGAAATCCGTTGCCGGCCAACGAGTACGTCGTGGAAAAAGCCGGTGACCGCCAGTTGGTCGTTTATTGGTATCACCAGGGAGAGCACGTCATGTCAAGTGAGGTAATGGCCCAGCTTTACGCGATCCCCGATATGATCCTGCACGGGAGAACCGACACGTCGCTGGTACGCATTATCGCGCCGGTTTCGGGTGGCCGGGTGGAGGGCGCGCGCGATCTCGCCTTTGGGTTTGCTCGCGACATCTACCCACTGATCCGGCAACAGATCAAGTGACAACCGCCGCCTTTAAGGCTATTAAGGGCAAAGCGTTATAATCCCCAAAGGAACGACTCATTGCCATTCAGGAAATCCGTCGCAATATTATTGGTCACACAGTTGATCTTTATGGTTGCCGAAGCCCAAGCTCAGGCGCCGGCCGCTCCGGCTCAGAACCAGGCGGCACCGGCTCAGCCCCAGGCAGCACCGCCTCAAACCCAAGCCCCGCTTGCTCCGTTGCCGACGGTGCAGAACCTCAAAGTTCTTGTGCTGGAGGGGCAGCGTTCAATCAACAACACGACCCGGCATATCGGCATCCAGCCGGTGGTGGAGGTAAGAGACGAAAACGACAGGCCGATCGAAGGCGCCACCGTCGTCTTCCGGCTCCCCCCTTCGGGCCCCGGGGGGGCTTTCGCCGGAAATTCGCTGACCTTCAACTCGGGGACCAATGCTCAGGGCCAGGCGGCGGCGAGCGGTTTCGTCCCCAACGACGAGCAGGGCCGTTTCGACATTCATGTGACGGCCACTTTTCAGAATCGTACAGGCGAGACGACGATTTCGCAGACTAACTCCCCCAACAACCTTTCTTTGCTCCCACCTTCCACCAAAAAAACTCCGCTGTGGCGCAAAAAATATGTGTTGGTCGGCGCGGGCGCCGCGGTAGTGGGAATTATCCTTGCCCTCACATTGAGTCATTCCAGCTCGACGACACCGGTGACGATCACTCCGGGCGCGGTCACGATTAGTCAATAGGTCATTCAAGAAAACAAGTTTCATGAAGCCTTCATTTATTGTGTTGATCCTGGCCGGTTCAGCCCTTTCCCTCAGTGGCCAGCAAACCTTCAGCGGACCGGCAAGCGCCTATGTCTTCGACAGCGTCGCGCATTCCATCCGCCCCGTTACGGGCGTACCGGGAGCCGCCTGGCTGGGCTCCCAACCGGGACCCCCTTCGGAACAGCCATGGGACTCGGTGTTTATCGCGCCGAACGGCAAGCGGGCGCTTGGCGTGAGCGGCCTTTCCATCAATCTGATTCCGGATCTTTCGCAGCCCGCTTCCTTCAGCTCCATCGGGCAAGCCTCCGGCCCGATCTCGCGAATAGCCTGGAGCGGCGATTCTACTACCGCTGCCACCTGGTCTCCGACCGCCGGACAACTCCGGCGAATTTCCGGACTCGACTCGGCGCCGGTTGTTCACGACCCGATCGATCTTGCCGCGCTCCTCGGAACCCTGTCCGGTTGGAGCCTGAGCCCGGATGGCCGTTACGTCGCCTTGTCGAGTCCCGCTTCGGGAACGGCTTCGGTTTACCTGTCCGACAGCGACGGCGCCCCCCTGCCGATCGGCTCTTTGATCGATCCCGGCGCGGTCGCATTTTCCGTGGATGGCGCATCGCTGTTTGTTTCCAATGGCGCGAAGCGGCAGATCATGATGTTCAGTTTGCCGTCCGGGGCTATCGCGGGCAGCTTCGACGCAAGCCCTTTCGAGTTCGCGAGGAGAGTTGCGGTTACCGACAGCGGAATTCGGGAATCGCCCGCCGCGCGCCGGCCCGGGCCATCGGGGGTTCAGGATCTGGCGGTTTCGGCGGATGGTGCGCGCCTCTATGCGGTGGGCGGTGAAACACTGTGCGGTTACGATCTCACGCCGGGGCAACTGCCCTCGTGCAGCGCTCTTGAGATCACACCCGGTTCTTTTCAATCGATGCCGGGGGGAATTCTGCTGCTGAATTACCCGCGCGCCGGGAATATGCCGCTTTGGTTGCTGGATGGGAAAACAGGTCAGACCTATTTTGTTCCTGCGGGAAGCGCGACGGCCGATGCGTCATTCTAAACTTCTTATTTCTTCGTTCCTCATCGTGGGCGGCATTCTCGGAACCGCGCGCAGCGCGTCAGCGCAGTTCCAGCTCGATGTTCAGAGCGGATCTACCACGGGACCGGTCGCGAATGGCGCCAACATCAGCGTTGTGGCCGCCGGCGTGGGCCAGTCCCAACAGGTGACACTGTTCGTCACATATACCGGGACCGGCAACGCAACGATAAGCCCCGCACAGCTTTTCGGATCGTCGGCCTTCGGTGTTGGCTCCGGAGGGGCCACGGGTCTGACTCCGGGACAGTCCACGGAGTTCACTGCTGTGTATACACCTTCCTCGGGTGCGCAGGTCTCAGCCACTTTGAGTATCCCGTACACCACGACGGGCACCGGTGCTTCGAACGGAACCATCTCGTTAAGCCTCACCGGCACGTCACCCGATTTTGTATTGGGATACGCGATTCAACCGGGAGGTAATGCAATGCCGTTGAGTGACGGCGGCACTCTCACCTTTCCGCCCACGGTGGTTGGCGCCAGCACTACGGCGGTGTTGGCGGTAGAGAACACCGGCAGCGCGGCAGGGGTCCTGAAATCTTTCACGTTAACCGGAACCGCGTTCCAGACTACGGGGCTGCCTCTCCTTCCCCTCACGATCAACAGCGGCCAGACTCTCCAGATCTCACTCGTGTACACCCCGGCGGCAATTGCCGCGGACAGCGGGACCATCCAGCTGTCGCTTGCCGGGCAAACCATTAACATCATTGTTGCCGGTACGGGAATTTCCTCCCAGCTCAATTTCCAGTTCACCCAGGGGACGCAGGTTCTGCCGGTAAACCAGAATCAGGTATCTTTGTCCGCTACGCCGGTCGGCGGGACCGCTACTGTTTCGGTGACGGCCACCAATAACGGCAACGCCGCCGCGACCATCAGCACCATCTCCCTGACCGGCAGCGGATTCCAGCTGGTAAACCCGCCATCGCTGCCACAGACGCTTCTCCCCGGCGGATCGATTAACCTGACATTTACGTTCACACCCCCTCAAGCCGGCACTTTCACCGGAGGTTTGACGATTGGGGCGACAACGGTTACGATCTCGGCGAAAGGGCTGGGGCCGCTCTACCAGTATTCATACACGACGGCTTCGTCGACCAACATTGTCTCACCCAACGGCGATCTGTTTTTCGCCACGGCCCAACTCGGCCAAAGTTCCTCGACCACGTTCACCGTCACCAACGTCGGAACGGCTGCAGGCGTGATTTCGGGAATCTATATTGGTGAAGCCAATTCGCCGTTCGCCATCACAGGTCTGCCGCAGCTTCCGCTGACGATCGCTGTGAATCAATCGGCGAGTTTCGTGATCACCTTCACGCCCACAACCGTCGCCAGTGTCTCGGGCACGCTTCACCTCGACGGGACGGGGTTCACACTGACCGGAGCAGGGGGCACGCCCCCGGCTTTTCCGAGCTACTCGTTTACCGGGCCGCCGGGAACTCTGGGTCCGTTGCAACAGCCTGCCATCGCTTTGAGTCTGGCTGCCCCCTACCCTCTGGCCGTCACCGGAACTCTGACGATGACGGTGGCGCCCGACGGATTCTCCGCGGATCCTTCCATTCAGTTTGCCACCGGCGGGAGAACGGTTGCGTTTTCCATCCCCGCGGACACCACTGCGGCGGTTTTCGCGAACGGAAGCACGTCCATCAGGCTCCAGACCGGCTCGACGTCCGGCACTATCACGCTGACTCCGGTGTTTCAGACCGCTTCCGGCGTGCCGTTGACCACGCCCGCCTCGCAGAACCTGCAACTGGTAGTGCCGGCGACCGCGCCGCTGTTGATTGGCGCGCAGGTGACGGCCCAGAGCGCGACTGGGATCACGCTGGCCATCAGCGGTGTTTCAAACTCCCAGACACTGACTCAACTTGCGTTCAGTTTCACGCCGGCGGCAGGTTACAACGTGACCGGCTCGAGCGCAACCCTGTCGGTGGCCAGTGTGGCCGCGGCT
>Ga0181530_10003887_pt1 | contig 16290 bp, 15 predicted proteins | sample PEATcosm2014_Bin_42_FD_119769 | JGI IMG/M metagenome (GOLD analysis project Ga0181530, IMG submission 119769) | Peatland microbial communities from MTU Mesocosm Facility, Houghton, MI, USA - PEATcosm2014_Bin10_60_metaG | ecosystem: Environmental > Terrestrial > Soil > Wetlands > Peat | place... | reverse complement strand
TCCACTTGGCCGATAAGTCGGCAAACCGTCGAAGTGGATCTTCACCCCGATACCCATGAACTTGAGAGACTCCACTATCCACGCCCGTTATAGAAGCTGGGTCGCCCGCGCAACTGCAGCACCAGATGTGCCACCAGTTCGATGCCTATGAAAGCGAGCCCACCGAGCCACCAGGTGGGCCAATGCGTCTGCCGGTACCCAGCCAGTTCCATCGCGGTCAAACCCATGCCAACAGCAAGACCGGTTCCACCAACGAACCACACACCAACGCGAGCCGCAACCTGCACGCCACGCGCGATGGAAAGGCGAGGGCGCAACCAGTTGAGGAACCATACCTCCACCCAGTGGCCCCCGAACGAAGGCCAGAGCACCAATAGAGTGGCTGTCAACCAGCCGGCCCGTCCGCCCCAAAATCGAGCAAGGACGGCGCCACCGACAATCGCAATCATGCCCGTGCGCAACAAAGTGATGTGAAAAGGCTCCCGATAGGGTTGCCATTGTGATGTCATCGAGCACGACCCTGGAAGAAGTGGCCAGCGGATTCCCAGCCGACAGGAAACGCCTGAGCATAGCACGTGAACAGGTCGACCTTGGCGCGGGGAAGACTGGTTAGTTTTCGGATGGCATCTGAAGACTGTCGATGACCAAAACTTCCACCGGACTTTTTTGCGGCTCAAGCCTGAGGCCAAGCTGCTCCCGCAACGCCGGAACCAACGACGGTACCGGCGAATCCGGCGTCTCGTCCGGCGCCCATTCCAAAGTGAAGTCGTAGCTTTCGCTCAGCCCGGTCTTATCCACCACAATCCGGCCCAGCTGGTTCCCCACGTAACTTGCGAGCGCCCCCATGGAAACTCCGGTTCCTACCAGCTGTGATTTCTCTTTCCCTCCGTGCGTATTCATGGCGGCGCCTTCGTCTTCGGCTTTCGGCTTGAGTTTCGGACCGCTCTTCCGATTCTTCTCGACTACCAACGCGTACACGGACAGCTCCCGGATTTCCCGGTGGAATTTCAAATCGAACCTGTCCGTCAGCAGGCTCTGCAGCAGCGGGCTCATTTGACCCGGCCCAGGCTTCTCCGGCCGACCCGTCTTCGCCTCAATATCGTATCGATCGGTATCGAGCCACGCTGGCCCACCGGCGATCTGAGCGTTCTGTATCCGAAAGGCTGTGCGGATCAGGAGTTTCACCGGCTCGTTGGTGATTCTGAGCCGTCCGCCCTCGAACACGTTGAAGCTCGTCCCCGCGTTCGGGGCCACCAAGCTCGGACGGATTACGGCCACCTCGAAAGCCTGTGGCGACTGCCCCCACGCCAGAAGGCCGGAAAATACAGGGATCACCCGGAAAATCTTCATCAACTGTCTCCGGTTCGAAAGTCCCATCGCCGCTCCTGATATTTATACTGCCGATCCGCCGTTTGGTTACTCGCCTTTGAAACATCGGATCATCCTTTCGATGGCTCTTGGCGCGACGGATACCGGGAACGCCGAGCGGAAGCTCGGCGGCAGGGCGGAAGCCATGCCCCACGAACGAGACTGCGGGACTGGAGCAGCACAGCCCGGCAACCAAATCATTTGATAGCCTTGACGTAGTGCAAATCAGAGTTCTGTTTTTCGGGCTTTTGAAGGACATCTGCGGCGTCGCGGAAGACCGGATCGAACTTCCCGCGGGCTCGACCGCGGGCGCCGTCTTCGATCATTACGCTTCGGCATTTCCGAAACTGCGCCAGATGGCATCGAGCATTGTGCTGGCCCGGAACCACGATTTTGCAACGGCCAAAGAACCGCTCGCGGAAGGCGACGAGGTGGCGCTGCTGCCGCCCGTCAGCGGGGGAAGTCTCCTCGAAATCAGCGACCCGGAGGGCCATTTTTTCGCTTTGACCCGCGAGCCGATCGATCTTCGAAGTCTGGAAACCCGTTTATTGCAGGGTTGCGATGGGGCCAGTGTAACCTTCCAGGGCGTGGTTCGTAACAATACCAGTGGAAGGTCGACCCTGCGACTCGAGTACGAGTGCTACGAACCGATGGCGATCCGGAAAATGGCCGAGATCGGCCGCGAAATCGCCAGCCAGTGCGCCATCAGCCGCATCGGGATGGTGCACCGGCTCGGCACGATGGAGATCGGCGAGGCCAGCGTCGCTGTCGTTGTTACGGCGGCGCACCGCAAACCCGCTTTCGAGGCCGCCCTCGAGGGGATCAATCGTCTCAAGCGGCTGGTCCCGGTCTGGAAGAAGGAGTTCTTCGAGGATGGAGAGGTCTGGGTGGAAGGGGACTGGGACCGGAATGCGCCTCGCGTTTCTGCTTCTTAGCGCCGTCGCGTTTTCAGCCGGACAGCTCCCGGCTCAGCCTCCGGCGGAGGACGACGCCGTCTTTCGCTCGAACGTTCAGCTGGTGCGGATTCTGGCGACCGTAAAGGACCCATCCGGAGCACTGGTTGGGTCGCTCGAAAAGGGCGATTTCGAAGTGCGCGACAACGGTGTGCCGCAGCAGATCTCGATCTTCGAAAGGCAGACCGATCAGCCTTTGTCGGTCGCGGTCCTGATCGACAACAGCGGTTCCACCGCGAAAGATCTGAAGTATGAAACCGAATCGGTGACGCGGTTTCTGCGCGCGCTGCTGCGGGAAGGGAATCCGGAAGACGCCGCCTCGCTCTACAGTTTCAATTGGCAGATCGTCAAACAGAACGCCTTTACGCGCAACGTGGCGGCGGTGGAGAAATCGCTGAAGGCCCTGCGGGGCGAAGCCGGCACCTCCCTTTACGACGCGATTCTGCTCGCATCGCGCGACATCGAAGACCGGCGCGGGCGGAAGGTTCTGGTGATCGTGACGGATGGCGGCGATACCACCAGCCACAGCGATTTTCAGCGGGCCGCGGAAGCCGCGCAACTGGCGGATGCGGTGATTTATCCGGTCCTCGTAGTCCCGATTTTGAATGAGGCCGGGCGCAACGTCGGCGGTGAGAATGCCCTCACCACGCTTGCCGAGCGCACCGGAGGCCGGGTATTCGAGCAATCGCTCGGCGCCGCGCTCGACCAGACTTTCGACCAGATCATCCGCGATCTGCGGACACAGTATTTGCTGGCTTTCTATCCCCGCGGCGTGCCGCCGACGAAGGAGCGTTTTCATGCGCTCGATATCTCGCTCGCCAACCCCGAATTGCAGGTAAAAGCCCGCAACGGATACTATGGAGAGGCTCAGTCGAGCGCGCCTGTTGCGCCGGCGCGCGTCGACACCAGTCCGGGCAGCGATTCGATCCGGGCGCCGAAGCCGCCGCAGCCGGCCAAAGGCAGGAGTTCTCAAAACTAACGTGGCACAATCAAAGGCTAAAGTCTCACGACCGCCGGAGCAAACCTTCGAAGAGATCAAGTACCTGAAACATCTGATCGAACAGAGAATTCCCGTCTGCGTGAAACTCAGCGACGACGAGGAAGTGCGCGGCGTGGTCGAGTACTACGATCAGCGCTTCATCCGCATCACGCGAACGGGCGCGCCGAACCTGTTCATCTTCAAGCACGACATCAAATATCTGTACGAGGTCGCGTAATCCGCAATGGCGGATTTTCTGGAATGCGCGGTTGAGATCGCGCATCAGGCCGGATCTCTGCTCCGATACTATTTCGAGCGCCATGTCCGGGTTGAGTACAAGGGCGATTTCGATCTGGTGACCGAGGCCGACCGGGCGTCCGAGAAACTGATCGTGGAGCGGCTCAAAGCACGCTTTCCCGAGCACGGCATCATGGCCGAGGAAGGCAGCGGCCATCAGAGCCCATCCGAATACCGCTGGTACGTGGACCCGCTCGACGGCACCACAAACTTCGCGCACGGATATCCGGTTTACAACGTGACTCTGGCCCTTGAAAGAGCGGGGGAGTTGATTGCCGGGGTCATCTTCGATCCGAATCGCGACGAGTTGTTCACCTGCGAAAAGGGCGGCGGGGCATTCCTGAACGGAAGCCGCATCCATGTTTCACGGGCGCCGAAACTGGACGAGTGCCTCTTCAGCACGGGCTTCCCGAGCCGGCGCAGGCACCTCGATGTGAACATCCATTTCTATTACCAGCTGGCGATGGCGACGCATGGCGTGCGACGCGGCGGCGCGGCGGCGATCGACTTGGCTTATGTCGCCTGCGGGCGGCTGGACGGGTTCTGGGAGTTCGGTCTCAGCCCCTGGGACATGGCCGCCGGAAAATTGCTGGTGGAGGAAGCCGGAGGCGTTTGCAGGGACATGAAAGGCGCCATGCATCGCCTGACGTCGCCCCACATTCTGGTGGACAACGGATTGATCCACGACGAAGTGATGACGCTGTTTTCCGAAATCTTCCGGGGCGAATACAGGCATCCGATGCCCGTGATTCGATTCAAGTAGCGGTTGTCCTTTACTATCAGTGGGTTAACATGATAGGCTAGTCGATTAACATGCGCACAGTTGACCTGATCCTGCGTAAGCGCGGGGGCGAAGAGCTTAGTGTCGAAGAAATCCAGTATCTGATAGACGGATACACGACCGGCGAGATTCCCGATTATCAGATTGCCGCTTTCCTCATGGCTACCTATTTTTCAGGCATGACGGATCGCGAGTTGAGCTCTTTCACCGATGTCATGATCCGGTCCGGCGAAGTGCTGGACCTTTCTGATATTCCAGGTGTCAAGGTCGATAAGCATTCGACGGGGGGAGTGGGGGATAAGACCAGCCTGATCTGCGCGCCGATTGCGGCGGCCGCCGGCGTGGTGGTGCCGATGATTTCGGGCCGGGGCCTGGGCTATACCGGCGGGACGCTGGACAAGCTGGAATCGATTCCGGGCTTCCGTACCGATCTCACGATCGATCAGTTCCGCGCGCAGTTGGCCCAATTGGGGCTGGCTTTCATGGGGCAGTCGGATGAAATCGCGCCGGCGGACAAGCGCCTGTATGCACTGCGCGACGTGACAGGCACGGTGGAATCGATTTCTTTGATTGCGTCTTCCATCATGTCGAAAAAGATGGCCGAAGGGCTTGACGCGCTCGTGCTCGACGTCAAAGTGGGCCACGGCGCTTTCATGAAAAAGCAGGTCGAGGCGCGGCGGCTGGCGCAGGCCATGGTCGGTATCGGCCGCCGGCTTGACAAGAAGGTGCAGGCGCTGATCACGGATATGAATCAGCCGCTGGGTTATGCGGTCGGCAACGCGCTCGAAGTGATGGAAGTATCGCAGACTCTGCAAAAGGCCGGTCCGGCGGATTTAACGCGCTTGAGCCTGGAACTCTCCGCGCGCATGATCTATCTCGGCAGGATCGCGGCAACGCTCGAGGAAGCGCGCAAGCTTGCCGAAGACAAACTGATGGATGGCTCGGCATACCGCAAGTTCAAGGAAGTGGTGGAGGCGCAGGGAGGAAATCCGCAGGCGCTCGACCGTTTCGAGTTGCTTCCGAACGCTACCGGAATGCGCGAGATTCTGTCGCCGCGCGCCGGTTTCGTGAGCGCCATTATGGCGGAAGACATCGGACGCGCATCCCAAATGATGGGCGCGGGCCGAGGGCGCAAGGAAGACGCGATCGATCCCGCGGTCGGCGTGATTCTCGAAGTCAAGGCGGGCGAGAAGGTGGAGGCCGGATCGGTACTTTGCCGGCTGTATTACACGGTCGAAGAGAATCTGGACGAAGCGGCCGAACTGGTGGAAGACGCTTTCCGTATTTCGGGCGCGCGGCCGGAGGAGCGGGAGTTGATTCTCGAGGTCGTCGGCTAGTGTTCGGAAGCCGGGGACGCTTGGGCTGATGGGCCGGTTTACAGGCCTGCTTGGTCTGGCCGCGATCCTGGCGGTGGCGTGGCTGCTGTCGCGCAACAAACGCGCCATCAAATTGCGAATTCTCTTCTGGGGCCTGGGCCTGCAATTCGGTTTCGCGGTCATTGTTCTGAAGACCGGCGCCGGCAGGGTGTTTCAGGCCGCCAGCGTTGCGGTGACCGCGATGCTGGGTTACGCCGAATACGGCAGCGCATTCGTGTTTGGCGACACGCTCGGCAGATCCGGCGGTTCTCTCGGAGCCGTGTTCGCTTTTCAGGTCCTCCCCATTATCATCTTCATCGCGTCGTTTTTTTCGATTCTGTACTATCTCGGGATCATGCAGTGGATCGTGAAAGCCTTCGCGATCGCGATGCAGAAGGTGATGGGAGCGAGCGGGGCCGAATCGCTGAATGTGGCGGCAAGCATCTTCATGGGTCAGACGGAGGCGCCGCTGACCATCCGGCCTTTCATCCCGGGATTGACGGAATCGGAACTCTTCACAATCATGGTCAGCGGCATGGCGCACGTCTCCGGCGCGGTGATGGCGGCCTACGTGAAAATGGCTCATGTCGAGATTCGGCATCTGCTGACCGCCGTGATCATGACGGCGCCGGCGACGATCATGCTGGCGAAGATTTTTCAGCCGGAAGTCGGCACACCGGTTACAGCGGGCAAAGTCGAAGTCAGAATAGAGAACAAGTCCGTCAACATCATCGACGCCGCCGCGCAGGGCGCGGGCGATGGCTTGCAGCTGTGCGTGAATATCGGGGCGATGCTGATCGCGTTTCTGGCGCTGATCGCTATGGCCGACGGAGCTTTTGCGTGGGCTCACGGGATGGTGAGCTGGATTCCGAGTTCGATGGAGCAGCTGTTCGGGTTTATTTTTGCGCCGGTCGCGTGGCTGCTCGGCGTATCGTGGAACGATTGCGCGACCATCGGCAGATTGCTCGGCGAGCGGCTGGTCACCAACGAATTCATTGCATTCATCGATCTGGGCAAGATCAAGAACCAGCTCGACCCGCACTCGTTCACGATCGCGACTTACGCGCTTTGCGGCTTCGCGAACTTCAGCTCCATCGCAATACAGGTGGGCGGGATTGGGGCCCTCGCGCCCAGCCGAAAATCCGATCTGGCGCGTCTTGGCATGCGTGCCGTAGCGGCGGGCACGATGGCGAACTTCATGTCCGCGTGCATTGCGGGAATACTGCTTTGAAAAGCGCCGTTGCTTACATTGAATCGCAGGTAACGGTTCGGCCCAGTGCAGCGGTGGTGCTGGGCAGCGGCCTTGGAGCTTTCGCGGAGACGCTGGACAATCCAACCGCCATTCCTTACGGCGACATTCCCGGCTGGCCGCAGTCGACCGCTGTGGGACACGCCGGCAAGCTTGTCGTCGGGACCATTGACGGGTTGCCCGTCGCCGCGCTCGCAGGCCGTGCGCACCTCTATGAAGGCTATACGGCGCAGCAGGTAGTCTTCGGCATCCGGGCGCTCTCGAAGTTCGGGATTGGGTCGATTATTCTGACCAACGCGGCGGGCGGCGTGAATCCGTCGTACGAGCCGGGGCAGCTCGTCCTGATATCCGATCACATTAATTTGCTGGGGCAGAATCCGCTGACGGGGCCGAACGACGACTCTCTCGGTCCGCGCTTCCCGGATATGAGCGAAGCTTATTTGAAACGCTATCGTACGATCGCACAGGAGGCGGGTTCGGAGGTCGGTCTCCGCCTGCAGGAAGGCGTTTACGCGGCGCTGCCGGGCCCCAGTTATGAGACCCCGGCGGAGATCCGGTATCTCAGGGCGATCGGGGCGGATCTGGTCGGGATGTCGACGGCGCTCGAAGCCATTGCGGCGAATCACGCGGGGATGAAAGTGCTGGGGATTTCCTGCGTGACGAACTACGCGGCCGGGGTCACGGACCGGAAACTCGATCACAGGGAAGTGCTGGAAGTCGGCGAGCGTGTCAAGGGTACGATGGTCGAACTGCTGCGGCGCGTGCTGCCGCGCCTGCAGTAGCGTGAAACAGGAAGCCGGTTCTATCCCAGTGGGACTTGTTCGACGATCTCGATGCCGAAGCCTTCGAGCGCTACGATGCGGCGCGGATGATTCGTCAGCAGGCGAATCGTGTGCAGGCCGAGATCCGAGAGAATCTGCGCGCCGATTCCGACTTCATGCTGGGGCGGCGCCTGGGCCATATTGCGGTCATGGCCGATGATCCTGCCGTGCTCCGTGCGCAGTCCCAGCCCGGTCTGATGCAGATAAACGAGTACGCCCGCGCCCTCCGCGGCGATCCGCTGGAGCGAGCCGCGCACCATCGCCTGGCAATCGCAGCGGGACGATCCGAATAAATTGCCATAGGCGCAGTGGGAATGCATACGGACGAGCACGTTCTCCTTGTCCGCGACCTCGCCGTGAATCAGAGCCAGGTGGGACTCGGGGCTGATTTCGCTCGAATAGAGGACCGAGCGGAAATCGCCGAACTCGGTCGTGACACAACCCTCGGCCTGGCGGTGAACGTAGTGTTCATGGCGCAGGCGGTAGCGAATCAGGTCCGCCACCGAGATCATTTTGAGGCCGTGCCGCGCGCAGAATTCGCGAAGTTGCGGCACACGCGCCATGGTGCCGTCCTCATTCATGATTTCGCAGATCACGCCGGAGGGATCGAGGCCGGCGAGGCGCGAGAGGTCGACCGACGCTTCAGTCTGCCCGGCGCGGACGAGCACGCCACCGTCCCGGGCGCGCAGCGGGAAGATATGGCCGGGGCGCGCCAGATCGTTGGGACGAGTGCCGGGTTGGATCGCGGTCAGGATGGTCCGGGTGCGATCGGCCGCGGAGATACCGGTGGTGACCCCCTCGCGGGCATCGATGGATTCGCAGAAGGCCGTGCCGAAATTCGAAGTGTTGTGCGGCGACATCAGGGGCAGGCGAAGCGTATCGCAGCGTTCCCCGGTGAGTGTCAGGCAGATCAAACCACGGCCGAACGTGGCCATGAAATTGATCACGTCGGGCGTCGCCTTTTCGGCGGCGATAGTCAGGTCGCCTTCGTTCTCGCGGTCCTCGTCGTCAACCACGACGAGCACGCGCCCGGCGCGAGTTTCCTCGATTGCCTCGGGAATGGAAGCGAACAGCATAAGCGCTCGAATACTTAACTATATCGTTGCCCTCCGAAAAGGGGCCGGACGGCGCCCGTCCTTTTTTTACTCCGGTACAATAGCGGCAGCCGGATACCCGATGCCCGCCGCCGTTTTATTCCCGATTCCGACCCTGACGATCACTGCCGCGATCGATATCCTGGCGGTGGCTTTCGTCATCTATCAGTTGCTGGAGATTGTGCGCGGCACGCGGGCGGCGCATATTCTGGTGGGAATTCTCGCCGTCGTGCTCACCTATGAGATCGCGCTGCGCACGGGGCTGGAGGCGCTTCGGTCGCTGCTGGCGTCGCTTGCCCCTTACACCGCCATCGCCATCATAGTTTTGTTTCAATCGGAAATCCGCCGGACACTGGCTCGGCTCGGCAGAAAGCGCCTCTTCGGCGGCTACAGAAGCCCGGAATCCACCGCGGAGATTCTGCTGGCGCTCGGTTCGCTGTCGCGCGAGCGCACGGGAGCGTTGATCGTGCTCGAGCGCGATATCGGCTTGCGGACATTTATCGAAAGCGGCGTCAGGCTCGATTCACACATCTCACGCGACTTGCTGCTCTCGATATTTCTGCCGGGCGGCGCACTGCACGACGGCTCGGTGATCGTCCAGAAAGACCGCATCGCGGCGGCGGGATGCTTTCTTCCGCTGAGCGTGAATCCGGCTTTTTCGACCAAGACAGGCACTCGGCACCGCGCCGGGATCGGCATTACAGAAGAGACCGACTGCCTCTCGATTATCGTAAGCGAGGAAACGGGGTTGATTTCGGTAGCGGCCTTCGGCGATATCGAAAGCGGTGTGACGATCGAGCGCGTCGACGAGCGTATCCATCAGCATTTCGGGGCGCAGCGCAGGATCACCCAGATTGGCCGGCCCTCACCGTCTTCCGGCCCCGCAGTGAACTCTTCTCTTGTGAAGCGGGAAGACGCCGTCGAGAACGCCGGCGAAACGAGGCCACTGAGCCGATGAGTTTTCTTACCCGCAACCTGCTTTGGAAACTCCTGGCTCTGGCCACGGCGTTTGGCGTCTGGCTGAATGTCGCCAACGAGCCGGAACTGGCTACCATCGTGTCGGTGCCCGTTGAATATAACCACTTTCCGAAAGACCTTGAAATCAGCTCCGACATCGTGGAAACAATCGATCTGGAAGCCCGCGGGCCTTCCGGACAGTTACGAAGCCTGCACGATTCGCGAATCGCGGCGATAGTCGATTTTGCCGGCGTGACCGCGCCCGGTGAGCGCACGTTTACGCTGACGACAGCGGAGTTGAAGCTCCCGCGTGGAATCGATTTGATCCGGACGATACCCGCGCAGCTCCGATTCAAGTTCGAGAAGCGTGTGACGCGATCGGTAAAGGTAGATGTCCCGTTTTCCGGCAAGCTGCCGGCGGGATTTTCCATCGCCGGGGTCGATATCGAGCCTCCGCAACTGCGAATCGCCGGGCCGGAGAGTCATGTGCTCGGATCGGGCAAGCTGGTTTCCGATCCATTCGATCTCACAAGTGTCGGCATAGCAGGTATCAACGACGACACGGCGCAGACCCTCTCCGTCTACGCCGCCGAACCGGAAGTGCGCATTCTCAACACGCCTCAGGTTAGAGTGAAGATTCGTGTGCAACGGCGCGGCCGCTGAAAAGCACAGTGTATAAATGGCAAAACGGTTGTTTGGGACAGACGGGATCCGTGGTGTTGCGGGAGAGCCGCCACTGGATCCGAAGACGGTCATCGCGCTTGGCATTGCACTGGGCGACGACCTGTCTCGCCAGGGCCTTGGGGCGAAACCGGTGCTGATCGGGATGGATACGCGGGAGTCCGGCCCCATGATCGCGGCTCAGCTGGCGGAGGGCCTGGAGAGGTCCGGCGTGAAGGCCATGTTTGCCGGGGTGGTGACGACGCCGGGCGTGGCGTATCTTACGCGTACCGGCGAATTCAGCGCCGGAGTAATGATTTCGGCATCTCACAATCCGTTTGAGGATAATGGGATAAAGGTTTTCGCCGGAACGGGTTACAAGCTTCCGGATAAAGAAGAACATGAGATCGAAGAGGAGATCTTCCGGATCATTGACAATGTGAATGGCAACGCCTCTCCCGCAAGTCTCGCCCGCACTTTCGATGTGCGCCCTTATTTGAATTTCCTCCTGTCCACCATCGGCACGAAGCTGAACGGATTGAAGATCGTGATCGATTGCGGTAACGGCGCGGCATCCCGCCTGGCGCCGCAACTTTTCCGCGAAGCGGGCGCGGATGTGACGGCGATCTGCAACCAGCCGAACGGACGAAATATCAACCTCGACTGCGGCGCGCTGCATGTCGAAGGGCTTCGCAAAACCGTTCTCGAACAAGGCGCGGACGCCGGAGCTGCATTTGACGGCGACGCCGACCGGGCGATTTTGATTTCGCCTCTGGGCCATGTTGTGGACGGCGATGCCGAGATGCTTATTGCCGCTCGCCGCCTGCAGGCCGACGGTCGTCTGACGGGGAGCCTGGTGGTGTCTACCGTGATGTCGAACTTGGGCCTGGAGAAGGCTTTGGGTCGACTCGGGATCTCGATGGTTCGGACCCCGGTGGGTGACAAGTACGTACTCGAAGAGATGTTGCGGCGGGGTGCGGCACTCGGCGGAGAGCAATCGGGTCACGTCATCTTCCGGGAATACGCAACCACGGGCGACGGCATGCTGACGGCGCTTAAGTTGCTGGAAACCTGCGCCCGCGAAAAGGCCACGCTCGACGAGTTGGCGGCCGATTTGATCGTCTTCCCGCAGCTGCTCGTGAATATTCGCGTTAAAGAGCGTAGGCCGCTCGAACAGTTACCCGGTGTAGTGGATGAAATCCGCGCCTGTGAGTCCGCCCTGAATGGCTTGGGACGGGTATTGGTGCGGTTTTCGGGAACGGAGCCGTTGGCACGAGTCATGGTGGAGGGGCCCGACCGCGCACAAGTGGAAAACTGGGCTGGACGAATCGCCTCCGCCATTCACAGCGAGTTAGGGTGAGCTGTTTCCGGGAAAGCTGTATTCGGAACATGAGTTTTGTAACAAATTACCGTGATACTTTGCGGGGTTAAAGCGTGCGGGATACCCCGATATCGACCATTCAAAAAATGAATTGGACCACCTCTGTTAGTCGTTCCTACACTGAGATTTGACGGGGGAAATCAATTGGTCACGCCGGTGGAGACTTCGAGCACTCAAGTAGCACTGCTGCATCGCATCAGCAATATCGTAAGTTCGGATCAGGATATCGAATCGATCCTGCACGAAATGGTGATGCTGACCATGAATGTTACCCACTCGGACGCTTGTCTGGTATATCTCATCGATCACACCACGAATGAGATTGTGCTGCGCGCTTCGCAGCTGCCGCATGACGCGGAAATCGGCAATGTGCGGATGAAGATGGGTGAAGGCATCACGGGCTGGGTGGCGGCCCATAACTCCGTGGTGGCGTTGACCAGAAACGCCTCGGCCGATTCGCGTTTCAAACCGTTCAGTTCGCTGCAGGAAGATACTTACCAGGCGTTTCTCTCGGTTCCGCTGGTGGACAGCGGCGAGATTATCGGCGTCATCAACGTGCATCACCGGGAGCCGCACCAGCACTCGAGCGATGAAGTGGCTCTGGTGACATTCATCGGCGAGCAGATGGGCGGGCTGATCGCGCGGGCGAAGCTGGCCGAGCAGTCCCAAACGGCCGTGCGCCGTATGGAGACGCTGGCCGCGGTGGCGCAGGCCATTACCGCCGAGAGCTATCTCGAACGGATACTCCAGGCGATTTCGGAAATGCTGGCCGAGACTCTGGATTCGGCGGTCTGTTCGATCCTTCTCGTCGATGAAGAGAAGAAAGAATTAACCGTCAGCGCGGCGCGCTGCTCGGCCCCGGATTACATGCATCGCATGCCGATCCGCATGGAAGGATCGCTGATCGAGTATGTGATTCGCCAGGGTCATCCGATCATCATTCCGAATATTCACAACGAGAAACAGTACCGCTATCCGGAACTGGCTCGCAAGTCGGGTCTCATGTCGCTGCTCGCGGCGCCGCTGACGTCGCAGGGAAAAGTCATCGGGTCGATTAACATCTACACGCGGGATGAGCGGGCCTTCAGCGATGACGAGGTTGGTTTCGTCAAGGTGGTGGCCGGACAGGCGGCGATTGCGATCCAGAACGCGCGGCTCATGTCGGAAACGCTGGACATGAAGCGCACGCTGGAGGCGCGAAAGCTGATCGAACGCGCCAAAGGTATTCTTCAGTACAAACACAACCTGACCGAAGAGGAAGCTTATCTTCGGCTGCGGAATGAGAGCAGAAGACTGCGCCGTTCGATGCGGGACCTGGCCGAGGCCGTGATTCTGGCCGACGACCTGAACCGCAAGGAAGGTACCGCGCCAAAAGTCCCGGTGCGCGAAGACGAAGAAATCATGTAGCGCGGCGCTATCGGGCGTATTCGAGCAACTGCATGAACCCGAAGTCCATGTGCAGCTGCATGTGGCAGTGGAAGAGCGTCAGTCCGGGATTGTCGGCCACGAAGTCGACCGCAGCCGTGTTCCGCCGCGCTACGCTCACGACGTCCTTTCGCAATCCCGCCATCGGCTTCCCCGCAACCTGCGTAATTTCGAAAATGTGGCGATGCAGGTGAAGCGGATGGATGTCGCCGCTGTCGTTGTTGAAGAACAGGCGATATCGCTTCCCCTTCTCAAGCCGGAGCCTGTCGATATCCGGAAACGATTTCCCGTTGATGGTCCAGTGGTTGAAGTCTTTTCGATTCCCGGGGATTTTTTGAATTTTCATTTCAAACGTGTGGTCCGGCTCGGGCGCCGTCCCTCCATTGCCGAACTGCGTGTAATCCCAGGGACCCCGCTCGATGTTCGCCAGCTGCTGCCATTGCGGCTGGCCGGACTTTCCGGCGTATTCGACCACCACGCCCATGCCCTTCTTCCGCTCGTCTTCCTTCGTCGAGCCGAAAATCCAGACACCCGGGCGATTCATTTCGACCACGGCATCCACCCGTTCGCCTATATCGAGATAAACGACATCGACTGTCTGTTCCCGAGGCACGGGATTTCCATCCATGGCAACGACCCGGAAACTGTGCCCCGGCAGCGCTACCCGCACTTCATCCGTCGCGCTGGCGTTCAACAAGCGGAATAAGACGCGCTGCCCTTCGCGCACGCGAACGGGTTCGCCCGCACCGAGCATCCTGCCATTGAAAGTCGCCGAATCGTAGTCGATCTCCCAACCATTGTCGGGAGGTCCCATATTGGCCAGCTTCGGCTCCCAATGATGAAACACGATCGGAATCTCCTGGTCGTAACTGCCGGGATGGCTGGCGGGCTCGATGAGGACAAACCCGTGCTGGCCGGAAAAGCCCGCGCGGCTGAGGTCGGCGTGCGCCATCGAGTGGGTATGATACCAGCGCGCGCCCGAAGGGCCCGGTTTGAACTGAAAACGGCGATGCCCGCGAGGCGCCACCGCCGGCGTTCCTTCCTCCATCGACCCGTCAACTGACGACGGAACCTTCTGCCCATGCCAGTGCACCACTTCGGGCACGTCCGTGTCGTTATACACGTCGACGGTAACCGTCTTGCCCTCCTGAAATCGCAGCACCGGCCCCGGTACGGAGCCGTTATATGCCGTCGTGCGGATTGTCTTGCCCGGACCGATTTCGACCGACAGCGGCGCAATGCGAAGCTCCACATCGGCTTTCGTGTCGAATGCCGCCGCCGAACCCGGATTCAGGGAATCAAGGGCGAGCGCAATACCAGCCGGCCCCAGCCCGGAAATCCTCAGAAAATCGCGTCGGTCCATAATACGGCCCTCTCCTTTGCGCCTGAAACAGAGAACAAGCATACTGTACACTACCGATTTCTGCAATTGGTTTGCAAAATAGATATTAAGAAAATTACAAGTTTATAGATGTCAGTATAGTATTCTGCAAATGATTTGCAAAAACTAATTGACACTCTCCCAAGTGCGGGCTAAGCTGATTCATTGATTGAGGACCGAATGAGTCCCATATCAAGGAGGCTGTAAAATGCGCAGGCATTGGTGCGTGCCAACGAGACAATTCCGCGCCATCGCTCTGTTTAGCCTGTTGGGACCGGCGCTGTGGGCAAGCGACGGAGGCAGCGTATTTGGAACCATTACCGACCCCAGTGGTAAGGCGGTCCCCGATGCCAGGGTCACGGCAACGGAAACGGCTACAGCGGTGAGGCACAGCATCGCAACCGATGCCCGCGGCTACTATTCATTCCAGAGTCTGCCGGTTGGGCGCTACGACATCGACGCGGACGCCTCCGGTTTCAAGCCTGTGCGGCGCACCGGTGTGGTGATCGATGTCGACAGCAAGGTCGTGGTGGACGCATCCCTGGCCATCGGCGAGCGGACCGATGCGGTCACGGTTTCCGCATCGGCGGTTCACGTCGACACCGCCGATACCCAGAAGGGCGAGGTCATCACGGGCAAACAGATGACAGCCGTGCCGCTCAACGGCCGCAGCTACACGGACCTGCTGGCCCTGCAATCCGGCGTTGTTCCCGTCACGTCTTTGACGTCCGGCACGACACAGGATGTGGGAGTCAGCGCATTCTCTCCCTCCGGCAGTTTGAACCCAGGCACCATCTCGATCAACGGCCAGCGGGAATTTGCCAACAGCTTTGTGCTGAATGGAAGCGATGTCGAAGAAGACGTCAACATGGGCGCGGCGATCATTCCCAATCTGGATTCCATCGCCGAGTTCCGGATTCTCACCAGTAACTTCGACGCCGAGTACGGCGAGTTCAGCGGAGGCCAGATCGATGTGGTCACGAAGTCCGGGACCAATGCGTTCCACGGCAATGCCTTCGAATTCCTGCGCAATACGAATCTCGATGCCCGCAACTACTTTTCTCCCGCGCGCGGCGCGTTCGATCAGAACCAGTTTGGAGGAACCCTGGGCGGCCCGATCCGCGGGAACAAGGTCTTTTTCTTCGCCGACTATCAGGGAACCCGGTCGACGCAGGGAATCGATACGGGACAGATCCCTGTTCCTTCCCTGCAGGACCGTACCGGCAATCTGAGCGATGTGGCGAGTTCGCTCACCGGAACCGTGAGCGGGCCGAATCTCGCACAGCTTCTCACACAGAAGCTCGGCTACGGCGTGACGACGGGCGAGTCTTACTATTTCCAGGGATGCACCAGTTCGGCGCAGTGCGTGCTTCCGAACGCCGTGATTCCGCAGAGCGCATGGTCCGCTCCGGCCGCGAATCTTGTGAAATATATTCCCGCGCCCAACAATGCCAACAGCACTTTTTCCACGTCGGCTTACAACGAGACCTTGCGGGACGACAAGGGCGCGTATCGGCTGGACGGCACGACTCGCTGGGGAATGATGTCCGCCTACTATTTTCTGGACGGCTGGTCGCAGAATAATCCAT
>Ga0181530_10003886_pt1 | contig 16291 bp, 12 predicted proteins | sample PEATcosm2014_Bin_42_FD_119769 | JGI IMG/M metagenome (GOLD analysis project Ga0181530, IMG submission 119769) | Peatland microbial communities from MTU Mesocosm Facility, Houghton, MI, USA - PEATcosm2014_Bin10_60_metaG | ecosystem: Environmental > Terrestrial > Soil > Wetlands > Peat | place... | reverse complement strand
GTAATCGCCGGCAACGCTCTCGAGACTGCCCTTGGAGATTTTGCTCAGTTGCACGCCCAGCCGGCGGGCTTCCTTCTCCAGGTACTTCTCGCCGATCTCGATGGCCTTCAGCCGCTCGCTGGCGTTGATGACGTGCTTGATCTTGTTGCGGGCCTTCGCGGTCTTGACCAGGGTCAGCCAATCCTTGCTGGGCAGGTGGCCGGCTTGGGTCATGATCTCGACGATGTCGCCATTGCGCAGCGCATAGCGCAGCGGCACGATGCGGCCGTTGGCCTTGGCGCCCACGCAGGTCTGGCCGACATCGGAGTGAATGGCGTAGGCGAAATCGATAGGGGTGGCGTCGCGCGGCAGCACGATCACTTTGCCGCGCGGCGTGAAGGTGTAGACCTCCTCCGGGTAAAGGTCCACCTTGAGCGTGGACATGAACTCGCCGGGGTCCTGCATGTCGCGCTGCCACTCGACCAGGTGGCGCAGCCAGGCGATGCGCTGGTCGTCGGGGGCGGGGCCCTTCTTGCCTTCCTTGTATTTCCAGTGCGCGGCAATGCCCTCCTCCGCGATGCGGTGCATTTCCTCGGTGCGGATCTGCACTTCGAAGTGCTGGCCGTGCGGGCCCACCACGGAAGTATGCAGCGACTGGTAGAGATTGGGGCGCGGGATGGCGATGAAGTCCTTGATGCGGCCGGGAATGGGCCGCCACTCGTTGTGGATCACGCCCAGGGCGGCGTAGCAGTTCTTCACCGAGTCGGTGACAATGCGCAGGGCCATCAGGTCGTAGACCTGTTCGATGGCGATTTTCTGGCGCTTGATTTTCTGATAGATGGAATACGGCCGCTTGAGGCGGCCTTCCACGCGCGCGGGAATGCCTTCGCGGCGCAGCTCGTTCTCGACGGTGATGCGGATCTCGTTGAGGAATTCTTCGTTGGAATGGCGCTTCGATTCGATGGTTTGGACAATCTCTTCGAAGGCTTCCGGATCGAGATGGCGGAAGGCCAGGTCTTCCAACTCGCCGCGCACTTTGCCCATGCCGAGGCGGTGCGCGATGGGGGCGTAGATTTCGATGGTTTCGGTGGCCACGTGCGCGCGGCGCTCGGCGCTCAGATACCCGAGCGTGCGCATGTTGTGGAGCCGGTCGGCCAGCTTCACGATGATGACGCGGATATCGTCCACCATGGCCAGCAACATTTTGCGGAAGCTCTCGGCCTGGCGCTCCTCGGCATTGAAGATGTCCAGCTTGCTGAGCTTGGTGACGCCATCCACGCAGCGCGCCACCTCGTCGCCGAAGCCCTTGCGGATTTCGTCGGGTGTTATGCGGGTGTCTTCCACCAGGTCGTGCAGGAGTCCGGTTTCGATGGTGACCAGGTCCATGCGCATGCCGGCCAGGATGTGGGCCACCATGAGGGGATGCACCATGTAAGGCTCGCCGGACTGGCGCAACTGGCCCTTGTGCAGCTCGGAGGCGGTGCGGAAAGCCTTCTCCACCGAAGCGAGGTCGTCGCGCGGGCGGTACTCGCGGATCTTGGCTCCCAGTTCCTGAAACAACTGCTCGATGCGGTCAGGGGGCGGCGCTAGGGGTGGAACTTCGGTGGCGCTGGAGACCTCTGGAGACACTAATTCAATTGTAGCCGAGACGCGAGCGCCGGCGGTTGGAGTTACATTCGTAGGTGAGGCAGTTCATGGTGCGTCGGGTGCTCGCGGCCGCGCTCCTGTGGCTGGCGGCCGATCCATTCGCGGCCGAACGGGACAGGATGGTCCGCGAGCAGATCGAAGCCCGCGGCATTCGCGACGCGGACGTGCTGCGGGTCATGCGGGATACGCCACGGCAGCGGTTTGTGCCCGCATTGCTGCGCGCGCACGCCTGCGAAGATACACCCTTGCCGATCGGACAGGGCGCCACGATCTCGCAGCCGTTCGTGGTGGCCTTGATGACGGAACTACTGGAGCCCGGCAGGCGGCACAGCGTGTTGGAGATCGGCACGGGCTCGGGATACCAGGCGGCGGTACTGGCGCAACTGGCCGGGCACGTGTACACAATCGAGATCGTGCCGGAACTGGCGCGGTCGGCGGCGGCGCTGCTGGCCGAACTGGGTTACGACAATGTGACCGTACGGGCGGGTGACGGATACCGGGGCTGGCCCGAGCGGGCGCCTTTCGATCGCATCATCCTGACGGCGGCGCCGCCGGAAGTGCCGCAGGCGCTGCTCGATCAGCTCGCGCGCGGGGGCCGGCTGGTAGCGCCGGTGGGCAGCGCCTGGCGGGTACAAGAGCTGGTCGTGATCGACAAGACGGCCAGCGGCGCCCTTCGCCGACGCACGGCAAGCTCGGTGCAATTTGTCCCCATGGTGCATGGGCCCGACGAGAAGCCATAGGGCATCGCGCGACGTATCGGCGGGTGCGCGGGGAACGTCAAAACCCGATATTAGCCGGATCTCGCGGTTTCCTTTGAGTTCTTCACGTCTCTCCACTTTTGTGTCGCACCGCCCCGTGTCGGCGGCAATCAGGACTCGGCGCGCGCAAGTGTCGTAGAATAGAGGACAAGGGCAGCGGGCGGTTAGCTCAGTCGGTTAGAGCGCCTGCCTTACAAGCAGGAGGTCCGCGGTTCGAGCCCGCGACCGCCCACCATTTTTTCAATGACTTACAGCGCCCTCTGGCCAAGGTTAGTGTCATTTAGTGTCAAAGCCCTTCAATTTCGCCACGGGTAACCGGTTCTTCGGTGAGCCGATCCGACATGGCTTCGATGGACTGGCGGCGCCGGTCGAGATCCGAATGCGTGTAGTGCAATGTCATGTGCACGTCGCCGTGGCCCATCTGTGCTTGCCGATCCGATAGCGCCATCCCGATTTCTTCCCCGAGGGTCGCATGGGTATGGCGGAAAACATGCCAGATGAGCCAGGGAATCCCTAGCTTATGGCCGGCTGGTTTGAGCACCCGCCGCAGCAGGTTGCGCTGGTTGAGTGGTGTGCCATTTCCGGAGGCGAACGCCAGTTCTTCCGGCCCGGAATACTTCGATCTGGCCCGCAGCGCGAGCAGCGCTTTTGCCACGCTGCGGCTGAGCGGAACGTCCCTCCTCCGGGATTTCGCCTTGTGCGCGAGAGAGAATACTACGAGCAGCTCGCAAACCCAGGGTAAAACTCCCGTGTTTCTCGCCTCGATACCACTTTCGACCCCAAAAGGGCTTTCGCTGTTCCCACAACGCCAGCGCCGTTTTCCGGCCAACTACGCAGTGCCCATCCAGTCGAAACTGGTCTACGTTCCGATAACCCGGGTTTTCCGTCCATTGGCCCAACCATGCCGATGAAAAAACCGGGCGCAGGCTCCAACGCCTTGACGATTGACTCCTCGCCGTCGCCTCTCAACTGGACGAGATCTCCTGCCGAAAAATGACGAAACACTGGCCGGTCGATAAGCACCCGGCGCGGATGGCCGCTACACCCGTTACAATCGGTTGAGAAAGGAAACTCCATGCGCTATCGCGGCTTTGCCAATGCGACGATTCTCCGGCACGAACTCGCAGCCAATGAACGGATTATAATCCGCTCAATTGGGGACCTTCGCAGCGCTCTGGGAAAAATGGCGGCAGGCCATTCAGCGCAACTGGTGTTCCTCCCATCTGGCAGATGCTTGGAGATCCGGGATGCGCAAACTCATTTTGAGTAATTACCAGTCCCCCGGTGACATCGTCATGCTGACGGCCGCCGTGCGCGATTTGCACAGAAAGTATCCTGGCGACTTCCTGACCGATGTCCGCACGCCCTGCGCCGATCTCTGGGAGAATAACCCCCACATAACAGCGCTCGAGCCAGACGAGGAAGGGGTGGAATCCATCGACTGTCAATACCCGCTGATCGATCGCAGCAACCACGAGCCCTGGCATTTCCTGCACGGATTTATCGACTTTCTGAACCGCCGCCTGGACTTGCAAATAGCGCTCACGGATTATAGGGGCGATATCCATATCTCCGCGTCCGAAAAGTCTTGGATGTCGCAGGTGCGGGAGATTACTGGCGATCCGATCCCGTTCTGGATCGTCAGCGCCGGAGGTAAATTCGATTACACCATCAAGTGGTGGGAAATTGCGCGCTATCAGAAAGTCGTGGACTATTTCCGCGGCAGGATTCTTTTCGTGCAGATCGGCGAGCAAGGGCACTATCATCCTCCGCTTCGCGGAGTAATCGACCTTCGGGGAAAGACGGATCTCCGCCAACTCATCCGCCTGGTGTACCATGCGCAAGGAGTTCTAGGACCGGTCAGCTTGCCGATGCACCTCGCCGCCGCGATCGAAACGAGAGCGGGAATGCCCCAAAACCGGCCATGCGTGGTGATCGCCGGGGGCCGGGAGCCCCCTAACTGGGAGGCCTATCCGCATCACCAGTTTATCCACACTGTGGGCGCGCTGCGTTGCTGTGACAATGGAGGTTGCTGGAAATCCAGGACGATTCCGCTCGGCGATGGCGACCCGAAGGATGACCCCGGCAACCTATGCGTTGACGTCGTCGGCTCCTTGCCGCGCTGCATGGACATGGTGACTGCGGACGAAGTCATCCGGCGAATCGAGTTGTACTTTATCGGCGGGGCGGTAGACTATCTCACCGCGGAGCCGTCTGCTGCATGGGATGGTGTGGCGCGGCCCGCCGCGATTGCATTCGGGCAAACGCTCTGCTATTCTTCGAAAGGCCGAGGGACTTCGCGTGGACCGATGTCGACGGTCCGCCCGCAACAGCTCGCGGTATTTTCGCAGGTGGAATTGCGGGAGTTCGAGGAGTGGATGCTTGTGCATCTAAGGGAATTCTTCCCCGCGCAGTGTGCCGCGGCCGGCGATCGAGGCGTTCGGGAGATGGTGCGGCACGGAATCGAGCGTGCCGGCGTGTACGGAATTCAGTCCAGACGCGATGTCTGCAAATACATCGATCTGATGACTGTCTTCGGACGAGATTTCGACACGGACAAGCGCCTTCGGTGGGCGCGCGAGATTTTGAAACGGCGCGGCAAACCGGAGGAAAAGATGGAGAGCCTGCTGCGGGCGGCGAAACTCCGCCTGGGAAACGGATAGCCTCGCGTTCATGGCTCCCGACCCAATGTCTCCATCGCAGGCTTTGGACGCCGCGGCAAGCGATGCCGACGCTAACGCCGGACCGGGGAACGTAGGAGATCCGGTCGGCTCGTGCGCCGGAACTTCGGTGCCAGAGTCAGGCCCCTCAGGGAGCCCCTCCTCCGGTCCCTCGTCGTGCAGTTCGCCAAGCAGTAGTCCTTCGTCTGTGTCGAGCAGCAAGTCCTCGTCCCAGTCGAGCAGCAGTCCCTCGTCCTCGTCTCGCAGCAGTGCCTCGTCCCAGTCGAGCAGCAGTTCCTCGCCTACCTCCTCTCTCTGGGTTCGCATCGCCTTGACGCAAGCGCAGGCCAGAGTCGAGCAGGGAAGCCTGCGGCTGCACGGTTCGACCGGCGGATTCGATCAAACGGTTGCCATCGCGAAAACCTTCGAGGCGAACGACAACGGCACCACCGTCGATGTACCCTTTCATGACGTTCCGACGACGCATAGTTATTCGCTCATCTACATTGCAGCCGACGGAACGCAAACGACGGTACTAAACTATACTCCCTTCGAGAAACTGCGAGACCCCTCGCCGCCGGCATAAAACAACAAGCGCCCCTTTAGGAGAAAAAAAATGAACTCAACGCTGTCCGACCTGATGGTCCTGCTGCCGAATGCTCTGGCAGGCAACCCACACCCCAACGCGCCCATTATCAGCACTGCGATTCCCGTGGCAGTCGATCCTTTTCCCACGTCGGCCTACCCCGATCTCTTCGAGACATCCTCCGCTTCAGCCACCAAGCTTAACAACGCACTGAACGCGGCGGTTACTGCGGCGGGCGGTTCCGGGCTCATGGGGAACATCTCGACGATGGCGTTCCTCATAGCAGATCTCAACTCGGGGCCGCAATTTCCCATGGGCGGTTATCACGAGACGGAGGTAGATTTCATCGCCAGCGAGGCCAAAGTCGCGGTGATGTATGCGGCCTTCGAATTGAGGAGCATGGCTCGGCGCTTTATGGCCGCGAATAGTTTCATCCAGAACGCGGATTTCTTCAAGGTGCTCGATTCCGTCCAGACGCCCAAGTTTCTCAACTTCGTTCCCCAGATAACCTCTGCCATGATGGCCGGCTCACGGGATGCGCGTAAGCCGGATTACCCGTCGCTATTTACAACGACCGCAAAACCCGATGGCACCGTTGCCTCCGTCGACTTCAACTCCAGCTTCACGAATCCACTCACACAGATGGTGGTGATGAGCGACGATCCCTCGTCCACCACCTGTATTCATGCCGTCGGATTCAGTTATCTGAACGGCGCTTTGAAGGCCGGCGGGTTTTTCACCGGGTCGGGCGCTACGTCGAACGGTGTCTGGGTGGGAAGCGATTACAGCAATGGCGCTAGCGGTTGGCCCACCCTCAGGGTCGTCAAATCGGAAAACGATGGCATGGCAACCATCACCGGCACATGTCGTCAGATGGCTAAAATAATGGCCTTGATCTTTACCGGCCAGTTGGTGGATAAAGGGACCAGTTCCGCCGCGGACAACGGGGCCGCCGGAAGTTGCGCTGAGATGAAGAAGTTGGTCTCCGACGCCGCCCAGCGGCTCTGTGTTTTAACCTCGCCGAGCATTCCCCAATCCAACTTTGTGTTAAACAAGGTCGGCTACGCCTTCAAGGGACTAACTCCCGGCAATGGAGTGATCAACTCCCAACTGTCGGTTATCAAGGACGTGGCCGCAACCGGTCACACGTACCTGATCACGTGGCAAAATCTGGTGACTCCCAACGAACCCTGCGGTATCAGCAGCGATCCGAATACGGCTAAGGTGATACAAGTCATAGGCAATGCGATCACTGCCTACGAGAAACCCTAGGAGGCCAAATGGCAGGTTGACAAGCGGATGCATCGCTCGAACATCCATCGCCGTGGATCCTCGCGGCAGATAGTTCCTTTGCGCGCCGTCCGACCCGACCACCCGTGTACAGGCGCGTTCCGACTTCGACGAACAGTTACTTCCATCCGCGGTACCGGAGCTGCCCATATCTGCACGTGCCGGTCCCCTTCCCGGATCGCATGCTTGCTCGGTATCCTTGCTTTCCGCCAGTGAGACGGCGGCCAGCCGGCCAACACGCTGTCCCGCAGGGACGCCGATGGACGCCGTCCCATACACGCACGGCGCAAGACCGTGAATAGGTTCCGTTGCGCGATCCGCAGCGGCGGGATGTCCACTGCCAATACCCGCCGATTGATGCAACAGCCAGGAGCCTTGGCAGCTCTTACCCGGACACTGTCCGTCCATAGTATCGGATATCTGGAAGTCGATAGCCCCTGAATCGAACTTTCGATGTGATAATCCAGCAGGCACAAATCGTGGTATTCTCCGGGTGGAGGTGCAGAGGTTGGGCGCTGGGCCACTTGCGGAACTTCTTTCCGAAGCAGTGCGCCGCTGTGGACGAACGGCGGTTTCGCGGAACGGTCCGGCACGGCATCCAGGGCGCCGCCCGTTGCCGGATTACGTTGGGACGCGGCGTTTGCAAGCACATCGATCCGACGAACGTCTTCGGCCGCGATTCGCACAGCGACAAACGAAACCGGTGGGCGCGCGAGATTTTGAAACGGCGCGGCAAACCGGAGGCCAAGATGGAGAGCCTGCTGCGGGCGGCGAAACTCCGCCTGGGGAACGGATAGCCTCGCGTTCATGACTCCCGACCCAATGTCTCCATCGCAGGCTTTGGACGCCGCGGCAAGCGACGCCGACGCTAACGCCGGACCGGGGAACGTAGGAGATCCGGTCGCCTCGTGCGCCGGAACTCCGGCGCCAGAGTCAAGCCCCTCGTCCGGTCCCTCGTCGTGCAGTTCGCCAAGCAGTAGTCCGTCGTCTGTGTCGAGCAGCAGTCCCTCGTCCTCGTCTCGCAGCAGTGCCTCGTCCCAGTCGAGCAGCAGTTCCTCGCTCCCCAGGGAAGCGATCCCCATTGTGTTCGTTCCAGGCATCATGGGCTCGCGCTTGCGGAATAAAGCGACGGGGTCGATAAGTTGGGATCCGAGCCCGGGGTGGTTATTCAAGAATACAAGCGGACAGGACGGCGCAACCCGGAAGGCGCTGCTGGTGGGATCGAGATTCAATCCGGACTACCTCGAGGTCGCCACGGAAGGCGGGGCTGATCCAGAGGACACTTCCGTGGGCGACGGCTTTTCCGGGATCATGAAAGATTACATCACGCAATTCCTCACGCCGCTGAAGAGCCACGATTGGGGAGCGCTGAGACAGACGTTCGACCTCCCGGTGTATGCCGCGGGATACAACTGGACGGACGACGCGAGGAACGCGGGCGAGATGGTGGCGAAGCGGATTCAAGCGATTATAAAAGAAGCCAAGGGCAAGTACGGGATGTGCAAGAAAGTGATCGTGATTTCCCACTCGATGGGCGGCCTGGTTTCGCGTTCGGCCAGCGAGCTGGCAGGCGGCCAGGGTATGATTCTCGGCATCATTCATGGCGTTCAACCGGCCTCTGGCGCTCCAGCCGCCTACTGGCGGATGAAGGGTGGGTTCGAGTACCCCAGCTTCACGAGCCCTCTAAAGGCAGTAGCAGGGTGGGTGGCTTCGCGTTTCTTGGGAAGTGACGCGACGCAAGTAACACCTGTGCTGGGCAACATTCCCGGCGGGTTGGAACTGCTTCCGAATAAGAGCCACCGCACCAACGCCGGCGCATCTGCGTGGCTGAGCGTTACCAACGGTGGACAGTCCATTGAGTCGCTTCCGCAATCCGATCCTTACGAAGAGATCTACCGCCATAAGGCGGTCGTGAATCCCCCGAAGGGAGGGCAACCGAGCACCAACGAGTATTGGGGATTGGTGGACCCCAACCTGCTCGATCCTGGCACAAACCCGGCGGGGGCCGGAAACGCTTACGATCAGATGGATGCACAATCCTCGTCGGATGCATGGTCGGATTATCTCAACGTGTTAGGCATGGCCGAGAGTTTCCACGATGACATCGGCAAGAAGACCCACCCTCATACCTTTTGCGTGCATGGCACCGGGTATACGACGGCCGACGTGGTCGAGCTGCAGGTGGAATCGAATTGGGTGCGCTCGGACAACTACCCGTCGCACGGTTTTCGCGGGTTCTACAACGATGCCGGCGGGAAATCCATGCAGGCCGTACTCCAGCAACCGTCCGGAGGCGGCGATGGGACCGTGCCGGTGTCATCCGCTTCGTGGCTTGATTCCGATGGGAAGCCCGACCCCGGCGATCAGGCAGTTTCCTGCGAGCATCAGCCCGCATACGCGAACGCGGACGTGCAGAATTTTGCGTTCGAGGCGATCGAGACCTTGTGCAAGCAGCGATTGAAAGAGCGCCGTGGAGGGAACTGATAATGGGCCGGGGTTTGGCACGCGCTCTATGGAGCGCGGCCGCCGCCTTAACCCTTGGTTGTGGCGGCTCGGGGATTCATAAGAGCGGAGGGGCAGCGAAACCCATGACGATGGATCAGGCGGAAGAAGCGGCATGCGCAGGACGATTTTCGCTCGCAGTTCCGGAGCACATGAAAGTCGACGTGCGAAGCCAGAGCATTTACCGGACGAACGTCAAGACTTTGCCGGCTCCCGAAGGGGGAATCCAGGCGTATTGGGCCGCGCGGCTCTTGGCGCTTCGGGCCCAACCGGGGATCTCCTTTGAGGGGCCGGATGCGTTGCGGATTTTCGATGCGCAAAAGGGAATCAACGGCGTCTGGTACCGGGGAAACCGCGCGTTCCCGAACACGCTAACACTGGAGGCTGCGATGGAGGTCGAGAGAGGCCTGGTTCTCGCGGACCGGGAGGCCGTCTCCGGAAAGGAGTCCGTCGCCGGGCAATTGGTGACGAGCATCCTCAAGGCTTATGTCCCCTCTACGGATTCCGGATTTTGCGTCGGTGACGGCGCCATCCAGATGGAACCTTCTCAGAATGAGCGGGTCCAACTGAATCTTACGCACGTTATCGCGCCGGATCTCGAGGTGCGCTTTGCGACCCGGGCCGTCGTGGAACCCGACTTGAAGTCCTATTCCGACGTTGAAGAAGAGCGCGAGCTGGCGGCTTCGTGCGGCGGCTCGATTGTGGTTTTACGCGAGCAGCAGCGGCGCGCCGCCGGCATGGATGGAAAAGAGATCTGGATTTCGATGTCAGTGCCTGGGGAAGCGCCGTCGGTCCGGTTTTCCTGGCATTTTCCGGGCACTGGCGGAGACGCTTCCCGGCCAATGATCAACCTGGTGGGGAGCGCACCGCTCGTCGAGCAGCCGGTTCTCCAGGACGCGTGGGATCGCGTTCTGGGATCGCTTCGTCCGATTCCCGTTACGTGAGCGTACACGATTCGATGGAGCGGCCGATGGCTTTCTCACACTACCGGGTCGGGACATGCGAAATCAAAGACATGCATAGCAGGGATGCACGCGGATCGAATTCGTCCGGGTGGGGGGAGAACGGAACGGCGAGAGCGGCGAGAATTACATCTCTTCATGTATACTGAATCGGATGCGCGGTGAACTGCCCCCGGTCGCTCCTCCTGCGGATAGTGGTTCGGCGACGGTCCCCGCTTCTTATTCCGGCCCGAACAACGGTCATATGGAGGCAGCGGCCTCCAGTCGTATGGTCGAGGCTGTCGATCGCCTGACCGCGACACGCCATTTTTACCGGCGGGTCGGCTATGACGCGCGTCCGATGGAATTCCATCCCGATGGCCGCATCGGCGCCGGAAGCTCGCGATTGGAATCCGAATGGCGAATCCACCAACTCCACGGCGAGGTATACCTCGAGATCCGGTGCGCGGCGGAGTCGACCTGCTTCTTGAAACTGGAAGAGGGCGGCATTTGGCGCGGCCGTTGGGAGCGATTCGAGCGGATGCCGGTAGAGGTTTACCCGCAACCTGCCGCCGCGAGGGTGAATCGCGAAATCGACGTGGTCTATACGTGGGTGGACGGCGATGCCTCCGCTCCAGCCCTGCGCGCGCTGCTAGACCGGGAGTCCGCGCCAGTTCTCAGGGGCGCTGCGACCGACAACCGGTTTCGTTCGATCGGCGAGTTGCAGTACTCTCTTCGATCGCTTCACACTTACGCTCCCTGGGTTCGGCGGGTCTTTCTGGTGACTGACGGGAAGACTCCCCCGTGGCTCAACGTGGATTGCCCCAAACTTCGCCTGGTTAGCCACGCCGAGATATTTGAGGATTCCGGCGCCCTCCCCACCTTCAATTCGCACGCTATCGAACTCAACCTGCATCGCATTCCCGGCCTGGGCCCAGCTTTCCTGTACTTCAATGACGACTTCCTGCTGGGCCAACCGGTTTGTGCCGACGACTTCGTGTCGGCCGATGGCGTCCAGTCCATCTTTTTCACGGACTGGAATATCCCGCGCGGCAAGACTGAGCAGGCCCATGACAGGGCGTACGAGTTCACGCTGCAACTCCTCGATCGGGCCTATGGCTCCAGGCCGCGAAAGATGCTGGCCCACGTCCCGCAACTCTACAGGGTCGATGTTCTGGAGAGAATCTGCGAGCTCTGGCAGGCGGAAGTGAAGTCCACTTTCGGGAATCGCTTTCGAAGCGGCTGTGATGTGGTGCTGCGTATCCTATACGCCTACTACCTGCTGGAATCGCCCGCGCCAGGTTGGGCAGCCCGGAGCGTGATCCTACCGCAAGGAAAGGCCTACATCTTCGCTCCCATTTCCACAAATGGCGCCCACACAAGGCAAGCGCTGTCTAGAGTCGCCAAGGACCGGCCGAAATTCCTTTGCCTGAACGACGAAATTTCCCGCGAAGGAGAGTCTTTCAAAACCACTTTCAATGAGGTTCGTCTGTTTTTGGCTGAACAATATCAGTGTCCATCCCCCTTTGAGCGCCGTCCCGCTGCCGATCGATCAGGCATACTGCCGGAACTCAACGATACCACCGCGTCCGACCACGTTCGTTCCGCCATTTTGCAGTTGCCTCAAACGGCCCGCGACTGGCAAGGCCGCGGAATCGTCATCTGCGGTGGCGGCATGCGCTACTTCCTGTGTGCCTGGGTGTGCATCAACATGCTGCGGAAGCAGGGTTGCCATCTGCCCGTAGAACTGTGGCATTTGAACGACGCAGAGATGAACGACACCATGCGAACCCTGGTTGAGCCGCTGGGGGTGACCTGCATCAACGCGCAGGAGGTCCGCAAATTGTACCCCGCCCGTATTCTCAACGGCTGGGAGATCAAGGCTTTTGCCCTTCTCCACAGCGCCTTCCGGGAGGTTTTGTTGCTCGACGCGGACAACGTGCCCGTCGTCGACCCGACTTTCCTCTTCGAAACTAAGCAGTTTGAGGAAACCGGGGCCCTCTTCTGGCCGGATTTCCCCAGGCTCGAACCATCGCGAAGCATCTGGGGACTGACCGGCGTGACGTACCGCGAGGAGCCCGAATTCGAATCCGGACAGATCGTGCTCGACAAGGCGCGTTGCTTCCGGCCCCTCTCGCTGGCGATGTGGTTCAACGAGTACAGCGATTTCTGGTACCGCCATATTCACGGCGATAAGGAGACGTTTCACATGGCCTGGCGCAGGCTCGACGCGCCATATGCAATGCCGCAAAGAGGCATTCACGCACTGCCATTCACCATGTGCCAACACGACTTCAATGGACGCAGAATCTTCCAGCATCGCAACTTGGCCAAATGGAGCCTTCGCGGCAATCCCCAGATCCCCGGTTTTTCCCAGGAGCCGGAGTGCCTTAGCTTCATCGAACAGTTGGTGCCGTATTGGACCCGGATCGCCCCGGTCAGTAAGTATTCTCCGGCCGGCCGGTCCCTCGTTGAACTTCAGGCGGCCCAGGAACTGATCGGCCGGCGCTGGCTCTACGAGCGGGTGGGGCATGACCGTCGCCAGATCCTCCTCCAGGCGGACGGCACAGTCGGAGAGGGCGGCGCAAAAATGGAAATTTTCTGGGACATCACTCAGGAAGAGGGAGTTTTGAGCTTGAAGATCCAATCCGATGAAGCCTTGACTTGCCGTCTCATCAGAACTCGGGGGGCGGTATGGCAGGGCCGCTGGGAGAATTTCGAGCGCATGCCCGTTCTGCTGGTACCGGCGGATCTGCCTGCAGGAGGTTTCGCCATTCCCGGCTTATCTGCCGCGGAACCGGAGTCCGGGCGTGTTAGAGAGGCTTTTGAGCAACTGACCGGGACTCGGCACAAATACTGCCGCGTCGGTTACGACGCCCGGTTGATGGTATTCAAGCCCGACGGCAGCATTGGAGAGGGGCGGGATCAGATGGAGCTGAGATGGGAACTCCATGAACTTGGCGATAGAATGTTGCTCGACATTTGGTCATCGTCAGAGATCACTTGCCGTTTGGAACTCGCGAAGGATGGTGTCTGGCGTGGAAAATGGGAAAGCTTCGAGCAAATGCCCGTCGAAGTTTATCCTCAGCTTTCCAAAGGATAAGGACAACACCTCAAGAATCGGGAAATTCTGTTAGCACTGTTAGATTAGGAGAGCGTTAAAAAATCCGGGCGCTACCCAGACCCGCCCCTGGCCGGTGAACTCTCCGAGGCTCGGCGCGCAGTTGGTCTGTGTTTACCAATTCAAGGTGGTGCTGCGTGGCCCGATGATCTGGCGTCGCCTGTTGCTGGGCAGTGACTACAGCATCGCCGATCTCGGGTGATCGCTGTCGGTGGCGGCGAGAAGCGCGCTACCTGTTGAAGTGCTGCCCCACACCACGCTCCAGCCTATGTTCCCCACTCGGAAAGAGAACCGTGCCCGGTAAGAGGATTATCGGAAACCATCCATCGAGGCGGTCTTTGCGCGCTGAAATCGGTCCCGCCTTGTGGGTTTTGCGACGGACGGACGTGAAGTTTCGAAGGTCCCATTCGAGCGGTAGGCGATCCAGCGCCCGTCCGATGAACAGACTGCGTCCAAGTCTGAATGTGTGCCCAGGCGTTGACGGTGATGCGCATACCTTTTGTGGCTCCATGCCTCTTTTTGGAGAGGCTAAAAAACCGTCGCGTTTCGTGCGCACGGCGCGCGCAAACCGGTTCGCGACCGAGCCGCCTGCCGCGATTACCGGGTTAGGATCAATCAATGGAACGGAAAACCGGTTTGCCCGGACAGGGGAGACAGTGCTTATTGAGAAAGGCTCGCGTGGCGTCCGGCGAAGACGCCGCAGGCGCCCGTGGGACGGACCCGCAACGCCAACACACTGGTACAAAGTGCATGGCTCCAACCTATCAGTTACCCCGGGCCTCCCGCAGCGCTTTCGCCTGGGCGTTCTCTGCCCGAGCGCCCTCCGCGTCCCCTTTCGCTTCCAACACCATTGCCAGCACGGCGTGGAAATCTGCGTCCGCGGCGGTTCCCTGCCCGAGTTGGAGGGCTCGGCGGGCATGCCCTTCGGCGTCCGCAAGCTTGCCCTGCCGCAGTTCGGTCAGCGCAAGTATGTTGTAATCCGCGGGATTTCGAGCATCCACGCCGATCGCGTTCCGGATGTAAATAGCCGCATGGCTCCATTCCTCGAGTCCGAAGTAACAATGCGCGATCTGCTTATTCAGTCCGTAATATTCGATCCCCGCGGGCGGCGGATAACGGTACAGCGCTTTAATCAGCAGCGGCAAGGCATCGGCATATCTTTGCTGGCCGAGCAGTTCTCCCCCCATGTACTCATAGGCAACGATGCTTTCGGGCGCCACCTGCATGGCGCGCCCAAACAGGGCAAGGTTGTCATTCCAGGGAAGACTCGCCCGCACTGTCTCGACTGCCAGCAGGAGGCATAGTGGCGCCAGGATCCCCAACATCACCGGCCGGCGGAGCCGCCGCAAACCAAGGGCAAGCAGAATGCAAAAGCCCGCGCAGGGGACGTAGAGATAGCGGTCATGAACGAAATCGTCGAATGCGAAGGCGCGCAGGTTTAGGACGGGCAGCAGCGGCACCGTAAGTATCAGCGAGGCAAAGGCCGCAACTTCGGACCACCGCGATATCCAAATCAAGATCGCGGCCGCAGAGGCGGTGATTAGAATCGGAAGGAAGAAGACCTTGAGGCCGGGGTGCGTCACCGGGGCCAGCGGATACCAGAGTGCATATTCAAACGGCCAGACCAATTGCCGTAAATAGAAGCTCAGGACCGAAGGCAAAGTCTTGGCCACCGTGGAGAGTGGCCAAGCGCGCGTCAGCGGTTCAAGCCTCCCGAGGACCGCGAATCGTATGGCTAGGTAAAGCAGGGCGACGCCGGCATAGGGGCCGGTTGCGGCAACGGCCACACGCGCGCGTTTTGTGGTAAGCCACTGGTGGACAAAGATCAGAAGCGGCAGGCCGAATGCGGTCTCTTTCGCGAAAAGGGCGAGCAGGAACGCGAGCCATGATAGAATGCGTGCTCCGCCGAGATACAAATATAGCGCGGCAAAAAGCAGGATGGCGAAAAGCGGTTCGGTGACCCCGCTGATCCATGCGACGCCTTCGACGTGAACCGGATGAATCCCGAACAGGAGTGCGGCCATGCCTGCGACCACGGGATCGCCAGCCAGTGTGAGCACCAGGAAATACAACAGAAGCGTTGCGACCATGTGCGCGATTAGGGTGCTAAGATGCCAGAGCACCGAATCCGCGCCGCACCATTGATAATTGAGCATTAACCAGGTGAGAAAGAGTGGCCGGTAGTAATTGTTCTTGACCGCGCTTAGCTGGAGGCCATTGAGAACGTCGGAAGTGAAATAGTAGGGCAGGCGGCTCGGTGTGAGGTTCGGCTGGCTGAGAACGATCTGTTCATGGTCGTCCAGCACGAATCCGAAGCTAAGCGCAGGCAGGTAAACCGCCGCGGTGATGAGCGCGACTGTGAGTGGAATCAAAAGCCGCATCGACCGCACGCTAACATGAGGCATGCGCTGCAGTATCCAAAAATGCTTCGTCATCCGCCGGCGCCAGCTTCGGCGATTCGCCAGAACATTGCCGCCGCTTCGGAAAGTACAGGTCCCGGGCACTTCCGCATCTTGTTCTGCGGCTGCTGGCGCGCGGATCGGGCGGTGCGACCCATCCGAGGATTCCCTGCGGGGAAGCGCCCAGGAGGAAGTGGCCCGCGCCTCGCGCTCGAAGCGCTCTTTCGCCTCGGGACTGGAAGAAAAATGCGGTGGCAGCGCTTTGATGGCGACATCGCGGCCCAACCGTGTGTTTTGTGGCCTACAGAAAGCGGCATGAGTTCAGTTCAGTTTAGCCGATCAGAAGACGGATAGGGAATGGATGACGGCGCATCCTTCCACTACCCGTCTCCGGCGCCCGCCAAAAGT
>Ga0181530_10003885_pt1 | contig 16294 bp, 8 predicted proteins | sample PEATcosm2014_Bin_42_FD_119769 | JGI IMG/M metagenome (GOLD analysis project Ga0181530, IMG submission 119769) | Peatland microbial communities from MTU Mesocosm Facility, Houghton, MI, USA - PEATcosm2014_Bin10_60_metaG | ecosystem: Environmental > Terrestrial > Soil > Wetlands > Peat | place... | reverse complement strand
TTGTCGGTCAGCGACGCGAACGGGTCCCAGAAGCCGACGAAGACGTTGCTCGCGGTGAACGTCGCGTTGGAAATCGTCGCGAATAAAATGCCGTCCACCGCCCAGTTCACCGTGCTGCCGCGGCGCGAAACAATTACGTCATGCCACGCCAGCCCAAACGTGCCGGGGTTCAGCGAGCCGGTCTGCTGTGGGTAATTCGCCTGTTGCAGCGCAGGCGCGGACTGGCTGGCGGGAAACGCGGCCGTGTAATAAGGGTTGGCGTTATCGAGCGAGCCGGCGGCGTAAATGCCGCTGCCGGCGTTCTGCCAGTTCTTTCCAATGTACCCCGAGTAATCGCCGAAGGTCGTCGAACTGCCGCTGACGCCGCCGTCGCCGTCGGCGGAAAAATAAAATCCGTCGGCGTTCGCGTTGGTGGTCCATTCGGTGCGGTTGCCGGCGGTGCCGATGCCGGCGGTGAGATATTCGGTGGAGCTGGCGCCGCCGGCGGGGAACGGGCCGTTGACGTTGATCCAGCCGTCGAAATGCAGCCGGTAATCGCCGCTGAAACTTTGATTCGTCGGCGAAATCGAAAGCGCGGCGCAGACGCCGAGCGTGAGGTTGGCTTTCATCTGCACGCCGAGTGTCGTGCCACCGGTGGAGTGCGGCGCGGACGGAATTCCGAGCGTCGAGTAATCAAAATTAAACGCGACGGCGGTGTCGCTGGAGCTTTTGTTGACGATCCAGTTCGCGGCGGAATTGGTGTCGAACGTGTCGGAGAAAACCGTGGTTTGAACGGGATAAACCAAAAGCGAGACGACGCCGCTGGTGATGCTGCCGGAATTATTCGTGACGATGACCGCGTAATTTCCGGCGTTGGTTGTTTGCGCGTTGACGATGTTGATGGTGGCGTTGGTCGCGCCGGGGATGGTTGCGCCGTTGAGCAGCCACTGATAATTGAGCGGCGGTGTGCCCAAGGCCGCGGCGGTGAAGCTCGCACTGCCGCCGGAATCCACAACGCGGTCAAGCTGGGACGCCAGGGTAACGCTGGGCGAGGCGTTCGTGACAACGACCAGCACCGCGACCATCTGGTTTGAAGTGCCGTTGAATACGTCCAGATCAACCGCGCCCGTGATGCCAGGAACCGAACCGACCCAACTGTATTGCCACGCAGTCCAGACACCCGAACCCCATTCTTCACAACCACCGTCCTCCCAAGGATTGCCGGTCTGCGGATTTCCATTATCGGGCTGGGCGATCCAGGAGTTCCACTGCGCCACACTACTGTCAAGATTGCAGGCTCCGCCGCTGCCGGTAGCTGTATAGATGACTGGTATAACCGCGACTCCCGCCGCCGCCGCTTTACTGACAATGGCATTGCACCACTGGTTGGCCCAGTCCGCATAACTGGTGGCACCTACCGGGATGTTGTTCGGTGCGGTGAAAGTCTCATAATCCAGCACCGGCTGGATGCTCAAACCGTCGCCCTTGATGTAATTGCCCGCGACGCTCCAGAAGTAGTTGGCTTCCGCGCTGGGCGTGTTGTCCTCGGGGTGGGCGAAGTGATAAGCGCCAATGCAGACGCCGGCGGCCTTGGCGTTGACCGCATTGATGGTGAAATACGCGTCGGGAATGCTCACCCCCTCCGTCGCCTTGGCCCAGGCGAAGCTGATGCCGGAACTTTTCACGTTTGTCCAGTTGATGGTTCCATCATAGTGGGAAACATCAACCCCCAGCGGACGTTGGGCCAATGCCGGTGCCGGTGCAAACGCCAGCGCCAGTCCCAGAACGACCATCGCTGAAAGAAAACGGGAAAAAAATTCAAGCGCGGTGGTCATGGTGAAAATTATTTTATGCAACGGGCAGATCGGACGGCAAAGCCATGCAATAATCCCGTTTCCTGGTTTCCCCGAGGACGCTGATGTTCATGAGTTCCCAACCTACACCAATTAAACCACACTAACAAGCCCGTCCGTCGTATCACTCCCTGCGCCGCGCGGGTGGTAGTACGTTTTGCCGCTTCGGTCGAGCGCGGCTACTGACGAGCCGGCTCGCGAGGATCAGCCTTCGCCGGGCTACGGCGCGACAGGCGCTCGCCCCACCAAAGTGTACCACTCCCGCCGCGCGTCGTTTTTGCTCGACAGGCGGGGCGGCCAGCGTAAATAAGGTGGGCCAAGGGCGGCAAATCCGCAACCTGATGACGAGAAAAATGTTTTCCCAACCGGTTACGCCCGCGCGAAAGGGGCTGTTTTGTCTCTGCGCCGCCGTCATGCTGCACGCGGCCTTCACGGCACGCGCGACGGAGGACCTCGCGTCGCTCGCAACAAATTATGCGCCGCTGGGACGATTAATCGTCACCCAATTCGTGACTGCGCCGTTCCCGCATCCGGCGCGCGCCGACGGGCATTGGTATCACAACCAGTTTTTTTCCGCGAAGGAGCATTACGCGGACAACACCGTGGCGGTCTTCATCCCGGAGAATTTTCGCGCTTCAGGCAAAATGGATTTTGTTGTTCATTTTCACGGCTGGAACCACACCGTCACCGGGACGTTGGCGGAATACAAATTGATCGAGCAATTTGCCGCCAGCGGCAAAAACGCAGTGCTCATCGTGCCGCAAGGCCCGTTCAACGCGCCGGATTCCTTCGGCGGGAAACTCGAAGACACCAATGGCTTCAAAAATTTCATGGACGAGCTGACCGCGAGATTGGAGGCCGTCCCCGGCGCGCTGGCGCGGACGAATTGGGCAATCGGCAACATCATCTTGTCCGGCCATAGCGGCGGCTATCACGTCATGGCAGCGATTCTGGACCACGGCGGGCTTTCGGATAAAATCAGGGAAGTCTGGCTCTTCGATGCGCTCTATGGCGGCACGGAAAAGTTTGTCGCCTGGCAGAAGGCCGAAAACGGCCGGCTGCTGGACATTTACACCGACCACGGCGGGACGAAGGAAGAAACGGAAAATTTGATGGCTGCGCTGAAAACAAACGGCGTCAGTTTTTTTGCCGCCGAAGACACCAACGCATCGCCGGAAAATTTGCGGACGAACAAATTGGTTTTCCTGCACTCGGACCTGGTCCACAACGACGTGGTTGCCAAACGGAAAACGTTCGAGCAATTTCTGCAAACCAGTTGCCTGCAAAATAAATGAACGCGCCCCGATTTTCATTTCCCTGCCTTCTCGTCGCGCTGCTCGCCGGGTGCGCGGTGTTGCGCGCGTCGCCGCCAGGCCGCATGGAACGCATCGTCGTCGCGCCGGATTCGCGTGGGTTCATCATGGCGGAATCAAAGCGGGCATTTCTTCCGTGGGGATTCAATTACGGAAACAACGGGCGGCTGATGGAGGATTTCTGGAACGACGACTGGAAAACCTTCGCCGGCGATTCCCGCAAGATGAAGGCGCTGGGCGCGAACGTCGTCCGCATGCATCTGCAATACGGGAAATTCATGTCCGGGCCGGACCAGCCGAATGCCGAAGAATTCAAACAACTTTCGCGGATGCTGCAGTTGGCGGAGCAGACCGGGTTGTATCTCGACGTTACCGGGCTGGCGTGCTACCGCCCTGGTGACACGCCGAAGTGGTATGACGCCATGGACGAACAGCAGCGGTGGGCGGCGCAGTCGAATTTCTGGAGCGCAGTCGCGGTGACCTGCGCGCCAAGTCCGGCGGTCTTTTGCTACGACTTGATGAATGAGCCGATTGTGCCCGGCAGCCAACGCGCACCGGGCGCGTGGCCGTCGGGAAGCCTCTTCGGCGGCTGCGATTTTATGCAATTCATCGCGCTGGATCCGGGCGGGCGCAAACGCGAGGACATCGCGGCTGAGTGGATTCGCGTGTTGACGGCGGCGATCCGTTCGCACGACACCAACGCGCTCATTACGGTTGGCCTGTTGCCATGGGTTCCCGGCTGGGGACATTTGTCCGGGTTCGTGCCGGAAAAAATCGCGCCGGAACTGGATTTCATCGCCGTTCACATTTATCCCGACTCAAAGAAACCGGACGATGCCAGGGAAGCACTGCGCCAGTGCGCGGTTGGGAAACCGGTTGTCATCGAAGAAACATTTCCTTTAAGCTGTAATTCGGCGGAAGAGGAAAAATTCCTGCGCGACTCGAAAGCAACCGCGTGCGGCTGGCTCGGGCATTACGACGGCTGCTCGCTGAAAGATTTTGACGCGCTCGAACGCGAGGGCAAACTGACGCTGCCGCAGGCGATTTATCGTGAATGGGCGCGGCTGTTTGTAAAGCTCAAACCGGAATTTGCGCCGGAGAATTTATGAGATACTCCGTACGATTAACCGTCTGCTTTTTCGCGGCGCTGCTCGCCGGCTGTCAAACCACGCCCATGAAAACCACCGCCTCCCATCGCCCGCCGGTCGAACCCGGCGACGAAGTCCTGTTTGAAAAACATCTCGATCTCATTCGCGGCAAACGCGTCGGCCTGATCACCAATCCGACCGGCGTGGACCGGAACCTGGACAGCATCATCGGGCTTTTCCGCGCGCAGCCGGACGTGAAGCTCGTCGCACTTTACGGGCCGGAGCACGGCGTTCGCGGCAACGCCCAGGCGGGCCAGTTCGTGCCGTTTTATTTCGACGAGGATTACCAACTGCCGGTCTTCAGCCTTTACGGCCAGACCGAGAAACCGCCGGCGGACATGCTGACGAACATTGACGAATACATGCGCACGTTCGACACGCAGCACACCGGCAAAAAACCGGAGTCAGGCATGTTGCAATCCGTGGACGTGATGGTCTTCGATTTGCAGGACGCCGGCGCGCGCGTTTATACCTACATCGCCACGATGGCCTACGCGATGCAGGCGTGCGCGGATGCGGGCATTCCGTTCATCGTTTTGGACCGGCCCAATCCCGTCAACGGCGTCGCGATGGAAGGCCCGATTCTCGAATATCCAAAACACAGTTCGTTCATCGGGCTTTATCCCATTCCGCTGCGGCACGGAATGACCATGGGCGAACTGGCGCGGCTGTTTAATGAAAAATTTCTGCCGAAAAAAGCAAAGCTCACCGTTGTGCCGATGGAAAACTGGACGCGCGGCGAATGGTTTGACGAAACGTCGCTGCCGTGGGTCATGCCGTCGCCGAACCTGCCGACGCTCGATTCCGCCACGGTGTATCCGGGACAGGTCATGCTCGAAGGCACCGACTTGTCCGAGGGCCGCGGCACGACCCGGCCGTTTGAAATTTTCGGGGCGCCGTGGATTGATGGCTTCACGCTGGCGAAGGCGTTGAACGCGCTCAAGCTGCCCGGCGTGAAATTCCGCGAAATCTGGTTCACGCCGACGTTTTCAAAATTCTCCGGACAGCTTTGCGGCGGCTGCCAATTGCACGTCACCGACCGGAACGCCTTCCGATCCGTCGCCACGACGCTGAACATTTTGGCCGTGGTGAAACAGCTTTACGGCGACAAGCTGGAATTTCACGCCGCGTATTTCGACAAGGTGATGGGCACCTCCGGCGTGCGCGAGGCGCTGGAACGCGGCGTGCCGGTGGAAAAAATCGTCGCCGGTTTCCAGCCGGGATTGGATGACTTCGCGAAACTGCGCGCGCCGTTTTTGCTGTATCGGTGAACTCTTAAATCTCTCATCAGTGAGCAACATTACATCATTAACACTGAGATTCAGCCCGGCGCTGGCTGGCCTGGCAGATCAAAACCGTTTCAACGGTTTTTCCCGCCCCGGCCAGCCGTTGAAACGGCTCATTCACCGGGACGCTTTCACCACCCGCCTGAAGCCGGGTGTTAATGAGAACAGTTGTCTTGTCACTTATCGCTGCGAGTCTCAATAAATTTCCATGCGCACAAAATTTTTTACAAGTCTGTTGAGCTTGATCTGCCTTGCGCTCCTGCTGCCAGGTTGCGCCACGCCGCGCGTTTCGCAAAAAGTTTTCCGCCCGGACAAGCTGGCGGAGATGGACGCGGCGATTGCAACGGCCATCGCCAGCAACCAATGTCCCGGCGGGGTGCTGTGGCTGGAGCGCAACGGCGCGGCATATCACAAGGCATACGGCAATCGCGCGCTCGTGCCGAAGCGCGAGCCGATGACCGAGGACACGATTTTCGACATGGCGTCGCTGACGAAAGTCGTTGCCACCACGCCCGCCATCATGCTGCTGGTCGAGCGCGGGCAGGTGGGGCTGGAGGAGCCGGTGCGGACTTACATTCCCGAATTCACCGGCGGCGAAAAGGATCTGGTGACCGTGAGCGAATTGCTTACGCACACCTCCGGCCTGCCGCCGGACATCGAAACGAAAACTGACTGGCACGGCTGGAACACAGCGATCCAAAAGGCTTGCGCGATAAAACTGGAATCGCCGCCGGGCACGGTTTTCAGATACAGCGACATCAATTTCATTCTGCTCGGCGAAATCGTCCAGCGCGTCAGTAAAACGTCGCTGCAGGTTTTTGTTCAACGCGAAATCTACGGGCCGTTGAAAATGACCGACACGGGATTTTTGCCGCCGAAGTCAAAGCTGCCGCGCATTGCGCCGACGGAACTTATCAATGGTGGGGCGAGCGTCCCCGCGAGCCAGCTCGTCAGTAGCCTCGCCCCACCAAAAACCGACGCGGCGCGCCCCACCGTGCTGCGCGGCGTGGTTCACGATCCGACCGCGCGCAAAATGGGCGGGGTGGCCGGGCACGCCGGACTTTTTTCAACGGCGTCCGATGTGGCGCGCTACGCGAGAATGATGCTGAACCTTGGCGAACTGGACGGCGTGCGGATTTTCCAGCCGGAGACAGTCAGGCTGATGACGAGGGTGCAAACGCCGTCGGGAATGTCCCTGCGGCGCGGGTTGGGCTGGGACATTGATTCGCCTTACAGCGGGCCGCGCGGCAACCTGTTTCCCATCGGTTCCTTCGGCCACACCGGCTGGACCGGCGGGTCGCTGTGGATCGATCCGTCATCAAAAACCTTCGTGATTTTTTTGTCGAACCGGAATCATCCGACGGAAGCGGGCAACGTGATCGCGTTACGGCGCAAACTGGGGACGCTGGCGGCGGAAGCGGTCGTGGGTTTTGATTTTGCGCGCGTGCCCGGCGCGCCGGCGCCGGGGACGAATTCAGTTGCGCCGCGAAAATAATTTTCCCGCCACCCAGGCCACGGCGATGGTCACGGTCGCGCCGAGGAGCGTGAACCAAGGCCAGAAAATTTCCACGCCAACCCGGCGCATCCAAAAATCCCTGGTCGCGTCCCACTGGGGCAGCAGTTGCACCAGCACCATGAACGCCAGCGAAGCGAACATGCCGATGACGGCCGGCGCGCCCCGGCTTTTTTTCCCGAACACGGCGAGCAGCAGGCCGCCAAGCAAGGCGCCGCCGGTCAGCCCGCGCAGGGAAAAGGCGAGGTTCAGCACAAACTTCGCCTCGCGGCTGGCATACGCGACCAGCACCAGCATGACGGCCCAGAACACCGTCGAAAGTTTGCTGAAGCGCAGATAAAACTTCTCGCTGCGGTCGCGCAGCCGGTGTTTCACGAAATCCATCGTCGAGACCGAGGACAGCGCCGTGAGCGCGGAACTTACGGACGACATCGCGGCGGACAAAATCGCGACGATCAGGAACCCTTTCAGCACATGCGGCACTTCGGTCATGATGAAAATGGGGAAAATAAAATCGTTCGCCCCGATGCCGGAGCCTTTTTTGACTTCGGGCAGCGGGATTTGCATGGGATGACTCTGGTAGAACGCCCAGAGCAGCGCACCGACGAGCAGAAAAATCAGGAAGAGCGGAAACACGCAGACCGCGCTCAGGACCAGCGCCTTGCGTCCCTCGGCCACGTTGCGGCAGGCCAGCACGCGCTGCACGATGAGCTGTTCCGCGCCGTGCGTGCTCATCACCATCACGGTGCCGCCGATGACGCCCATCCAGAGGTTGAACGGCGAACCGAGCAGAAAGGTTTTCCACGGGATGCCGGCGGGCGGAACGAGGTTGAGCCAGTGCAATTTTCCCGCCGCCGCGGCTTTTGCCCACGCGCCGTCCACGAGCGTCGGGATGTAAAACAGCGCGAACAATCCGCCGAGCAGGAACAGGCCGAACTGCACGGCATCCGTCCAGATGACCGCCTTCACGCCGCCGATGTAGGTGTAAACGAGCGACAGCGCGACGAATAAAACGATGGCGCCGAGAATCGGGTCGCCGGCGCCGAGCGACAGCACCCGGTCGCCGAGCATGAGTTTCACGGGAATGCTCGCGACATAGACGCGGACGCCGGCGGCGAGCGTTTCGCTGATGAGAAACATGCCGCCGGCGGTTTTTCGCCCGGCGGCGCCGAAGCTGTCCGCAAAGAGCTGATACGGCGAGTAGATTTCGCCCTTGAAATAATGCGGCACCATCACGGCGGCGAGGATGAGGCGCGCGATGACGTAGCCGATGACCATTTGAATGAACGCAATGTTCCCGCCGAACGCCATGGCCGGCACGCCGATGATGGTCAGCGCGCTGGTCTCGGCGGCGACGATGGAGAAGCCGATGCCCCACCACGGCACGTTGCGGCTGCCGAGAAAATAATCGCGGGTGTTGTGCTGGTCCCGGCCGAACCAGGCTCCCAGCCCGATGATGCCCGCGACGTAAAGCACAATCACGAGCCAGTCGCTGAAGTTGAAGAAGTGGTTCATGCTCCGCGCGGCAGTGGAACGGAAACGCGACGGCCTTGCGAGAAAAATGTGTTCCGCGCCGGATTGGAGAATCACCACGCGCCCGCTGAATTTGCCGGGGAAACCCGTGCGCGGTTTGCGGGGAGCAATCCCGCCCCGCCCCCGCCGTGCGCAAGTTCTTCGCGCCAAATAGCTTAATACGGCTAATTTTCTTGTTAAATTTTTCTTGCATTCACCAACCGGAAGGCGTATAACCGACTTAATTACGTCGGTGAATCATAAAAAATGCCAGACTGAAATTGGAAGGGACTTTGACAAGCCTGTCGAAGCCTGGTAATAAAAAAACACAAGAAGGAGAGCTATGAAAAATATTCGCATCATAAACCGTTTGGTTTCGTTGACTGCCGTTCTGGCCGCAGCCGCACTTTGGCCGCAGGTTTCGCAGGCGCACCCGTACGCATCGGGCGTGACCGTCAGCGGCTCAACTGTTTCATTTATTTTGAATGAAAGCGGCGGCAACGTAACCGTCAAATATGAGGACGGCAGCACCAACGCCAATTTTAATGGGTTTAGTACTGGCACAAATGTGGCAAGTGGTCTGCAGTCATTCAGTGTGGCCGGCCACACCAGTTATACCATTTCTGTCGCCAAGGCTGGCAATGGCGTTCCTTCGCTGATCAGCGTGGACACAAATGTATTCTGCGTCTGGCCCACGCCTCGCGGCTTGGGTGTCAGTCAAAACCCCCAGAACGGGGCTTTGTTCGGACGGGTTTATGTGAGTGAAGGCAACCAGGCGATAGCTGGCAGCGTAGTTAATCCTCCCTATAACGCGGCTCCCTATCTGAAAAGTTATCCAGGGTTATATGCTCTCAACGCCGATCTTTCCGACAGCCCCTTGGGCTACGGCACCAACGCTTCGGGCGTCGGAATCTTTGCCGCCGCTGCTACCGCCAGTGGCAGCAGCAGCACCCCTTACAGAGTCCGTGTGGCTCCCGACGGCACATTGTATGTAGGCGATATGACGTCCGCCGGCGCTGCGCTTTGGCAATTCGCCTCGGATCTGACTTCCTCCAACTTGGTGCTTGGGCCGGTCGGAAACGCAGCGGGTCAGGCTGCCGTGGTTCATGGGGAATTGTTCGGAACTCCATATGTGACTGGCTCGATTGCGCAAAGCAATCTCGTGGTTTGGACTGGGGATAACACGCTGCCGGTTCCAACGAATTCCATTCTGGGGCCGAACACCAGCGCAGGCCAATATAACTGCATTTACCGTTACACGATTGGCGCGGGTCCGCTGCCGTGGACAAATGCTCCAGATTATGCTTACAACGAGGGGCTTGCTGGCATTGCCACGCTGCGGCCGGAGCTGGAGATCGGCAAGGATGGCAAAATTATTGCCGGCTTTGGGCGCGCTAATTATTCCAACCCCGACCTTCAGATTCTCGACCCCTCGGGCGCGACTCTCCTTTATCTCAGTGGCGACAATGGAGGCAACCCCCCACCCCTGAATCAAAATAATGGACCTAGTACCGGCAGCGATCTTTGGAACGGCGTTTCTACGGCATCCGGAGCAGTAGGGACCTACTGCGGTGTCCGGGTTTCGCCCGATGGCCGGTTCCTGGCCTCCGTGGATGCTGATAACAATATCACGCTCGCGACTCTCACCAACGGCATCCCCAATGACACCAGCATCTTCGCCATAAACGACCCAGGTTGGAACACCAATTACAACGCAATTGGCAACACAAATTTCCCTGCTGGCGGCGGCCCGTATACCGCCAATTCCCGCGGAATGAGCTGGGACGCGGCGGACAACATTTACGTCATCAGTTCTGGCACGGCCCTGCTGCGCGTTTTCTCGCTGGGAATCTCCACCACCTGCATCACGAGCAACGATATCACAGGCACCAATGGCAGTTTTCAATTAATCGTGCCGAACACCACCGCGACGGTGGCTGCCAGCACGCCGCAGGCTTCGCAAAATTACATCAACAGCCTTCCGGCGGGCACCCCGACTCCGGGTGTGTTCACGATTTCCCTCAACCAAACCACCCTTTCCGGGCCGGTCATTGTTAAATTCACCCGCGGCGGCACGGCGGCTTATTTGACGAATTACACGATCGCCCTCGGCACAGATGCCAACGGCGTCATTATATCATCCAACAGCGTCACCTTCCCCGCAGGAACTTACCCGGGAGGCGGGAATTGGCAGGCTAATGTCCAAATCACCCCGACGGCGACACCCCTCACCGGACCGAGCCTGACGGTGGTCTTGACGGTTCTCGGTGGGCCAAATTATGTGCAGGGCGTTCCCGGGAACGCGACCGTGGCCATTGCCAACACCGGTCCGCAACTGCTGCTTTTGTCCGCGGCCAGTTCCGGCACCACTATGAGTCGCAATGTCCCTAACGACTACGCAGAGTTCGTCATCACCCGTTACGGAGACACCAATGGCCCGGGCAACAACGCTACGCAACCGGTTTCGCAGGTGCCATACACGGTAACCAATTTCACTTACCTGGGCACGGCAGCATACCCGGCCGACTATACCGCTCAGGCCCAAAATGCCAGTCCCCCACCGGTAAATGGCACGCCTGGCATCGTAATCGCTCCGGGCGTTGTAAACGTTACCAACTTGGTGGGCAATCCGGTTGCGCATGCCAACCTGAATTTGCCGCCCACTAATGTCACCATAACCATCAGCCTGACCAATCTGGTGACGGGCACCAACGCGACCAGCCAGCAAGGGTATGCGTATTCGGTCAACACCAATGCGGTCACCTTGACCGAACTGGATAACACCATCGGGCCGGAAGTGGTTATCTATTCCAACCCCTTAACCAATTCCTTCGACAGCACTAACTGGACACTGACTTTCGACACCCCGATCTTGTCAACAAGCAACACCGTGCTGCCCGTCGTTGTCCCCAATTACACCAACGGTGAGAGCAGCATCGCGGCAGGGGGAACCAACGACTTCAGAGTCAATTTCGGCTATCCCATTGCCAACGATGGCATCAGTCCGTCTCCCGACATGCTCGCGAATGGCTGGAGCAATGTGCTTAAGATGACGGTCAACAAGGACGGCGACGCCGCAGTTGCAGCCGTGAATCTGTATCAACAAGGCATAAACTTCCAGGGAAATCATGCTTTGCGGTTCAGCATGTATCTTTCCATCTGGTCGAGTGCGATCAATAACCCGTTTGCGGGAACAACCCCGCGAGAGTTTGCGTTGTTTGGCATCAACCATGCAGGCACGAATTGCAACTGGCGTCCGGCCACGCCCATCCCCGCCGGAACGGGTAACGGCCCAACCAACGCCGACGGTGTCTGGTTCGCCATTGATGCGGGTGATGATTCCATAACCCCGGCCGATTTCGACGCCTTCACCTCTCCAGCCTTGCCGAATGCCGGCGTCACCGCTGACGTGGTCAGCATGAACGGCGTCCAGAACAACGGCATCTTTAAGAACCCGCCCTTCACCACCATGACCCCGGCGGGCGGTGAACCGGTGGATCGATGGGTGGATGTCAGCGTCGAAGTCACGGGCCAGACCAACGTCAACGTTTACATGAACCGTTCACCGGTGCTCCCGTCCTTCACGCTCACCAACCTGACAGCATCCGGCGGCGGGAATTCCAGTTACACCAGCGGCACAATTATGCTGGGCTATCTTGACCCGGTGGCGGACGTCAGCGACTCTACAGCCTTCGCGTATTATTCGAATGTTCGTGTGGTTGAGCTTTCGCCCTACATTACCGCTCAACCGGTGAGTTTGATTGCAACGCAGGGGCAGAATGTCGCGTTCAGTTCTTCAGCGAGCTTCGCGACGGCGCCGATTACCAACGTCTGGTTCCTTGGCAACACAAATCCCGTAGTTGCGGTGCAGACCAACACGGCAAGCGCCACCAACCTCACCAGCACGCTTAACCTGAACAACGTCCAGGGTGGAACTAATTATGTGTCAGTGTTTAGTGATATCGCGGGTTCAGTGACCGGACTGGTTGTTAATCTTGAAGTCATTGCCGGGCCGGCCAGCATCACCACCAACACCGGTGCCACCATTCAATTCGCGGTGACGGCGAGCGGCCAGTCGGCGCCAACCTCCTACCAGTGGAAAACCAACGGTGTCAATCTGGCCAACAGCGCCCATTACGCCGGTGTCGCCACCAGCACGCTAACCATCAACAACGTCGCGCAGTCCGATGCGGGCACTTACTCGGTTGCCGTCACTAACGCTGCCGGCGGCGTTGCTCCGTCGGCGACGCTTTTGGTCAACGTGCCGCTGCCGCCTGCGATTTCGACCGTGTCGCTCGTGGGCACGAATCTCGTCCTGGCATTCACCAGTCCGAATGCTTACGACACGAGCACTTCGTTCATCCTGCAAAGCTCGTTGCTGGTGCAAGGGCCTTATGCGAATGCGAACCCGCCGGGTACTTTCACCGGGTCGAGCGGATCGTTCCAGGTTACCGTGCCGATATCAACCAGCGGCAACATGTTCTACCGGCTGAAGCACATCTAAAAAACCATGGCGATATTTCGAGACGAATTTCGCAAAGACGTCGAGTGGCGGACACCCCGCCACTCGGCTCTTTTGAAGTGCGATTCCCGGAAGGCTTGACTGTTGGGAGTTTTAGTGATATCGTGGTTGAGGAAAATTAACTATGAAAAAAACTGGCCTGTTAGCGAGACCGCTTCTGCGCAGCGTCCGCGCGAAAGGCGGTGCCTTTACCTTGATAGAGTTACTGGTCGTGATCGCCATTATCGCCGTTTTGGCGGCCATACTCTTGCCAGCTCTGGCCGCGGCCAAGGCTAAAGCCATCACAACACAGGACTTGGGCAACAAAAAACAGTTGGCGATCGCATGTTCGATATATTCCAATGATTCGGATGACTACCTGGTTCCAAATGCTGCTGCCGGAGAAAACTATGGCTGGTGCTGTGGGACCATGGGCGAGAATTGGGGCGTTGCCCCTGGCAACATTGATCCGAACGCTTACGAGACCAATTGCCTGGCACCGTACGTAGGCAACCAAATTATGGCTTACAAGTGTCCGGCTGATAACATTCCTTCCGCTAATGGCGATCGCATCCGCAGCGTTTCGATGAACTGCTTCATGCTGGGCAATCTGCCCAAGAACGTGGCGACACCGCTGATCGGCTATAACCCGGGTTGGAAGACATTTTCCAAGACAACCGACCTGAGGTCGTCCCTGCGTCCATCGGATGCCTGGGTTTTCGCCGACGAAAGCATGTGTTCACTCAACGATGGCTATCTTCAAAACGGCCTGAACTCGCCGATTTTCCCGGATATCCCCGCCGCCTACCATGGCAGATCCAACTGCTTTTCCTTTGTTGACGGTCATGTGGAGATTCATAAGTGGAGTGGCGCGCTCACGGGCGTTCCCTACGCGCTGAATGTCGTGGAGCAGAACTTGGTCCCCAAGCTGGGCGCCCAAGACCCTGATTGGCTGTGGTTGCTGGCCCACAGTTCCAACAGATGATTCAGTAACAGTTTTCCTGCCGGGTTGATTTAACTGCGGCTGGTATTTCAATCGTTCCCGCTCACCCCCAGTCGGTGTCTTTTTAGCGTTCCTTTGGATTTACGGCTTGAATTGAAATTTTTTGCTTGTTTTCGTGCGTCGTTGTGTAACCTCGCGCCATGCTCAATTACGTCTGGCTGGGCCTGATTGTTTTTGCCGTCCTCATCGGCGGCTGGGAAGGGCACCTGAAGGAGGTGGCCGACCAGAGCTTTGAGATGGCCGAGTTTGCGGTCGTCAAGACGGCCTTTCCCCTGATTGGCATCATGGCCTTCTGGCTGGGCCTGATGCGCCTGGCAGAACGGTCCGGCCTGGTCACGGTGCTGGCGCGGGTGTTGCGCCCGGTCCTGTGCTGGCTGTTCCCCGAGGTGCCGGCGGAGCATCCGGCGATGGGTTCGATGGTCATGAACATCGCCGCCAACATGCTCGGCCTCGGCAACGCCGCCACACCGCTGGGTCTGCGGGCCATGAAGGATTTGGAAATGCTGAATCCCCGACCCGGCACGGCCACCAACGCCATGTGCACCTTTCTGGCCATCAACACCAGTTCCGTGCAAATCGTCCCCGTCACGACCATGGCGATTCTCGCCGCCAACAATTCCGTCAACCCGGCGGCCATCGTCGGCACGTCTCTCATCGCCACGGCCTGCGCCTGCAGTTCCGGCGTGCTGACCGCGCGGCTGCTCGCCAAATCGCCGTTCTTCAAACTGCCGGTGGTGGTCGTGGCGGCCCCGCCCGCAGTTTCTAAAAATGAGCCTACGACAGCAATCGCCGGGAAATCCCCGTTGAAGGAAGCCGCCGAATTAAAACCGCTGCGTTGGTGGGGCGGCCTGATGCTGGCGGCATTTTTTTTGTTTTTCGTCTGGCTGTTCCTGCACTTGATTTTTTCCGCCCCGGCCGCCGGCGCCGGTCCCGTTCACTCGCCGTTCATCCGGGTGGTGGACGGCATCTCCCTGCTGCTCATTCCGTTTCTGATCGCGGTCTTTCCGCTTTACGCGTCCCTGCGGGGCGTCAAAGTCTATGAAGAATTTGTGGACGGCGCGAAGGAGGGCTTCGACGTCGCCATTCGCATCATCCCGTATTTGGTGGCGATGTTGTGCGCCATCGGGATTTTTCGCGCGGCGGGCGGGATTGAATTGCTGTCGAAATGGCTTTCGCCGGCCCTGCATTGGGTGGGATTTCCGACCGAACTGTTGCCGATGGCGTTGATGCGTCCGTTGAGCGGCAGCGGCACGCTGGGGATGTTCACGGAACTCGTCAAACAATTCGGTCCCGACAGCCTCATCGCGCGCACCGCCGGCACCATTTATGGAAGCACCGAAACGACGTTTTACGTGCTGGCGGTCTATTTCGGTTCGGTGGCCGTGAAGCGGACGCGCTACGCGGTTATTGCCGGGCTGACGGCGGACGCGATCGGAATCATCGTTTCAATCATATTGTGCCGGGCGGTTTTTGGGTTGTCCTGAATGTGACGGTCCGGTTCCCAACCGGGGCAGATCAAATGAAAGTCAATGCCCGGGACTGTCCCGTCAACGTCGGCTCCGTTTACTAACGTAAATGCCTGGTGCTATTGAGACTCGTAAAAATGGGTAACAACGCCGGTGCTCTCATTAGAGCATTTCCATAAATAATGTAGCTTGACCGACGGGGGAGGATATGGCAGGCTGGGGGGCATGAAAGCCATTTCCCTGCCGGTGCGTGAGCGGATCCTGCGGCTCTACGAACAAGGCAAGAGCACGCTGGAGATCGCCGAATATTCAGGTTTTTGCGTGGCCGCCGTGCGGCGGGTGCGCCAGCAGTTCCGGGAGCGCGGGACGCTCCAGCCGCAGACGCATTTGTGCGGGCGCAAGACCCTGCTGACTGCGCGGCGGCGGGCGCGTTTGCAAAAGCTGGTGGCGCGGCAACCGGGTGCGACGCTGGCCGAATTGGGTGGGCAACTGGATCGTCGGTTCGGGACTTCGACCGTGGATTTGTGGCTGCGCCAATTGGGGTTGAGTTGTAAAAAAAACGCTACACGCCGCCGAGCAGTCGCGGCCCGACGTGGCCGAGCAAAGAAACCACTGGCATGAACGGCTGGCCGCCGTGCCCACCGAACGGCTGGTCTTTGTGGATGAAAGTGGCGCCAACACCAGGATGACCCGTTTATACGGGCGTTGTCCGGTCGGCCG
>Ga0181530_10003884_pt1 | contig 16294 bp, 12 predicted proteins | sample PEATcosm2014_Bin_42_FD_119769 | JGI IMG/M metagenome (GOLD analysis project Ga0181530, IMG submission 119769) | Peatland microbial communities from MTU Mesocosm Facility, Houghton, MI, USA - PEATcosm2014_Bin10_60_metaG | ecosystem: Environmental > Terrestrial > Soil > Wetlands > Peat | place... | reverse complement strand
GGATGAATGATCAGGCTCTTGGAGTCGCCCAGGTTGGCGAGGTGCGAAAAGAGCTGCACCGAATCGATCAGCTTGCGTCCGGCCTCGACGCCGCCTTTGATGCCAAAGGCCACGATGGAGCCTTGGCCGAGGGGCAGATACTTCTGCGAAAGCGCGTAATACGGGCTCGACTTCAATCCGGGATATTTCACCCATGTGACAGCCGGCTGCCGGCCGAGCCACTCCGCCACCTCGAGCGCGTTGCGGCTGTGCTGCTCCATGCGGGGTTTCAGAGTCTCCATGCCCTGGATGAACAGGAACGAATTGAACGGGCTGATGCACGGTCCGAAATCGCGCAGCCCTTCCACGCGCACTTTGATAATGTACGCCAGGTTGCCAAACGCCTCGCTGAAAACCATGCCGTGATATCCGGGGCTGGGCTGGGTGATGGCCGGATATTTTTCGCTCCATGGGAACTTGCCGGAGTCGATGATGATGCCGCCGATCGACGTGCCGTGGCCGCCCAGGAACTTGGTGGCCGAGTGCACCACGATATCGGCGCCGTGCTCGATGGGCCGGCAAAGGTAGGGCGAAGCCATGGTGTTGTCGATCACCAGCGGAACTCCGGCTGCATGCGCGATGGCCGCCACCTTCTCGATATCCAGCACGTTCATGCGCGGATTGGCGATGGTCTCTCCATAAACGGCGCGCGTCTTCGGGGTAATGGCCTTGCGAAAATTCTCGGGGTCGTCCGGCTCCACGAATTTCACGTTGATGCCGATTCGCCGGAAGCTCACGTCGAACTGCGTGTAGGTGCCGCCGTAGAGCGTGCTGGCGGCGACGATCTCTTCGCCTTGGCCCACCAGGCTGCTGAGCGCCAGGAACTGCGCCGCCTGTCCGCTGGAGGTAGCCAGGCCCGCCACGCCCCCTTCGAGCGACGCTACGCGCTGCTCGAAAACATCCGTGGTGGGATTCATGATGCGGCTGTAAATATTCCCGAACTGTTGCAGTCCGAAGAGTGCCGCTGCGTGGGCGGAGTTTTCGAACACGAACGAGGTGCTCTGGTAAATAGGGACGGCGCGCGCCAGGCTGGCCTTGTCGGGAGTGTGGCCGGCGTGCAGGCACCGGGTAGCAAAGCCCATCTGGTGGGCAGGAACGGGTTTTTCAGCCATAGGTTTCAGGATACTATTTCAGCCGCGAGGATTTAAAATACACTAGCCTTGGATTCTGGACATGCTCATCGCCATTACCCGCGCCGTCAGCCCGGCCATCAACCGCTGTGAACTGGGATTCATCGAACGGCAGGAAATCTCGCTCGCCAAGGCCGAGGAACAACACCGGCTTTATGAAGCCTGCCTCACCGAACTGGGCGCAAGCGTAGTCTCACTGGCTGCCGAACCGGATTATCCGGATTCGGTCTTCGTGGAAGACCCGGCCGTGGTGGTGGATGAGGTGGCCGTGATGACGCGAATGGGCGCCGCTTCGCGCTGTGGCGAATCCGAATCCCTGGCGCGCGCCCTCGAGCGCTACCGGCCGCTGCGCCACTTGCGCGAGCCCGCCACGCTCGAAGGCGGCGACGTCATGCGCATCGGCCGCACGCTGTTCGTCGGGAGTTCGCATCGCTCCAATCGCGCCGGCATCGGGCAACTGTCGGCCGAGCTCGCGCCTTTCGGTTACGCCGTGGTCCCGGTGGAAGTGCGCGGCGCCCTGCACTTGAAAACCGCCTGTTGCTATGTGGGCGATGGCGTCGTTCTGGCCAATCGCGACTGGCTCGACACTGAGCCGCTGCGGAGATTCCGCATCGTCGACATTGCTCCCGAAGAGCCCCGCGCCGCCAACGTGCTCGCGATCGGCGATTCCGTGATTATGCCGCAGTGCTTCCCGCGGACCGCGGAGATTCTCGCGGGGCTCGGGAAGAAGGTGCGGCTTGTCGATGTCTCGGAGCTGATGAAGGCCGAGGCCGGAGTCACCTGTTCCAGCCTCGTCTTCGATTATTGATAGACGCCGGCTTTTTTGAAATCGCCGGCCTTGACGTAGATGAGTCCGGTCGGGCTGATGGCTTTCCCGAGCGCCGCCGACACCTGGTCCAGCGTCAGCCCGGCGACTTTGCTTTCCAGGTCCTGGTCGAACTGCATGGTCCGCCCCCAGCGCGCCCGCGATGCCAACAGCCGCGTAAGGGATCCGTCCTGCGAACGGCCCACCAGGCGTTCCTCGGCCCACGACTTTTTGGCCGCCGTCAGTTCTTCCGCCGTGAAGCCTCCCTTGATGGTGAGCGCCACTTCGTCCATGAAACTCGCTTCCACCTTGGGCGCATTCTCCGGATTGCTGATGGCAAAGGCAAGGAAGGTGGCTCCATCGTCCTTGACAGGCACGTTGATCTGCGACCCCACCCCGTAGCTCAGCCCTTCCTTGTGGCGGATGCGCGTCACCAGGCGGGCCGAGAACGTCCCGCCCAGGATGTAGTTGGCCATGATCATCGCCGGATAATCCGCGTCTTCATCCGACATCTTGAACATCTGCCCGCCTATCGACAGCGCATTCTGCTTGTCGGGCGTTTCGATCTTGACGTTTTCCGGCTCGATTTTCCGATAGGGCGAAAGGATGCGCGCGTACGGAGCCGCGCCCTTCCAGTTCCCGAAGAGCTCCTCGCCGAGTTTCTGAATCCGGGCCTGGTCGAACTGCCCCACCACCGTGAACTCGCCCTCGGCAGCGCCATAGAACTGCTGGTAAAACTTCTTCGCTTCGTCGAGCGTCACCTTTTTCAGGTCCTCGATCTCTTCGTCCACGGTTCCGACGTAGCGCACGTCGCCGCGCGGATAGATGCTGTTGATGCGCCGCTCGAATCCCTGCACCGCCAGCACCTGCGGCTCGCTGCGGCCTTCTTCGATACTGGCGATCGACTGCTGCCGCACCTGCTCGAACTCGGCTTGAGGGAACGACGGCTCGCGCAGGATCTCGGCCGCGAGTCTCAGCGCGCCCGGCAGGTTGGCTTCCACGGTCTGAATGTCCGCCGTGGCGCTGTTGACGCCTCCCGACACGCTGATCTGCGCTTTCAGCTTGTCCATCTCATCCTGGATCTGCTGCCGCGACTTGTTCTTCGTGCCGCGCATCAGCACCGCGCCGACCAGTTGCGCCACGGCCGACTTGCCGAACAACGATTTTTCATCGCCGAACCGCACCACCAGGTTCGCCACCACCGTGCCGCCCCGGTTCTTCTTGGACAGCAGCGTCACCTTCAGTCCGTTGGCCATTTTGCCGCGCGTCACGCGGCTATCGATATTGGCGTTGGAAGGGTCGAAGACTTCGCCCTGGGCCAACGCCTCGCCGCCTGCGAAGTTCTTGAAGGTCGCCGCGATCTCCGGCGTGGCGGGAATCTCGGCGCGGTCGGGCGCCTTGGTGGGGATGAATTCGCCCAGCGTGCGGTTGGATTCTTTCAGGTAGGCCTTGGCCACGCGCAAAACGTCATCGGGCGTCACCTGCTTGATGCGATCGCGCGCCAGGAACAGCATGCGCCAATCGCCCTGCGCTGCGTATTCCGTGAGCATCAGCGCCACATACTGCGAATTGGCCATGGCCAGTTCGATGTTTTTCAGCAGCCGCGTTTTCACGCGGTCCACTTCTTCCTTGGAAGGCGGTTCTTTCACGAAGCCTTCGATGGTGTCGAGCAGGATTTTGCGCGCGTCGTCGATGGATTGGGCGGGCTGCAACTGCACCGTCGCCATGATGAAGCCTGGGTCGTGCTGTTCCGCCGAGCCCATGTTGGCCTCGACGGCCTTCTTGTTATCCACCAGGGCCTTGTAGAGCCGTCCCGAGGGAGTGTCGCCCAGCACGCCGGCCAGCACCTGCACCGGCGCGTCATCCGGGTGCGTCGCCGCCGGCGTATGGTACAACGCCATGACGTACTGCGTATCGCCCACGCGCCGCAGCGTCACGGAGCGTTCCCCGTCCTGCGCCGGTTCCACCGTGTAGGTGGCTTGCAGCTTGCGTTCCGGCCGTGGGATTTTTCCGAAGTCTTCGACAATCCACGCCAGCGCCTTGGCTTCGTCGAACTTCCCGGCCACCAGCAGCAGCGCGTTGTCCGGCTGATAGTATTTCTTGTAAAAGGCCGCCAGGTTCTCGATCGGCACCTTTTCGATGTCCGACTTGCTCCCGATCACCGGGTGCCCGTAAGCGTGCCAGATATAAGCGCTTTCCATCACCCGCTCGGACAGAATGTTGCCCGGGTCGTTCTCGCCCATCTCGAATTCGTTGCGCACCACCGTCATTTCCTTGTCCAACAGGGCCTTCTCGATGCGCGTGTGAATCATCCGGTCAGCTTCCAGTTCCAGGGCCCACTTCAAATTCTCATCGGTCGAGCTGACCGTCTCGAAGTAGTTGGTGCGGTCGTAATCCGTGGTGCCGTTAAATTGCGCGCCGTGGTCCGTGATCTCTTTCTTGATGTTGGCGCGCGTGCTGGTCTGGATGAAATTCATGTGCTCCAGAAGGTGCGCCATGCCGGTCTCGCCATACCCTTCGAACCGCGACCCCACCAGGTATGTGATATTGACCGTCACCTTGGGTTGCGAGGCATCCGGGAACAAGAGGAAGTGCAAGCCGTTGGGCAGGGAGTACTCGGTGATCCCTTCCACCTTGGTCACCATTTGAACGCCTTGCGGCAAGGATTGCGAATACGCCGCGGCCGCCAGCAGCAGCCCGGCAATCAAACCTATAGATCTAAATCGCGCGTGACGAAACATAAGAGACCTTTCAGGCAATTTTCCCGGATTATAGCAGGACGCAGGAGCAGCCAGGACGTCACGAAAAAGGCCTGCTCAAAACGAAAAGGGCGCTTCCCCTGCGGGAGAGGAAGCGCCCCGAACCCTGCCGGTCGGCGCCGGCTTATACCTGGAACGAACTGCCGCAGCCGCACGTGGACTTCACCTGGGGGTTGTTGAACTTGAAGCCGGAACCCTCCAGGGTTTCCACGAAGTCAACTTCCGCGCCGTCCAGATAAAGCAGGCTGGCCTGGTCGATGAAGACCTTCAAGTCACCGAAGTTGTACGTCTTATCCAGCATATTCGGCGTGTTTTCGAAAGCCATCGAATAGCTGAACCCGGAGCAGCCGCCGCCCACCACCGCGATGCGCAGTCCCGCCGGGGCCGGCTCCTGCGATGACATGATCTCCTTGACCTTGCTGACCGCTTTTTCCGTTATTTGCACCATGCGTCTTATACTCCTCAAAACCGAGTCTGTACCCGATCCCATTATACAAACAGGACCGGATAAGTCCACAGCATACTCTCTTGGATGCGATTTGCGGCCTGCGGGTCGCGAAAAAACCGGCCTGAACGGCGGGGATGCCTTTCGGACTGCCTTCTGGCAGAATGGTAAGCGAAACAGCAGGTAACTGAAACCCGGACTCGACGGGGAACGTCCGAATCGGTGTATGGGAACACTGACCGGCGCTCTCACACTCCCGGGGTTCGGTAGCGAAGTTGCGGCGAAATTCAGAGTGGACTACCAGAACACCTCGGAAGGCGCCTTGGTCGGCAGAGCCCAGGCGGGCGACGAAGCCGCATTCCGCGAAATCGTGGAACATTACCAGTCCAAGGTATTTGCCATAATCCACGGCATCGTCCGCCAGCGCAACGACGTGGAAGATATTGCCCAGCAAGTGTTTGCAAAGGTTTACCTGTCTCTGCGCAGTTTTGATTTCCGCAGCTCCCTGATCACCTGGATCTATAAAATCACGGTCAACGAGTGCTTCGATTACCTCCGCAAGCGGAAAGTGCGCAAGCTGGTTTATGAAAGCGACCTCAGTGAAGACGAGGTCCGGCGTGTCGAAAACACCGAGCCGAGCGTCAACCGCCAGGTTTCCGCGGATACCGATCTGGCGCGCCGCGATTACGTCCAGAAGCTCCTTAGCCGGGTTTCGGAAGAGGATCGTATGTTGTTGATGCTGAAAGAAGTTGAAGGCTTTTCCGTGGAGGAGCTAGCGGAAAAGACCGGGATGAACGAGAACACCATTAAGGTAAAGCTGTTTCGTGCGCGGCAAAGGCTGGTGAAAGCGGCCCAGCGGCTGGACCGCGCTCCCGGTCTGGTGGCGGGCTGAAGTTTGGGTTCCCCAAGCGGGCGGTAGACCCGCAACGGGGCAGGTTTTTGGCGTGGTGGTACACACTGAGTCAAGGGAAGAAGCCTATGCACGCGGTAATCGTAGAAAGTCTCGAGGAGTTCCTCTCCGGTTCGCTCGATCCGGCCGCTCTTCGGGAATTCGAGGCGCACCTGGCAACCTGTTCCTCTTGCCGGGAAGAAGTCGGCGCCATGCAGGATCTATCCGGGATGTTCGTTTCTCTGCGGCCGCCCGAGGTGTTCGAGCCCGCTCCGGGCTTCTACACCCGCGTCGTCGAGCAGGTGGGCCGGAGCAAGCCGGCGCCCTGGTTTGCGGGACTGTTGGGTTTCGACATGGTCTTCGGCCGCCGCCTGGTTTTCGCATCGCTGCTCTTGATGGCGGTGATGGGCAGCTACCTGGTGACGCACGAGGCCGGCGTTCAGGTTGGTCCTTCGCCGGAAGCCATCCTGGCGCAGCAAAACGCGCCGGCGTTTGAAACGGCGCGCGCCGAAGACAATATGCTGGTCACTTTGACGGCCTATGAGCAGTAGCCCCGGCATTCTGGAACGGGCGGCCTTCGGCCGCGCGTGGAACCCCCGGCTGGTGGCCGGCATCAGCCTTGCGCTGGTGTTCCTGTGTGGCGCCCTGGCCGGCGCCCTCATCATGGATTTCGGTGTCCATAACCGGCTCCGCCCGCCCAGTTTCGAAACCGCTCAGGGCCAGGCTCTCTACTTTGACCGCCTGCAAAGAGAGCTCGACCTCACGCCGGCGCAATCCGATCAGGTTAAATCCATCCTCAACGATTTCTGGCAGTATTACCGCACCGTGCTCAGCGAAGGCCGCGGCCGTATCGAGCAGGTTCTCACCCCTGAACAGCGCCGGAAATTCGCCCGCCTGCTACAGGAACAAAAACGATAGCCCCGCCGCGCCACTGAGCCCCGTATCCCGCCCGCAGCCGATGGTTGACATCGCCCTCTCCCGCGAGGAAAATGGATCTGCCATGTCGCGTAATTTTCATTACCTTTTCGCACTCGCGGCTCTCGCCAGCATGCTGACCGGCTGCACGCCCAGCGCACCGAAAATCGTGACGTACGAAATGGGACGCCGCGTGAGCGTCGGGCACCTGGTTTATACCGTCTTCGAGACCCAATGGCTCACCCAACTGGGCAGCGGCGCCAGCGTGCGGATCCCCGAGCACCGCTTCTTTCTGATTCGCTTGAGCGCGGTCAACGGCGGCAGCGAGTCGATGGCCATTCCCAACCTGACCATCGAAGACGATCAGGGTAACTCGTACGATGAGCTGTCTAACGGCGAAGGCGTATCCCAGTGGGTCGGCTACCTCCGTCAGGCCAAGCCGGCCGAGTCTATCGACGGCAACATCGTTTTCGACGTGGCGCCCCGTCATTACAAACTGCGCGTCTTCGATGAGACCGGAGACCACGCGGCGTTGATCGATATTCCACTCAATTTCAATGCCGAGACGCCCGAAGCGCCCTTGCCTATCCCGTCCAAGCAGGGCGCCATTTCGCCTCCGGCTTCACCTGGCAAGAAGTGAGAATCCGCATTCCGGCCTGAGCAGCCGCCGCGCATCCGAACTAGAATCGAAGTAGTATGCTGGTTGCCGCGGTCTGTCTGTTGCTCCTGCAAACCCCCGATTTCAGCGCCGAGGGCCTGAAGGCCCTGGAAAGCGGCAAGTACGAAGCCGCCGCCGATGCCTTCACCAAAGCCATCGCGGCCGATCCGGCCGATTACTTCGCCCATTTCAATCTCGGCATAGCTTACAGCATGCTGCATCGTGATGCCGAAGGTCTGGCCGAATACCGCAAGACCCTGGAACTCAAGCCGGCGCTTTTTGAAGCTGAGCTCAACGCCGGCATTCTGCTGATGCGCCAGAAGAACCCGGCCGAAGCCCTCCCGCTTTTTGAAGACGCTGTTTCACAGAAGCCGGCCGAATTCCGAGCGCGTTATTACCTGGCCGAAGCCCAGCTCCAGACCGGCGCGCTCGAAAAGGCCGCCGAAAACTACCGCGCGGCCCTGGCCACGGACCCGAAGTCCGCCGCCGCGGAATTGGGCTGGGCGCACGCGCTGGCGCACCAGGGGAACCTGGCCGATGCCGCCACGCATTTCCGCCAGGCCGTTCAGCTCGATCCCCGCTATCACGATTCGCTGCTCGAATTGGCGCAGCTCTACGAAGAAGGCCACCAGCTCTCGGCCGCCATCGCCATCTTCCGCGAGTTCCCGGATAACGCCGCGGTGGAAAAGCACCTGGGCGAGTTGCTGGTGGCCAACCAGCAGTACGCCGACGCCATACCGCAGCTCGAGCGCCAATACCAAAAGAGCCCCACCGCCGAGAATCGCGTGGTACTGGCGGTGGCTTACCTGTATACGGAACAATTCGACAAGGCGCTGCCGCTGCTCGAAAAAGCCGCCGCCGAAGAGCCCTCCAATTACGACGTGCACATGATGTACGCGCGGGCCCTGCGCGACCGGAAGCAGTACGCCGCCGCCGCGGCCCAGTTCAACCAGGCCGCCCGGCTGAAACCGGAGGAAGCCAAGACCTGGACCGAACTCGGCGGAATGCTCTACCTGGCCCACGACTTCCAACATTCCCTGGAGGCCTTCGACCGCGCCCACCAGTTGGGCGACGATACTCCCGGGACCTGGTTCCTGCGCGCCCTCATGCTGGATAGCTTGAGACAGTTGAAGCCCGCGCTCGAAGCCTACCAGCGCTTTCTGGCACTGAGCGTTGGCAAGAGCCCCGACCAGGAATTCCAGGCGCGCCAGCGGGTACGATTACTACAAAGAGAGCTGGAGAAGAATTGATGCGGATTGGTTTCCCGGCGGCCGCCCTGGCGTTGCTCCTGGTCCCGGGCGGTGTTGCGCGCGCGGACCTCAAGCGCGCCATGGCCGAACCCAACCTGGAAAAGCGTTCCGGCCTGGCCCTGGAGAACGCCGCCGCGGCGCTCAAGGCGGTCCGCGAGGCGTACGACAAGAACGATCCCGATCTCGCGGCCAAATACGCCGCCGAAATCCAGGAATCCGTCGACTTGGCCTACGATTCGCTGGTCCAGAGCGGCAAGAATCCGCGCAACAGCTCCTGGTGCAAGAAGGCTGAAATTTCCACCCGCGATCTCGCGCGCAGACTCGAATCGTTCCAGGAACAGATGAGCTACACCGACCGCCCCATGCTCGACGCGGTCAAGGCCGAGGTCCAGAAAGTGCATGACGATCTTTTGATGGGCGTGATGGAAGGCCGGAAGAAGAAAAAATGAAGCTCCTGATGATATACCTGATGCTGGCTGCGCCGGCCGCGCCGCAGCACGACTTCCTCAACAGCAGCGAAGTGCAGCAGGTCCGCGAGGCCCAGGAACCCAACCTGCGCCTCAAGCTCTACGCCGATTTCTCCAAGGCGCGCATCGATCTGGTCAAGAACCTCCTCGGCAAAGACAAGCCCGGCCGTTCCGTCATGATCCACGACGTGCTGGAGGAATACTGCAAGATCCTCGACGCCATCGACACCGTCGCCGACGACGCCATCGCCCGTCACGTCGACGTGCAGGCCGGCCTCGGCGCCGTGGCGGCCATCGAAAAGGATATGCTGCCGCTCCTCCAGAACTTTCAAGACAGCAAGCCGAAAGACCTGGACCGTTACGATTTCGTCCTGCAACAGGCCATCGAAACCACTACCGACAGCCTCGACGCCGCCCAGGAAGACCTGGGCAAGCGCACCGAAGAGGTGAAGTCGCGGGTCGACCAGGAAAAGCGGGAACGCATGGAGTCCATGAGCCCGGTGGAACGGGAAGCCAAGCAGGCGGCGGACCAGAAGGCCGCGGAGAAACAAGCCGCAGACGAGCAAAAACAGAAGAAGGCTCCCACGCTATACCGCCCCGGCGAAAAGAAGGATACCGGCAGCGGCAAGCAGTAGCCCTGGGACCAGCCTCTCCAGGAGGCCGGTCCCACTAAACCAAAACTATTCGTACCGCAGAGCCACAATCGGGTCGATGCGCATGGCTCGCCGCGCGGGGACGTAGATCGCCAGCGCCATCGCGGCGAGCAGCGCCAGCGGGATTCCGACAAACGTAGCCGGGTCGCTGGCCGTGATGCCGTAGATCAGGTCTTGCGCATAGCGGGCCAGCAAGTACGCCAGGGGAATCCCCACCGCCAGACCGGTCGCCGCGGTCGTCATCCCGCGCAGGAATAACATCCGCAGCACTCCGCCACGCGGCGCGCCCAGCGCCATCCGGATTCCGATGTCGCGAGTCTGTTCGGACACCATGTACGACATCACGCCATAGACTCCCACCGACGCCAACGCCAGGGCCAGCACGCCGAAGATTCCCATGAAGACTTCCACGTAGTTCAATCCGATGGCGCTGTCGTGCAGCGACTTCTCCAGCGTCTGCATGTTGCTCACGGGTAGCTCGGGGTCGATCGAGCGGATGGCCGCCGTCACCGACGGTGCCAGTTGCAGCGGGTCGCCCGCCGTCCGCACTCCGACGTCCATCCACAATCCCGGTGCCTGCTGGTACGGAACAAACATCATGCGCCGCGGTTCCCGGTTGTAGGGGTTGTGCACGATATCGCTCACCACGCCGACAATCGTGATCCACGCCTCCTTGGAATCCGCCTTGCCCATCTTGACGTGATGGCCGATCGGAGATTCGCCTTTCCACCAGCGGTCGACCAGGCTCTGGTTGATCACCGCCACGTGCGGCGCATCCGGCCCGTCCGACTCCCTCAACAGGCGCCCGGCGCGCAAAGCTACGTGCAGCGTGTCGAAGTACTTCGAGCTGGTTAGTTGGTACATCGCCACCGGCGGATTCTCAGGTTCCACCGCCCGGCCTTCGATCATGAAGAAACGGTTGTTGGAATGATTGGAATACGGCAGCGCCGTCACGGCTATCGCCGAGCGAACTCCCGGTACAGCTTCGATGCGGCGCAGCGCTTCGTGATAAAAGCCGGCTATCTGGTACGGTTCAGGGTACCTGGTATCGGTCAGTCCCAGCCGCAGGGTCAACAGGCTGTTCGGCTCCAGGTTTTCGCCGGAAACCATCAGCGTATGGAAGCCGCGCATCATCAGGCCGGCGCCCACCAGCAGCACCACCGCCAATGCCATCTCCGCCGAAACCAGAATGCTGCGCAAGCGGTGATGGGCCCGCGTGCCGGAGCCTCCGCGGCCGCCTTCCTTTAGCGCATCGGTGAGATTGGGCCGCGAATTCTGCCACGCCGGCGCCAGGCCGGCCAGGATGCCGCTCGACAGCGCGGCTGCCAGAGTGAAGGCCAGCGCCCGCCCATCCAGGCGCATTTCCTTCCATCCCTCAATGTAGCGCTCGATCTCCGGCGGCATCCCGGCGCGGATCAGGCCGATTCCCCAGTTCGCCACCAGCAGTCCCAGGGCCGCTCCCGCCAGCGCCAGCAGAACGCTCTCCGTCACCAGTTGCGTCACGATGCGGCTGCGTCCCGCCCCCAATGCGGTTCGCACGGCAACCTCACGCAACCGTCCGGTGGCGCGCGCGAACTGCAGGTTCGCCACGTTGACGCATGCGATCAGGAGCACGAAACAGACCGAGACCAGCATCATGATCAGGTACTCGTTGGTTTCCCGCTCCACGATAAACTGGTGCGCCGGCCACAGCGCAAAATGGCGGTTCTTGTTGGTGTCCGGGTAGGCTTGCTTCAACCGCGTGGCAATGCCTTCCAGTTCCGTTTGCGCCTGCTCCACCGTGCGGCCCGGCTTGAGCCGCGCTACGGTTACGATCGATTGTGAGCTCCGCGAAGTGCGCTCTGCGGGCGTCAACGCCATGGGCGTCCACAGGTCCGTGCCCAGCGGGAAAGCAAATTTGGGAGGCATTACCCCGATCACCGTGTAATTCTGATCGTCCAGCCGGATGGTCTTGCCGAGGATGTGGGGGTCGCCCGCGAACCGGTTGCGCCACAGCGCGTCGCCGAAGATCACTTCGCGCTCGCGGCCCGGCTGGTCTTCGCCCGCTTGAAGCGCGCGCCCCAGCGCCGGCTGCACCTGCATCACGTCGAAGAAATTCGCGTTCACCAGGGCCTGCTCCGCGCGCTCCGGCTCGCCTCCCGTGCTGACGATGTTGGCCAGCCCGTATTCCCAACTCGCCACGCTCTCGAGGGTCGCGCTCTGCCGCCGTACGTCCTCGATATCGGCCGGCGTGGCGAAATTGAAGTCGTTCGGATCGTCCGCCCGCTGCCCCAGCATCACCATGGTCTCCAGATGCGGCAGCGGTATGGGCTTCCACAGCAGCGCATCGGCGGAGCTATAAACCGCGGTGGTCGCGCCGATTCCCAGAGCCAGCGTCACGATGGCGGTGAGCGAGAAGCCCGGCGCCTTCCACAACATGCGCGCGCCGTAGCGAACGTCGTTCCACAGAGTCATGGGTACCTCAGTCTCTACCCACTACGAAAACCGTAGGCGATTTGTTGCAGATTTAGAGCGCGGCCTGCTCGTGTTTTTCCAGTTGTAACGTGATGGAGCCAATGGCGAATTGCATGCGCACGCGGATCTCGACGGCAGCTTCCGCGGCCGTCGGTCAGCCAGATGTGGAGGTGCGAGATCCAGTTCTGTTCACGTTGTTTGCGGCGCCCGACAGTTCCCTATTCCGACCGCAGGGCCTCCATCGGATCGACGGAGGCAGCTCGGCGCGCCGGCAGGAATGCGGCGATGACGGCTGCAGCCAGAAAAAGAGTGGCAACCATCAGCATGACCGACGGATCCACCGCCTGCACTCCGTAGAGCAACTTCTGGATGACGCGGCCAGCCAGAAGGCTGGCGACTAAGCCAGCCCCCAGGCCACCAAAGACGGGAGCTCCGGCTTCACCCAGGGTGAGCGCGTAGATCTTGCTGCGGGTGGCGCCAAGGGCCATGCGTACGCCGATTTCCTGCTTGCGCGTGGCGGTGGAGTAGCTCAAAACGCCATAGATGCCGAGCATGGCGAGCAGCAGGGCTGCGATTCCAAAGGACATCAAAATCGTAGTTTGAAAACGCTCCGTCGCAAGGGAGTCATTCAACTGGGAGTCCAGGGATTTGACCCGGGCGATGGTGATATCCGGAGCGTACTTCCAAATCGCCTGGCGCATGCTCGCCACCAGGGCATCGGCAGGCTGCATGCTCCGCACCGTGAAGTACGTAGCGTAAGGCGGCCGGTCCTGGTAGTGCAGATATGCCATCCTGGCGGGTGGGGCCTTGAGCGAAGTGTTGCGGGAATCGGCGACGATGCCGATGACCGTAAAGGTTTTGCCCTGGATCAGGATTTGGGCGCCGATCGGGCTTTCGCTTTGCCAGAGGGCGTTGGCTTCTCCCTCAGAGAGAACGGCACTGTGCAGGTTCCTGTCGCGCTCTTCGAAAAAGCGCCCGGCCACGAGCCTTTCGCGCATGCTCTCAAAATACCCGGGGCTGGCCCAGCGCAGATTGATGAGCGGCGTTTCCTGGTTTGGCCGGTCCGCCCGGCGGAGGTAGTCGATCCAGGATTCTCCTTCGAGAGGCATGGTGCTCACCAGACCGGCCGACTGGACGCCCGAAATTTCCCGCAGGTTCCGCAGTACGGCATCGTCGAAAGCGGTGCGGCTCTGATCCGTAGCGTAGGTCTTGGCCGGCAGGCTGACTTCGGCGATGGCCACGTGTCCGGCTTCAAATCCCTTGTCCTGATGAAGCAGATGAAGCAAGCTCTTCGCGAAGAGACCGGTTACCAGCAGGAGCACCGTGCACCCGAACACCTGCAAGCCAATCAGCAGAGACCGAAGCCGGCGGCTCTGCCTGTTCCCCAGCGTGCGGCTGCCCTGTTGCAGCGAGGTCTGGGAATCGGCGCGAAAGAGCCTGAGTGCCGGCAAGACGCCGAACAGCACGCTCGAACCGAAAGTCAGAACCACGGAGAAGAGGAGCACGGTCACGTTGAGATGAACCTCGGACAGGCGCGGGAGGTCCACCGGCGAAGAGCGGCGAAAAAGGCTCAGGGCCGCGGCGGCCAGGCCGACGCCTGCCGCCCCGCCCAGGAAGGCCAGCACCAGGTTTTCCGCCAGCGAGTTCCAGACCAGCCGCCACTTTGCGGCGCCGAGCGCACTGCGTATGGCGGCCTCGCGGTGGCGCGAAAGGGCGCGTCCGAGCTGGGCATTCGCCAGATTCAGGCAAGCGATGAGCATGAGCCCGATCACGGCGGCCATGAGGAGCCACAAGCCGGTCTTGGACTCGCCCACCACCGCTTCTTGCATGGGCTGCACGGAAGCCAGCAGCGCGCCGGGCCGGTTGTCCCTCTGATCGGCAGGCATCGCCTGCACCACCTGGGCCTGGATCGAATTCAGTTGCGCCTCCGCCTGCCGTATGCCGACCCCCGGCTTGAGGCGCGCCAGGGCGATCCAGTTGCCGTAGTCGCCGTCCCAGCCATAATCGTTCGGGTTGATGGCTGCTGCAACAAAAAGAGCCGGCTCAGGCACGCTGCTGGCGGGCTGCGTGGAGTGAAATGCGCGGAGGGCATTCCGGTTCGGGAAATGGAAGCCGGCGGCTAAGACTCCGATGATTTCGCGAGGAGTATCGGCGAGGCGTACGGACTTGCCGACTACTTGCGGGTCGCCATGAAAGAGGCTCTGCCATAGTCCATAGGTCAGAATGGCGACATTCTCATGGCCTTCCACGCCATCTTCCGGGAGGAAGCCGCGACCAAGCAGCGGTGTCACCTGGAGGACATCGAACAGCTCCGGAGAGGCGGTGACCGTCCCGACCAGGTGCGGGTGTTCCGTGCCGAGGGTTAAGCCGCCGGCTCCCTGGCGGACGAGGGCTAAGCCGCTGAACGCCGTCATCCGTTTACGCCAGAGATCCACGTGGCGTGGATTGGGTCCGACGGGATCCGGCGACAGGAACCGGACGCGCTCCCAGGCAACCACCAGGCTTCCGCTATCGCGATAGGCGAGAGGCTGCAGGACGACCGAATCGACGATGGTGAAAACGGCCGTACTGGCGCCGATGCCCAGAGCCAGTGTAAACACTGCGGTGGCCGCGAATCCGGGGCTCCTGCGCAGCACTCGCAGAGCATGGCGGATGTCCTGAATGAAGATGCCCCAACCAGTCCAGCCCCACATATGGCGTACCTCCTCCTTCGTCAAAGTCACATTCCCGAAGGCGCGATTCGTTTGGCAGAACGCTGGCAGATATTCTACCCGAACTCTTGCCTGCTGGGTGGACGGACTACCGGGAAAATGGTTAGCAGGAGGGACGGACCTCCAAGCGCGCCGCGCTGTCTACCGATAGGGTTTAAACGGCTCCCCGCTCAAATCAAAGCGCGCCCTACTCGTGCTTTTCCATTTGCAACGTGATAGAGCCGATCGCGAATTGCATGCGCACGCGGATCTGCACGGGCAGCTTGCGGCGGTCGTCGGTGAGCCAGATGTAAAGGTGCGCGGAGCGGCGGTACAGCACGTTCTCGAACAGGTACGCCTCATAGCGAATCGTCTTGAAAACGCCTTCGGGCGTCTTGATGTCTTCGCGTTGCTGGGCTTCCACTTTGGCCATCACGCTTTTCTTGCCGTCGGAAATCGGGATCTGGGTGCTCTGGCCGGGCTCCAGATTCAACGTCCGCAGAAAGTAGAGGCCGCCCGCGACGTCGTGGGTACAAGCCGGAATCTCGGTTTCGCGCGCCAGAAACACGGCATTCTTGGCGCGGTCCCGCTCCAGGTAGTCGGCTTTGTGGTTGGCGTAGTCGAAGGTGATCTTGGTTTCGCGGTCGCGGCTGCCTTCGTGCGTGCTCATCTGCGCCGCTTGAGCGCAAACGGCCTGGCTCAGATTGGCGCTGTAATCGTCGTCCACCTTATAGAGTTTGGAAACCAGCCCGGTGGATTCCAGGTGCAGGTTCACCTGCCACCCGCGATTGGGCGCCGGGAGCCATTGAATCTTGGCTTTTCCGGCTGTAATCAGCCGCCATTCGATGTTGTAGTAGAGCGTTTCCTTGTCGGGAAGGCCGTTATTCTGTGCCAGTGCCGGAGACAAACAGACCAGGAGCGCCCATAGCGGCTTCGATGTCATGGAAAGGCCAGTGTCGCAGAAGTGGCCCGGGTGGCGCAAATCGCGCCGGAACATTTCGTCCGGTTTGTGCGTCCTGGTGTTGAGATAATACAGCTTATGCCATCCGGCACTTTCTTTCGGCGACCGGCGGTTCTTCTGGCGCTGTGCCTCATCTCGGTGGGCGCGGTAGTAACGCTGTTGGGGCGGCTGGCCACCGG
>Ga0181530_10003881_pt1 | contig 16303 bp, 11 predicted proteins | sample PEATcosm2014_Bin_42_FD_119769 | JGI IMG/M metagenome (GOLD analysis project Ga0181530, IMG submission 119769) | Peatland microbial communities from MTU Mesocosm Facility, Houghton, MI, USA - PEATcosm2014_Bin10_60_metaG | ecosystem: Environmental > Terrestrial > Soil > Wetlands > Peat | place... | reverse complement strand
CGCTTCAGCAGCACCGGACGGCTTGAGTCTGGTTTTGCGCCGTGTAGACGCCGGCCGTTGTCCCAGGCCAGCAGACGCGCCTTGACGCTCTCGAATTCGCTGGTGTCGAGAATGTATTCGGGGCGGTCCGGCAGATATTTGCGAATTTCGTCCTGCGCCGCCTCAATGCGCTCCACATTCATGGGATGAGTGGAGAACGCCTTGGCCACCAGGTTCTGCTTCTTTTTCTCGACGTTCAGCTTCTCGAAGAATTCCACGAAGGCTTGCGGATCGTAGCCGGTAGCGTAGTCATATTCCAAGCCGAGGAGATCGGCTTCGCGCTCGGCATCGCGCGAGAACTTGAGGAAGCCGAGCGGCACGGCCAGACCGGCGACGTCGGCGATCACGTAAGCGACCGGGCCGCCAATGAAGATCAACGGTATGGAGGCCACGTTCCAGATCTGGGCGCGGGTCATGTTCTTGGTGGCGTGGCGGGCGCAGACGTGGGCAATCTCGTGCGCCATCACGCCGGCCAGCTCGGCTTCGTTATCGGCGGCGAGAATCAGCCCGCTGTTCACGTAGAAGAAACCGCCCGGCAGCGCGAAGGCGTTGACCTCCTGGGTGTCGAGGACCTTGATGGTGAAGGGCACGCGCGCGTCGGAGTTGCGAACCAGATTCTGGCCGATGCGATTGATGTATTCCGTAATGACGGGATCGGTGACCAGCCTGGCGCTCGACTCGACCTGCGCCGCCAACTGGCGTCCCAGCGCCTGCTCGCGCTCGAGCGAGTAAAAATCCAGCCCATTGCCGATGCCGCGCTGGCCGATCAGGTCGACGTTGTACTTCGGCGGCAGCGTGGAAGCTGGAGCCGGTCCGCCGGTTTTTGTTGCCGTAGCGGTGGACGGCTTGGGAGCCGGCGAACCTGCGCTCGGATCAGGTTTGCTGGGGATCTCGGGCGACGCAGCGGCAGCCTCGATCTGCGCGGCCGTGGGAATTTCTACGCTGGTGGCATCGGGATGGGCCGAAGGCGAGAGCGTTGCCTGGCTTGACGAAACCGGTTGCGATGGATCGGCGGGCGGGTTTGCAGGTGCGGTTTGAGCTGAGCTGAATGACGCCAGGCACAAGGCGGCAGCCAGAACAGCCAGCGCATACGACGAAGTGGTTCGAACCGTACCGGGGATGGACACGATCACACCTGAACCTAATCTGATTATGCTGCCAAAGTCAGGGTTATGGGAACTACAAAGTTCATCGGCATTGTAGTTGAGTCAGGTGAATCGATGAGCGGGGCTCGCGCGAACGAACAAGGAAAAGGCCAGCCCAGGCGGAGCCGGCACTCACCCAGGTCTCGAAAAGCGCGAGACCTGGGCACCCGCCACGGAATTAGGTGGGGATTGCGCTGAGCAATTTCTTGACGTACATATAGCCGTATTGCGCGGCAACATTCCTGAGTTCATTGATGATCTCAGGCGACAACTCTCTTGCTCGGCTGTCCCAAGTCCTTTTGGCCGCCCACGACTGTCCGGGGCTGTCACCGACGTAGTATCCAACCCGTTCGAGGCCGTAAGCAGCCTTTTGAAAAAGCGCGGGCGGAAAGCTCTCGATTGGAAAGGCAGTAAAAATATCCAGGATTATGGCCAAATTCTGGCCGTAGCCACGAAATGCACCCGATGGCGCAGAGCGCCGGTACGTTTCATCGATGCACTTATCCAAAAAAGTTACAAATCCCGCCACCAGATGAATCGACGATTCTGAAAGCATTTTCAGCGTCTCAGCTCTAGATTCCTCATCGTCAATGAACTTTTCTATCATCGAACCCCTCGGGGAATTGAGCTTGGCAGCAAGTTTTTCCAGAGCTTCTTGTTCTTTTTTCTCTTGCCGCGCGACCTTCTTACGCGCCTCAATGAATTCTTCGAAGAATGCCGAAAGCTCATTGGTCTCGATAATCACAACGCCGTTTCGAGTGCGGTACGCTGCCTCTTCCGGATCTTCTTTTCTGACAACTTGAACAACGGCATTGGGATAATTTTTTCGCTCTCCCCGAAAAACGTTTCTAGACCAATCCAAAGCGGTCAGAACATTTACGTCTCCTAAGGCGTAGCCAAGCAACAGCGTCGTGGATTCTTTGATCGTGAGTGCCAGTTTCATCTGCCGGTACTCGCTAGGTCTGAAAAGTGTAATGTAGTCCTCTTGTGCAATTATGATTTCTTCAGGATTCGTCCGAACGCCATGAAGATGGAACACTGGCACAACTCCCTTGGGAGCCGAGAGCGGATCATTCGGCCCAAGCGGCGTCGATCTTCCGGTTAACAGACTCTCAATCACCAAATCATAATTTGTGGTGATTATCCATGAAGGATCGAATGCTTCCAGGTATCGCGAATATTCTTGCCGTTGCTCGTCAGTGGGATACCAACTTGTAAGCGATGCAATTTCCTGCTTGAGTTGTCGCAGCGAGGCTCCAAAGGAAATCTTTTGTGTTTTACTATGGCTCTTACAAATCGCAGACGCGATCTCTGGATAAGAGACCCCCACTTTGCTCACAGATGCATATTTGATGTGCATCTTTTTCGCTGCTTTCTCTAGGAGGTCTCCCCACGACAGTGCAATCTCTTCTCCGGGCGTTTCATTCAAGACCGCCTTGGAAAAACCAGCACCGATGAACAAGCCGAGATTTCCATAGCTGGCTGAACTGGCAACGAAGGCCAACACCTCTTTCCGAGTTGGTGTTTTCGGAAGTCTGAGCAAAGCAGAGCCGCCTCCAGCGGAAGACACAGGCGAATCTCTCCCACAAGAACAGTGGAGATCAAGTCGATTATAAAAGGGGGCGGGCGGCCCACTCTTTCCAATCATGACCATCACCTAACAAGACCGGGCGGGTGGGCCAGGTCTTCCGCTTTTCGAGACCTGGGCGGCGAGTGCGTATCAAACCTCAAGCCAGTTCTCCCTGCTCCAATTCGGGAATGAAAGTGGAGGTTTGACCAGTTTTGTATTGACACCATTTTGGTGCCTTAGTATAATAGCCTGTTAGGGCAGGATCCGCCTTCACCCCGGCGAGCCTGCCCTTTTTGTGTCACTGGCCAGTAGCCAGTAGCCAGTAGCCAGTAGTCAGTAGTCAGTAGTCAGTAGTCAGTAACCAGTTGTCAGACGGAGTTGTCGGTTGTCAGTTGTCAGGACCGAATATTCGCAAAGTATTCAAAACATGAGCTTTGCGAGACGAGCTAAGTCCAATGGACGGAACACGTTACAGAGCAGTCTGCAAAGTATTCAAAACACGGGAGTTGCAGTGCAGTCTAACTCCTTTGAGCCGAATACTTTGCAATTTCGCCTTTGTAAGCTGCTGTGGGGCAAGACTTTATTTTTTTTATTTTTTTTGATGGAGGTCATCTTGTGAGCGTCTCTGTTTGTCAGCATATCAAGCCCAGCGGCGCGCGCTGCGCCTCACCGGCAATGCGCGGACAGCGTTACTGTTATTACCACCTTGGAGCGCGCCAATGTCTGCCGCTTGGCCGCGGAATGTTCGCAGATCCGAGCCCAGGGCTTCCGGATTTGCCGCCGATGCCCACCTTCCCCATACCGTTTCTGGAGGATGCGGCCGCCATCCAGATCGGGTACATGCAGGCGCTGTACGGGATCATCAGCAAGCGGTTGGATTCAAAGCAGGCGAGGCTCGTCCTGACAGCGCTGAATGGCGCGCGCAGCAACCTGAAACAGATGGAGGCGTGCGTGACCGCGTGTGCGAATGGCATCTCTGGCATGAAGGCCAAGATTGCCCGGGTCTCGAAAACCGCGAGACCCGTGGCACCCGGCCATAGGTCACTCGCCCGGGTCTCGAAACCGCGAGACCCGGGGCACCCGCAGGCATGAATAGGTGTCCCTCGACTCCGGCGGCCAAAGGAGGGCGGCTGTCGCTCGGGATGACACCATGTTGTTGGTCCATGTACTTCGAGTGTCCCGACATCCAAACCTGCACCACTACCAGCGGACGAGGAGGCTTGACAGGGGCGTGCGAGGTCGGGTATATTAGCACTCGTGGGCGTTGAGTGCTAACGCTACTGCCGCACTCGCTCCCGACCCTCGTTATCCCAAACTTCATGCAAGCGCCGGGCGGCGCAAAAGTCAGCGCCAGGCTCGGCCAGTATGCAACGGAATCCAACTGAGTTCGACAAATTGAAAGGAGTTCGAAGAATGGCTACCAAGCTGACTCCCCTGCACGACCGCATCGTGGTTCGCCGTGTTGAAGAGGCGGAAACCACGCGTGGCGGAATCATCATCCCCGACAGCGCCAAAGACAAGCCGCAAGAGGGCGAAGTGATCTCCGTAGGCCGGGGCAAGACCAACGACAAAGGCGAGACCTTCCCGCTCGATGTGAAGGACGGCGATCGCATTCTGTTCGGCAAGTATGCCGGCACCGAAATCAAGATTGACGGCGAAGACTTTCTGATCATGCGCGAGGAAGAAGTGCTCGGCATTCTGGAAGGCGCCGCGAAGGCAAAGGAACACGCTGCGAAGAAGTAGCTGCGAGCTTCGAGCCGCGAGCACGAAGCTCAAGCTCGAGTGGAAAACGGTTTAGCTGAGAGCTGACGGCTGATAGCTGACAGCCTTGATAGAAGATTCGTAACAAGGAGATTGAAGCAATGGCAAAGCAAATTCTGCATGGCGAGGAGTCGCGCCAGTCGATTCTTCGCGGCGTGAACGTTCTGGCTGATGCTGTAAAGGTCACGCTTGGGCCCAAGGGCCGCAATGTCGTGATCGAGAAGAAATTCGGTTCGCCGCTCATCACCAAGGACGGCGTCACCGTAGCCAAGGAAATTGAACTGAAGGACCCGCTGGAGAACATGGGCGCGCAGATGGTGCGCGAAGTCGCTTCCAAGACCTCTGACGTGGCTGGCGACGGCACCACCACTGCGACCGTGCTGGCGCAGTCCATTTACCGCGAAGGCGTGAAGACGGTTGCCGCCGGGGCCAATCCGATGGCCCTGAAGCGCGGCATCGAGAAGGCTGTTACCGCGGTCTGCGGCACTCCCGAAGAGGGCGGCGGTTACAAGGGCGGCGCGATCGACAAGTTCTCGCAGAAGGTTACCGGCGAGATGATCGCGCAGGTCGGCACGATTTCCGCCAACAACGATGAGACCATCGGCCGCATCATCGCCGAGGCCATGAAGAAGGTTGGCAAGGACGGCGTCATCACCGTGGAAGAAGCCAAGACGATGGAGACCCAGTTGGAAGTCGTCGAAGGCATGCAGTTCGACCGCGGCTACCTGTCACCCTACTTCGTCACCGACCCGGAGCGGATGGAAGCGGTTTACGAGAACGCCTACATCCTGATCCACGAAAAGAAGATCTCGTCGATGAAGGACCTGCTTCCGCTGCTGGAGCAGATTGCCAAGGGCGGACGTCCGCTGGTGATCATCGCTGAGGACGTGGAAGGCGAAGCGCTCGCGACCCTGGTGGTCAACAAGCTGCGTGGCACGCTGAACGTCGCGGCCGTGAAGGCGCCGGGCTTCGGCGATCGCCGCAAGGCCATGTTGCAGGACATCGCCATCCTGACCGGTGGCAAGGCCATCACGGAAGATCTCGGCATCAAGCTGGAGAACGTGCAGATTGCGGACCTCGGCCAAGCCAAGAAGATCACCATCGACAAAGACAACACGACCATCGTCGAAGGCAAGGGCAAGCATGGCGACATTGAAGGCCGGGTGAAGGAAATCCGCGGCCAGATCGACAAGACCACGAGCGACTACGACCGCGAGAAATTGCAGGAGCGGTTGGCGAAGCTGGTGGGCGGAGTTGCCGTGATCAAGGTCGGCGCGGCCACCGAAACCGAAATGAAGGAGAAGAAGGCCCGGGTTGAGGATGCGATGCATGCCACCCGCGCAGCGGTGGAAGAAGGCATCGTCCCCGGCGGCGGCGTGGCGCTGATGCGTTGCCAGGAAGCCATCAACGCGCTGAAGCTGGAGGGCGACGAGAAGATTGGCGGCAACATCGTGCGGCGCGCGCTGGAAGAGCCTCTGCGGCAGATCGTGGAGAACGCCGGCGAGGAGGGCGCAATTGTGGTCGGCAAGATCAAGGACCACAAGGACCCCAACTACGGCTACAACGCGCAGGCCAATCAGTTCGAAGACCTGGTGAAGGCCGGGGTCATCGATCCGACGAAGGTGACGCGCACGGCGCTACAGAACGCAGGCTCGATTGCGGCGCTGATGCTGACCACCGAAGCCCTGGTAGCCGAGCTTCCGGAAGAGAAGAAGGAACCGGCGATGCCACACGGTGGCGGCGGCATGGGTGGGATGTACTAAAGGCAGCAATTAGCAATTAGCAGTTAGCTAAAGGCAAAAGCTGAAAGAGGAAAATATGGAGGCCCCACTCACTTGCGGTTTTCGAATGAGTGGGGTTTTCCGTTATTGCCTAGCACATCGGTCGTGAGAATGGACGGAAGCTCGCTTTCGAAACCAACGCGCCATGACAGAAGAGAACCGACATTATCAGCTGCCGCGGAAAATCGATCATTACCTCGCAACGCTAGCAAAGCTATACGCGCGAGAAGGTCAACGAGACAAGGAGTCGATCATTGTTAATGCGCGCGTGCGCCTTCAAGAAGAGTGGAGCTATGACAATTGGAATGGGGGTACAGCCGGCCACGCGCTGTACCTCGCCGTGCCGGAGACCCTATATCTGAACTCTGCACGAAAAAGGGCCGAGTATCAAACAAGCATCAAGGACGATCTGAACAAGGTACATAACTTTCAATCAGAATTCATAGAAGAAGTTTTTCTGGAGATGCAGGAAGTTGAAAGCGGTGATTGGCGCAAGAATTCAGGCCTGCTAATTGAGCCGGGTGAGCGCACGGTTCAATCCGGCGCGATCAAGCGGATCTGGGGCAATGCCGGGTACAGAGTATTTCTCAGCCATAAAGCACAAGTAAAAAAACACGCCGCACAATTGAAAGGATCCTTAGCTCCTTTCGGTGTCTCATGCTTTGTCGCACACCAGGATGTGCATCCCACTGAAGAGTGGCAGGACGAAATTGAGAATGCCTTGCGATCAATGGATGCATTTGTCGCACTCCTGACGGAAGACTTTCACGATAGTCTGTGGACGGATCAGGAAGTTGGGTTTGCGCTCGGGCGCGGCGTCCCCCTAATAGCAGTCAAGCTTGGCACAGATCCTTACGGCTTCATCGGCAAGTTCCAGGCGCTTTCCTGCGAGTGGGGCGAAGCTCCATTGGCTGCTGCGAAGCTGCTCATTAAACAACCGCGGATGCTAGACGCCTATATCGCATCTTTGCCGAACTGCCACAGCTTTGAAGAGGGTATCGTCCTATCTAAGGTGTTCCCTTCTATCAACCAAGTGACACTCGCGCAAGCCGATCAAATGATGTCAGCATTCAATAAGAATGTTGACCTGCATGGCAGCTGGGGATTCAATGGCGGGTATCCGAGCCGATACGGACATGGCTTAGCGCCGTTCCTTTCTCGTGCCACAGGCCACAAGTACGTGAAGAATGAATCATCGGGTGATATTGAGAGGAAGAAGCCGTGAGCTGTAATTGTCGCGCCTCTAGCGCGGCTCCGGAGTTAGAATTGCAATAGCTATTAGTCCCCAGTTAGATGGAGGTCACCATGGAACTGCGGCTGACCAGCAAGGAAGAGGAACTGCTCCTGGAGTTCTTGCAAGAACAGCACAAGCACCTGTTGCACGAGATCGCCAAAGCCGACCATCACGAATTCAGGACGGCATTGCGTCATCGCTGCAACGCGCTGGAAGGCATCATGGAGAAGCTGAAGGCGCCTGCCCATTCCGCGGCCTGACGTTCCGGATGCGCCCACCTTTAGTGAAGAAGGAAATGCCTAGCCTGTAGACGGCGAGCTCCTTTACCCAAGCCCGGCTTTGCTTGAGAGGGCCTTTCCTGACAACCAGGAATCCATCTCATAAATGCGGTTCGGCCCAAACCGATTCTCCCGCCGGGGCTAAAAGCCCCAGTCTTAGAGCGCCTTTTTCGGCACGGCTGAAGCCGTGCCCTGACACAACCGACTTATGAGATGGCTTGTAGCAGCTGGCAACTGACTAAGTCACCAGCACCATCTTCCCCCGCGCGCCCGAGGGCTTCATGATCTCGACGTGAGCTCGCGGAGCTTCGGCCAAGGGAATCCTCTCGCCGATGACCGGGCGCAGTGTGCCGTTCTCCAGGCCGGCAACCAGCGCCGCGTGCATCTCCCGATATTCAGGCTCGGATGTGTTCATCAGCGTTGTGCCGCGAATATCGGCATCCCGGCCCATCGTGTTGCGAGGGTCGATCTCCACAGTGCCGCGGCTGCCGATCACTACCACGCGGCCCTTCTTGGCCAGCGCGGTGAGGTCGCGAGCGAGATTCTTGTTGGCCAGCATTTCGATGATGACATCCACGCCGCGGCCTTCGGTCAGCTTCATCAGCTCGTCCAGATAACCTGTCGAGGAGTGGTTGAGAACGTGGTGCGCCCCCTGCTCCTTCACCAGCGTCATGCCGTCTTCACTGCCCGCGGTGCCAATCACCATCATGCCTGCCGCACGCGCCAGTTGCACTGCCGCAGTGCCCACTCCTCCACTGGCGCCGTGCACCAGCACCGTTTCCGCAGGCTTCGCTTCGGCGCGCTGGAACAAGCCGCGATAGGCCGTGCCGTAAGGCACTCCCATCGCGGCACCCTGCTCAAAGCTTACGTGCTCGGGCAAGCGCTGGACCTTGGCTTCGTCGCAGAGCGCCTGCTCGGCATAAGTCCCCGTGATGGACGCGGTGGTGTAAACGCGGTCGCCGGTTTTCACCCGCGTAACCCCAGAGCCCACTGCGACCACCACTCCACCGGCATCGCTTCCCGGGGTGTACGGCAAATTGGGTTTCGCCGGGTAGGTACCGGTGCGGATATAGGCTTCCACCGGATTGACGCCGGCGGCATGAACTCGAACTACCACCTGCCCCGGACCGGGCTGCGGATCAGGCACGTCTTCCAGTTGCAATACCTCGGGACCGCCGAACTGATGCACACGAATGGCTTTCACAATTGCCTCCTACCAGAAGAACCCTAACAGATTTGGGTAAGTGTCTCAGTTTGCCCCGGTTATTTGCAATGGACCTATCTTGTCATACCATGACAATCGGCCAGGGCAAGCGGCCACGTGACCCGAATCAACCCACGCCCCTTCGCGAATCCCTGGCTATCGCTTAGTAACCGTTTTCCCTCGTTACCTTCGCCCTCCTCGTAAGCGTCTACTACTGACAGCAATCTGCGGTTTGCCGATACTGGCTTTGACGGCGTAATTGGGAACACCAATCTGGCATGTTTTGTCGGGGCTACCAGTCTTATGGAGAACCTAATGGCCCATTGCGTTTTGGCCGATAGCCTTTGTAGAGGAGTAAAGCCTTTGTGACGATGGGCATGGAGACGACACGTTCCGACGCCACCACGGAGAAGTGCTCACCTGGCAGCGGGGCGTGCTCAGCCACGCACGAGGAGGACCGCAATCTCGGCGGCTCGCTCCCGCCCGCCCGGGTTGGGCCGGGAGCAGGTGGACGAATCCCGCAGCCGCTGGATCGGCAAGACAGCCCTCAGGTTGGGATGGAACTGAGGCTGTGTTTCGGTCTGCTCATCGCCATGCTGTTGGCATCCACTTATCTGGCGCTGAACCACATGCAGCGGGTGTACGCAGCGCTGGAAGCGGAACTCGACGAAAGCACGCGCGAACTGCGGTTGGCGCAGGACGGTCTGCGATACTCCAACGAGAACGCCTGGCTCAACATGCAGACCTTCCTGGTGCAGCGGCCTGAGTTGATCGAGCAACTACAGGTCCGGCGGGCGGAAAACAGCCGCAGGATCTCCGCTCTTATTCCTGCCCTCGAGGCGCAATGTGAATCCGACGACGAGAAGCGCCTGCTGCTAACCGTGAAGGATACCAGGGCCATCTATATGGCGAGCTACCAGCAAGCGCTGCGCCTGTTGCTCACCGACAAGAATCGCAACGCTGCCATCGAGGTGATGCTCCAGCAAACCACGCCTGCTTTGTACCGCTATCACGCTGCCTGGGAGGACTTCGCGCGCTTCCAGTTCGATCAGGTCAGGCAGGTCAGCGAGAAGGGCAGGAAACAGCGGGTAGCCACGCTTCGCATTATGTATCTCCTGGTGCTGCTGGTGGCGGTCCTGGGAGCGGGCATTGCCTGGGCGGCTACGCGCAAGGTGGCGCGCATGGTGAACTCGCTCATCCGGATGCAGCGGGAGTTCTACAAGCTCAATGCGGAGCTGGAGCAGAGAGTGACCCAGCGCACCCAGGAGCTGCAAACCACCGAGAACCAGCTCCGCGGTTCCCTGGGAGAACTGCGGCAGTACACCAACCGAGTAGAGACCGTCAACCAGTTGGTCGAGCTGCTGCAATCCTGTCTGACCCTTAGCGAAGCCTATCAGCAGGCCTCGCAGGTACTACAGCACTTCTTCCCCGAGGGAGCGCTGTTGATGCTGAACCCTTCGCGCAACTTGCTCGAGGTGGCTGCCAGTTGGGGTGAACCATCCGTCCGGCCAGGGCCCTTCTCTCCGGAAAGCTGCTGGGCCTTGCGCAAAGGGCGGCCTCACGCGGTGCAGCCGGGCAATTTCGGCCTGCTGTGTGAACATTTCGATCCTGCTTCCACGGCCTGTCATATCTGCGTTCCCATGGCGGCTCAGGGCGAATCGCTGGGGGTGTTAAGCATCACCGATTCCGCTTCTCCCGACGCTGCGGCGGACCCGGGCAGGTTCCAACGTTTGGAAGAACTGGCCACCAGCCTGGCGGAGCAGGCTTCGCTGGCGTTCGCCAACCTGATGCTGCGCGAAACTCTAAAGTATCAGTCCGTGCGCGACCCGCTCACCGGCTTGTTCAATCGACGGCACATGGAAGAAGCCTTGCAGCGTGAACTGCTCCGGGCCGCTAGAAACGGGGCCCCGCTGGCCATCCTGATGGCCGATATCGACAACTTCAAGCGCTTTAACGACGCCTTCGGACACGAAGCCGGCGATCTCCTGTTGCGCGATCTCGGCGCCCTGCTGGCCGCCGAAATACGCGGCGGCGACATCGCCTGTCGCTACGGCGGCGAGGAGTTTCTTCTGATCCTGGCCGACGCTGATTTGCAGGCGGCGGGCAAATGTGCGGAAAGTCTTCAGCAAAAGGTCCGCAGCATGCAGGTTCGGCATCGCGGCGAGACCTTGCGCCGCGTCACCCTGTCCATCGGAGTAGCCGGCTTCCCGCAGCACGGCACTACTGCCAGTCAAATCGTAACCGCAGCGGACCGGGCCCTGTACAAGGCAAAAGAGTCTGGCCGGGACCGCGTGATCGTCCTCGGCGACGGGCCGCACGTCCCGCCAACTCACCCCGCTCTCGAAGCCGTGACGGCAGAGCGCGGCTGAGCTCTAGCCCACACGCGGGGTCACTCCTCTGATTCCGTCCGTTTTCGCCGTTTCTACTCGGTTTCCTGGAACTTATAATCGAAGTGCTCTGGACGAAAAAGCATCCGCCGGATCGCGTCTCGTACTCGCGCAGTCCCCGACATGCACCCCGCTGTAGGTGGGCTTGTTGGGGTGGACAGAACTCCACTGCGTCAGTCGTGTGTCCGAAAGCTTATACGCATGGCGATTCCCTTCTCCGCCGGCAATGGCCGAAGCCAGTATCCGCGCCGCCTTTCCTCAACCTTTGGCAAGCTCAAGACAGCTTCTTGTCCCGCCGCGACAGGAGTATGCCTCCAATGGCTTGGGACGGTAGCCCTGCTCTCGCTGCTGAGCGTCAGTCTCCACGCAGCCCCGCCGAATTCCGCCGCTCGCAAGCAGCACGCCCGCGAGCAATTCGACAAGGCTGAGCAGATGCGCGAGGCGCTGAATGGCCTTCCCTCCGATCAGCGCACCCGCAAAGACTATCAGCACCTCGCGGACGCCTATCGCAAGGTCTACTATGTCGCTCCCGCGTCCAGCAAGGCTGACGCCAGCGTCATCGCGGTTGCCGAGATCCTGGCCGAGATGGGCCGCCAGTTTCAGCCCGGCGAGAAAGACCTGCGCGCCGCCATCGGCGAATATGAGTTCTTGCGCCGCGAGTATCCCGGCAGCAAGTACCGCTTCCAGGCGCTGTTCACCATCGGACAGATTTACAAGGAGGACCTGGGCGAGGATGATGCCGCACGTCAGACCTTCGCGGATTTCCTTAAGCACTACCCCCGCAACTCGCTGGCGCCGCAAGCCAGGCAAGCTTTGGCGGAGTTGAACCAGCCTCCAGCGGCCACGCCGCCGGTCGAAAAGGCGCGTGCTCTCGCCAAGCCGGAGCCTCCGGTCAGCGAGACATCAGCCTCAGCCATAACAACAAAGAAGCCCGGCATTACTCTGGTCACCGGAATCCGCTACTGGTCGACACCCGATTACACCCGCGTCGCCATCGATGTTGACAACGAAGTGAAATACGAAGCCGGGCGCGTGCCCGATCCTGACCGCATCTTCTTTGACCTGTCGGATACCAAATTGGCTTCTGTGCTGGTGGGCAAGATCTTCGACGTGCAAGATGGGTTCCTCAAGAAGATCCGCGTGGCCCAGTACCAGCCGGGCTCGACCCGCGTAGTTCTGGAAGTTGCCGATGTCTCCGATTACTCGGCCTTCCTGCTGCCCAATCCGTATCGCCTGATCATCGACATCCATGGCCGCCAGTCGCAGACGCTAACTGCGAGGGCGAATGCGTCTCCTGCCGCCGGAAGCGATGAACGAGCGATAACCGGCGTCGAGAACGAAAAGTCCTACCGCTCGGTCGAGAAAGCTAACGAAACCGCAAAAGCCCCCAGCGGTCCGCCCGCCAATGCTAAGAAAGTGACTTCCTCAAGCGATAAGTCGGGTTCGACATCGCAGCCTGCAACTACGGCGGCCGTCTCGTTGAAGCCAGCGCCCCATAAGCCGGCGCCCCATAAGGTCATTGTCGATGACGATGACGACAGTGACGCTGTTTCCACTCCCGCCAACAGACAAATCGCGACCGCATCCAGTTCTCCTGACCCGCTCTTCTCCGGCCCGAAAGACACCAGCGGGCCTGAGCTGAAGGCAACCAGCCAGCCCACGACAGCTCCGACCGCCGTGGCGGTCGCGCCCCGCGCTTCCAAAAAGTCGGCGAAGGGCGCCACCGCGGCATCGACCCACGAAGCTGCGCCAACCTCACTCGGTGACCGTAGCCTCACTCGCACCCTGGGCTTGAAAATCGGAAGGATCGTGCTTGACGCCGGTCACGGCGGCCACGATACCGGAACCATTGGCCCTGACGGACTTATGGAGAAAGACTTGGTCCTCGATGTCGCGCTGCGTCTGGGACGCCTGCTGGAGACCCGACTCGGCGCCGATGTCATCTACACTCGCGACGACGACACCTTCATTCCTTTGGAGACGCGCACCGCCATCGCCAACCAGCATCAGGCCGATCTCTTCATCTCCATCCACGCTAACTCCAGCAGCGATCCCTCCGCCCGCGGGGTCGAGACCTACTACCTCAACTTCACCTCCAATCCTGACGCCCTGGAAGTTGCCGCCCGCGAAAACGCGGTGTCGCAGAAGTCGATCTTCGAGCTCCAGGACCTGGTGAAGAAAATCACCCTGAAGGACAAGATCGACGAATCGCGCGAGCTGGCGACCGACGTCCAGGAATCTCTCTACAACGGACTGGCCTCGCGGCACTCCACGCTGCGCGACCGCGGCGTGAAAAAAGCACCGTTCGTCGTGCTAATCGGCGCGAACATGCCCAGCGTCCTGGCGGAAATCTCCTTTGTCTCCAATCCCGCCGACGAAGCCAGGCTGGAAACTCCCGAATATCGCGAGAAGATTGCCGAGTCGCTTTATCGAGGAATCGCCAAGTACGCCGGGGGCCTCAGCGGTGTGAAGGTCGCGACCAAGTTCAACAGAGAGACCGGTCAGTGAGTGGCACTTGGCACTTAGCACTTAGCAATTAGCATTGGCAACCACGCTTCAATCACCTTCCCTTCCCGGTAGCGGTGCAGTTTGAAGATGGGCAGAGCCGACCCGCGACTGCGCTCCAAAACCCGTGTCATCCTGAGCGGAGGCTCGTTCGCGCAGCGAACGAACCGGAGTCGAAGGACCCCTATTTAATCAAAGATTCTTCGTGATACAGGGGTCCCTCGGCTCCGACGGCCAAAAGCAGGCCGCCGTCACTCGGGATGACACCATATGGTTGGGCCATGTACTTCGAGTGTTTCCGACATCTAAACTGCACCACTGCTCTTGGCAAATATCCCTTGACATCAAGCAGGACCACGAAGAAATTGAAGAGGCTAGGTTTACTCGACTGAAGGAGGATAGACGCCGTGAAACTCAACTACGTTATCAAGTTTGTCTCAGACATGAACCGCGCCGTGGAATTCTATCGCGATGTACTGGGTCTGCCTTTGAAGTTCGAGTCCCCCGGCTGGAGCGAATTTGCCACCGGTGAAACAACACTTGCGCTGCATCCGGCGTCGGCGAAAAATCCCCCGGGGGCGGTAGAGTTGGGATTCACGGTTCCGAACCTCGAAGAGTTCCACCGGGATATGGTCGGCAAGGGCGTTCAATTCAGCATGCCGCCAACCAAGCAGGATTTCGGAGGCGCGCTGGCGCAGTTCGCCGACTCGGAAGGCGGCTATTGCAGCGTCGGCGAACAGCAGGATGTGCCAGGATAGAGCCAGGTCTGCGTGGGTGTGTCCGGGTAGAGCGGACCTTCAGAGCCTGCCCTGAGCTTGCCGAAGGGTCCGCGTCTGGGCTGCGCCCCAAAGTTCAGGTTTTCCGCCCGCTGCGGCGCAGTGGGCGGAAAACCTCACAAAAGAGAACGGCCTTGCGCGGCGCTGAAGCGCCGCTCTACCCGAGCTTCGTGCATACAGAAATTCGGAAACCGTTCTAGCTATGGTCGGCCGTCGGCAATCAGCCTTCAGCCGCTTCCTGGAAACTTTGCCCCGCCCGCCGTAGTCTAATGACGTAGGGCGAACACCCTCTTCTAGATGAGACGCTTCCCTATCGCAATCCTCACTTGTTTGTGGCTGTGTGCTTTCGCCGCCGCGGCCGACAATACTCAAATCCTGCCCAACTCCTTCGCCGGCTGGACTCAAACTGGCCAGCCTCAGATCACTGCCAACCCGGCGCAAGCCGACGCGGCCTACCCGGCGGTGTTGCAAGAGTATGGCTTTACCAACTCCGAGACCGCGACCTACACCCGCGATGACGGGCGCAAGCTGACCCTCAAGGCCGCCCAGTTCAAGGATGCCACCGGGGCTTATGGCGCTTTCACCTTTTACCGCCAGCCGGAGATGAAGACCGAGGAGATCGGCACCAAGGCCGCCTCCGACAACAACCGGATTCTCTTCTTCCGTAGCAATGTCCTGGTAGACGCTAACTTCGATCGCGTGACCGCGATGTCGGCGGCTGAACTGCGCGAGCTGGCCGGCTTGCTGCCTTCGGCAAAAGGCTCGGCCGACAACTTGCCCACGCTTCCCCAATATCTGCCCAAGAAGGACGCCGTGGAAAACTCCGCGAAGTACGTTCTTGGGCCGCAGGCTTTGCTGGTGGCGCAGTCCCCGCTCACCGCTGAGCAGGTTGACTTCAGCCACGATCCCGAGATCCTGATGCAAGACTACTCGTCGAAGAGCGGCGATCTGACGCTGACCCTGCTCGACTATCCCACGCCGCAGATTGCAGGTGAGCGGTTGCGTGCCTTGCAAACCGCGCAACCGGCGAACCGGACTTTTCTCGCCAGACGGACCGGTCCCATCCTCGACGTTGTCACCGGAGCCATCGGCAGTAGCGAGGCGCAGACTCTTCTGAACTCCGTGAACTACGAAGCCGACGTCACGTGGAACGAAGCGACCACCATCAGCAAGCGCGACAACATCGGCAATTTGATTCTCGCCGTCTTCGCTCTCATCGGAATCATTTTGCTGATCTCGATCATCTTCGGCGTTTTCTTTGGCGGTATTCGCATCCTGGCGAAGCGCTTTTTTCCCAACCGAGTGTTTGATCGGCCCGAGGAAATAGAGATCATCCAGCTCCACCTGGAAAAGCCAACTGAGCGCTAAGCTGCTGAAATAAAGGGCGTTAGCAGAAAAGGCACCAAAATGGGAGAATCTCAGGCCTTTCTGTGAATTCTGACAGTCAACCGCAAGTCATTGAAAATACAGTAATTTAAGTCCCAAAAAGTGCTTGACACGCACTTTCCTGAACCCTAGTATTTCTCCAGAAAGTTTTGACGGCCTAGCCTCCGTTGGAACTATTCTCCCTTGAAGAGAAGGCCGCCCTGTTGCCGGGTGGCCTTTTCGTTTGTGTGAAACTCG
>Ga0181530_10003874_pt1 | contig 16315 bp, 20 predicted proteins | sample PEATcosm2014_Bin_42_FD_119769 | JGI IMG/M metagenome (GOLD analysis project Ga0181530, IMG submission 119769) | Peatland microbial communities from MTU Mesocosm Facility, Houghton, MI, USA - PEATcosm2014_Bin10_60_metaG | ecosystem: Environmental > Terrestrial > Soil > Wetlands > Peat | place... | reverse complement strand
TTCCCCCAATCTTGCAGATTATTCCAAGTATGAGATCCCGTCAGATACACAGCTTTTCCTGTGTCGTCCGTAAAATAGTTGGGAATGCTCGCAAGTGTTCGCAAAGGAACTGAGATTACGCGCTGTGCGACTGCTGAGTCGACAAGCGAGAGAACAATGATCAACCCGGAAACCGCAACGCGTTGCAAATGTCTGAGCTCCACCGCGGTAAACAGACGAAATGACCACACCATGTCTTCCTCAAATCAGCGACCAAATAAGCCGCCGTGGTAAATAAGTACGGCCGGCGCGATAGGGGAATGTCTCTTGAGCATCGTACCCCAATTCGCCGCTGTCCGGCGACAGATAAGTTAATGTTCTGCTTTGGGTGTGGGCCGTGACAAGGCGGCGCTTTGCGATCAGACTGTGAGCAAGAGAACAAAATCTGGATCGCCTGCACTATTGTTGCCAGATGGTGAGAAATTTTGCCTGCCCGTATTTGCGAAGGGCGATCCAGAGAGTTTTGAGTAGGTGCCGTTGGTCGGGTCGAACCACTGCGCCGTCACCGGGCCAGCGAACTTGGCCATGTTGACGGTGAGAGCAGGAGTCTGGCCGTACAGAAAATAAGCCACCGCGCAGGTGCCGTCGGGCGTCGCAGCGACTGTGTTGTAGGTGCTTTTGCCAAACTTGGTCCCCGTCGTCGGCAGCGAGCCGTAGCCCGCCGTTCCGACGACGTGGGCCTGGTCGGGGACCAGGTTGTACCAGGCGATTGAGTTGAAGAAGTTCTTCCAGATCAGCAGATGCGCCGCGCCGGTCGTCGCCATATTGTTCCTCCAGCCGCCGGCGTTGTAGCCGGCAACGCTAATGTTGGCGCCGGGGCTGGTCTCGAAGCTCGTCGAGACGAAGCCGTTGCCGTAGATTTGGCCGCACATGCCGGACAGCACTGTCCAGTAGGACTGGCAGCGCATGGTTAGCGGGGTACCCGGCGCCGCGGCGCCGGCCCCGATGTTCTCGAACTCGTAATTCGCCTCCAGCATGATCGACGGGCACGGCGTCGGCTTCTTGTTCGTACCGGCACTGCCGTTAAACCACGTCGAGGAGTTGTTGTAACTGATGATCCCGCGCCAGAACGTGACATCGTAGCAGTAGGCTCCGGTCATGTTGAGGTACGGGGTGAAGTTGAAATCGTCGAACGCCGTGCTGTCTGGCGGGGAGTTCAATTCCATCGACATCAGCGTCGAAGACGGGACGATTCCCTGCACCCCCTCGATCAAGGCCGCCATGGCGGAATCTTCGGAGCCGACCCTGTAATCGTTGCCGAACTGCCAGCCGACATTCGGGGAATTTTTGTAGCGGTTGCCGACGAATTGCCCGAAAGCCTGACAAGCCGTCGCGCCAGCCCTCCGAAGATCACCGTTGTTGGGTGGATATGGATTAAGCAGAGCCCACAGACCGTACTGCTCGCACAGCGCGACGAACGCGTCCATGCGCGCCCAGTAGTTCGCGTTCGGCGATGTCGACGCGTTGAAATTTGAGAGCAGTCCCGCGTTGCCAGCGAAAGGAAAGAGGCCGTCGCGGGTTTTGTAATCAGGATTGCCCTGAGTCACGTAACCGAGCGTGACGAGGTCGAACTGGACCGCGTTGAAGCCGAGCGAGGCATACGTCGAGAGAAAGAGCGTGACGTCCGCCACCGACTCGATTGCCATGCCCTGCGCCGAGATCGCCAGCATCAGAAACGGTTGACCTGAGCTGCTGACGAGGTAGCGGCCGTTAGCGCTAGCTGCGACGGACACGCCGGCAGCGTTAGTCGTAGTGCTCGTGACCACTGGCAGCGCCGGTTGCTGCGCACGGGTGGCGCGCGGCCAAGCGACCGCTGCACCGACCAGCGCGGATATGAATTGCCGTCTTCCGATGTCGATTGTCATTTGCCCCGTCCCTAATGGGATCATGCCGGATTATGCTTCGCAAGAATGTCTTGGCAAAGACCTTTGGCGCCAGCGAGGTCGCCGGCTCGATAAGCCGTCAAAGCCCTCTTAAGGGGCTCGGGCATCATTGCTGTCCTGGTGCCTGTCCCACTCCTCGGTTAAGGCCTTGAGAAGACGGGTTGCGCAAAGCGACGGCTCGATAACAGGAGGTGAGGCACGCAACGCCTGGGGTCCAAGGCAGGCGTCGGAAACGCAGGACGAAGACGCGCTGCCCCCGACAAAACTAGGAGCACGCCACTTCCCAACATTCCACTGCGCTTTGAGATTACGCGGTGAGACGTGTGGCTGCGAAGATTATTTCCGTTCGGCTCCGGAAACCAGTTTTCACGAGGATATTGTGAACGTGCACTTTGGTCGTGCCCTCGCTTAAACGCAATTCACGTGCGATTTCTTTGTTGGAAAGGCCTCGGCAAATCAACGCCACAACCTCTTGTTGGCGGGCAGTTAGTACGCAGCTCCAATCCAAGCGGCTCGCGTTTTGCGCAAGAAGAGGTCTCATTTTGGGACGTTTCCTTCGCATGATAACGCGGTGCGGCAATTTTCATTCCAAGCGAGGAGTCGCCTCGGTAGTCCACGGAAAAGTCAACTGTTTCGGCGATATACATCTCGTGGCCGAAGTGTGTACGGGACATGAACAAAACGAAGTTTTCCACTGTGGTATTTCATCCCCCTTCGAAGGGGAATTGTTTGCAACGCAGCAATTTTTGACCGCCAAGTGGGTCACCATGCCTACCTCCAATTCGGCCACGTAGGCTACCGGGAAGGGTCTCGGTGGGGACGTGATAGGCGGCACAGCTTTTCGATCACTGCCGCCGCATCTGACCGAGGTTCGATGCGGCAGCGGTGTGCACCAAAGCGGCCGATTGAGCATCATAGTCAGCGACGATGGCCGCTTCGAACGCTTTGTTCTTCTGCAACCATCCCCGTCGCAGCCGGCCATCGAGACGCATCCAGGATCGCCCGTTTCAAATGCGTGTCTCCGAGCCCTTTTTTGCGGATGGTAGACGACTGGCGCCGCGGCCAGATCGACGTTCCGTCTCGTGCTGAAGCAATCAGGAGAATGGTTGAATTAGCGGCCAAAATGAAGAAGAAGCCAGATGCTGATCGCTGAGCGTGCACTCGGACTGCGAGGCGATATTGAAGCCTGGGCCGAGCAGCAAAATGACAAGCCCTCGCGCTCGGAAGGTATCCGTCGCCTGATCGAGTTTGCACTCGCGCGCAAAGCTAAAGGACAAAATACCGGCGACAAATAGACACCAAGGCTCCTGCCGCGCACTCTACGGAACCCCGCCGGTGCGTCAAATCCGACAGTTGCCAAAAGCAGCCCGCCGCAAAACCCGCCAAGGCGCTCGGCGTTCGCCTCCGCAAACGCCAGCGGGCGAAAGTCGGGAAAGATGCCGGGGGTTTAAAAGGTGCATTCGGGCGCGCCGCGCCTGGAGACCGCCCCGATGGACGGTGGCAAAGACGAACCAAAGAAACGTTACGATCCGCGGGCTTGCGAGAATGTCTGACATAGTGCATAATAATGTCATACAGACGGAGCACCGTGACGACATCCGCAAAAAGAGTAGGGAAAACCCTTCCGCGAGGACATAGACAATCGCTTGCGCGGACCAAATCAATTGATCCGATAACGTCGGCGCGGGTAGAGTTCGCGCTCTCGACATTGGCGGCGAGCGGCAAACTAAAGGGCTCGCGCACCGAGCGTCTTAGCGCCCGCGTTGATCCGGGACTGATCAAGGCAGCTCGCAGCAAGACCGGTCTCAAGAGTGACTCGGAGCTGGTCAACGCCGCGCTAGCCGTGCTTGCCGCACCCGACGATTTTGGGCCGTGGTTCGCAGCCCAATCTGGACGCCTGCCAAAGGAATTTGAGCTTGAAATCTGAAGTACAATCGATCATTGCCCGCAATGATCCCGGTCGTTGGCCTCGACCTCTGGCGCATCGGCCAAAAGCGGATCTTCCCTTTGATCCACTGCAGGTTCCCGCCGGGTTATCTCTCTTGTTCGATGCCACGGTCTATATTGATCAGCTTAAGGGCGAATTGCCAACGTCGATCGTCAATTTGATGGCGTCCCGAACGATCCTTCATGGTGCACCGGCACTTGCTGAGATCGCGGTCACCATCGGTGCCCTCGATCCGGCGGACCGCCGCACTCAGGCCACGTTGATCCCGATCGTCGAGATGCTTACGCGGATCAACCCCTAGAATCGCTCCGCGTCGTCCGTGGCGGATCGCCTTGCAACCTGCTAGACGTTTTTCGAGTATCATAGGGCCCTGCGCGTATGGACTCGCGATATGACTTGGATAACGTTGAGGAGTTTGGCGGATTCGCCCAACGTGTGGAGAGGTCCTTGTCCCTCGCCAACTCTTCCCTTCAAAAAAGACCTTTCACGGAAAGGCTTGAGCGCGTCTCGCTGCAAAGCAATCTACGCGGCCGCCGCCATGAGCGGAAGCATATAGCGCCGCAGGGGAAGGCGCGCATTACGCACGACACATGATGAGTACCGACCGAAGGAGAGAAAGCAAATGGGTCCTGAAGACTCCGTACCGACTGCTTCGAAAGGCAGTTCGACGACTGGCGCTACGGCAGCACCATCGAGGGCGACCGGTCCGAGCGACCGCCAAGCAGCGACGATCCGGTATATTGACCGTGCCGATATCGGGGAAACTTTTGCCGATTCGGTCACCGGTCTGACGTTTGATGGGCAAACGCTGCGCATCGAATTTGGCGTCACCCGCATCGACGAAGTCAAAGCCAACACGCCGATCACCGGGCGCCGCTATCCCGCCTGCCGGCTTGTGCTGTCGCCGGCGGCCGCGGTCGATCTCATCAATCGCATGCAGCAGATCGCGACAGCTCTTACACAGGCGGGCTTGATTAAGGCGCCGTCGCGATCGCCAGATGCGAACGTCGGTTGATCTCAGCAGGACAACCGGCGCGCGTCGAATGGCGATCAGGTTGCCCGGATTGCCGGACTGGCAATGAAGCGAAGGCAGTCAGTGGATTTTACCGGGTATTGGCAGAGGCACCGCCAGGAAGAGACGCTGTAACAGCTTAAGATTTTCTTAAGCCGGGGACTATTAAAATAGGTAATGTTCCGGATTGTCTTGATAGCCTTGGCCGGGATGGTGACTTTCGATTTCTGGTTCTTGGACGGAAAGTACATGCACCAGCTCGAAGTCACCGCTGATGCTTTCATGCATCACGTTTTTGGGTTTTAGCATTCTCAGAGCAAACCCCTGACGTGCGGCAATCGCCACACGCTGACACCCTTCCGCTTCCCCTCCCGGCACACGCGGCCCCGCTGTTCCTGCATCCGCAGCGAATGAATGAGCCGGTGCCCGATGGCCTTGCCAGCACGCTATCGCCCAGATCGAGGCCCTTGGCTCGCATGAGGGCTAAGGCTAGCTCCTTGGTGGTCTGCGGCCCCTTGGTGAGCGCAGCGGCGCAGATCGTCCACGGCTCGCCCCGCTTGAACAGGCGGTAGGAGTCCACATAGCGGGGAATGTCCTGCGGCCGATCAGTCGCGGCGAATATGCGGATCGCCGCCGTTACGTGTGCCAGGTCGGCGCGGGCTTGCTCTAGCTTCTTCTCATAGAGCCGAATCGAGGCGGAGATTTCGTCCCGCTTCCGGCGCAGCGTTGTGACGGTTCGGATTTCGGGTATTGCCTATCCGCCCCGATGGCGTAGAGTTCGAGTTGGTCGGCACAGCGGTTTAAGCCGCGGTGACGGCCCCCATACTTCAGCCCCGGCCAGCCTCGGTCGGGGCTTCTTTACAGATAGGCAGTTGTCATTTGGAAGCTTGTGGCGTTTGCGCCATAATACCGGTTTAAGGGATTGTCCGGTTGTTCGGCGATAGACCAATTGATGTTCTGCGCGCTGTCTCATTAGCGGCCGAAGCGGCGGTTGCGTGCCTGATAGGCACGTATCGCGCGCAGGAAGTCGACCTTTCGAAAGGCCGGCCACAAAACATCTGTAAAGTAGAACTCGGTGTGCACACTCTGCCAGAGCAGGAAGCCGGACAAACGAATCTCGCCGCTTGTCCGAATGATCAGGTCGGGATCGGGCAAGTCTGCTGCGTAGAGATGGCGAGCTATGGACTCGGGTGTGATGCTCTCGATCACATCGGGCAACGACACTCCTCGCTCCGCTTGCGCTTTGAGCAAGGTACGGACGGCGTCGACGATCTCCTCGCGCCCTCCATACGCTACCGCAATCGTCAATGTCATCAAATTGTATTGAGCAGTCGCTGCCTCGGCCGCACGAATCGCGGCAACGAGCGTCTCCGGGAGGATATCGAGCCTGCCAATGGCCTGTACCCGGATCCTTTTTTGATGCAAGAACGGATCGTGAGCAAGAGTTGCGATCTTGGCTTCAATCTCCGCAAGGATTCCGGAAACCTCGGCCGGTGGTCGCTTGAGATTCTCGGTTGAGAACACCCAAAGTGTCACCGCAGGGATGCGCAACTCGGCACACCAGTCCAGGACGCCGTCGAGCTTCTCGGCGCCAGGACGATAGATTTCACGTTGGTCGTCGAGGTCTCGCTGACGAGCATGGCGGCGATTTCCATCCACGATGATGCCGATATGCCGTGGCATTGGCTTCTGTTTGATCTGATGCAGGAGTCGACGCTCGTAAATCCAATACAGAGGACGGAGTAATGGTGATATGGCAGCGTTCTTGTTTCGCTCCGTGACCGTCCGACAAGCTTCGCGCTGTTCGCACACAGTCTGTTTGTCGGAGGCTCGTGTAGCCGTATCTTCTTGGGCGGAACTGAACCTGAAATTCATGTCATTCATCTTTACCTTTTGCACCCAATGACTAGTGCGAGAGTTTGGCAGCGGTTCGTTCCTCCAGCCCCGCAGCGGCCAAGAGAACTACGACGCTTATGCGCGCGCTCTGCCCATCGCCAGCCTCTGCCATTACCCCCAACCTCCGACTATGAGGCACCGGCAGAGCCCGTAGCGCGGCTCAAATCATGTCAACGACCAGCTGTTTGGATCTTACTGGCCAGTGCGGGGATCAGCCGCCGGTCACGGCACGCCGCGCCCTCTTGTCGAGTTCTACGGCGACCGCCAGCACCGCCAGCGACCCGAGGATCGCCGGGATGAACCAAATGTTCTCGTAGTGGAGAAACGGAACCGCATCAGGCCAGTAGCCCAAGACCGGTGATCCTAGCCACGCACCGACATACCCCAGAACGACCTTGAAGCAAAACGACCAGAAGCCCGGCGTCACATAGTACTTCAGGCCATACTGCAAGATCGCGGACACCACCACGCTGATAACGAGCAAGATCAGAAAGCTTATGAAATCCATCCCGATCATGTTGGATCCCCCCAGTTGGGATTGAGATTAAACTCGTCTCGAACTTCACCTTGCAACCATAAGCATGCACCAGGCAGGCCGCATCGGCAATCGCCGAATCCGCTTTTATGTCTACAAAAAGCAGGTTGGCTGTACGATCACGCGCCGTGTTGAAGCCCCTGTAAGAGTGCTAGGATGTTGTTGGTGAAACCCGGAAGAGAAGTCCTCTGAGGAGGACGAGCATGCCGGGGTCGATGCGTCAGAGCAATGTGCCTTTAAACTGACTAATTCAGAAATATTGACTGGCAGGGATGGATTATGAAAGTTGTAGCATTCGACCCGACCACTACACACGATATGGTACGGAGAAGTTGTCACCTGCCTGGGAGCATCGTTTCGATGCTGCGCAGATGAAGCGGCGCAAGTTCATCACAATTTCCCCCATCTGGTCTGCAAACTGATGTAAACAAATTTGTCAAATCGCAGCCTTGCCATAGATCAAACTCTCTGAAAAACGCGGTCGGCGGTTATCCCATTCAAACTGCTGAAGAATCACCGAGCAACAACTAGTCATATCCCGTCCGGATGATAAGATTGCCATATGCAGATGACCCTCCACATAGACGACGGTGTCATGGCCCCGCTCAAGCGCGAGGCTGAACGCCAAGGCCACACCATGTTGGAACTGCTCGAGGTGGCGCTACTCCCGCTGCTCCGCTCAAATCGGCGGCGCAAGAAGATCGTCGCCCTGCAGACATTCTGCGGCGGTAACATACCGGTCGATATCTCCGACCGCGAGGCCGTCTACCACCCCACTGAAGCCGCTCGTTAATAGCATTCAATGTCGTTTGCCGCGCCAATTCAAATCATCGAGCTCGATCGTGTGGAAATCACGGTCGAGCGGTGGCAGTGGGAATTTGCCATCAGGCAGCGCATGGAGATCGACCAGCACTTTGCCCGCCGGCAGCGCGAGCGGCCCACCATCTGGAACGGCCGCGTGTTCCTGCTCAACCGCTACGAGATCAGTGCGGGTGTGCTGCAGGGCTCAAGTTTCGAGACGGATTACGCCAGCTTCCTCGCTTGGTACGATTGGGGCTTCCCGGACCCCGGCGTCTTCAATGTGTTCGCCGCGGCGGCGCTGCGGGCGGCCGATGGCGCCTACCTCGTCGGTGAGATGGCACCGTCTACGGCGGCGGCGGGACAGATCTATTTCCCCAGCGGCACGCCGGACCGCGAGGATGTCGGCGCGGAGGGTGCGCTCGATCTTGCCGGCAGCGTCGGCCGCGAGCTTCTGGAGGAGACCGGCCTCGACATCGGCGCGCTTGCGGCCGAGCCGGGCTGGACGTTGGTGCGCGACAGCGGCTTTGTCGCGTTGATGAAGCGCCTGACGGCATGCCAGAACGCGGCAGAGCTTCGCTCCCGCATCATGCGCCATCTCGCCAGCGAGGCACAGCCAGAATTCTCCGATATCCGCATCGTGCGCGGGCGTGCCGATCTGGACGCGCGAATGCCGCGCTTCGTCATTGCATATCTTGAAGCCATGTGGCGCCAATAAGGACCTCGGCGATCTTACCGTTCCACCAGGCAATCGCTTCGAAGCTCTTAAAGGCAATCTTGCCGGCAGATAGTCAATTCGCATCAACAACCAATGGCGGATCGTTTTTCGCTGGACCGGCGCTGGACCCGAGGAAGTAGAGATCAGGGACTAAGCGCGCCGCAGAGGAACTCCCGGAAGCATCTAGCGCCCGAACAGGGTTCACGAATGCGCGGTTTGACGAAACAAATCCAATTCTGCTGTACAATCTCCCTGAGGATAATGATCAGGCTATCCGCGGGTAAGAAACCCGTATCGCCAGCTTGACCCGATTATCGTTCGGAATGTCTCTTAGTCTAAGGTTACGCTCCGCCCAGCTGGAACGCGGAATCGTGCGCCGGGCTCGCAGTTGCACTGCTGCGGTCGACGAATCCTTGCAATTCGATGGTGACGCGTGCCACAACTTTGGGCCAATCGTCGTCCCGGCGCTGCCTGAACAGGCGCGCGGTCGGATACCACGGACTGTCTGCGCGATCCAAGAGCCAGCGCCAGTCGGGGGTATGCTGCAACAGCACCCAGACCTGGATACCGAGGGCGCCGGCGAGGTGGGCCATGCAGGAATCGACCGAAATCAGCAGGTCGAGGCAGGTGAGAAGCGCCGCGGCTTCCGAGAAATCGCTCAGCGCATCGCCGAAAGTCAGAATTTCCGGCTGCTGCTGCAACGCGGCCTGGTCGGCATCGGAAATATCACGCTGCGCGCACACGAACGTGGCATCGATACCGAGCAGCGGCAGAAAAGCGGCAAGCCCGATCGAGCGACTAAGATTATTCTCGCGCGGCGGATCGCTTGACCAGACGATGCCGATGCGCGGGCGTACTTTTTTGCCCAACCGCACGTCCCATTCCCCCACGGCCAGATTCGGTGGCCGCAAATACGGGACCTTGGCTGGGATGTTGTTGAGCGTGGTTGCGAATGCTCGCGGCAAGCCAGCGAATGGGCAATGAAAGTCGAACACGGCCGGAGCGTCGTCGGCGGCCGCGACCTGCGCCACGCCGGTAATTCCGGCGACGAGTTTGCGCAGCGGCCTTTCGACGTCGATGATCACGCGCGCGCTGTGCGCCGCAAGACGCGGAATGTAGCGGCTGAATTGGATCGTATCGCCATAAGCTTGATCGCCGTGAAGCAAGATCGTCTTGTCACATAGCATCTCCAGGCCGTCCCACGGTGGGTTCGGAAATTTGCTCACCAGGAGCGCGACTGCACCCGGCTTCGATTGCTGGTCGTACTTCCACCAGGCGCTGCGGTAATCGCCAGCAAGCAGATAGAGCTGCGCCTCGTTGCGATGGGCGTCGACGAAGTCGGGCCGTAGTTTCTGCGCCTTGCGGAAGCTCGCCAGCGCCTCCGGAAAGCGCCTCAGCTCCCTCAGAACGACGCCGCGCTGGTTGAACGCTTCGGCAAAACCCGGTCGGCCCGTCAACGCCGTCTCGCAACTTGCGAGCGCGTCCTCGAAGCGGCGGAGTTCGGTGAACGCGCGGGCGCGGTGGTAGAGCAATTCGGCGTCGTTAAGTCGCAAGGCGAGGGCTTCGTCGTAGTTTGCCACTGCTTCCTCAAAAAGCCCGAGCTCGTGGAGAATGACGCCTTGGACGGTGAGTGCCGCGGCATGCCCGGGCCGCAGCGCCAGCGATTGTTTGCAGCTCGCGAGCGCTTCCTCGAAGCGCTGCAGCGCCATCAGAGCGATGCCGCGGTTCAACAGCGTCTCGGCATCGCCGGGCCTGAGCGCAAGGACGCGGTCGTAGGCCGCAAGTGCTTCCTCGAACCGCGTGAGTTCGCGAAGCACATTGCCGCGATTCTTGAGCGCTTCGACGAAATCAGGCTTGATCGCCAGGGCCTTGTCGTAGCTGATAACTGCTTCATCAAAGCGCTTCAGCGCCTTGAAAGCACTGCCACGGTTGTTGAGGGCCATCGCATAATCTGGTCGGATGGCCAATGCCCTGTCATAGCTGGCGAGCGCTTCGTCGTAGCGCTCGACCTCCGCGAGCGCATTGCCGCGGTTGTTGTACGCTTCGACGAAATCCGGCCGGACTTTGAGCGCGTTGTCGTAGTCGGCAAGCGCTTCCTCGAGGCGCCTAAGCGCCTTGAGCGTATTAGCCCGGTTGTTAAGCGCATCCGCGAACTGCGGCTTGATGGCGAGCACCTCGTCATAGCTGGCAAGCGCCTCGGCGAGGCGACCGGAGCGAAACTGCACAGCAGCCAGGAGATGCATCGCGTCGCAATAAAGTGCGTCGTTTCGATCGTGCTTCGCCAGAATGTCTAGGCAAAGACCGGCGGAAGCGGCGAGGTCGCCTGTTTTATAAGCCGCCCAGGCCCCCTTGAGCGGCTCGGGCAGTGCTGGCTCCATACTGGACCCCCGTGACGCGACCGGACGCAATCCTACGCGATGCCTATCCCAACATCAAACTGGTGTCCGAGCCGCCGTCGGCGATCTGTAGGTCCTGGGGTCGCACCGCCTCGTGTTCAATCTCGCCGAGCGAAAACCCGGTCAATTCGATGTCGTCGAATTGAAGCTCCAGACGAGGCCAGAATTACGAAGCGAAGCCTAGTAACCTCGATTCCACTGCAGTTGACTCTTAGTATCCTATCGGATACTCACCGCCGTGATCGAAGTTCGTCAAACTGAGATCTTCGCCCGCTGGCTGGCAAATCTGCGCGATGGTCGCGCGCGTGCCCGCATCAATGCTCGAATTCGTCGACTTTCAGTCGGCAATCCCGGCGACGCGAAGCTGGTTGGAGGTGGCGTGTCGGAGATGCGCATCGACTACGGTCCCGGCTACCGCGTTTATTTCGTCCGTCGAGGCGAAGCCCTTGTCATCTTAGTCGCCGGTGGGGACAAGCGAACGCAAGACCATGATATCACGACGGCGATCAAACTTGCGCGCGACCTTTAGGAGATAAAAGTATGAGCCGAACTAAACCAAAACCCAAAATCAAAACTCTACCCTGGGACTCTGTAGCCCATTTAAAGAGCGATGAGGATATCGCTCATTATTTGGAAGCCGTGTTCGAAGACGGCGACCCAAACTTGGTGGCTGCGGCTTTAGGCGATGTTGCCCGCGCCAAGGGCATGTCACAAATCGCGCAAGCTGCGGGCCTTGGTCGTGAGAGCCTCTACAAGGCGCTTTCGACCGAGGGTAATCCGGAGTTCGCCACTGTGCTTAAAGTGATACGTGCGCTCGGGCTCAAGCTTAAGGTAGCCGTTTAGTGCGCGGATCTTCATGGCCGAAGCGCGCGTCGAATGACGGTTGGCCGGCGCTGCAAGCTGCAGCAGCAGCATTTCGTGACTGGGGCGTCCCGCGCAAGTTCCTCAATCGAGATAGCTGACGACGCCTGTTTTCAGGTCGTAGATCGCTGCGACGATCTTCTCAACGTTTCCTCGCTGGCGAGACCCGCGATGAGCGTGCTCGTCGCGGGCAGCCGCCCCGCGGTCCGCTTTGCGCTTTCCTTGGCGGCGTTGTTGACGAAATCGCCAGGGTCGTTCCTCACCGCAAGCGCTGCCGGCAAAATCGGCTCGATCATCAGGCCGATCGCGCCGGGATAGGTCGCATTCTTGGTTACGACGTCGCAGGCCGCCTTCACTGCGCCGCAGCTGGTATGGGCCAGAACGACGATGAGCGGCGAACCGAGAACGGCGGCGCCGTATTCGACGGTGCCGAGGGTCGCAGTGTCTACGAGATTGCCGGCGTTCCGCGCAACGAACAATTCGCCGACGCCGTGCCCGCCAAAGATCAGCTCTGGGGGCACACGGCTGTTGGCACAGCTGATGATGGTCGCCCAGGGCGCCTGGTGCGTGGCGACAGCGCGCCGCTGCTCCGCGAGGTCGATCGAGCAGAGTTCCGGATGGCTCACATAGCGCTCGTTGCCCGATTTCAGCGCTGCGAGCGCCTCGCCGGGTGAGAGCGTGGTCGTCGCGCCTTCGGCGGCGCGTGCCTGCCAAGACGGGCCGCCGAGCCCGAGCGCGACGATGCCCGCCGCCCCGAGCTTCAGAAGATCCCTCCGACCGACCCCTTCGTCCTCGCAATTGCTACACTTGACCGGCCTCCCTGGTATCGCAAAGCGAGCTTGTTCCATTTCAGCGCATCAAGGTTAATCCCTCTCACGCTTAGGCCACAGAAGACATGAGAGATTATTCATGCAAAATTCCGAGAAATTGTCTTGCCTGCCTATGGCCTATCGCGAACCTGCTCCTGTAAGAGGAGGTGGCACGACGTGCAACAAAGACTTCTTACCACGCGCCTTGTCTACCCCATTCCCTGAGCTAGCATCAGCATTTGCCAGGCGCTACTACCTTTGACGTGGAACAATTGTGCAGGGCGCGCTGATATTGCCACTTATGATCGAGCGACCAAGAGCTGTGTACTCCAGTGACTGATACCCTCCCCAAGCACCTCAAGCGCCTCGAAGCGGAATCGATCGAGATCGTGCGCGAGGTCGTGGCCGAGTTCAAAAAGCCCGTGATGCTCTACTCAATCGGCAAGGACTCGAGCGTCATGCTGCATTTGGCGATCAAAGCCTTGCATCCGGCCCCCCTGCCATTTCCGCTGTTGCATGTCGATACAACCTGGAAATTTAAGGAAATGATTGCGTTTCGCGACGAGACCGCTCGACGCCTGAACCTCAATCTTCTCGTTTACACCAATCAGGAGGGGCTCGATCGTAAAATAGATCCGTTTACCTCAGGTTCGGCGCTGTATACCCATGTCATGAAAACCGAAGCCCTCAAGCAGGCTTTGGACAAATTCGAGTTCGATGCCGCCTTTGGCGGAGCGCGACGGGACGAAGAAAAGAGCCGCGCCAAAGAGCGAATTTTTTCATTTCGGTCGCACGGTCACGGCTGGGATCCGCGAAATCAGCGTCCAGAACTTTGGAATCTGTTCAACACCCGGGTGCGACCGGGAGAGTCGATTCGGGTTTTTCCATTATCGAACTGGACTGAACTCGATGTCTGGACCTACATCCTGCACCAGGATATTCCCGTCGTGCCCCTGTATTTCGCCAAACAGCGACTTGTTGTGCGACGAAACAATACGTGGATTATGGTGGATGACGAGCGCATGCGCCTTGAACCGGGCGAGGAACCGCAGATGCGGCAGGTTCGCTTTCGGACACTCGGGTGCTATCCGCTAACGGGTGCGATTGAGTCGAGTGCTACTACCGTGTCAGATATCATTCACGAGATGGTCAGCGCCCGCATGTCTGAACGGCAAGGGCGTCTCATCGATACCGACGAGGTGGCATCCATGGAAAAGAAAAAGCGCGAAGGATATTTCTGAATGGACATGACTATTGCCGATCGTGTCCGCGAGAGCGTACCACCCAAGGACTTGCTCCGCTTCATCACTTGCGGCTCGGTCGACGACGGCAAGTCGACACTGATTGGACGGCTACTTCACGACTCAAAGCTTATTTTTGAAGATCAGTTATCGGCGCTCGTCAAAGATTCTGTGCGGCATGGGACTACGGGCGAAGATATCGATTTCGCGCTTCTTATGGACGGCCTCGAGGCGGAACGCGAGCAGGGCATCACGATCGATGTCGCTCATCGATATTTTGCCACCGCAAGGCGCTCGTTCATCGTTGCGGATACTCCAGGTCACGAGCAATTCACCCGCAACATGGCAACCGGGGCGTCGAACGCGGACCTTGCTATCATTCTCGTCGATGCCCGAAAAGGCGTTCTTGTTCAGACTCGCCGGCACTCGCTGATATGCTCGCTGCTTGGGATTCGCCACGCGGTAATTGCTGTCAACAAGATCGATTTGGTTGGTTATCAAAAGGAGATATTTGATCGCATTGTTGCTGATTACACTGCGTTTTCGGCGCAGCTTGAATTTACGTCCATCGTAGCTATTCCAATCTCGGCCCGCTTTGGTGACAACGTGACCGAACCGTCGAGCAACACGCGATGGTACAAAGGGCCTTCGCTTTTGCATTATCTGGAAGAGATCGACATCAAGAGCGATATCGCCACAAAGCCTTTTCGGTTCCCGGTGCAGTGGGTCAATCGCCCTCGCCTTGATTTCCGTGGCTATGCCGGGACGGTGGCATCCGGCAAAATCAAGGTTGGCGACCCGATTGTGGTAGCCGCCTCGGGGCAAATGTCGCAGGTCGACCAGATCGTAACATATGATGGCCAGGTCTCAGCAGCAGAAGCCGGAGAGGCCGTCACCCTGATGCTTATCGACGAAATCGATATTGCACGGGGCGACATGCTGGCTTCACCGACGTCGCGTCCAGAAGTCTCGGATCAATTCGCCGCCCATCTCATTTGGATGAGCGACGAAGGCCTGATGCCGGGACGTTCGTACCTGGCCCGCATCGGCACGAAGACGACGCCGATTACAGTGACAACCATTAAACACAAGCTCGACGTCAACACGTGCGAGCATCTTGCCGCCAATACTTTGGGATTAAATGATATTGGCTTCTGCAACCTCTCGACCGCATCGCCGGTTGCATTCGATTCCTACCAGCAGAATATGAAGACTGGCTCCTTCATCGTCATCGACCGGTTCACGAATCGAACGGTCGGCGCTGGTATGATCGCGTTTGGCCTGCGGCGCGGCACCAATATTCATTGGCAGCCGACGCTGGTCGACAAAACCAAGCGCGCAGCATTAAATAATCAGAAGCCGGCAATCGTCTGGTTCACGGGCCTCTCGGGCGCCGGCAAGTCAACGATCGCCAATATGGTGGAGCAGCAGCTTAATGCCGCCGGGCACCACACAATGCTGCTTGATGGGGACAATGTCCGCCATGGGCTAAATCGCGATCTCGGTTTTACTGAAGCAGACCGTGTGGAAAATATCCGTCGCGTCGGTGAAGTCGCTAAGCTCATGGTCGAGAGCGGCCTTATCGTGCTGTGTTCGTTCATTTCGCCCTATCGAGCCGAGCGCGACATGGTACGAGGCCTTGTCGAGCCTGGCGAATTCATCGAGGTTTTCGTCGATACGCCGATCGAAGACTGCGTCCGGCGTGACCCAAAGGGCCTTTATGCCAAGGCACAGACCGGCCAATTGAAAAACTTCACCGGCGTCGATGCGCCCTACGAGGCACCGGAAAGCCCGGAATTGCATTTGCACACAATCGATAGCTTGCCGGACCAGCTTGCCACACGGGTATTGCGCGCGTTGGTCGATAGGAGGATCGTGGCGGCTCAAAATTGGAGTTGATCAAAATCGTCGACCGTCGACCTCCAATCGAAACATTAATCCGCGCGTGCGCCGAGACGTGCCACCGCTTTGGCTAGGAAATAACTGGAAACCAGACGAGTATTTTGGCGGCTGCCTCGCCACAGCGATGGAGCTCGCCGTGGTGGCCGCGGCACAGCGGGACGGGGAACTCGTCGCTCACCTTGCGCCCGAGCGCACGATGCTGCGCGAACCGAAGATGATGGGCATCTGCCGGCCGGCGTCCGCAAATCAGACAGGGACCGTTAGGGTTAAACCGGCC
>Ga0181530_10003869_pt1 | contig 16322 bp, 16 predicted proteins | sample PEATcosm2014_Bin_42_FD_119769 | JGI IMG/M metagenome (GOLD analysis project Ga0181530, IMG submission 119769) | Peatland microbial communities from MTU Mesocosm Facility, Houghton, MI, USA - PEATcosm2014_Bin10_60_metaG | ecosystem: Environmental > Terrestrial > Soil > Wetlands > Peat | place... | reverse complement strand
GACCGCAAGGCTCTCGCCGGGCTCGATGGCGAACGAGACGTCGCGGAGCGCCCAGAAGCGTTCGCGCTCCCGGCGGTCGAAGAGGTGGCGGATACGGTCGCGGAGGAGCATCTGCCCGCCATGCCGGAGGAAGTATTTCGAGACGCGGTCAAATGCAACGATCGACATGGCTCAAATATGCTCGTAGAAGGCGCCCTTGCCACGGCGGAACACAAATAGGCCGACGACGAAGGTTGCGCACGCCACGGCTGCCAATTTCAGCACCGTCCCGGTGGGCGGCGAAGAAGCGTGCATCAGAATATCGCGCATGCAAAGCACCAGGGCTGCCACCGGGTTGAATTGATAGAACTCCTTGAGACGAGGAGGAATGGATTCGAAGCTGTAAAAAATGGGAACCAGCCAGAACAATACAGTATTCGCCGACTCGACGATGTAGCGGGTGTCACGAAGGTACACGTTTACCGAAGAAGTGATCAGCGCAAGGCCGCAAACGAAGAGGATTTCGAGAAACCAGAGGAGCGGCAGCCAAAGCCAGTGGACATTGGTCGAGCCGCCGAAGATCCAAACGCAGGCGAACAGAAGGAGTATCTGGATCGACAGGTGGACCACGTTGGAAAGCACCGCGGCGATCGGCACGATTTCGCGCGGGATGGGGATGCGCTTCACGAGAGAGGCGTTGTCGATGATGGACGTGGTGCCGCTGATCCAGGCGACGGTGAAGAAGTTGTAGGGCACCAGGCCGCAAAGCACGAACACCGGGAACTGGCGAGTGGTGTTCGGGAAGACTTTTGTGAAGACGAAGGTAAGGACGCCCATCATAATGAGGGGATTGAGGAGCGACCAGAGCACGCCCAGCGACATGGCGCGGTAGCGGATGCGAAAGTCCTTGAGGATGAGGGATTCGAGGAGAAAGAGGAGGTCGCCGCGCCAGCGCATCGCAGAGGGACGGGTCGGAATGGCGAGGGCTTGCGATGCCATGAAAGGATATTGTAACGAACGATTCGGCAATTGGCCGGCGGTCGATGCTCCCGGTACAACGCGTTAGAATCACGATCAGCGGCAAATGTGCATGGGCTCTGCTGAACGTCTTCGACGCGGCGCCGTCTGCGTTCTGGGAAAGACCAGCGAACAGACCCTGCCCGATTGCATCTTCGTGAACCGTTTGGACGAAGCGCCGCCGGATATCACCACCTTTCTCGTGCCGGGTCCGACAGGGCGGCTGGACCTTCAGAGCGCTGAGTACGCGGCTCTGGCAGTTTGGGGTGGAAGGAGTCCGCTGGTTTTGCCGGACGGGTCGGTGGCGAGTTCCCGCACGGATCTCGTCGCGGGCGTCAAACCCGCCGCCAAGGCTCCGTCTCGAGCATTGTCCACTTTCGGACCCGTCCGAGCGCTCCAGCGCCACTTGGAAAATGCGGGACTGATTTCGCTCAAAGGATGGTTGCATCATCCATTGAGCACGACAGCCCGCCTGATTCCCCTGCGTTGGAAAGAGCGCGTGAACCGAGCGCTGGGCCGGGAGTTCTTCGATCTCACTTTTTACCTGCGATTCCAACCGAACTCGGTGGCGCTCTCCAGCAGGCCGGATCATCTGCAGTATCGGCCGCGCGCGAACAACTCGCGGCGCCGTGTGGCGCTGATTACGCCCCATCTGGGACCAGGTGGCGCCGAGAGCGTCTTGATGGACATCGCGGCGGCCCTCGATCGGTCGAAGTTCGAGATCCTCGTGATTGCAGCGAATAGCGAAGGGCGCCTTGCAATCGGTCGCTGGAAAGAGCTGGTAGATTACATTTTCAACCTTCCGGCCCTGGTGGCTCCCGAGAAGCTTCCCGCGGCTGTCTATTCGGTGGTCGCCAACTGGAAGCCCGACACCGTCCTGATCCAGAACAGCGTGGTAGCTTACGCGGTGGCGCCGTATCTCCGCAAGGACTTGCCCGGGCTGCGTTTGTTGGACCTTGTGCACTCGGTCGATGCCGATTGGAATATTCTGGCGGCAACTCAATCGATTTCCGGGAGCCTGGACGTTCGTGTAGCGGTGTCGGAGACCGTGCGCCGCCACATCATTGACGCGGGCCAGTCCCCGACTCGGACTCAGGTTGTGCGTGCCGGTGTTGACCTCGAGCGGTTCTCGGGGATTGCTCCAGTGCGAGACGACCGGCCGTTTCGAATCCTCTTCGCCGGCCGCCTCGATCCGGTCAAACGGCCGATGATGCTGGTTCGTATCGCAAGGACCTTGCGGCTGCGTCGTGGCGCCACGGACTTTCGTTTCGCGGTGGCCGGGGAAGGAGCGGAAGCACAGGCTCTTTCGGCGGCGGTCAGACATGAAGGTCTGGCGGAACTGTTCGAGTTTCACGGACACGTGCCCGACATCGCTCCACTGCTCTCGGCAAGCGATCTGCTACTGCTGCCGTCGCGCGCCGAAGGGCTGCCAGTGGTAATACTCGAGGCTTTCGCCGCCTGGCGCCCCGTCGTTGCCAGTTCCGTGGGCGCGATTCCTGAACTGGTCAACGAGCAGACCGGCGTTCTGGTGGCCTTGAATAGCGGCGAAGTGGATGCCTTTACCGAAGGGGTCGACCGGCTGCTGCGAGATCCGGAAAAGCGGCGCGCCATGGGAGAAAACGGGCGGCGCATGGTGGCAGCGGATTACACCTTGGAAGCGGCGCGGCGCGGCTATCGCGGTCTCTTCGAATTAGATTGACCTCTCGCCGCGCCGGAAGGGCATGGTTCCGGATGTGGCAGCCAGGCGGATCTTCTGCCGCCAACCGAGTTGGCGGAAGAACAACCACCACGCGAGCCGCGCATCCTGCTCCTGGCCAAGATGCAACAACTCATCGGTCGTGCCGCGCACTACGCCAAGCAGGAATTCATCCTTGCCTATGGCATCCAATTCCACGCCCGCCTGTCGACGAACTTCCTCCATTCCCCAATCCGGATGGCGGTAAGAGACGATCGCCATCTGGGCGTACAAGGCCTGCTGCCATTTCCGGCCCAGCGTCATGCCGGTCGCGGAAAAGCGGTAACGCAGCAAAGGAATCGGGATATTGGCGAGCTGATAGACGCGGGACGTGCGCAGCCAGAGATCGTAGTCCTCGGAATTGTGGAATTCAGACCGGTAACCTCCCAAGGTCAGGATCATGCCTCTGCGGAGCATGACCGAAGGGTGATAGAGACAGTTACTCTTCGGCAGCGTGTTGGCGATTTCCTCATGTTCCACGGGAAGGCGCACCAACCGGTCCCAATCGGGAGTGCGGCCCATGTGGTACACGAAAGAGCCGGCAACGGCGATTTGCGGGCGCGCGCGCAGAAAAAGGATTTGGGTGGAGAGACGGTTCGGCAGAGCGGCGTCGTCCTGATCCATACGCGCCACGAATTCGCAGCGCGCCTCGTGCAAACCTTCGTTCAAAGTTGCGGCGAGCCCGGCGTTTCGCTTGTGAAAGATGGCGCGTACCCGGCTATCCGCTCCGCTGAACCGCCGGATTATGTCGGCAGACCCGTCGCTGGAACCGTCCTCGATGATCAGAAACTCGAAATCGGGTTCGTCCTGTGTGAGAATCGACTCGATGGCCTCGCTCAAAGGTTGTCCAGCGTTGTAGACCGGCAGCAGCACCGAACATTTCATGGAGCAACTGCCGGGTGGGCGGACAGATCGGCGCGCGTCGCGTGCAGCAAGGCATCGACACCGGCGCGGAGACCAATGGTGGGGCTCCAGGCATACTCCAGGCGGGCGCGCGAGTTGTCCAGCACCACCCACTCCGGAAGCCATCTGGCACTGTCCGCATCCACCTCAATGGGGAATGCCGAACCGTAGCAATCCTCAATAATGGCCAAAACGTCGTTCACCGAGTGACCCAGCCCCGAACCGACGTTTAAGACATCGAAGGGCAGCCTCGGTGTCGATACCTTCCAGACGATCGCCGCAATATCCTGCAGATGAACGTAGTCGCGCACGTTGCCGGTATTTCCAAAAATCCGCACCGGCTCGCCATGCAGCAGTTGATTCAGCGCTACGCCGATCAGGCCCTGCGTGCGGTATTGCGGAAGGAGCGTGCCATAGGCGTTACCCACTCGCAGAACGGTTGCCGTAAGCTCGCCGCGATCGGCCGCCAGGCGCAGATACTGTTCGGCGGCGATTTTGAGAATGCCGTAGGACGAGGCGGGAGCGCAAGAGTCGCATTCGGCGAACGGAGCCCGCGGATGCCGCGGGGCGTAGACTGCTCCGCCGCTGCTGAAATAGACGACGTGCGGCTTGGTTCCTAACCGCCGAATCACGCTCAGCAGAGTCAAGAATGGGACCAGGTTCAACGAGGCGTCGGTGGGTTGGTCCAGGTCCGAATTGACCGGGGTGTTGGTATGAGCGAGGTAATAAATTGTGTCCAGTCCGCTGGCGAAGCGCTCGCAATCCGGACCGGAAAGCAGATCCCCCTGCTGGATCTCGGCTCCGGGAATGGAAGGTACATTGGCGGCGCGCCGCGTGAAGATCCGGGGAGGCTTTCGACCCCCTCGGTGATGGCACAAATAGGATCCGATAAATCCTGTGGCGCCTATGATTCCCGTCGCCATGACGCTAATCGATCTCGTATAACCGCAGAGAAAGAAATGGTACCACGGGCCGTTCCTGGCTGCCTGCATTGGTGTGGAAAGCAACACTTCCGCCCCTTCACCGTCATCACGCGGTGCGGGCCATAACGATTTATTGGTACTGTAGCTTAGTGGTATACAGCACCAGTCCCCTGGTGAGCGTACTCGTGGCACCCGGGAAACCGTGTGAGGCCCTCGATCGCACATTGCGTTCCATTCAAGCCCAGAGCTTTCCCTCGGTGGAGGTATTGGTGTGCGAAGAGGATCATACCGCGAGGGTATGGACTTCCGGATTGGCCAGGTGCTCCGGTGACTTTGTCTGCTGTCTTCTGGCAGGCGACCGGTTAGCACCAACTTACCTGGAAAAGTGCCTCTTCCGGATGACCATCGATGGCAGCAGCGCGGGATTTGCCGTCGAGGAACCGGCGGAAAGTTTGCCGCAGATATTGGTGGCGCGGAGAGGGGTTCTGGCTGCTGAAATGCACCACGTCCATGGTCCGGCGGCGAAACAGCGGGCGCAGTTCGTCAGTCGCCTGGCGAACAGCCGCCGCAGGATGTCGGTGGTTCCGGAGTTACTTGCCTTTCCCGCGGGAACCGCCATCACAGGCGTTTCGGCGATGGCCTTTCCCACCCTCGGCGGCGCCTCCGGCAGACTTTTCACGTTTGCCCCGCTGATTCGAGGATGGCCGGAACCTCGTCCCACTCTCCTCCTGACGGCCCCCTTTTTAACGGTCAGCGGTGCTGACACCGTCCTCAGCCAGTCCTGCCGGCAACTGAAAGCGCTGGGATTTCGGGTTCTTGTCTGCACTACCGTTCCGGCAAGGGAAGATCAGGGTGATGCCACCGGTTGGTACGAGGATTGTACTCTCGGCATTTATCACCTGCCCTGTTTTTTGGACATCGAGCACTGGCCTGCGTTCATCGCCTACCTGGTCCAGCAGCATGACATCAACGTCCTGTGGCAAGTCGGCTCGACTTACACCTATGACCTCTTACCTACTTTGCGCGAGCTCTTTCCCCACCTGGCCATTGTCGACTTACTGTTTAATTCCGAGGGCCACGCCGCCAATCACCTCAGGTATAACTACCTGATCGACCGCGTGATCACCGAGCACAACGGAGTAAGAGATTGGCTGGTCGAACGCGGCGAGTCGGAGGACCGGGTTTCCGTGATCCCGAATGGTGTCGACCTGGAATTGTTTTCGCCCCAACCGAAGCGGGACTGGCGCACGGGACAACCGCGATCGCGGAACGACGGGCGATTCGTGGTCGCATTTATCGGCAGGCTTTCCGAAGAAAAGGGGCCGGACGTATTTCTAAAAATCGCGGCGGCCCTGGCGAACGAACGGTCTCTCGAGTTCATAATCTGCGGCTCGGGCCCCTTGGAGCCGACCCTGCGGAGCCAGGCTGTTGCCAGCGGCCTGACTGGCTGCGTCAGCTTTCTGGGCGTCGTTCCCGCGCGCGAGTGCTTGCCGTATTGTGACGTAGTCGTAGTTTGTTCTCGCCTGGATGGACGTCCTAACATCATCCTGGAGAGCCTGGCGACCGGGACCCCGGTGATTGCCAGTCGGGTGGGCGGAATCCCGGAAATGCTGCCGCCGGGCGACGAGGATTTACTGTGCGAGCCCCATCCTGAAGCGTTTGCCGCCGCGATACTCAAGCTGGCGCGAGACCCGGATCGGCACCGCAGATCGTCAGAAACTGCCAGGCAACACGCTGAAAAGAGCCCGTCCTACGCGTATAATGCCCGCGCTTATGCGCGCATATTTGAAGATCTCCGCCGCAAGCGGCAGATGCTGAACCGGCATTTGAGTCCGGCGGCGGTGGCGGCGAGCCTTGGGTATGACCGAAGCGCAAAATCGACAGGGATCTTTCTCTTTGGCCCGCTGTGGCGTTCGAATCTGCCTTTCTGGCGCGGACTCCTTCGCAACGCTTTGCTTTTGTGGAAACTCCGGCGGAGCGGCCTGGAGAAGAGACTTCGGGAGCAATTCGATGCGGAATACTACTCCCGACAATTCCGCAAAGCCTCGAAATGGAAAGAGTGGCCGCTCTTCCACTACGTTTTTCTGGGATTCAGGGAAGGTAGGAACCCGTCGGCCGGTTTCGACACCCGTTACTACCTAACGGTGAACCCCGATGTCAGGCGGAGTGGCGTAAATCCGCTGCTCCATTTCGTAATGTGGGGGGAGCGGGAAGGTCGCATGACGGCGCAGATACGCGGGACCTCCAAGCTCAGTAGCCGAGTTTAAGTTTTCGGAGGCCGTGCGCGCACATTCGCGCCATAATGAGGCCGTTTTTGAAGACTGGTTGCCCTGGATAATGCCTCGCCTACGCTCCGTGGTCCGCGGATCGTCTATGCTAAGACCGTCAATGTCGGGGTGCGCCAGCAGCTTTTTGAGTGCTTCAATCATTGACGAACACTATTTTCCCGACGAATTTCTGCGCAAGCTCATCGCAATAGCCAAAGCCCGACGCAGCGGGGCGGTGATTCTCCACGACCATGATTCGCGGAGACTGGCATTCTCTAACTCGAGCGCTCGCAGCTTGGCCGAGAGCGTTTCCGTCCTTTGGGTGAAGAGTCTGAGTTCGTCCCCCAGGCGGGCGATTTCTCGCTGCTGGCCGTCGAAGTCCGACTTTGGGATGGTGGTCAGGATCACGTTGGGATTCTCAGGGAGATCGTCGCTGGATTTCTTCACTGCCCACACGAGAGAATCGACCTGTTCCATGTCGCCGAAATAGGGAGGCTGAAGATCCTCGGCCATGACGCGTGAGGGGCCTGGCCAGTTCGTGGAGACGTCGTGGAGTGCGACCACACCTCCCACCTTCACGAACGGAGACCAAAGCAAGAGATCGCGATGTACGGATTCGTAGGCGTGGCTGGCGTCGATGAAGAGAAAGTCGATCTGCTGTTGCCAGTTTCGCACGGCATCGAAGGAGTATCCCTTGATCGGCCGAACGATCTCCACCAGTCGGCAGCGGCGGATATTGCGCCGGAAGGTTTCTTCCAGGCTGAGGCGCATCTTCGATATCAGCGGCTCATAGTACTCGGTCTGATAACGGGCGTTTTCGTCATCGCCCCACGGATCGACACAAATTAACTGTGCGTCCAGCTTTCTCGCCAGGGCGGCGGCCAGCAGCACTGAGCTCTTTCCCAGCCATGAGCCGAGTTCTACCACAACAGCCCCGCGCGCCGGTGTCCTCTGGAGAGCCAACTCGAAGAGTGCGTTACCCTCGGCGTCAGTCAGCCAGCCGCCAATTCGCCGCGCGATTCGAAGCCACCGCCAGCTTGCGGGATAGGAGGCCCGAAGCCCCGTACGATCTGCAATCATCTCGGAAACACCTGACTATAACAGGAAGCTTCGATCTTTCGGTCAGGCGTTCCTGCAGATCACGGGAAGCGATTTCGCGGATTCCGGCACCGAAGCCTCAACCCGTGATAGCTTCGAAGACCTGAAGGGAACCGAAGGGATCTGGCGGAGGAAGAGGGATTCGAACCCCCGTGCGAGTCGCCCCGCAAACGGTTTTCAAGACCGCCGGTTTCAACCACTCACCCATTCCTCCAAACCTTATTATATTCATTGCCCGCCACCCCCCTGGGTAGCCAGCAGATCCAGCTTCGCGCTCAAATCGTCCAGCCGCTTCACCAGTTCTGCGTGGTGGATCTCCCCCGTCGGCGGTGTCTTGCCCAGTACGAAGAACGTTCCGCCCGGCTCCAGCACGCACCTTTCCACGTCGTGCAGCGACGCGAATCCCTGCCGATGCAGCACCGTCATCAGTTCCGCCCGCGTCAGCAACTCCTTGCACAGCGCCCTCTTGACGATCTTTCCTTCGTCGATGAGGACTACCGGCTTGCCTTCGAAGAGCTGATCGAGCCGCCGGTGCCGGAACAGGAACCGCACCACGATGTAATTCACCCCCAGGAGCGTGAACGCGCCCACCAGCCCGCCCGTCAGCGAGTTGTCGTTGCCGATGATGGCGTTCTGCACGGTATTGGAGAGCGAGAGCAGCACCACCAGGTCGAAGGGGTTGAGCTGCGCCAGTTCCCGCTTTCCAAAAACTCGCAGCACCACCACCAGGAACGCGTAGACGGCGATCGGCCGCAGCATCTTCTCCACCAGCGGAGCACCCAGGGCGAAGATCTGGCTCCACATGTCATGCGAAATCACCCAACCGGGCATCGGCGATACCTCCAGACCGACCATTATCTGATAAAACATTAAGAGCGGTGTTTGTTTTGGGGCGCCGGATGAGGTTCAAAGCCTGTGGATATTATGTGCGTCCTCGTGGAAATGGGCGGCCCGATGAATGAATCCAAGCGGCTTAAACGTGCACAGACATTATCGGCGCGCCGCGTTTTAGGCTTTGGTTTCAAGCCCTCGGGTGACTTATCGTGAGTGATCCACCATGTCAGTGAGCAATACCGCGGAGAAGGGTCTTCCCACGAATGTAGACGCCGAGAAGTTCGTGCTCGGTTCCATTCTCCTCGATGACACCCTTTACGTCCAGGCGGCGGGCACGCTGGAACCGGACGACTTCAGTCTCGAAAAACATCGCCGTATATTCAGACGCATGGGCGAATTGCAGGCCCGCGGCGAGAGAATCGATCGCATCACCATCGCCAACGAGCTCATGAAGTTCAACGAGCTCGAAGCCTGCGATGGCCTTACCTACCTCGTCTCGCTGGACGATGGTCTGCCGCAAATCCCCAATCTCGAAAGCTATATCCGCATCGTCAAAGACAAAGCCGTCCTGCGCCGCATTATCTTCGCCTCGCAGCACATGATGAACCGCTGCCTGCTCGGCGAGGAGGAGCCTGGAGACATCCTGGCCGGTGCGGAAGAAACCATCCTCAAGCTGGGCGAGTCACGCGTCCGGTCGGGACTCATGAGTCCGGGCCAGATCCTCCAGGAATACGAAGGCGGGCTCTCGGCTTTCCTCGATCCCAGCAAGCGCATCAAAGGCATTAGCACGGGATTCGCCAAACTCGACGAAATGACGGGCGGGATGCACGGCGGCGATCTCGTCATCATCGCGGCGCGCCCGTCCATGGGAAAAACCGCGCTGGCCCTCAATATCGCGCAGCACGTGGCGCTCCGCCTGAAGCAGACCGTGGCGATCTTTTCGCTCGAAATGTCGCGTGAATCGCTGCTCACGCGCATGCTCTGCGCCGCGGCCCGCGTGGACAGCCACCGTTTCCGCGCCGGTTTCCTCTCCCGCGAGGAGCGCGACAAGCTGAATCGCGCCCTGCACGAGCTGATCGAAGCCCCGCTGTACATCGACGATACCGCCGGCCTCAATCTCATGGACATGCACGCCAAGCTGCGGCGCATCCAGCAGGAGCAGAAGGTCGGGCTGGTGATCGTCGATTATCTCCAGTTGATGAGTGCTCCGGGACGTCAGGAAAATCGCAATCAGGAAGTCAGCGCGCTCTCCCGCGGCATGAAACTCCTGGGCAAAGAGCTGAACGTACCGATGATGGTCCTCTCGCAGTTGAGCCGGGCGGTTGAGACCCGGCAGGGCGATCACCGCCCGCAGTTGAGCGACCTGCGCGAGTCGGGCTCCATCGAGCAGGACGCCGACCTCGTGGGGTTCATCTTCCGCGAAGAGGTCTACCATCGCGAACGGGAGGATCTGCGGGGATTGGCGGAGCTGATCGTCGCCAAACAGCGCAATGGCCCAACCGGGACCGTAAACCTCGTTTTTCTACACGCTCAGACGAAGTTCGAAAATCGCGCCGAGGACACCGGAGAGCTGCCGGAAGAGTGACCGCAGGCCAAGAAGAATAGAACACAGATAAACGCCAATAGAAATCCGCTCGATCTGCACGAAGGCGCTTGCGCACTGAACCGCCGGGGACCCGGAAAGTTGCCTGGCAGTAGTATGGCCACGGATGGACACAGATACACACGGATTAACGCCGAGATCTTTTCTATCCGTGTGCATCCGTGTCCATCCGTTTGGCTTATACCTCTTCCCGGATTACGCATAATTCCATCTGCACGAACGCGCCGTCGCGAACCTGATCCCGCATCGTGCTGAATCGCACGGAGTCGCTCCCCGCGCGAATCCGCTCCGTTTCCGCCACGGTCAGCTCGCGCCGGAACCAGTCCGCGCGATCGCGATACGAATACCCGCCGTAGGCCGCGTTCGCCGCGGAAGCCACTTCCATCAGCAGATCCCAGAAGCTTGCCCGCTGAAACAACCCTTTGCGGGCGCCGGCCTCCCGCGGAATCTCGATCGCCTGCCGTCCGCCCCGCAGAATCGCGCGCACGCAGCGGGATGCTTCGAACTGCCGCGAAGGGTCGGCATCGGGAAACGTCCCGAGCACTTCCCGCACGCCGTCTGCATCGGCCTCCCACCCCGTCCACCGAAAGCGCGACGCCCCGCTCACCAGCGTGCCGCGCTTCAGCAGTTCGCGAATGCGAGTTTCATCCTTGCCGGTGATGCCGAGCATGTGCCCGATGAGATCGCGCACCGCCAGTTCCTGCACCACGACCGGCGTCAGCGCGATCGCCTCCGCCGCTTCGGAGCTGAGCTTCACCCGGATGGTCTGCGGCAACGGCATACTTGCTAGCATAAGTCCGTGACGCCTCTCGAAAAAGTGCAGGCCGAAATCGCCCGTTACGATCACGCCCTGCTGGATTTCTCGGCCCGCGACCACAACGGCGCCATCGAACTCGTCATCCAGTTGAAAAGCCGCCAACTGCACACCTATTACGCGCCCATCCATCCCCGCGATCTCGAGCATCCGCAATTTCCGTGGACCTTCCAGCGCTACCTCTACGACTGCATGCACGACTACCTGGTGGAGATGTTCGTTCACACCCCGCAGAGCCGCGATGCTCGCTCATAACTCCGGCCCATGACCCCCGCCGCCGAACTCCTCGCCGCCGAAATCGCCCGCTCCGGTCCGCTTCCCTTCGCGCAATTCATGGAGACCGCGCTGTATCATCCGGTTCACGGCTACTACCGCCGGCCCCGCGATCCTTTCGGCAAAGGAGGCGATTTCTACACTGCCGAGCAGATCCAACCCGTTTTCGGCATCCTGATCGCCGCGCGCATTCGCCAGCTCTTCCGCGCCCTGGGAGAGCCTTCCGATTTCACCGTCGTCGAACTTGGCGCCGGCCGGCGGGAAATGGGCGGAGCGTTTTCCGAATGGCGCTACGTCCCGGTCGATATCGATTCCGGCGAGATCCCGGCGGAGTTCCGCGGCGTCGTATTCTCCAACGAGTTCTTCGACGCTCTGCCCGTCGATGTCGCGGTCTTTCGCGAAGGCAAGTTCCGCCAACAGTTTGTCGCCTTTCACGACAATCGCTTCGTGTGGCAGGAAGGTGGCGAGGTCTCGCCGGAAGCCGCCGATTACCTGCGCGCCTATTTCCCCGCGCCTCACGAAGGCGGCTGGCACGAAATCAATCTCCCCGCGCTCACGTGGATGGACCGCATCGCGCGCGGGCTGCGCGCCGGCTACGTGTTGACCATCGATTACGGATACACGCGCGCCGAAGCTGTGCGTTTCCCCTACGGCACGCTGATGGGATATCGCCGGCACACCGCGCTCGAAGATGTCCTCCAGGAGCCCGGCCTCCGCGACATCACCGCGCACGTGAACTTCACTGCCCTCGAAGCACGCGGCGCGCTCCACGGATTGCGCACCGAAAGCCTTTCGACGCTCGCGCAATTGCTGCTCTCCGCCGGCGAAGCCGACCAATTCGCGTCAGCGCTCGGCGAGGGCGGCGATCTCCGCCGCCGGATGCAGCTCAAGACGCTGCTCTTCGGCATGGGAGAGACGTTCCGGGCGCTCCTCCAGGTGCGCTGAGGGCCGATCGACGACGTTGCAAGGGAACCGCGGGGGAGGGAGGATCTCGGAGGGAAATGCCCGAAACAATGAAAAAGGCCCCGAAAATCGGGGCCTTGAAGTGAACCTTTGTTTTGAGCCCTTCTTCAGGGCGCGCCCTGACTACTTCTTTTTCTTCGGAGCAGCCTTCTTCGGGGCGGCTTTCTTTTTGGTTGCGCTCTTCATCGATTTATTCTCCCTAACATCAGATTTTGCGATTCAAAAAAATCGCAATGTGATTCATATATAAGGTTGTTCGCGACGAAAGTCAAGAAAAAAATGCATTTCACGCCGCGTTTCGTCATTCATCGAGTGCCAATCCACGTCCCGGCGCTGGAAAAATTACCGCGGTGCACCCAATCTTGCGCGGCGTTCGCACTCGTATATACAATAGGACGCGCTGACACCTGATCGCATGCGGATCGCGCGCTAGAAAGTTCCGAATGTTTCTGCTACCCATCCTGCTGGCGTTTCGCTCCACGGAAGCCGACGCCGCACTCATCGTTCGCCTGCAACGCCGTGAACCGCAGGCGCTCGCCGAGCTGTACGACCGCTACGGCCGCATCGCGTACTCACTCATTCTGCGCGTGGTGCGCGACGCCGGCATCGCCGAAGACCTGGTGCAGGAAACTTTCCTCCGCGTGTGGAACCGCGTACAGGCCTTCGATGCGCAAAAAGGCGCGATAGGGCCCTGGCTGCTCGCCGTGGCCCGCAATCGCGCCATCGATTACATCCGTTCCACCGGCGGGCGGGAACGCAACACCGTGGAATTCGAGGAGACCGACCATCCTTCTCTTTATACCGACATGGAATCGGGCATCCTGGCCTCGGACAAGGCGCGCGTGGTGAAGGCGGCCCTCGAAAAACTCTCGCCCAACCAGCGCCAGGTGATTGAACTGGCCTACTTCGAGGGGCTTTCGCAGACAGAGATGGCCGCACGCATGGGGCAACCCCTCGGCACAGTCAAGACCTGGGTCCGCGCGGCCCTGAAAGTTCTGCGCGATGAGCTCGGAGCTCAGGCGGTGTCGGCATGAACTGCTCCGAATTGCGGGACCACTACGAGTTGTACGCGCTCGGCCTGGCCGAAGAACCCGAGCGTGACGAGATCCACGCGCACCTGGGCCGCGGTTGCGAGGTTTGTATGTCGGAAACGAAACGCGCGCGCGAAATGGTCGCGCTCCTGGGCGGTTCCGCTGCTCCCGCGGCGCCATCCCCGAAGCTGCGGCGCCGGATTCTGGCGTCGGTGGGGGTCGAACATCGCGGATTCGGGTGGACGCCGTTGTTCGCCGGGTCGACTGCTCTGTTACTTGCCGCCGCAGTCTACTTTGGCGGCCGTGAGGCGGATTTCTCGCGCCAGGTGGAGAGGCTCACGGACCAATCGCGCGCCCAGATCATCGAACTCACTCGTCTGAATGAGGCGTTTGCCCTGATGAACGGCGCCGATACCACCGTCACCTCGTTCGGCGAGAAGAAGCCCGTGCCCAAAGGTAAACTTTTCTACAATCCTGCGAAGGGCGCGCTCCTCATCGCGTCCAATCTGCCACCCGCGCCTGCCGGTAAGGCATACGAGCTTTGGCTGATACCGAAAGCCAAGGGCGCCAACCCTGTGCCGGCCGGAATGTTCCAATCGCAGAGCGATGGCACGGTGATGCGGCTGATGCCCGGTCCCATCGATGCGAATACGACTGCCGCCATCGCCGTCACCATGGAAGTGGAGGCCGGAGTCGCCGCCCCCACGCCCCCGATCCTGATCGTTGCCCCGCTTGCCCCGGCGCTACAATAGCGGAGCGTGACCAAATACATTCGTTATCGCTTCGGTTCGACCACGGGCTACGCCACTCTGGACGGCGACACTGTCCGGCCGTTCTCAGGCGACCTTTTCGGCAGCCGCACGCCGTCCGGTGAGACATTCAAGCTCTCGGATGTGACGCTGCTGGCACCCTGCCAGCCGGGGAAGATTCTGGCCGTGGGGCGCAATTACAAGAGTCACCTCGCCGGCCGCCCGCAGCCGGACTGTCCCGAGATCTTTTATAAGCCGGTGACTGCCCTCCAGGATCCCGGCGGCCCCATCGTGACCCCGCGCGACGCCACCGACATGCACTATGAGGGTGAGCTCGTGGTGGTGGTCGGGAAGCCGGCAAAAGGTGCGTCCGTGGATGAAGCCCGCGATGCCATTTTTGGCGTGACCTGCGGCAATGACGTGAGCGAACGCAACTGGCAACACGGCTCGGGCAAGGATCTGCAATGGTGGCGCGCCAAAGGAAGCGATACGTTCGCGCCGCTCGGCCCCGCCATCGTTACCGGAATGGATTACGGCAACCTGCTGATCGAGACGCGCTTGAATCGCGAATCGGTGCAGAAGCAGTATACGTCTGACCTGATCTTCGATTGTCCGACCATTGTCAGTTGGATCAGCGGATGGGTCACGCTGCTTCCGGGCGACATTATTTATACGGGCACACCCGGCAGCACGCGCAAGATGTCTCCGGGCGATACCGTCGAAGTGGAGATCGCGGGAATCGGCGTGTTGCGCAATCCGGTGACATAACGCCGAGCGAGCTGCGCCGCTTCTTTCTCGCCGCGCTTTTTCGCGCCGCGCACCGCCTCGTTTTCGCGCCGCGCACCGCCTCGTTACTGAGCCGCGACCGCGAGGGAGCGGTGCTTTTCCCATGACCCATGCAAAATGCACCGCTCCCTGGCGGTCACGGCTCTTCAACTCATCAGCAGGCTATACGCGAGTATGGCCAGTACTACCAACGTGAACCCCACGTACATCTTGTCGCGTTCCACCGCGAAAGCCGCAATGCAAAACGCCACGCGCGCCACCGGCGTGGCGATCAGCAGCAGCAGACCGATCTCGATGGTGGCCAGCGGCGCCGGTAAACCCTGCGTCCAGGGCATCTTTCCGTGCGCGCCATGGAAATCGCGGTAATCCGCTGTCGTTCCGCCGTGCGCCGCCAGATACCAGACTCCGCCGGCGAGCACCACTGCCGCCGCCAGCATCACGCCGGCCCGCAACAGATTCCCCACGATTTGTTCCATCTGGGTATCGGTCATCGCATCCCTCCCGTCACGCCGCTATACACCATCTCGATGGCCATCACCGCGATCACCACCGCGAACAGGCGCCGCAGCACCCGTACGTTGGCTCCGCTCAACTGCCGCGCGCCCACGAGCGATCCTCCCAACACGCCGAGCATCACCGGCATGGCCAGCCCCGGGCTGATGTAGCCGTGGCGCAAATAGATGCCCGCGCTTGCCGCGGCCGTCACTCCGATCATGAAATTGCTGGTGGTGGTGGATACCTTGAACGGAATCTTCATCACCTGGTCCATGGCCACGACTTTCATGGCGCCCGACCCGATTCCAAGCAGCCCCGAAAGCAATCCCGCTACCGCCATCAGGCCGAATCCCGCCTTCACCCGGGTTACCGTGTAGGGCGTCGGCCCCGTGGGACCAGGATACGAGCCGTTAAGGTGCAGGCGTTCCGCTAACGGATCGGGCGGGTGCCCGTCGCGCGACGAGTGTCCCATCAGGGAATGCCATGCGGAATAGAGCAGCACGGCGGCGAAGACGATGGCCAGCGCCGGGACCGGCACAACCGATACCAGGTGAGCGCCGGCGACCGCGCCCGCCGTGGTCGCAATTTCCAGCAGCATACCCGCGCGCACATTGGAGAGCCCTTCCTTCACGTAAGCCGCTGCCGCGCCCGAGGAGGTCGCGATCACCGAAACCAGCGAAGCGCCCATGGCGTAGTGAATGTTCACGCCCAGCATCAGCGTCAAAACGGGAGTCACCACCACGCCCCCGCCGAGCCCGGTGAGGGCGCCCAGAAATCCTGCCAGCGCCGATATCAGGAACACTACCCCGGAAAAGACCGTAACAGTCATCGCTCTCCTAGTGTATGGTGTTG
>Ga0181530_10003866_pt1 | contig 16329 bp, 18 predicted proteins | sample PEATcosm2014_Bin_42_FD_119769 | JGI IMG/M metagenome (GOLD analysis project Ga0181530, IMG submission 119769) | Peatland microbial communities from MTU Mesocosm Facility, Houghton, MI, USA - PEATcosm2014_Bin10_60_metaG | ecosystem: Environmental > Terrestrial > Soil > Wetlands > Peat | place... | reverse complement strand
TCGGCCGTGACCATCGTGGCGATTTCCATCACGATCTTCCTGCTGGTGAAAGTCGTCCCCACCTTCAAGGAAATTTACTCCGGCTTCGGCGCGCAATTGCCCGGACCGACCCAGTTCCTGATTAATCTCAGCGACCTCATCAAAAAATTCCTGCTCCTGTTCATCATCGGCGCGGCTGCGGCCATCTGGGGTTGGTTGCATTTCATCAAGACCAAACCGGGTCGCTTGTTTTGGGATTCCCGCCGCATCAAGCTGCCGGTTTTCGGCCCCATCGCGCATAAAGTTTGCCTGGTCCGCTTCACGCGCACGCTCGCTTCGCTCGTTCGCAGCGGCGTGCCCATCCTGGAAGTGCTGCAAATCGTCTCCAACACCGTCGGCAATGTCGTCATGGAAAAAGCCATCAAGACCGCCGCCCTCGACATTGAACGGGGCGAAGGCATTTCCGCCGCGCTCGGGAAAAACCCGATTTTCCCCAGCATGATCATCCGCATGCTGAGCGCCGGCGAACAAACCGGCAACATTGACAACATGCTCGAACGCGTCTCGAACTTTCTCGACGAAGAAATCGAAACCACGCTCTCCGGCCTCATGTCGCTCCTGGAACCCATGCTGATTTGCTTCCTGGGAGTGGTCATCGGCGGCATGGTCGTTTGCATGTTCCTGCCCATCTTCAACCTCGCCAACATAGTCAACGGAGGACACTGATCAAACTGGGGACGCGGAACACACAAGCCGCCGGCCGAATTCATTTCGTCCGGCGGTTTTGCTTTTCACACCGAAACCATCTCGGCCGGCTGCGGCTGAATGATTTTGATTTTCGGATGGCCCGCGCGGATTTGTTCCTCAAACCACCGGCGCGAATCCTCGCTGCCGTGGCCGAGTAAAATTGCGCGCGGGGAGACCCGTCCGACAAAATCCAGCAAATCCCCGCGGTTCGCGTGCGCGGTCAAATCGAAATCCAGCAGTTTGCATTGGCGTGTGACCTGGCCGGCGCTGGGGCTGAACACAAACGTTTCACCGGGCTTCGCCGCCTTCAGCCGTCCGCCCGGCGTGCCCGGGTCCGCGTAACCGACGAAGAAAATCGCCTGCCGCTCATCGCCAATCATGCGCGCGGCAAGGTTATGTGCGGCGGTGTTCTCGCTCATCATGCCGGCGGTAATCACAAAGATGCGCCCGCCGCTGAGCTTCATTTTTTCCGCCTGCCCCTGTTCCAGCACGATAAGTTCCAGCGCTTCGTGCAATTGCAAATTCGTGTGCTGCCGGTGCGTCCGGTGCGCCTCCAGATCGTAGATTTCCGTGAAGACGCGGCCCAGCCCGCCGATGTAAACCGCCTGCGGCTTCAATTTGTCCGCGCGCATGAGCAGCGCCAGCAACGCCAGGATTTCCTGTGTGCGCCCCAGCGCGAACGACGGAATCAGCACGCAGCCCTTGCGTTTGAGCGCGTGCTGGATGGCCGCGGTAAGCCGCTCGATTTCGCCTTCGCGCGAAAAATCCGGCGGCACGGCGCGGTTGCCGCGCGTCGTTTCCATGATGAGCACGTCGGCCTTCACGTCTTCAAACCGCGCGGCCCGCAAAATCGTCTGGTCGTGAAAGCAAACGTCGCCGGTGTAAAACAGCGTCTCCTTCTTGCCGCGAATCAAAAGGCCCGCCGAACCCAGTGTGTGGCCGGCGTCAAAAAATTCCAGCGTCGGCGAGGCGAATCCCGCGCGCGTTTTGTGAAACGCCGCCCATTCGACTTCGCGGTTGTAGCGGAAACCCTGAAACACCGGGGCGATGTCGTCCACCTCATCGTGGGTGTAAAGCGGATATTCCCGGATGCCCAGCTCGTCGCGCTGGCGCGTCATCACGTTCACCGAATTGTGCAGCACGCGCTCGACGAGGAAATAGCTCAACTCGCTCATCAGCACGTGCGCCTTGGGGAAATGCCGGCACGCCACCGGCAGCGCGCCAACATGGTCATGATGGCAGTGCGAAATCGCAATCGCGTCCACCTCCACATTCCCCGCCTTGCCGAACAGCGGCAACCCGTCGCGCCCGTCGCGTTTGGGGTGCATCCCGGCGTCGAGCAAAATGCGGTGACCATCCAACTCCACCAGCCACGCGCTCGCGCCGATGTCCGTGTCGGGATTCAGATTCGTGATGTTCACCGGTAAAGTTTAACCACAGATGAACACCGATGGACACTGATAATTGAGATTGGAAAACATCGAACATCCAATGATTCGTCCCTCTGCCGACAATGGGATGTTGGTTGTTGAATGTTCGATGTTGGATGTTTTGGAAATTACTTCGCCGGATACCGCCAGACCCAGTCGCCGGCACTGATGTCCAGGTAGCCTTTTTTGGTGAGGCCAACCACTCCGCCGTCATCCGTTTCGTTCCAGCCGACCGAGTAGAGCACGAACTGGCCGTTGGCTTCACGGCGATAATGCAACGGCTGGCCGTTGATGACATCGTGCGGCAGTTTGGCGATGAACTGCGGCGCCAGCACGTCGAGCGATTCAGGAAATTCGCCGTGCGCCAACCGGTAACGCTCCAGTGCAATGGCCACGCGTGCCAAATCCACCGACTCTTGCCCGCAGGCAAATTTTCTCACAACACCAAGCGCGGGCAACATCAGCCGTTCGAGCATGTTGAAAGGAGTGGCAGTTTTGGTTTCGGCGATTAAAGCCTCAACCCCTCGCCGGGTCAGTGCAGGAGAAACAGTGCCCTGGTTCACATCCGTCAGCGGCAAATAATAATCCACCATCATACGGGCACACCGAAACTGGTTTTGATAAAACCAGCCGGTGGGGATCAAATGGACGACGAATTTACCAGGCAAGATCTGATTAATGATACCTCCATCTCCATCGTTCATTCCGCTCAAGCCTACCAGTTGCTCCGGGTGACGGCGCACGCGATCCGATTCGCCGCCTTGGCATCCCATTTCGCCGCGCATGCCAAATTTGTAATCCGCCAGAAAATCCAGCTTCGCCAGTTCCGCGTCGAGTTCGATGAGTTGTGCGTCTGACCACTGGTGTTCCGCCAAACCTTCGTAAATCGGCTGAAGCGTGAGGTTTACCATTCTGATGCGGACCAAATGAGAAATCAAAAACGGTTCGGTATGGATTTTGTCCGCGAGTTGTAGCGCCAGTTTTACATCGGCAATCGCTTTTTCCGGCTGGCCATTTTGCAGTTCGGCAAGGCAGCGCAGTTGAAGGGTTTGGCTGCAGCTTCTCAGCGCGGCCAGATGCGGCAGCAAAATGGCTGACGGGGATTCGCTGTCATAATTGAGCGGAAATCGCGAGCCGGGCAGACGGCTGGCTTCCCGCAATTCCTCAATCCCCGAATCATATTTGCTCAACGCCAGCAACACATCGGCGGCGGACGATTGCGGCTGCGATGGAACCGAAAACTCGTTCGTCTGCACCGCCAGTGCCCGATAATAATTTTGCCAGACGCTCAAATCGCTCATGGTGAATCTCTGCCAGTTGCCGGTACCATTGGTGGGACCTGCATTGTAAACCGCTGTCATATTCAGCCGGTTGACAACGTTCGTGTTCAGCGGACTGATCCGGCGCCCGTTTTTGTCCAAAACAAAGAGATAACTGCTGGCCACAATTGGCGTCAGCGCAAAATTCTGGTCATCCGGCACCGGCGGCGGCACAACGCTGGCAAAAGCAAAATGTTCGCCTTTGGCTTCCCACTCGTGTTTGAACTTTTGCCACGCGTGCCAGCCGCGCCAGTCCTCCTCGGCGTAAATCAGCGCAATCAAAGTGACGAGGCACGCGAGGCCGAAAAGAGTCCGGCACAAATTGCGCTGACAGAAAAGCCAACGGATGAAAAGAAATAACAATGCGGTTATCGCGCCACTCGCTGTCCCAACAATAACAATGCCCCCATCGGCCCGCCATTGCCAAGGATCTAAAATTATTATCCCCAGCAGCGAAACAACAAAAGCCAGGCCGGTTGCCAGAACCAGCCACCCAAAAAACGCGCTGCGCCCTTTCCACGATTTTTTCCAGATGCTTTTTTGTTTGTCGTTCATAAATTTAACCGCTAATCCTCGCTAATCTTCGCTGAGTAATTAGCGCCAATTAGCGGAGATCAGCGGTTTCTACGCCGCCAAAAACTCCACGCGTTAGCTGCGTGGCTGCGGCGCCAATGGTTTAGACCGGTCGGCATCGCTGGTGTCACGCGGGCCGATCAATTCCGCCAGCAAACGCTGCTGTTGCTGTAGTTCCACGATGACTTCGGGCGACGGCGGCGAAGATTTTTCCGCCCGGAACGGCGCTTTGTCGCGCATGGAAAAATTCACCGCCAGAATCAAAATCCAGACCGCCGCCAGACCCGCCCAAGCCCGGGGATGAGGCCACAAAATGGTTGAAAGTTGAGCGTTGAGGGTTGAGAGAAATGAGTGACGCGTGACACGTGACGAGTGACGCGAAGTCGCGGCGGCCAGAATTTCCCCGCGCCATTCGGCGGGAACTTCCTTCAGCGGCTGGCGTTGAAGTTTTTGCTCAAAATTGTCCGGTTTCATTTTGGGGGAATGGTTGTTAACGCGGAGACGCAGAAAACGCCGTGGTTCGCAGAGAAAATCAGATCAAAACCCCTTAGCGTTTCTCTGCGTTCTCTGCGCCTCTGCGTTAAATAAATTCTTTGTCTGGTGTTCGTTGCAACCATAAAACTATTTGATTTCTTCGTAAAGGAGACGCAGCCGCTCGCGCAATTTGTCTAGCCCGTAGCGATACCGGCTGGCCGCCGTGTTTAACGGAATGTCCAGCGCCTCGGCGATTTGCTCGAAGGTCAAACATTCCCACAGTTTCAAATGCACCACGGCGCGCTGGTCTGCCGGCAATTCCGCCAACGCTTCGGCAAGCGCGGCGCGAAAGTGTTGTTCGTCCGGGTCGCTGGCTGGTGCGAATGGCGAATTGCTTTCGGCGGCGAATTGTTCGCGCGTCTTGTCGCGCGTGCCGCGCCGCCGGATCAGATCAATCGCCGCGTTGTGCGCCAGCCGGATGAGAAACGCCCGCTCATCCCGCACGCCGACCAGCAATTCCGGGTCGCGGGCGAGTTTGACGAAAACGTCCTGGAGCAGGTCGCGCGTGTCGGCCTCGTCGCGGGTGAGGTTCAGGAGAAAGGTATAAAGCGGCTGCGCGTGCTCGTCGTAGAGCCGTTCAATTTCCGGTCCGCGGGCCATTTCTTCCCTATTGACGCGCCCGGATGCGGAATTTGTCTAGCCGGAAATGTTTTAACCCTCGATGCACGCATTGGGATTATGACCAATGCGAATGCGCTCCGCCCCTGTAAAGTGTTTTTACAAGTGTCTCCATTGTAATTAGATAACAAAACTTTGATTCAGGTGAATCAAAGTTTTGCAAGACATTTCATCCATCTCTGTTCATCGAGAGAACGTTCAGTTTGGGTCACTGTTCCCTGGGCGATGAGTCATTTTTACAAAGGAAATGCCGCCCGGCCGTCAGAAACAGCGCGGCCAGAAGCAGCACGGGGACCAGGATGACGAAAGCCAGATACAACAGAATGTAAATCAGCGCCAGGAAACCGGAAAGCTTCCAACCTGCGGCCACCGAACCAATCGTTCCATTCAACACGCTGGTGAACTCGCGAAGTCCGGCGAGATGCGCCAGCAGAAACAGCACGCTGATGGCCCCGGCGCGCTGCAACAGGTCCTTGGCCGACAGGAATTCAGCCTGTCGGAAGAGCCCGAGTCTTTGCCAAAAAAGTTTTATCATGGTTTTCCTCCCGTTTTCACCTTTTGCCAAAGCGGCCCGAGCGTCGCGGCGTAGAGCAGAGCGGCGTCGCCGACTTGATTGCTCGCGCAATACTTCAGCCGCCCGCGCGTTCGCGAGGGAAATCCGGCAAAATCCAGCGTGGCCGCGAGCGAGGTGAGAAATTTTCCGTCGTCGAACGTGCTGGCGCCGATAAAGGCCATGCCGCTCGAACCGGCGCTGATTTCAAACCCGGGAATGATCGGACCGGAATCAATATTGGCCTCGCCTTTCCACGATTCCAGCCATTCATGCGCGTAACCGAAACCGAGCGTGATTTCGCCGAGTTCCTTCCTGGCGCGTTGGTATTGATCGCGGGCGAAATCCTCGTCCAGCAGTTGCAGCGAATGCGCCACCATCCAGATGCTCGAACCTTCCGGGCCGGCCAGCGGCGTGCCGTCCGTCGTGAAGCTGGAAACCAGCAGCCCGGAGTCGCGATGCACAAGCTTTTGTTTGGCCATGGCCAGCCAGGCGCGGATCAAGGCCGAATGATCGCTGCCGTCAAGGTAATCGGCCATCTTGATGGCATCCAGCGCGACACAATGGTCGAACATCCAGCATTCATCGGGATAACTCTCCAGCAACATCCGCGGACTTTTCTGAAAGCGTTCGACGATGGCATTCACCCGTTCAGTCAACAGGGATTTGTATTCCGGTTTTTCCTCCACCACCCGGCGGGAGGCCAGCATCAGGGCGATTTCGCCGTCCAGAAACAGGCTGTGCGCCGGCTGCACCAGGTAATGCCGTTCCTTGGCGTAAGACATCAGAAAGAAATACATCCCCTCCTGTTTTTCGAGCCGCAGGGTTTCGTCAATGATCTGGTCCATCGTCCGAAGGTAAAGCGGTTTTGACGCCGGATCCCGCAAAGCCATGTTGGCCAGCGACCACACCAGATAGCTGCGCCCCATGAAATCCCATTCGGCGTTGCTGGCCCGCATTTTTTTCAGTTCCTGTTCGCGCCGGGCCGGGTCGGTCCAGAGTTGCAGATGCCGGGCAGCGAGCTGGCGCGCCTTGGGCGAGAGACCTTGATTTTGGCGGAAATCCGAAAGCGACCGGGTGAAAACGAGATGCAGGCACGGCAGCCAGATGACCGCCGCGATGACGAGGGCCGCCAGTCCGGCCAGGATTCTTGCTGTTCGCGATTTCATGAAAACATCAACCGGCGCGCCGCCTCAAAAACCGTTTCAAAAAAGCTGCCGTGAAAGTATTCGCGGCCGATAAATTCCACCGGCCTCGCCGGATCCCAGATAAACGGCCGCAACATCTAGCAAATCCGATTAATTGCAAAAAACTCACCGCCAGCCATCCGAACAGGAGGCCTGTAACTCACCCCGGTTGCCAAGCTGAAAAGATCATTTACAGAAATGCTGCGCGATGCCAGATCAAGTTTTTCATGGCGCTTTCTGAAGGTCAGGTCTTATCCCGTGCGTACCAATTTATGTTCCGGGTGACGCCAATGACAATGGCGAGCACCGCGAACAAACCTGCGGTTCCAAACAGCAGCGAGAAATCCTGTAGTTGAAGCGCGATGTAAAGGAATCCGTAGATGGCGGCCAGCAGACCCGCAATGATGAACGTCCGTTTGCCGCTCTGGAGCACCTTTACGCTGTAATAGCAGATCAGCAGCGTGGTCGCCGCCGAGGCTGCCAGATAGGAAAAGCCGAAGGGGATGAATTCTGAAAGGGACAGCAGACCGAGATAGAACAGGCAGAACGCCGCACCGACCAGCGTGTATTGAAATTGATGGATCCTGAGCGAAGACAGAGCCTCGAACAGAAAGAATGCCGTAAACACCAGCACGAGGAAAAGCATGCCGTACTTGATCGCCCGCTCCACGTTGCGGTAGGCATCGATGCCGGAGAGGAGGTTCACTCCAAACAACGAGCTTTCCACTGAAGTTGGGCTCAGGCCGGCCGAGGCTTCCTGGTCGGTCCACTGCTGAGCATAATCGCGCCCATAATAGGAGATTTGCCAGGTGGCCTTGAATCCATCCCGCGTGACCTTGCGCTCCGTTGGCAGAAACGCGCCCTGAAAGCTGGGGTCGGGCCAGGGTGACGAGAGTTTCACCGTGTTCTGCGATCCCACCGGAGCAAGGCTGAGTCCGCCGCTGCCATTGAACGTCAATTCCAGCCGAAACGGGATCGCTGAGTCGCTCTCCCGCAAACCGCTGACACTGGCGAACACGCCCGATTGAAACCCTTTCAGTTTGCTCCCCGGCAACAGCGGATGACCGCTGGCACCCCACTTCAGGTTCAGGGTTTCCTTTGCCCCGCGCAAGTCCGGGATGGCGAAGGAGACGAGCGCATCGTCCCACAAGACGTTCTGCTCCTCGATTCTCAAGCTGGCGAAATCAGGCCGGGAAAATTGTCCTGAGAATTCGAACTTGCCGGTGTACACCACGGCCTGATAAATCCCGCGCCGCAACCGGGTGGGCTGGAGGTCACCTTCAATTGCAAGCGTCGAAGGCAGAAAGTACGCATTTGCCACGGCCGTTTCCACCACCTCCACCTTTTCACTTTTACCACCGGCGACCGGTTGTTCCTTCCACGACTTGATCGAATACCGATACGGCACAATCAGGACCGGGCCAATGATGCTCTGTTCCTTCCCCCAACTTGACGTGATCCCGGCCACTGCCTCGTTGCGTCTTTCCAGTCGTTCCCCCAACACCGAGCGAATCATGCCGAGCGGGATCAGCAACAACAGGATCAGCATGGCCATGCCTGCCAGCTTGAAGAGGGTGGCACATCGTTTCAGGAACGCTGCCAGGGAAGGTATTCGAGGAAGGTTCAATTCGTTCATGGTCTTTCGTTTGGTTGGCAATTGGTCAGGCAGAAATGGTTTGCGGAGCCGATGCGGTCCGGAATTGTTTGGCCCGGGCCGCCAGCCATTGCTCCACTTGCCCAATAAGGGTGTCAGGTGTGGACGTGCCGGCGGTGACACCCACCGTGTCCGCTTCGTTAAACCATTCCGCCTGCAAATCATCGGCGTTTTGGACGTGATGCACCCGAGGACAAAAACAGGCGCAGGTGCTGACCAATTCCTGCGTGTTGTTGCTGTGCATGCCGCCGATGACGATGACCACATCGCACTTCTGCGCGAGTTCAATGGCCGCGTTCTGCCGCTGCTTCGTCGGCTGGCAAACCGTGTCGATGAAGCACACTTCCGACTGCGGAAATCGCTCCCGAATCAGCCGCACGATCTGCCGGACCCGGTCAATCGGCTGCGTGGTCTGTGCCACCACACCAAAACGTGGCCGCTCGCAGAGCCGGGCCACATCTCCCTCGTCCAGCACCACGTCGAACGCATCAAGGTCTCCAGTCATACCACGCACCTCCACGTGATCACGCTTGCCGATGATGACCGGATGAAAACCCTCGCGCACAAGCCGCGCCACTGCGCGATGCGCCGCATGCACCAGCGGGCAGGTGGCTTCCATCACGTTCAGACCGCGTCCGCGCGATTCAGCCATCGCACGTTCCGAAGCGCCGTGGGCTGTGACCATTACCGTTCGCGTGTCCACGCCGGCGGGTTGCTGCGCCAGGCGGATGCCTTGCGCGCGCAACTCCGCCAGCACGGTTTCGTTGTGAACGAGGTCGCCCAGGATGGTCAGCGGTTCCTGCTTCACGGTTTCCGACGCCAGCGCGATGGCCTCTCTCACCCCGAAGCACATGCCCAGATGTTCCGCTCGAATTATTTTCATTCTTCCTCCGTTTCCCAACGGCGGGGCCGCGTTGCGGCTCCGGCGTGGTTCATTCATGCAACAGAAAAATCCCGGCGGCGAAGGCTGTTCCCGTCACCCAAAGCAACCATCGATGGCGGCGCCAGACCGCCTGATAATCGGATAGTTGGACCAGGAGATCGGCCGCATAGGCGGCGCAGTACAGCCCATTCGCCAACAGGGCGGCGAGCAACAAGCCGATTAGCGGCGGCCAGGTCAGTGCGGCGATGGACGATTGGTGATGGAAGAACGAGCCGGCGACCACCAGGGCGAGGACGGCATTATACGCGACCCGGCGCGGCTCCCAATAGCGAATGCTGTTGTTGACGATGTCATTCATAGGTTTCATGTATTGATCAATCATTTAACTTTGTGTCACAAAGTAAAAGACCAGTGCCGGTTGAATTTGTTCAAAGAAATTTCATTTGGGCCGGTTTTGCTGGACGATCTGCTCAAGCAGGTTGACGTATTCCCGGAAGGCTTTCCGGCCGGCCGCCGTGAGCGAACAGGTCGTGAGCGGACGGCGGTTCTGATAAGACTTGGCAACGGAAACATAGCCCGTTTCCTGGAGGGAACGGATATGCGTGGTGAGGTTGCCGTCGGTCATGCCGAGCGCGTCGCGCAGCTCGGTGAACGACAGTTCCGGCGAGGCGGCGAGCATGGACATGATTGCCAGCCGGCCCTTCTCGTGAATCACGCGGTCGAGCTGTAAATACGGTTCCGGATTCACGCCGCATTCTTTCCTTTTTCGGTCAGATACAAATACGCGCCATAAACCAGCTGTAGTACGCCGAAGAAAAAGCCCATTAAATAATGCGCATAAATTAAAGGCGGCAAAGGGCCGGACATGCTTTTAATCGCCAGTATTACCAATGCGGCCAGTCCACTTAAAAAGAAACACCATCCTAAAAGTCGAATCCCACGCGGCGTAAAAAATCCTGCTCCGTAAAGTGCCAAACCATACAACACCATCCAAATTGGCGGCAGCCACCAAAAGAGTTGCGAGTCATTTACAGCAAGAAGTCGAAACACCGATGCGGCTATCAATCCCGCCAGCCACGATGGCAGCATTGCTTGAACGACACGCCTTGCCGGAGGCGACAAGAAAGGTTCTTTAGCCTTGAATGCCTGTCGGCGAGAGATAATAACTGCGCCCGCAAATGCAAACATTGCTGCATCCGTCCACAAATACTCAAAAGCGCTCGGCGAATCAAAATGGAATAAAAAACCTATCGCAGCTGCGAGCACGCCCACAAAGCCGACAAAGAGCATGATCGGTGCAAGCGCCCGGCGATAGACCGCGGAGCGTTCCATCAGGGTGCGAATGGTTTGAAGTTGTTCGGCCGCCCAGTTTGTTTCCATACCCAGCTACTTTGCACTACAAAGCAATGGTTGGCAAGCCCATAATCGTCAGGACATATCGTCCTAGTTCTCGTCCTTCGTCCTCGAAAAAGACTTCGATGGATCGAGGACGAGGAGGAAAAATGCCCGTTGAACATTCGTTTCCACCCCAAAGCCTGCCGGCTTGCTTTCCCTGGTTTTTCCGCCGATGCTTTTTCCCGCTTGAAGCCGCCGTCCAGATACATTCCGCCGCTGGGATCGGGAAAAATGTCGTCCCGCCGCCGCGTGCTTGCGCAATGGCGCGGCGTGGATCTCGCGCCGCTCGAAGCCGCGCGGGCCGCGCGCGCGCGCCGGGTCGGTGATGTGTTGCCGCAGGTGACCAAGGACCTGCATATGGATCAGCGCCGGGCCGAGGCGGAAATCGTCAAGGTGTGGAATTCACTGATCGACCCGAACATCGTCGCGCACGCGCAGCCGGCGGGGGTGCGGAAAGGCACGCTGTTCGTGACCGTGGACAGCAGCGTGTGGCTCTCCGAAATCGTCCGCTATCGCCGCAAGGAAATACTCGACCGGTTGCAGCACAGTTTTGGGCGGGAATTGATTCAGCGAATTTCGTTTCGCGTCGGTTGAAACCGGACGCGGTTGGAGTTCAAGCTTCAGCTTGTTCAGTTTTTATCCGTTTTCGTTTTGTCAGAGCAAGCTGAAGCTTGAACTCCAACCTCGCTTCGCATCACGTCATCAATTCCATCTGTCGCGGGGTGAGCAGCCACACCAGTTTCGCACAGCGGCCATAAAGCAGGAATTCCGCCTCCAATTTGCATAAACCGCCTTTTTTGAAATCTATTCCCAAGCTGGTATTGCCGGCGGCCAGCAGTGCGATGAGCTGGCCCAGGTACGGCTCGTGGCCGACCAGCAGGACGTTCTCCGGCTCGGGCCGAAACTGATTCAACTGTTGAATCAACAACCGGGGGTTGCCGGCGGGAGTCAGGTCGTCGGAGAAAGCCAGTTTTTTCCGCAGCTTGAAGTTCTTGGCGATGATCTCGGCGGTTTGTTTCGCGCGCCGGAACGGGCTGGAGAGGATCAGGTCGAAAGACAGGTCCAATTCCGCCATCGCCATGGCGGTGGTGCGCAGGCGGTTTTTCCCCTTGGCGGTGAGCGGACGCTCGGAATCCGGTTCGAAACCGGCCGCTCCCGGTTCAGCGGCGATGCCGTGGCGAAGCAGGTATAGATTCATGAGCTTTTATTTTTCGCTTTTGCGTTGGTTGCCCGAGTCCGGGTGGCGGCCAGAAACGCCGTAACCGGCCGGCTGCATTCAGATAGATCTGGATCAACAGCCGGCGCCAGCGCACCAGTTCTTTTTTCAACCGGCGGGCCGACGCGGCGTTGACTTCTTCCTTTTGCACGAATTTGTTCAGCGCCGCCAGCAATACTTCCATGTCCTGAATGTCACCCATCATGCACTGGTAGGCACGCATGGCGCGGCGATGGTCCTCCGTGACAGCGGGCAGCAGGGGCGCCAGCGCCCCGACCATGTAACGGAAGTGTTTGAACGCAATCCGCGTGCGGTGGATGGTCTTGGTGTCGTCGGCCCGCACGTGCCGGCAAAGTTGCGCGACCCGGGCAAACGCCTGGTTGATGGCGCGCTGGACAATCGCAAAAGCCCGTTCGCGGCCGATCCGTTTGCGCTGGAGCCGGATCTCCTTTTCAACTGCCGCCAGACACCGGCCCAGACGCTTTGTCTTGATGCGTTTGACGGCTTTGCGCGTTGTCCGGGTGAAACGGACTTCGCGTTTCCGCAGCCAGTCGTAAAACGCGTGCGCGTCCGGAAACGTGCCCGCCATCCGCCCCACGTAACCCAGTTGGACCTGCGTGTCGCGAAGCTGGTCGAAGGTGTCCAGGTGCCGCTTGAGTGCGCGGCGGACCTTCTTGACGTCACGTTCAGGGATGAACGCGCCGAGCAACTCGATGGTTGAGAGAAGCCGGCGGGTTTCCACCCGCACGTCATGCACCGCATCCTGGGAGAACCGCTCCTGGCAGCGCTTCAGCCGTTTGCGATAACGCCGCCACCGCGTGTTCAACGAATCGCCAAGGTGCTCCAGCACGTCGGCGGTTTGGGCGGGGGCAATGTCTGACTGGCTTTGTCGGCGCATATCGTGATTCATCAAATGCTTTGACCTGGAATGACTTCGCTCGTCGCTTTCAAAGAGTCAAACCGCCCGCAGGGTAGGTTCGCCTTTGCCGACGGAAAGTTACAATCAGGTGACAAATTTTGCCAAGCGCGCAAATTTAAGGTTTTCGGCCAACTGTCCGCCTGGTTCCAGGCAGCCGCCACGTCTTTTTCACTTGGGCACTTCCACGCGCCGCGCGTAATCTAAGCGCGTCATGCAACCCATCCGCCGCGCGGTCATTGATGTCGGCACCAACTCGATCAAGTTGTTGGTGGCCGATGTGGCCGGGCGCGACGTGCAACCGGTGCATGAGGAAAGCCGGCAAACCCGTTTGGGCAGGGGGTTTTACGAAACCCGCCGGCTGCAAATGGAGCCGATCGCCCATTCGGCCAATGCCGTCGCCGATTTTGCGCGGACGGCGCGCCAGCACGACGCCCGGTCCATCCGCGTCATCGCCACCAGCGCCGCGCGCGACGCAATTAATCCCGAGGATTTGATTTCCGCCATTGAAGCGGCGTCGAAACTGAAGGTGGAAATCATTTCGGGCCGGCAGGAGGCCGCGTGGGCGTTTCAAGGTGTGACCACCGACCCCGAACTGGCCCGGGCGCCGCTGTTGTTGCTGGACGTTGGCGGCGGCAGCACGGAATTCATTCTGGGCCAGGGCGAACGCACGCATTTTGCGCACAGCTTCACGCTCGGCACCGTGCGGCTCCTGGAGAAATTTCCGCACGGCGACCCGCCGGAGCGCGCCGAATTCACCGCCTGCCGCGACTGGATCAAAAAATTTCTGCACGACGAAGTCCGGCCCGGGCTTGAGCCGGCGCTGCGCCGCGAGTCCGGTTCCAAACCCGGAGAAATCCAGCTCGTTGGCACCGGCGGCACCACGAGCATTCTCGCGCGGATCGAATTGAAGCTGGACCGCTACGACCGCGAACGCATGGAATCCGCGCGCCTCAGCCTGGAGCAGGTGAAAGCGCACCGGAAACGACTCTGGAGCCTGCCGCTCGCCGAACGCAAGGAAATCGCCGGCCTGCCCAAGTTGCGCGCCGATGTGATCCTCCCCGGCGTCGTGATTTACGAAGCGGTGATGGAAGAGTTCGGCTTCAAACTGCTCCGCGTCAGCACCCGCGGCCTGCGCTTCGCGGCGGTGATGGATTGATTTCCATTTTCGGAGGGGCGATCTCTGCGAGCCTCACATCTTCTGGATAATTTGATGGGCTCGTGGAACTCGCCCGTCCGGGATTTTGCCGGACCGGCCGAACATTCTTACGGACAGTGCGGTACGCCGTGCCTACCATTCTCCCATGCGCGTTTTGATTGTCGGCTGCGGCTACGTCGGTTTGCCGCTTGGAGTGGAACTCGTCCGCCTGGGTCACGAGGTTTTTGGCCTGCGCCGGAATGCAGCGGCGGAAAACGAATTGAAGGCCGCCGGCATCCAGCCGCTCTTCGGCAACGTGACCCGGCCGGAAACCTTGGCCAGGCTGCCGCGCGAGTTTGATTGGGTCATGAATTGCGTGGCCGCCGGTGGCGGTGCGGATGATTACCGGCAGGTTTATCTTCGGGGCACGTGCAACTTGATCGAATGGCTCGCTCCGAATCCGCCGAAAAAATTTATTTATACGAGCAGCACAAGCGTCTATGGCCAGACCGATGGTTCGCAGGTCAAGGAATCCAGTCCCACCGAACCGCTTGCGGAAACCGCGAAGATTCTCGTGGAAACGGAAAAAGTACTGCTGGCGGCGGTGGCCGAACGCAAGTTTCCGGCGGTGATTTTGCGCGTGGCCGGCATTTACGGGCCGGACCGCGGTCACTGGTTCAAGCAGTTTTTGAAAGACGAGGCGCGGATGGAAGGCGACGGTTCCCGTTTCCTGAACATGATTCACCGCGACGATTTGATTGGCGGCATCATCGCGGCGTTGAAAAACGGCCGGGCAGGGGAGATTTACAACGCGGCAGACGATGAACCGGTAAGCCAGTTGCACTTTTTCCAGTGGCTGGCCCAGGCGCTGGACAAGCCGCTTCCGCCATCCGAGCTGGATAATCCCGACGCCGCCCGCAAGCGCGGCGTGACCAACAAGCGCATCTCCAACCGCAAGCTCAAGATGGAACTCGGCCATCAGTTCAAGTATCCCAATTTCCGCAAAGGCTACAGCGCTGAACTCCTGCGGCTCAACCGTGCCGCAAGTTGAGCCGGACGAGCGGTGACACCGTCGCGCGCCCCCGGTTCAAAACATTCGCCGCGGGCGCGACCCTCAACCGATGATCAAAAATGTTTTTGTCATCCACGGCCGCTTCCGGCACATCGAACCCGGCCTTGATTGTTCCCGGGGCGGTTTCCGCCGCGCCGGGCAGCTCCTGCAACCCCGCCACCTAGCCGCCAAAAAAACTGAAATGAACTTGCCATTGTCCGGAATGGCCGCCATATTGCATTTCAAATTCAAAACTGATTTTATGGCTGACGCTGCAAATCGCTATCCCGAAAATGTCCCGGGCAAATACTACGTGGACAACCAGTGCATTGACTGCGACCTGTGCCGCGAGACGGCGCCGGACAATTTCAAACGCAACGACGACGGCGGATACTCGTTCATCTTCAAACAACCGGCATCGCCGGAAGAGGAAACCCGTTGCAAAGAAGCCAAGGAAGGCTGCCCGGTCGAAGCCATCGGCGACAACGGAGCTTAGTTCGCACTCACGCCGTGGTGGAAATGCCGGAGTCCACCGGCAATGAAATCCGGACGACCCCGGGCTTGCCGGCGTGCGGCGGGACAATTTCCAGCTTGCCGTGGTGCGTCTCGATGATTTTCCGGCTGACGGTCAAGCCCAAACCCAAACCGACGTTGCGCGTGGTATAGAACGGCGCGGGGGCCTTCTGCGCGGCTTCAGCGGTGAAGCCCGAGCCGTTGTCCTGAACTTCGATTTGCAAGTCATGCGCGCCTTCCCCGCCATTTGAATCGGTGTGCAATTTGACGCCGATTTTCGGCTCTTTCGGGTTCGCCTGAAGCGCGTTGAGCATGATTTCGGCGAGCGCGTGTTTGAGCGCGGCGCGGTCGCCTGTGACCATGATCGGTTCGCCGCCGTTTTCAAACTGCAACCTGGCGGCATCGGCAGGCTGGTGTTTGCGCGCCTCCTGGTAGGCTTCTTCAATCAATTTCCCGACGGCAAAGGCCTCCGGTTGAATGTGCCCTTCGCGCGCAAGAAAACGCATTTGATTAATCAGTCGCGTGATGCGTTTGACGCCGTCGGCGAGCACCTGGTCCAGTGACTCGCGGAATTCCTTGTCCTTGTATTTTTCCGCGAGCAACTGCTGGTGGGTGGCCAGCGGCAC
>Ga0181530_10003864_pt1 | contig 16331 bp, 12 predicted proteins | sample PEATcosm2014_Bin_42_FD_119769 | JGI IMG/M metagenome (GOLD analysis project Ga0181530, IMG submission 119769) | Peatland microbial communities from MTU Mesocosm Facility, Houghton, MI, USA - PEATcosm2014_Bin10_60_metaG | ecosystem: Environmental > Terrestrial > Soil > Wetlands > Peat | place... | reverse complement strand
GCTCGGGATTATCTTCATGAAATCTGGGGGCCCATTCGCCAGCGATATCGCGCTGGGCAAATACGGGAAGCGCGAGGGCTGCCAGCAGCACCACCCCTGCGATTTTCGATCGGTTAACGTTTACCATTTCACACTCCTGGGTGGACCTGTTAGCTTGGCACCTGAAAAGACGCCGGACTAATGTTCAATGTTACACCCATCACAAAACGAAGCAATAGGGCGAAACCCATTATAGCCACAATTGGGCGCGGTGTCCCGTTAACGACGGTATGCTGCCGGGGAGACGCCCACATGGCGCAGAAACCAGTGGGAAAGATGGCTTTGGGAAGAGAAGCCTGCGGCCATGGCGACATCGACGACCGGCAGGTCGGTATTGCGCAGCAGTTCCTTGGCGCGCTCGATGCGCCGAACCAGTACATATTGATGAGGGGACTGTCCGACGGCCGTTTTGAAGGCCCGCGCCAGATAGAGAGGGCTGATTTCGACTGCCTGCGCCATGGCGTGGAGGCTGAGATCGCCGTCGAGATTTTCCTCGATGAACTCGATCAGCCGACTCATTTTCCCGCTGGAGATGACCTGGGGCGGAGGAGTGCGGACCGGACGCGACCGGGAAGAATGAGTCCGCGCGAGGTGGACCGCCATCATATGAGCGATGGCATCGATATAGAGGCCGTCTTCGGCAGTGCCGTCGCGCAGGGCGCTGGCGATGGCGATGGCCAGTTGTTCGAGCAGCGGATCGAGGATCGCGAAGCGCGGCACCAGCTCCGCCGACGCGGTATCGCTGCCATAGATTTCGCCGACGGCCGCTTCGAAAATCGACTGGCGGAGGTAGATTTGCAGGATTTCGGGGCGTCCCGAGTGACGCCACGCGGTGGTGGCGTCGCCGGGGGTCAGACAGAGGCGGCGAGGGCCGATGAGCGCCTTTTCCGCGCGCGTGCCCTCGATGCGGCGCGAGACCTCGGTGGGACGGCGCAGATGGTAGATCAGCGAAGGATGGCGGATGGCCGGTTCGATGGCTTCAAACGGAGCTTCCTCGATGATGGCGGCGTGGAGCGAGCGCCAGCCAATGTCCTGGCTGTGGGCCAGGAGGCGGTTCCCGGGCCTGAGTACGCGACCGTGCGTTTCACCGGCCATGAAAACCGACTGGGCGAATGGGATTCCGGACCACTGCATACCGATCGCGCCGCCGCTCGAAGGGACAGTCCGATTGTATACTGATTCTGTCCGCCTTACGGGGTCACGGCCGCGCGAGCTCGCCCGGAGGGGGTCATGATTCTGTTCATTGAAGTGGAAATTATGCAAGCCGCAGGGTCCCGAATCGATTAATATCGAGAAGCGAGGAGCAAGCATCCATGAGCCAAACAATTTTCGGTTCACTCAATAACTACGAAAAGGGCGGCGTCCAGGTCATTGACGACGACCCGAAGCATTACGCATTCTCGAACGTGTTCGAGGTTGCCTCCAAGTCGAAGCCGTACGAAAAAGTGGCCGTTGGCCAGAATCTAAAGTACGTGATTGAAGCGATCCGCGCGGAAGGGAATTCGCCGTGGTTTGCGGCGGATCACGATGAAGCGGCGCTCGTCATGGATGGCGAGGTTGAAGTGCATCTGATCCAGCCCGATCAACCGCTGGTTCCGGCGGGTAAAGAAGGATCGGTGAAACTGGATGCCGAGCCGAAGGGCAAGAAGATGGGTTGGGTGAAGGCGTGGCGGGGCCATATGGCTTTGCTGCCGAAGGGATCGGCCTATCAGTTTCGCAGCGCCAAACCGGGCGTGCTGCTGCTGCAGACGATCAAGGGCGACTTCACTGTCGAGAAGTGGGCAGACATCTGCCAGACCGAAGCTTAGTAATACGAGTAAGATCTTTTAAAGGAGAACCTGATGAGCACCGCAACATCCACGCCCGTGAGCGCGGCAACCACCAAGAAGCAAAGTCTGGGCTACAAAACGTTCTCGATCGGCAAATTCAACTTCGAGCGCGACGAGTATTTCGCCCATATCTACTACCCCGGCAACCAGCACATCATTCCGATCGACAACTTCCTGCGTTCGCTGATGCGCGACGTGGGTTGGGGTTTCTTTTACGGCACAGTGAATTTCGATAACGTCTTCGGCACGGTCAACCACTATGGAACCGTCGAGATGTTCGTCGGACTTTTTAACGACGCCTATCGCAAGACGAACCGGCACTTCGTCGAGACGTTCCAATCCGCGGATCTGCGGAAAGTCTTCGAGGCGATGCTGGACGACTGGACGAATGAAGGTTTCGATCCTTATGCCGCTCCCGACGAAACAGGCAAGCCGTTCGGCCCGAAGCACGGCAGCAACACGAAGGCTTTGAAGCGCATCCGCCAGGTGGCGAAGCGCATGGTGGGTTTGCCTGGCGATCTGCCCTACCGGACCGACGCCGAATATCCGGTCAACCGCCAGTTTACGGACGTTCCCCAGGACAAGCCGGAAATCCACGCCGAGCCTGGATTTGAAGGGCAGGTTCACGCGTTCAACGCATTCGGCTATATCGTGCGTTCGGACGTAACGTGGAATCCTTCGGTGGTTTCGTGCGTGCATGACAGCCAGTTCTGCGCGACGACCGAGGAGCATGCCCTGCCGATCACACACGGCAACGACCGCGTCGAGTGGTTTATCCAGGTCTGCGACGAGATCGTGTGGGACGTCGATGACGGCGCCACCGGCCGGCCGCGCGCGAAGGTCACCATGAAGCCGGGCGATGTGGCGGCGATGCCCGCCGACATCCGGCACAAGGGATATTCGCCGAAGCGCTCGATTCTGGTCGTGTGGGAGAACAACGACGACCGGTTACCCAAGATGTACGCGAATCACGAATTGAAACCATACCCCGTGGAGTTTTAAAAAAAACAAAATTGAATACAGCAACGCTGGTGGGCACCACCCCGGGTCTCGATATCGACATCGAGACCCGGTTATTTATTGAAGGCGAATTCGTCGACGCTGCCCAGGGTGGACGAATTCCGGTTTACAATCCTCACGACAATACAGTACTGGCGGAGATTGCCGAAGCCACGGCGGTCGATATCGACCGCGCGGTCGCGGCGGCACGGAAGGCATTTCCCGCCTGGAAGCGCGTTTCGGCGGCGGATCGCGGGCGTTTACTGCTGCGCCTGGCCGACGCGATCGATGCCGATGCGGAAACGCTCGCGCTGATCGAGAGCCTCGACACGGGCCATCCGATTCGCGATACCAAAGGGCTCGATGTGCCACGCACGGCCGCGGCTTTCCGGTATTTCGGCGGTATTGCGGACAAGGTCCAGGGCACTGTGGTGCCGGTGGAAGCCGGCTTTCTGAATTACGTGACGCGCGAGCCGCTCGGCGTGGTGGGCGCGATCGTGCCGTGGAATTTCCCGCTGTTGTTCACGAGCTGGAAGATGGGTCCGGCGCTGGCGGCCGGCAATACAGTCGTGCTGAAACCGGCCGAGCTGACGCCGCTGAGCACGCTGCGCATCGCCAAGCTGATGGCGGACGTCGGTTTTCCGCCCGGCGTGGTGAATATCGTGGCGGGCTACGGACATACCGCGGGCCAGTATCTGGCCGAGCACAAGGGCGTGGACAAGATCGCGTTCACCGGTTCGACCGCGGTCGGCAGGAAGATCGTGCAGGCTTCGGCGGGAAATCTGAAGCGCGTGCAGCTCGAGCTGGGCGGCAAGGGCGCGAATATCGTGTTCGACGACGCCTCCATCGAGGAAGCGGTCAACGGCTCGGCCTTCGCCATCTTTCATAACCAGGGGCAGGCCTGTATCGCGGGCTCGCGCCTGTTGCTGCACGAGAAGATCGCCGACGAATTCCTCGACCGCTTCGTGCGGCTGGCCAAATCGATTCGGCTGGGCAATCCGCTGGATCCCGAGACCGAGATGGGACCGCTGACTTCGGCCGGACACCGCGATCGCGTACTCCAGTACATCGATGTGGCGCGGCAGGAGGGAGGCACGATCCTGGCGGGCGGAAAGGCTCCGGACGATGCGGCGCTGCGCGCGGGTTACTACGTCGAGCCGACCGTTGTGATGGCGAAGCCGCAGGACCGCGTGTGCCAGGAAGAAGTTTTCGGACCCTTCGTCAGTGTTACGAAGTTCAGGGACGAGGCCGAAGTCATCGGGATCGCGAACTCGACCGACTATGGGCTGGGCGGCGGATTGTGGACGCGCGATTTGCAGCGCGGACATCGCGTGGCCGCGGCCATTCGTTCGGGGATGGTGTGGGTTAACAGTTACAAGCGCGTGAACCCGGGTTCGCCGTTTGGCGGCGTCGGCCAGTCCGGCTATGGCCGCGAGATGGGTTTTGAAGCGATGCACGATTACACCGATGCGAAGTCGGTGTGGATCAACGTCGACGCGCAGATCCCGCCATTTTACAAACGCTGACTAACCGCTCCCTTACGGTCACGGCTCAGTAACGTGACTGCTATGGGAGCGGTTGTTCTGGTTAGCGGTTGTTCTGGTTATATGATAAGGGCGGGTGTAACGAGAGATGGCCCGCCTCCTGCACTTCGCACGGAAAGGATTTGTATGGCTACAGTTCCCGTAACAAAAACGCGTTTCACTACGGAAGACGACATCACAAACGAAGCTCTGCGGCGCTACGAAGGGACAAGCGACCCTCGCCTGCGCGAGATCATGATGAGTCTGACCCGCCATCTGCACGCTTTCATCAAGGACGTTGGCCTGACTGAAGCGGAATGGTGGAAGGCGATCGACTTTCTCACGCGCACCGGACAAATGTGCAGCGGCAAGCGGCAGGAATACATTCTTCTCTCCGACACGCTGGGCGTTTCCATGCTGGTCGATCTGATCACGAACCGGAGACCGGAGGGCGCAACGGAGTCGACCGTGTTCGGGCCGTTTTATCGCGAAGGCGCGCCGCACCTGCCTGCGGGCGGAAACATGGCGGAGGGCGAAAAGCAGGGAACCCCGACCATGATCGAAGGCCGTGTGCTCGATCTCCACGGAAAGCCGATCGCGGGCGCCGAACTCGACGTCTGGCAGGCCGACCCCAGCGGCCTCTACGATTCGCAGCGGGAAGATTCGGACCACCTGCATATGCGTGGCATTTACACGACAGACGCCGAGGGCCGTTTTTTGATTCGCACCTCGCGGCCCGTACATTATCAGATCCCGTCGGATGGCCCGGTGGGAGAAATGCTGAAGGCGACAGGCCGCCATCCATGGCGTCCGGCGCATGTGCATTTCATGGTTTCGGCGCCAGGCTACCATCCTGTCACTACGCACATCTTCGATCCGGTCGACCCTTATCTGGATTCGGATGCGGTTTTCGGAGTGAAGGACTCGCTGATCACGGAGTTCAAACTCCATGAGACGCGCGACCGCGACGCGGAGCGCCTGGGGATGACGCCCCCGTTCTGCACGGCGCAGTTCGACTTCGTACTCAGCCCGATGCGATAATTCAGGCCATTTCCTTACCGCTCGAAGCAGGCTCAAGCGCGCGTTCGATCGCGATACGAACAAGCTGCCCGCGAGTTCGCACGCCGGTCTTTTCGAACAACACCTGCAAGGTGGCCTTTACCGAGCTGAGAGAAGCCCCGATCTGGTGCGCGATTTCCTTGTTTGTCAGCCCTTCAAACACGCTGCGCAATACCTGCTGTTCGCGCGGCGTAAGCCTGGGCATGCCCTTCGGGCGGCTCCCGTTCGGAGCGCGTGAAGCCACGGCTTTTTGATCGATCCATTTGCCACCGGCTGCGACGGTACGGATCGCCTCGACGAGTGTACCGGGAGAACTGTGTTTGAGAAAGACACCGGATACTCCCAGCTTCCAGATGAGCGCGGAATCGAGGTCGCTCATTCCCGCAGTGAGCATCAGGATCTTGCCGCGGTATCCGGCCGTTCTCGCGGCCGAGATAAAACGGGTGGCCGAGTCGTTCTCCAGATCGAAATCGAGCAGGACGATGTCTACGGCGGACTGAGAAAGAACATGGAGAGCCTCTGCGGAGGTACCGCAAAGTCCGACAGTCTCAAAATCGGTTTCCGAGAGGAATAAGCGGCTCAATCCCTCCCGGAACAGAATGTGGTCGTCAAGCAATAAGAGACGGATCGGCTGCATGTTCTACCGGCAGTGACTCGGGCTCGTCGAAATCTCCCGCAGCGGTTAATTCGAGGACAAAGGAACATCCTGGATGGCCAGGATCATGGCGGAGATCTCCCCGAAATGAGCGCATGAACGCCCGCGATAAATATAAACCGAGGCCTGTGGCTTCAGCCCCTTTTTGTAAGGGCTGAAAAAGCTGCTGGCCTGCTGGAATTCCAGGTCCGCTGTCGGAAAGCCGAATCGAAACCTCCTGGCCACTCGAAGTCACTGAAATGTCGATAATCTTCTGTGCAGCCGATTCCAGGGCTCGCTGACTATTCTTGGTCAGATTCAGAAGCACCTGCATCAGGCTGTGGCGGTCGGCCTGGACTAAAGGCAGGTTCTCCGGAATATCCAGACGGAACCGGATGTCGGATTCCTCGCAGCACGGCTCCAGTACGATTCTTAGATCGGCAAGAACTTCGTGGAGATCGACGATGCCGGGATCGGTCTGGTTCGTGCTCTGTTTCAGTTCGAGGGAAGCGATTTTTGCCAATGTCCGGACCAGGGAACCGAGTGCCTCGAAATCCTTGTTTCCGGTTAACGCACCATCGCGGGCCAGGTTTTCGTGCATTACCCCGATTGCGCCACACACGTTTCTGACTTCATGCGATACAGCCGCAACAAGAATTCGGGAGCCCGTCAACAGCTGCTGAAGGCTGGTCTCTTCGTGTACGCGCAGGTGTTCCGAGGAATCGACCAGCAATGCCGCCAGGCGCGGGCCGGCCGCAGTGCGGTACGTAGAGAAAAACACGTCCGCGAGGAAAACTTCGCCGCCTTCGCGCTGCCCTCGGGTTTGCATTTCTGTCCGGAAAATATTGGTAGTCTCAGCGATGGATGGTATGGAGCCAAGTGCCGGAACGTAGCGGGTGATTTTCCTTCCGGGAAGCGACGCCTCAGGGACTCCGAGCAAGCGGTGTGCCGCTGGATTGGCGAGTAGGATCTCGCCTTCCGGAGTCATCGTGAGTACGGCGGCAGGACTGTTTTGAATCAGGAATTCCAGTTGTTCTTCCGCTGCGCTTCTCGCGACCGCTTCTTTCGCCACCTGGCGGTACCCCTTCGTAACGTCCCGTGATAATAGTCCGGTCGCTGCAAGCGCGAGAAAAATCAGCATGTCGCGCGCGAACTGCTGTTCAGAAGGAAAGGGATCCAGGCGATCGGACAGGAAGGTGCAGAATACTGCGGCCAGCAGCAGTTGCCACCATTCCATGACGGCGCCCAGCAACACCAGAGGAAACATGTAAAGGAATCCAAGCGTGGCGTTGAATTCGACCTGCCAGTCTATGATCGCGATGATTGCGATGAGGATGGCTCCGCATATGAGCACTGCGCGCGGGCTCAATCGCAAGATACGCTGCAACATGTACTTAACTCTACTTTGATTTTACAGGCGCGATCCGGGCACCCTGAGCAGAGGGCGAAGAAATGACCAAAAGATAGCTACCCCGCCCCGCCTCCACTGGCTAGTTTGGAGATGTTGGTAACACCCTCTATCCAACTCCGCGGTCACGGACGACTTCGGCCGGGCGTGACCGCGTCTTTTTGTTGATGCTGTTCATCGGCGAGTAAGTAATGAAGACTAATACTACTGCACTAATTCTTTCCCTTGGCCTCCTGGTATGCCAGACGGTTCTGTGGGCGTTCGCGGGCGGCACGTTGTCGGGAACTCTCAGAGACCCGAGCGGCGCCGTCATACCGGGAGCGGACCTCACGCTCACGAATACGGCGCTCAAATCCGAATTCAAAGCGACTTCCGATGCGCAGGGCTTCTATTCGTTCCAGTCGCTTGCGGTGGGCGGGTACGATCTGACCATCGAAGCTCCCGGATTTCAGGCACAGAAAAAGACGGGGATTACGATGGATGCCGACGCCGCGGTCCGGGTCGATGTGGCTCTGGCGATGGCCCAACAAGAGCAAGAGGTCACCATCAGCGAAGCTGGATCAGCGGTCAGCACGCAGGTCGAAATGACTGCCACTCACCTGGGCGAAGTGGTGGCCAGCGCGCAGATGGAAGCTTTGCCCCTGAATGGCCGCTCCTACACCGATCTGCTTGCCATTCAGCCCGGCGTAACGCCGGTCACTACCCTGACGGCAACGTCTGTGATCATGGCGGGCGTGACTGGAACGATTAATCCGTCCGGCGATGCGAATCCGGGAGACGTTTCGATCAGCGGCCAGCGCGAATCCGCGAACGGGTTCATGGTGAACGGCATCGACGTGCAGGAGCACATGAACGGAGGCACCTCCGTCATACCCAACCTCGACTCGATCGCCGAGTTCCGCGTTCTGACCAACAATTTCGACCCGGAGTATGGCAACTACAACGGCGGCATGATCAACGTCGTGTCGAAGTCCGGCAGCAATTCGTACCACGGCGATGCCTTCGAGTTCCTGCGCAACACGGACCTCGACGCAAGGAACTATTTCAGCGGTACGCGCGGCGCTTTCCAGCAGAATCAGTTCGGCGGCGTTGTCGGAGGGCCGATTCGGAAGGACAAGGTTTTCTTCTTCACGGATTATCAGGGTACCCGGACGATTCAGGGCACGACCTCGGCGGAAACCACGGTGCCATCTCTTCAGGACCGGTCGGGAAACTTCAGCGACGCCCTGAGCACGCTGACCGGCACCGTCAGCGGACCCTACCTGGCGAGCTTGCTCTCAAAAGAACTGGGCTATGGGGTAACCCAGGGCGAGCCGTACTATACCGCGGGCTGCGTCACCTCCGCGCAGTGCGTGCTTCCCAATGGCGTGATCCCGGCGAGGGCCTTTTCGGCGGTGGGCGACAATCTTCTGAATTACATTCCTGCGCCCAATATTGGCTCCAGTTTGTTTGCCACTTCCGCTTATCCGGAAACGGTCCGGGACGATAAAGGAGGCGCGCGCATCGATGCCAATACCCGGTTTGGAAACCTCGCGGGCTACTACTTCATCGACGATTACCGCCTGGATAACCCGTATCCGGGTGGACAGGGCGGAGCGAGTATACCCGGCTTTGACGCTCTGACCATCGGCCGGGCACAGATGCTGACGATCGGGAATACGAAAGTGCTGGGACCTAACGCGGTCAATGAATTCCATATCGGTTTCCTGCGGAATGTAAACAATATCGGCGAGCCGCATGGTGGCCTCGGCGTGTCTCTTCAGTCGCAGGGCTTTTCCACTAACCCGGCTGCGGGAGGCATCGTGGTCCAGGCGCCTCAATACGAGGGCGTGGAAAACATCGTTTTTCCATCATTCGTGATGGGAGTCCCGATCACCAATACGCAACAGTGGAACAACACGCTTTACCTAAGCAATACGATCACTAAGGTCATTGGGAATCATACTCTCAAGTTCGGCGGCCAGTTTCATAACGACCAGGTAAATGAAAATCCAAATGCGACGTTCAACGGAACCTTTAGTTTCCTCGGAACCGCGACCGGGAATCCCTTTGCCGACCTTCTGCTGGGCCTTCCCAGTAACTATACGCAGACTACCGGCCAGCGCTTCTATCTCCGCAATTTTTATGCCGCTGCGTTCGTGTCGGACAGCTGGCGGGCGCGCAGCAATCTTACGGTCAATGTTGGCCTGCGCTGGGATCTGATCCGGCCGTGGTCGGAGAAATACAATAACATCCAGACCATTGTTCCGGGTGAACAATCCGTCCTTTATCCGAACGCGATACCCGGACTGGTGGTTCCCGGAGACCCGGGCATTCCTTCGACTCTCTCCCCGGCCAAATACCGGAGTTTTGCGCCTAGAATTGGCGTAGCGTATTCGCCGAATTTCAGCCATGGAATCCTGAATACTCTTCTCGGCGACAACGGAAAGACCAGTATCCGTGCCAGTTATGGAATCTTCTACACGGCCTTCCCAGGCCTGAGCGCGGGAATCATGTACGGCGTGCCGCCCTATGGGTATAACTATCTGAGCCCTTCGCCGCCTCTGCTTGCCACGCCCTTTATCGATGTCGGCGACGGCGTGCAGCAGACCGACCCTTATCCGTTCAGCTTTCCACCCCACGGTGTTTCCGCGAGTAATCCCTACACGTCATTCAACTGGGCGTCTGTAACTCCGATCAGTGCCGCTCCTTACTTTTATTACCGCAACAGCGTGCCCTACACCGAGGACTATATGCTGTCATTGCAGCGCCAGATCGGCACGAAAGCACTGGTGACAGTCAGCTATGTGGGCAATCAGGGACATCACCTGCTTGTGATGTCGCAATCCAACCTCGGTAATCCGGCATTATGCCTCTCTCTCAGCCAGCCGAGCGAAGTAGCGCCCGGCAGCGCTACCTGCGGACCCTTCGGTGAGAGCGGAACATACACGTCAGCTTCGGGCCAGGTTTATCAGGGAACTCGCGTGGGTCTCGGTCCAAACTATGGAGCGGATGCGGCGCAAAAGACCATTGGCAATTCGAACTTTAACGCGCTTGAAAGCAGTGTGCGTCTCACCTTCGGCGTCCGATCGACGGCGCTGCTTTCCTATACTTATTCGAAATCGATCGACGATGCTTCGAATTTGGGTGAGCAGATCGACCCGCTCAACGAGCGTGCCACGCGTGTTATCTCTTCCTGGAACATGCCGCAGAACTTCGTCGCCAGCTATAACTACGCCCTGCCTCTCGAACAATGGTTTCATCATCGCAATCGCCTGACAGAGGGGTGGTCGCTGGGCGGCACGGCTCGGTTCAGCAGCGGATTTCCGGTGACCCTCTCGGATGTTTCGGACAACTCACTGCTCGGAACTTTGGGTAACGGCGTAAATAATCAACTTCTCGATACGCCACAGGCGGTGCCTGGCCAGACACTGCAACTCAATACCAATCCACGCAACAATCCCTATGCGTTTAACACGAACGCTTTCGCTCCGGAAGCGCTGGGGCAGTTGGGAGACGCTGCGCGGCGCATTTTTCAGGGACCGGGCATAGAGAATTTCGATGTGCAGCTCAGCAAAAGCGTGCGTCTTTTGCGGGAATCCCAATCGCTGGACATTCGGGTCGAAGCATTCAATGTCTTCAATCATGCCCAGTTTTACGGTCCGCAGGCAGTGAGTGGAGAAATCAACGATCCCGACTTCGGGAGGATCGTGAGCGCTGCGTCGCCGCGGCTGATTCAGGTGGCGATGAAACTGCATTTTTAACGACTGTAGACAGGGGAAAATGCTGAGCCGCATCGCAGCGTTTCTGACCGTCGCGATCGTCATCGCCGGGTTGTTATTCCCCGGCTCCGCCGCCGCGCACAACGTATCGAAGCGTGATGCCAGTTTTGTTCAGTCGAACAAGGGCGCCGCGATTGCTCCGTTCGTTTACCTCGGCGCGAAGCACATGGTGACCGGGTACGATCATCTGGCGTTCCTCGTCGGCGTGGTTTTCTTTCTCTACAAGCTGAAAGACATCGTTCTCTATGTCAGTTTGTTCACGATCGGGCACAGTATTACCCTGCTCGGCGGTGTTCTGGGCGGCATTCACGCGAACTCGTATGTCATCGACGCCATTATCGGTTTGTCCGTGGTTTATAAGGCCTTTGACAACATGGATGGCTTCAAACGCATTTTCGGATTCGAACCAAACACTAAAGTTGCCGTTCTGATTTTCGGCCTGTTCCATGGCTTTGGTCTGGCTACGAAGCTTCAGGAACTCGACCTTGCCCGCAATGGATTGATAACGAACATCGTCAGTTTCAACGTCGGCGTGGAAATCGGACAAGTGCTGGCACTTACGGCCGTGCTGATCGCGTTGAGCTACTGGCGAACGAAGAGTGGATTTCTCCGCTACGCCTTCGTAACCAACACAGCACTAATGGTGGTGGGATTCGTTCTGGTCGGATACCAAATCACTGGATATTTTGTAGCTGCCTGATTATGATCGAGCAAATGAGCACGCCAACCGTCGCGGCCCCTTCGAAGCGGGCAATCCTGAAGGCCACTGTCATTGCTCTGGCAGTTGCCCTGCTGATTCTCTTCACCACGGTATTGCCGGCCGAGTACGGCATCGATCCTTTGAGAACGGGCAAGGCTCTGGGTTTGATCGGCCTTTCAAAAGCCGCGGATACAAACGCGGGAGGGCGGGCAACGCCGGTACAGACTGGAATCTACACGGCGCAACCCGCTGCTTACAAAACAGACTTGGAGGACCTCGCCCTGGGCCCTGGCGAAGGAGTCGAGATCAAATATCACATGCTGAAGGGCGCGGCCATGGTCTATGCGTGGAAAGCCAGCGGAAAGATTACCTTCGAATTCCACGGCGAGCCGGACCAGAAACCGAATCCCGATTATTTTGAAAGCTACCAACTGGACGACAAAGTGGGTCAGGATCACGCCTACGGCTCTTTCACGGCGCCAACCACAGGCATTCACGGCTGGTTCTGGGAGAACAAGGGACACGACATTGTGCAGATCCATCTGACGACCGCCGGATTCTTCGACTCCGCGAAAATGTATTCTGACGGTCAGCCACAGCCTCTCGCAATCGAGGACGCAAAGTAGAAAGTAAATCCGTCAGCTTCTATACTGCCTGTGAGGTTTCGCCTGCCGCCGGGCCTTTTCTGTTCTGTAACAAAACGGACACGATCCAGACCAGTCCGGCCAAAAACACCAGCGCGGTCGCCCAGCCGAGCAAACCAGCCAGCTGCGCCGCGGTTAGTGCCGGCCACTGTAAATGAAAACGGCTCAGCCGCTCCATGCGCTCCGTAAACCAGTGCCAGCCGGTATGCGCAACAAACGCCGACAGGATAATGGTGCCCATCCGCTCTTCCACGACCCATCGGAACAATGCCCAGAGCGCGGGCACGAGCATCGCCAGCACAAGCAGTTGTCCCAGTTCCACGCCCACGTTGAAGGAAAGCAGCGATGTCAGCAGATGTGAACCGGCGAACTGCAGGGTCTCCCGCAGGGCAAACGAAAAGCCGAATCCGTGGACCAGACCGAAGGCGAAGGCCACGATCCAGCGCCGGTGCACATTGGCCTTGCCCGTGATGTTCTCCAGCGCCATGTAAACGACCGAGGCCGCGATCAGCGCTTCCACCAGCGGAGGAAACCACAACGCGCCCGGCGCCAGATTATACGCGGAAGCGATCAGCGTGATCGAGTGCGCCACGGTGAAAGAAGTGACGATGGGAACCAGCGCCCACAGCCGCCGGAACGGGATCACCAGAGCGAGAAGAAACAGCAGGTGGTCCGTGCCGTCGAGAATGTGGTGAAAGCCGAGTCTGACGAACTCCAGCGCAGCCTGATACCAGCGCGGGTCCAGATGGATCAGCCCAGGATCGGCGTTAAACTCGAAGGCCCGTTCGGGACGGCCCGGCTGCTGGAATTGCAGAGTCGAAATGACGCGCAGTCCCAGGCGCGCAAGGCGCGGATCGATGGAGAACGCCGACCGGTCCGATTCGATCGGATACTGGAACCATACATCGAGCATGGCCTGGTTCCACACGATATTCGTGTCGAGGGGCAGCCGCGGCCCGTTGAGAAGCGCCGCAGCGCTGTCGTACGACGAAAAGGACCGGTCCGAGGGAAGCGACAGACGCGCGCGGACGACCCGAGGTCTCGGCAGCCGCAGGTCATTTTCGTAGACATCGACAAAATCGGCGATCCAGAGCGTCGCCGCATCCGGAAGCAGCGGCTCCACGCCCTGCAGATCGAGATAGCCGGAAGGGCGCTCGGGAAAGTTAATGTCACGCAGCGCGTAAAGCGGCACGCGCACGATGAGGTTCAGCTGCTTTCCGGAGGGCCTGAGGAACGACTGCACGACCACGTCATTCGGAATGTCATGAGCCGATGCGATGCGCGGGAAGGCGAGCGATGAAAGCGATGCCATCGCCATATACACCAAGCCAAAAAGTGCCCTGAAACCTTTCCGCACGGAGATGGACCAGTTTACTCCATCTCCCCAATTCGCAGTTTGCGATATGCTTATCTTTCCAGCCTGCGCTCGCGTTCGAACGCTGCCGCGATGAAGTGGTTGGGAAAGCCTTAACGGCCACCATGTGGTGGCCCTGACCAATGCGCCTGCGGGACGTTACCGTACCGGCGCACCATCGATTTGACCTGACAGGAGACTGGATATGCGTTACGGCAAACGGATGCTGTGCGGATTATTGTGTTTCGCGGCTGCGGCGCGGAGTCAGACGACCGGGCAGCCTTCCACACAAAACGGCGAGTGGCCCCATTACACGGCCGATCTGAAGGGCACGAAGTATTCGCCGCTCGATCAGATCGACGCCTCCAATTTTAATCAGCTGGAGGTCGCCTGGCGGTTCAAAACCGACAACCTCGGCACGCGGCCCGAATACAAGCTGGAAGGCACTCCGCTGATGATCAAGGGCGTGCTTTATACGACCGCAGGAACGCGGCGCTCTGTGATCTCCCTCGACGCCAGAACCGGTGAGCTGAACTGGGTCTACAACCTGCACGAAGGAATGCGCGCTGCGATCGCGCCGCGCCAGCTTTCCGGCCGCGGCCTCGCCTACTGGACCGACGGAAAAGGGGATGAAAGGATTCTCTTCGTCACCACGGGCTATCGGCTGGTGGAACTAAACGCGAAGAACGGGCAGCCGATTACGAGCTTCGGCACCGACGGCCTCGTCGACCTGAAGGTCGGTATGGTGACGGGCAAGGGAGACCAGATCGATCTCGACACAGGTGAAGCCGGCCTTCATTCCACGCCCACCGTGGTCAAGGATGTCGTGATTGTGGGTTCGTCGTTTAAGGAAGGCATGACGGTCGTCACGCACAACAACACCAAGGGTCTGGTGCGCGCATTCGACGTGAAGAGCGGCAAGCTGCTCTGGACTTTCAACACCATTCCGCGGCCTGGCGAATTCGGCAACGAGACGTGGGAAAACAACTCGTGGGAGACTAATGGCAACACCGGCGTCTGGACCCAGATTACGGTGGACGAAGATCTCAGCCTCGTCTATCTTCCCGTTGAGTCTCCGACCTCCGATTACTATGGCGGCGAGCGCCCCGGCGATAATCTTTTCGGCGAGAGCCTGGTGTGCGTCGATCTGAAAACCGGGAAGCGCAAATGGCATTTCCAGATCGTGCATCATCCGATCTGGGATTACGATCTTTCGTCCGCGCCGATTCTGGCGGACATCAACGTGGATGGAAAAGCCATCAAAGCCGTAGCGCTGCCCAGCAAGGAATCGTTCCTTTACGTCTTCGATCGCGTGACGGGCCAGCCAATATGGCCCATCGAAGAGCGGCCCGTGCCCCAGTCCGACGTGCCCGGCGAGAAGACCTCGCCCACGCAGCCCTTTCCGACCAAGCCGCCGGCTTACGCGCGAAATTCCCTGACGTTTCCCGACGATCTCATCGATTTCACTCCGGAGATGCGTGCGGAGGCGCTGGATTCCATATCGCGCTACAAGACGGGACCGATGTTCCTCCCGGCCATCGTCGGCGACGGCAACGGGCTGCTCGCGGCCATTACTCTTGGCACTGCCAACGGTGGCACCAACTGGCCCGGCGCGGGGTACGATCCGGAAACGCACACCGTTTATGCCGAAGCGAATCAATCCTCGATATCTCCGCTCTCGCTGCGAACGCCGCCCGAAGGATTCTCCGACATTCGCTACGTGATGGGGAGGAATGACACCGAATTCAGAGTGGCGGAAGGACCGGGCTTCGGTTCGGCTGCCGACGCGCCACAACAACCGAGGCGAGGAGGTGGTGGCCGAGGCGCGGCTCCGGCTCCCCCAGCGAATGCCGCAACTCCGGCTCTGGCTGCGGGCGCTCCGGCCCCGGCTCCGAACGCCTTTGCTCAGGCAGCAGGCCGTCTGAACGTGCAGGGTCTGAATATCCTGAAACCGCCCTATGGCGTCATTTCAGCCATCAATCTGGATCGCGGCGAGATCGCCTGGCAGGTACCTTACGGCGAGACGCCGGACATCGTGCGCAATCATCCCGCGCTGAAGGACATGAACATTCCCAACACCGGGCAGGGGGGCAGCGTGGGTTTGATCGTTACGAAGACGCTGGTGATACTCGGCGACAGCCAGATTACGTCGGTGACGCACCCGCGTGGCGCCATGCTGCGCGCCTTCGATAAAGCCACTGGTAAGGAAGTGGGCGCGGTGTTGATGCCGGCCCCGCAGAGCGGCTCGCCGATGACTTACATGGTCGATGGACGGCAGTACATAGTGGTCGCGGTGAGCGGAGGAAATTACTCAGGTGAATATATTGCATACGCTCTGCCGCCGGCTGAATAGAAAGGCCGCGGGCGCGCTGATCGGGCTC
>Ga0181530_10003858_pt1 | contig 16346 bp, 14 predicted proteins | sample PEATcosm2014_Bin_42_FD_119769 | JGI IMG/M metagenome (GOLD analysis project Ga0181530, IMG submission 119769) | Peatland microbial communities from MTU Mesocosm Facility, Houghton, MI, USA - PEATcosm2014_Bin10_60_metaG | ecosystem: Environmental > Terrestrial > Soil > Wetlands > Peat | place... | reverse complement strand
TGAGTACCACTGATAAGTGTATGGTGCGGTTCCTGTTGTTGGCGCTGATACCGTGAGTGTTGAGGATTGCCCGCTGTCGATTGTTGATGGAGATGGGGTTGGCGCCGCAGATGCGACAAGTGCGAAGTTCACAGTTATTACCGAATTGGATGAATGCGCGGATGAACCCAGATGATCTGTTACGATCTCAAGGACATTGAATGTTCCTGCATTTGCGAATGTTATTGTGTTTCCAGTTACCGTCACTCCAGAAAGGGAATTCACAGTATAGGAATAGGTGAATGGACCTGTTCCGAATGAGGTCGTATTTTTGAATGTGACACTCTGTCCTGCATCAATTGTTTGGGTTGATGGTGAGAGAGTGATTATTGGAAGTGGATTTACTGTTACTAGGTCAAATGTCGAACATGCTGAAACTGGAGTTGTTGCACTGTCTGTAACTAGGTAGGTGTACGAGTTGGATGTTGTAGGGCTTACTATTATAGTAGATCCTGTCTGGCCTGGAATTACATAAGCATTGTTGCAAGGTGGTGTCCCTGCGCTGTTTGTGTACCATTTGTAGGAATACGGAATTGTTCCCCCTAACGGATTTGCGGCCAGCGTTACTGACTGTCCGAAGTCTATTGTTGGAGATACAGGAGTTATTGCACCTGCAGCAAGTGCAGGACTTATTGTTATTGTTGCTGATTTTATAGAGTTGACGGTCACTGGTAATGATGAACCGTCAGTCACTATCACATTTGCTGCTATTGTGTTTCCCGCATCTGCGGCTTTTGCTAGATAGGAGAATGTGTCAGATTTTGATTGGACTGAATTATAGAGCGCATTTGCAAACAATGATCCTGTTATTGTGTTGATGACAAAGAAGTTGTAGGTGTATGGCGGTGTCCCCCCACCGATTGTTCCTGTAAAGACAGTTGTCTGGCCTACATCGACCAATGTGTTTGATACACCTATTGCAGGTGCTATGAGCACTGGATTGACTATTATATTTCCTGAATTGACCGAATGGGCGAATGTGTTTGTCGTTGCGCTGTCTTCTATGAAGACGTTTGCCTTCAATGGCGAATTAGAAGTCCAGAGTGAATTTGACTGGAACGCAAATGAATTAGATGTTGTTATTATGTTTGCGACTATTGTGTTTGAGACTGCATTGAATATTAGGAAGTTGTAGGTGTATGGGAGCGTTCCGCCGGTCTCGTACGAACTCGCTATTGTGTATTGGCCTTGGTCGATCAGCGTGTTGCTTGCACTTATTGTCGGTACTGCTAGCACGGATTTTATTGTTATGCCTGCGGTGTTCACGGAGTTTGCAATGGCATTTGTTGTTGCGCTATCTACAATGAATACGTTTGCCTTTATCGGCGAGTTTGTAATCCAAAGTGCGTTGCTCTGCAATGTGAATGTATTTGATGTGCCTAGCTGGTTTGCAATAAGGACATTCGTTATACTATTGAATACTTGAAAGTTGTAGGTGTAGGGTGGCGCACCTCCGCTGCCTGCTGATGAAGTGAATATCTCATACTGCCCAGAATCCACTATTGCGTTGGAAAATGTAAGTGTCGGAGCCGCCTGTAATGCAGGGTATATTTTTAGCGTTTGGGCGCTTGATTCGGAGACCTTACCTCCAGAACTTTCTAAAGCGGTGAAGAATTTCCAGGTGCCATACGCAGTATTCCCAGCCACCATATTAGCTCCGTATTTCACTGCATTGAATTGGTATATGTTGTTGCCTGAAGAGACAGAATGCCAGATGAGCACAGAATTTGCTACTGTCCCGAACATGACGCCATTGAATACAGTATTAGTCACAGAGCCTAAAGAACTAGATAATGTATTCGGAGGTGCTATGACCCAGTTTGCAGACCATGGAGAGCAGCTGTTGCCCACCCCGGTAAATATGCTGTTTATGACAGTCCACTGGCCAACGTCTATTATGGTGTTTGTCAGCTTTGGGGGATTGGGATTGAATGCGATGTTTACGCAGTTTGCTTGAGTTATATTAGGAAATAACACAAGCAGTGATATAAGGAGGGCAATTATGAATATTGTTTTGTTAGATAACATAATTTAACCCCTATCCGTATAGAGATCTTGGGTGTTGACTATGATGGCTGTTTCATTAAGACTTTGCGGTATATGTTGGTCTTTATACATATCTTCTCAATAAATCTTTTAAAATAACAATACGGTTATAGAAGTAATGGGCATATATAAATAACTTGTCCTAAAGGAGCAGGTTTCGTGATAGTCAAGAGAGAGCTACGACAAAGAAGCAGCATTATCCGTTTTTGGCTCTGTTTTTATCCTGGTTTATGCTCAAGATCCAATAGCTTTATACCGGATGAGGTTATCTTATACGGCACGGCTACTGTGCTGTGGTCGGTTCCGCGCATCTTTACGACTTCTATCGAAGGAACCTTCTTTCCTATACCAAAAGAGTAATACATAGCTATTATTCCATCAAAGGAAAAGAATTCTAGGTCAAAAACCAATTTATCCTCCCTCGGATCGGAAAGTTCTGTCACTATAATGCTAGTCACAGCGTTGCTCTTCAGGATTTGGGCCATGTCCCCCACAAAATTTCTGTAGTCGTAGCTATCCTTAATTAAGTTCCTGACAACTGTCAGGTTGTCTATTGCTATTACTTCAGCCTTCTGTTTATTTAGCAAGTTAGTCAAATTTTGTGCCAAGTCCCTGAAAAAATTACTTATGGTTCCCTCCCGCATAGAGGCCGACTGGCTTGTGGCGTTATCTCTGCTCTCAAAATAGACGCCCTTCATGATTTCTGTAAGCGCTTCTATATCATATATCGCCAATTTTCCTGATCCTACAAGCTCGTCTATATTGGTGAAATCCGTAAATGTTTCTTTTACATTCTGCAGTATCTGCTCTTTTGTTTCCTCTAAAGAGATTATTGCGCTGTTTATGCCAAGTTTGGCATTTTTATACAGGAACTCCATACAGAAGAGTGTCTTTCCAGCACCTGGACCTCCTGCAAGTATTACTTGGTTGCCCTTTGGGATACCGCCTCCCAGTATCGTGTCCATCCCTTCGCTCCCTGTACTGATCTTTTCTACCATAAAGTATATATCAAATGAAAAGCATAAATATTAATACGGTAAAGGGTTTCGGTGGATGCAGGTATATGTAGAAAAAGACGTTAAAATAATGAAAGGCAGATTATCTTTAGGTAAAGACGTCGAAAGATTCGATGAAAAGGCCATAGTCAAATCCAAAGACTCTGCAAAAGTAGGCCCACCGAGATTATACACTGGATGCCATGCATGTGCAGCAGTATTAGAGGGATAGATTTGTGTCCTTTAAGAATGCCACAAAGTTTTATATATACTTATTGTCTATTAAAATATAAAAATTTTGAAAGAGGCAAGAGGTACACGGTATGTTTAAAATATTGGTAATGGACAATGAGGAGGACATACTCTCTTCAGTTAAAACGATTTTGGAAAAAGAAGGCTATGGGGTTGTCTGTGTCAGTACTGGTAAGAGTGCGATTAATAAACTTATGACTAAAAAATTTGACCTGGTTATTTTAGATGTTATGATGCCTGATCTATCTGGGTGGGATGTCTTTCAGCGCATAATGAAAATAAATCCCAAGCAGAAAGTTATGTTTCTTTCGGCTCTTGAAATTTCCCCAGAACGGAAAATGCAACTAGGAGAGTACGGACTTGCTGAATACATTGTAAAACCATTCGACCGCTCTTTTTTTGTAGATCGTGTGAAAGTGATCCTGATGGCTGGTAATGAAAAGAACTATATATAAAACCGGATGGGAGAATATACCCTTTGTGGTGCGTTTTAAATAAACTAAAATAATACTCAGATTTACTTAACTGGTGAGACGGGTATTGTAAAGCTGAAAGTGCTTCCCTTCCCTGGGCCTTCGCTCTTCGCATTGATCTTTCCGCCATGTGCGTCAATAATACCCTTACAGATAGATAACCCCAATCCGGTCCCTCCGTATCGTCTTGAAATACTGCTGTCAATCTGGAAAAATGGAGTGAATAATTTATTCAGATCTGTATTTTTTATGCCGATACCAGTATCAGTAACTTGCACCATAATCGTATCGTTAATTTTTTTAGCTTCGATGACAACCTTGCCATCAGCCGGAGTGAATTTGATGGCATTATCCAACAAATTCAAAATTACTTGGGTTATTCTTTGGCGATCAATAGATACACTCGGCAGGTCAACCGAATTAAAAAGCAATTTGATTCCTTTTTCCCGGGCTTTTGGAATTAATCCATTTACCTGCTCTTGGATGAGCTCTTTAAGCGCCACTTTTTCATAGGCGAGTTTTAATACATTAGACTGAATTTTCGAGATAATGGTGATATCATTTATGAGTGCACCCAATCTTTGGGTGTTATTAAAAACCATCTCTAGGCTTTTTTGTTGTTTTTGGTTAATCTTCCCAAAATCTTCTGCCAACAATAATTGCAGTTGGGATTTAATTGGCACAAGGGGATTTTTTAATTCGTGGGCAGTTATATTCAAAAAGTCTTCTTTTATTCTTCCGGTTTCTTTGAGAACAGCCAGATGTTTTTGCGTCTTTAGTTTTTTAATTTCAGGGGTGTTATCGCGAAATACCTCAACTGCTCCGATAAGATGACCTTCTAGAATAACTGGGGAAACGGTAATTCCAACCGGGAAGCGATGTCCATTCTTTTGCTTGTAATAGATTTCGGCCACTTTGGTACTGGCGGTGGTGTAAATCTTTTTCTCAAGAGTTTTAGTAATTAAACGGTCTGCTTCGCTTATGGGCTTTCCGTTTTTAGACGTCATCTTTACCTTTTTCGTAAATTTCTCCCCCATCACCTCTGAGGCTTTCCAACCAAGTATATCCTCAAATGCTTTGTTGACCAAAGAAATATTTCCAGCCAGATCGACCATGACTAGACCATCGCCAATAGAATTAAGCATCGCTTTGTTTTTTGCAGCAAACTCTTCAAGCTCCTTTTGGTCAGTAATTGGAAAGCCAACAGAGATATAATGTATGGGCTTTCCATTTTTTCCGATGATTGGGGCGGTAACTGTCTCTTTCCAATAAAATGTTCCGTCCTTTGCCATATTTTTGACCTCGCCATTCCAAACGCCCCCCCTTGAGATGGTATCCCACATTTTTTTGTAGAAATCTTGTGAATGGTATCCTGATTTTAAAAGCCTGTGGTTCTGTCCTATTAGCTCTTCTCTGTTATACTTTGATAGCTCAACAAACTTTTCGTTTAAGTATGTAATCGTCCCTTCGGTATCAGTTTCACTGACTAGTGCAATTTTGTCAAGGGCCATGAGTAATGCATTGGCTCGGGCTAGATGGAATTTGGTTGTATCTAGTATTTTTGACCTATTAAATGCTGCTAGTGATGGCAGGCTATTCCCAGGCTCATACCCCAAGAACTCGTCTAAGTGTATATCATCTTCCAATACACCAAAGGCAAGAAGGAGTTTTATTGTTGAGGATACCATAATTGATGGACCTGCGAGATACCAGACGGGCTTGGCAATATCCATAACATCTATGATTTTTTCGCGTATATGTCTGGCTTCAACTCGCCCAAAAATCGTTACCATTTTAAAATTGAAACTTTGTTTGGCTAATTTCTCAAGTTCGGCAAGGTAGGCAGCCTCTTTTGGGTCTTTGTTGCTATAGAATAGAATAAATTCATATTTAAGGCTGTTTTTGAAGGCGAAACGAAGTTGGCTCATAAATGCAGTAATACCAATTCCCCCAGCAATTAATACTACCGGGCGTTCGGTATCTTTAGGAAGTGTAAACTCCCCGTGAGGCCCTGAAACGTGAAATTCGCTGCCGATCGGCAACTGGGAAATGCTTCGCTTGAACCCGCTCTTAGATTTGCGCATTGCAATCTTGATGGTTTTTTGGTCCGGGGATGAACAAATAGAAAAATCACGGTAATTGCCCCTCGCATCGGGGTAGAGCAGTTCCGGTATGGAAAGGCGTACGTACTGCCCAGCCTGAAAGTGAAATTCATGTTTTCTCAGATCAAATTCGAGCTCTATTGTATCCTTGGCAATTTCCTTTCTTTTAATTAGGAAAACCTTAAATGACCACATGTTTTTATCACCATGTATTTATAAATTTGTAAATAGATAGCATGCTGGGATTTAATAAGCTTATGGGGTTCTGTTATCCCCTAAAAGGGGCTGAGTGAAATAGAACGATTAATATAGCTCCAGCCTTTTAACCCGGCAGGATTGAACAGGCTACTTTGTTGTGTTTCTGCTTATTTCAGCCTTATGGAATCCAGGTTCATGGGCGCCCTTGAATCTACGTGAAGTATTCTGCCCAGCGACCTTGCAAGGTCCTCGCATTTCTGCTCCTCCCCGTGCTGCGTGAATATGCATTTTGGTTTGGGTCGTAGATTCTCCACAAAGCTGACCAGCTGGTGCCTGTCGCTATGCCCTGAGAAGCCCTCAACGGTCCTTACATTCAGGTTGATCTTTATTGGCACAAGCTTACCGTTCTCGTCAGGCAATGGAATCTCCTTTATGCTGCCGCTCTGTATCCTCCTTCCCAATGAGTTGGAGCTGTTGTAACCCACAAATATTATGGTATTGCGGGGGTCGTCGGCAAGCCTCTTGAAGTATTCGACGCTTGCCCCGCCGTTCATCATCCCGCCGCTTGCAAGGATTATTGCGGGCCCTTTCTCGAATATTTCCTCTCGCTCCCCTTTTATGATCTCGAATATCTCGCTTTCAAATGGGGACCTGTTGTTGAGTATCCTGTTGCGCAGGCTCTCCTTCAGGTATTCCGGATAAGCGGTGTGCATTGCGCTTGCCTCAAGTATCATGCCGTCAAGATAGACCGGGACGTCGAGCTTGTATTCCGGTTTGTTCATCATGTAGTTCTCGAGCACCATCTGCATCTCCTGCGCCCTTCCAACCGCAAATAGCGGCACAATCACCTTGCCGCCCGCATTTATTGTCGATTTTATGACCTCCATGAGGTCCCTCTCGGCATCGCCCCTGTTCTTTGTGACGTCGGCATGGCCGCCGTAGGTGCTCTCTATGAAAAGCGCGTCTATCCTTGGGTATTTTGTGCTGGCAGGATCATACAGCCTGGTGAACCCGTATTTCATGTCGCCCGTATGCACAATGTTGTACATCCCCTCGCCGACATGCAGGTGAACAGTAGAGCTTCCCAGGATGTGCCCGGCGTTGTGGTATGTGAGCTTCAGTTCATCTGTTATGTTGGTAACCTCGCCATAATCCCTTGTTATCATGTGGGTAAGCATCTTCCTTATGTCCTTCTCCCCGTAAAGCGGAGTTCCTCCGGCCCTTGCGCTTAATTTTATGTAATCGTTAAGCAAAAGCGCGGACATGTCCCTTGTTGGCGGTGTGCAGTATACAGGGCCCTCATAGCCGAACTTGAATAGATATGGGACAAACCCTATATGGTCCATATGCGAATGGGTAAGCACAACCGCATCAAGCTCATTTATAGAGAGGTTGGCGCTGTCCAGATACGGGAATGCCTTGTTCACATCAGAGCCAAGATTGGCCTCCATGCCCTTTATTGCAGGCTCAGGGCTTAATCCGCAGTCGAGTATGATCTTTGAGTGCGGGGTCTCGAGCAGAAGGCTGCTCCTCCCAACCTCCCTATAGCCCCCAAGGGCTGTTGCCTTTAGCCACTCGCTCTTCATTATTACCCTGTTTATCTGCTTTCCCACGCCGATCAGGAACTTCTTCCTGAATTCAGCCTCATTGAACATTAGCTGCCTTACCCTTGTAAGCGTATCACTGCTCATTGTTGGGGTCCTGAGCACCTTGGGGGTCCAGTTTGTCTCCATTGCTATGCTCTTCAGGGTAGAGCCATTCTTCCCTATCACAAGACCAGGCTTCATCGCCTCCACATATACCTCGGAGAACTCATCAACGAACTTTATGCTGTTTATCCCTGCGTCTTTCGGCACAAGTGACCTTATGATCTCCTCTGCCTTTGGCTTTCCCAGAAGGGAGTTGATCTCGCTCCTTATCACGAGCTTCTTCTTTATGGAAGAGGCTATGCTCCTGACAACGCCCTCATCCTCGTACACAACCTTAGGGTTCTTCAGATAAACTACTATGTCCGGACCCTCAAACTCTGCCTTTACAAAGCCTGCACCGCTTGGGATCATGGATTTTATTTTATCGAAAAGCTCCTCTGATTGCTCCTTGTCCTTTTGTTCTCTGTTCTCCACCGGTCTTTCCTCCAAGAAATCACTATAATATATGAATCGCTATATGTCAAAATAGAATCTGGCTGAATTTATTTTGCACCCAACACCTTCTCAAGATCCTTGCCCATATACTCGGAATAGCCGTTTTTCGTTATGGCAGCTATAATCATCCCGTCTCCGGTTGCGGAATTCCTCCTCATGGCCATAGTCAGTGCCCTTGCCGCAGTTCTTATTGCGTCCTTTGTCGTAATCCCCTTCTTGTAGCTGTCCTCTAGATACCCTATGGCAACCTCGGATCCGCTGCCCGTCACTGTGAAATTCTTCTCCTCTGACGACCCTCCAAGCGGATCCAGAGCATAAAGCTGCGGCTCATCCCCGTCAACACCGCCAACGATAAGCTGCACCCAGTAGGGCATCATCTTATTCCCTTGAAGTATTATTGATAATAAGGAATTTGCAGATTTTGGGGACATGGGGTGCCCCTCATTCATTTTGTATATCTCGTTCTGTGCCTTGAGTATTCTTATAAGGTCCTGACAATCCCCGACAGCACCTGCTATAGTCATTGCGAAATTGTTGTCTATCTTGAATACCTTCCTGCTTTCAGGGCTTGCGATAAAGTCGCCCATTGTTGATCTGGTGTCTGCGCCTATTACAACGCCGTCGCTGCAGATTATCCCCAAAGTGGTTGTCCCTTTTAGGTACTTGCTTGCCATATTTTTATCCATTGAAATCCCCATAGTTATTGGTAATTAATAGGATTGTGGGTATGAATCCCGCTTCTTAAGATATTATTGTGCAATTTGCACTTTATGAACCCAATTCTTCTCTCTTTAAGGCCGCCGTTGCTTTTTTATATAATAAAAATTTATAAAATTTAAATCAAAATCGCAAGCTTATAATCAAATAAGTCACTAATACTTTGAACCAATACCTATATATTCATTTCTTTAAAGTTTTGGAAATCATTGGAAGACCGGGCAGTTAGCCCAGGTCTACAAGACTGCCATTCCCTATGAATTGGTGTTTCGGGTCCTTTAGTTCAGCATATGCGAATGTCCTGTGCACCTTCGTTACCTTCACCTTGTATATATTTCCTATCCTTGTTTTGGCGTTTTTCACGAAGATGACAAAATCGCCTATCCTGCCTATCCCTTCCCCGCGAGCGCCCTTCGCGTCCACTTTCATGCTATATTCTGTGCCCTCCTCGAGTTCTTCCAAATCCACCATTTCTCTCACCCATTTAATATTCCCTTTTTCAATATACCAAAAGTATATTGCAACCCTATCCAATAGTATATTAACAAATAGCTTTTTAAGCATGCTCTACTAATTTCAGCGATTTAGACAGATGTCTAATAGTATGCAGGGAATCTGTTTATTTAGGTTCGCTTCTGCCTTTTCTCTGGCCTGTTTCCCCTCTTATTCGGCTTCATGAATACGTAAAGGACAATCGCCAGAAATACTGTCAGCGCAGCAAGCGAGTAGAGGGATATGTTCTGGTACCTTAATATGAGATTTTGTTCTGTTTGTGCGCTCTCCCTTGCCTTGGCAAGAAGCGATAATGCATAATCCTGGTTTAACTGGGACTCGTTCCTGGCCATTTCCAGGTATTTGTAGGCAGAGGTAAGATTAGGATAGAATATCAGGTAGGAGCTCTGGTTTACCTGCTCTATATAGGATGCGGTAGAGTTTATTTCTGTGGTTATGTTGCCTCTATTGGACTGGTTTGCGCTTTGGGCGCCTGCCGCGCTGCCATAAAATAGCAGGGCGAACAGGACTAGCAGCGCGCATTGTGCATAACGCATTGGATATCACCGCACATCTTGCCCTTTTGCAGACTTACAGGTTGACATCTATGTTGAGCTGCTCCTTCAATTCGCGGTACCTATTTCTTATGGTTACCTCGGTAACGCCAGCAACATCAGCAACCTCCTTCTGGGTCCTGCGCTCGCCTGCAAGAGCTCCTGCGATGTAGACTGCAGCGGCACTGACGCCGGTTGGGCTCCTGCCTGAAACAAGGCCCTTCTTCATGGCGTTTTTCAGCAGCTGCACTGCGCTTTCCTGCGCCTCCCCGCTAAGCTTTAGTGCATTGACGTATCTCGGCACGTAGCTTATTGGATCAGTAAGCGGTATCTTTAGATTAAGCTCATGGGATATTACCCTGTATGCGCGGCCTATCTCCTTTTTAGGAAGACCGGATATGTTTGAGATCTCATCAAGGGTTCTTGGCATACCTGCCTGCCTGCAGCTTGCGTATATCACAGCCTGCACAACAGTCTCTATCGGTCTGCCCCTTATGAGATTGCCCTGCACGCATTTTCTGTAGAGCAGCGCAGCGCTCTCCCTTATGTTCTCCGGGAGCCCAAGATAGCTTGAGACCCTGTTCAATTCCGGCAGTGCAATCAGGTAATTCCTCTCGCTTGAGCTTGCGATGCTTGCACGCTTGTGCCATTTCCTCATCCTGTAAAGCTGGGCCTGCCTCTTTGATGGTATTCTGACCCCCCTGATGTCCTTATTGTAAAGGTCTATCTCTGTTACAAGGCCGCGGTTTGGCTTTGTATACTTTATTGGAGCGCCTGTTCTTGCACGTGCATTTCTCTGATCAGCATCGAAGGCACGCCATTCCGGGCCTGTATCTGTTGCATTCTCCTCTATTACAAGGCCGCAGTTATTGCATACAAGCTCTCCGCGCTCATTATCGAATAATAGGTCAGTGCTGCCGCAGCTCGGGCATTTGTTGGCAGAGCCGGTATTCCTGTTATCAGGCATGCTTGCTACCTGTGGCTGGGCCTCCTGTCCGAGCATTGAGCCCTCCTGGGCGCCAAAGGTGCCTCTTGGGCGGCCGCGCTTCCTTTTTACCGGAACCTCGGCCAGATTGAGCTTGTTATTGCTATCCAGGACTATCTTCCTCATTTTAGGGGCAGATTCGGATGTTGCGGCTTTGATCCTTACTGCCTTCTCTTTCCTGTGTGATTTTGATTTTTTGACAACTTTTGACTTTCGCGCCTTGAGTCTGGTCCTGGTTTTGGTTTTTTGTTTTGTTTTCATTGATACCACTAGTTATTTTGTGCTAAAACACACCTGCCGTTCAATAAAGCTTTTAAAATCTTTCTAAAAATAGGTAATTTATTTTTGAAGCACCATATATATAAACCTTTCGGTGGAACGTTTATAAGCGTTCCCCTGTTTTACCTCTAAGGTTTTTGAAAGGAAGAATCCCGGATTGCGGGGCAGATGGCTATAAATATCTACCAAAATAGGATATTCCTTTAAGCACATAGTAGTGGCAGGCCGTAGCCCTCTTTTTGTTTTAAGCAGCATTAGTCTGAGCGGCGTAATAGCCTTGCATACTCACTGTGCATCGCATCGGCGCGTTTCATCCATTGCAATGCGCTCGTAGTGTCATCGCTTAATGCACTGCTCTGGTATCGTTTCTGTTCCGAATTATGCCTTGGGCAATGATGCACTCTGTATGAGAGGAGCTTCCTCCTTTCGGTAAGCTGCCCGCCTGCCACCTGTATAATATCGGGATAAAGATTATTATACTTTGTAAATGAGCACAAACCATGTTTGAATTGGAGCTTCTCTGCTTTTGCTGGCCATCTAATATCACGGTTTCTTGGCAGGAAGGGTCAAACAAATTTAGCTAGGCTTTTTATTAATTCCATGACATATCTGGTTATGGTGGCCTTACCCGCAACTAGCACACTGCTCGGAGAAGTAATCTTGATAGTACTCATAGGAGTGGTGCTTTTCGTGATATTTAAGTTGGGGAAGGGCATAATGAAATTGCTATTCGGCATAGTGGCAAACAGCATATTAGGATTGATTGCTATTTTTGCGCTTAACTATTTCTTTAACATCGGGATACCGATACACTTATACACATTGATCCCGACGGCGCTCTTCGGCCTGCCGGCAGTTGGAACATTCGTGATATTGAAGTTCTTCGGGGTATTTGCAATTATATTGTAAATCTTATGGTTCCAGGCCAGCTTGTTATTTGCCTCGTGCTGTGGTTAGCCGCACGCCAGTTTTACATCATCGATGTCCACTGTCTTTCTCTTTGCGTGCTTTGACAATTTTACAGCCTTCTGCGCAATCTCAAACGCCATTCTGTTGATGTACTTATACATCTCCGCGCTCGCATCCGCGCTTATCCGCGTTGCACCTGCCTCCTTTAGTATTTTTTTCAAAGTATGCTCTGATATGTACATAAAGCCACCGGAATAAGGATTAGAATAGGTATACTGATAAGCCTTAAAAGAGTAACATTTTAGCGGAAGTGAAGAATGTAAAAGTATTTATATTATTGAAATGATATTAATATTGAGTGGCTAAAATGGATCTAGTGAGAAGGCAATGTAAAGGTTTGTTTTGGTTTGTTGATGAGAAATTGTGTAATGTTCAATTGGTGATCTAATGGCAGAACAATACAGATATGCAGTTCCAGGAAGGAAAATGGTAAAGGCCGTCGTAGCTGTTGCTGGCGGGCTCGCACTGCTTGGAGCCGTGGGATCGATAAGGTCCTCAATAGAATATAAGAAGGAGTGCCACACCTTGGAAGTGAATAGCCGTGAAATTAGAAAGTATGAGGAGGCTGGCTTCGCTTTTATAAGGCGATCTGATATTAGAAGAAGGGCATCAGATTGTTCAGCCACTGGAAAGGATTTTGAGAGTATCGAAATGGGCCGTGAGAACGAAATAGTTATAGGAAGATGCATAGCAAAAGAGCTTGTAAGGAAGGATGAACACCCGCGCTAATCATAGGTTTGTATCTATCTGCTTGAATATTCTTTCGGCAAGCTCCTTCCCAAGTATAAGGCTTACCCTTTCCCTGTTCCTTGGGATGTCCGCAACTCTTTCTATGCCGTTGCTGTAGAGCAGCCTTGCCCTCATTCTACCTATCTGCTCAAGCCTCACCAGGTCAAGAAGCTCATCCTTTATCCCGTAGCGCAGCCTTACCCTCGCCTTTATGAGGTCGTGCTGCGGCACTTTTGTTATTCTTGCAAGCTCCGATGCTGCATAGACCAGCCAGTCCGCATTTGTGAGCTTGGAGTACAAGGCGCCGGGCGTTGAGGAGTATTTTGCTATTATTTCCGGCTCCTTTTTCTCCTCCATCCAGTCCCTTAGCATGAGTGCTGTGCTGAAGGCCTTTACAGGATCATAATATTCGTACTTGTTGTAATTGTTGAAGGCCCTTGACCTGCCCATAAAAAGGTAGGATGCATACACCTCCTCCGCCTCCTTGGTTGCCTTTACATAGGGTCTCATCTCCAGCGTATTTGAGATCATGTATAGAATACCAAGCAGGTCCGGCGAGCTGCCCTTCAATGAGTCGACAATCCATTTTGCAGATAGCGGATCGATGTAGAGATCGCTTACCCTTTTCCCGAGCTTTGTGGCCCTGTATTCCCTGCGCCCTGATTCTATAAACTCCCATTCCTCCAGCTCCCCAAGAACCTCGTCCACTATGTTGTTTATGTGCTGGTGGTTGCCATACTGAAAGCTGTAGAAGCTTTTTGACATGAATTTCTGCATCGCCTTCTCATCATTAAGGAAATTCTCGGATATGAATGCAAGGATATGGGTCCTAAGGACGGGGACAACGCCCAATGCCGAATCTATTGGTTCCGGATCCTTTGTTATGTATCTTCCGAGCTCCTTTACCTTGTCCTTTGTGCTTGCTATGACAAGTGCCCTTCCCTCCCTGTCGTACTTTGGCCTGCCCGCACGGCCGAATATCTGCGTTATCTCATTTATCCCGAGACGTTCGCTGTAGTTATTGTCGAATCGTGTAATGTCCCTAAGTAAAACTGTATGTGCTGGGAGGTTTATGCCATATGCGAGGGTCGTTGTGGCACAGAGAACTTTTATCATGCTGCGCTTGAATGCGTCCTCTACAAGAGAGCGCTGCTGGTTCAGAAGCCCGGAATGGTGGAATGCGATGCCCTTTGCTATCAGTTCTGAAAGCCTCTTGCACTGCTCCGTGGGCCTGTCAAGCACATTCAGGACTTTTGCGCTTATTTCCTGGAGCTCCGCCATTTCCTCCCTGCTTAGCGTGCCTGCTGTGCGGCTGGAGAACTTGGCTGCGCCTGCCTCTGTGCTCCGCTTTGTTGAATAAAAGACAAGCGCCTGCTTTTTCTGCAGCAGCGTGTCCTCCAATAAACGTTCATCCGGGATCTTGCTGCTGCCGAGTAGCTTCTGCTCCTTTGATGTGCCATTTTCATCGTAGTAGTGGGCAAAGCCGTCATGGAGCACCCCCTTCAAGAGCTTCACCGGCCTGTAGTCGCTTTGGACAAGCTCGGCCTTCATCCACCTTGCAATCTCGTCAGAATTCCCTATGGTTGCGCTCAGTGCTATGATCTGCGCATCGCACAATGTGGAGAGCTTTGTAATCAGAAGCTCCAGGGTAGGTCCTCTTGATAGATCGCCAAGCATATGGACCTCGTCAAATATTATGCAGCCTATGCTCTGCAGCCAGTCTATGCCGTGCCTTACAAGGCTGTCAAACTTTTCAGTGGAGAAGAAGAGCATCTTGTAATTCTTTAGCCAGGGATCATTGGAATCCAAATCCCCTATGGATATTGCAGAGCTTATATAAGGATAGGTCTCCCTGAACTCGTTATATTTTTCGGATGCAAGAGCCCGCATCGGGGCTATATAGATGGCTCGCCTGCCTGTGGAAAGTATTGAATTGACAGATGCGATCTCTGCGATGAGGGTTTTGCCGCTGGCCGTCGGGCTGGCAACAACCATATTCCTGCCTCCCAGCAGGCCCTTTTCTATGGCCAATTCCTGCGGCGGGGTCAATTCCCTTATGCCGCGTGCGGCAGCTGAATCTATTATTTCCTGCACAAGCTTTCCCTTTAAAGAGGATAGATCCATATGGTTATCTTCTGTTTTTAATATTTAATTAGCTATCATTCCAGCAAGTAATTTCCTGGCTTTCCGAATCCGGAAAGAAATATTTATATATTAGATATATCAAGAAAATAGCAAGAAGTTGGTAAAAATGTGGTAAAAATGAAAAAAACAGAGGCGGGTGTAGGGTTGAATGTTGCGGTGAAATCCGAATGTCCGGAAATTCTTAAGGATTATGATAGGTATATACGGCCAAGAGTTAAGGGATTTTACCTTATCAGGAGTGATGTCTCCACTATTGTGGGCATCAGAATTAGCATCAGGCGGGAAAAGTTTAACGGCCTGAGGGGCAAGATAGAATCTTTGCTTGAAATGGCAGAGATAGACGTCAGAAGGAAGGCATTGGAGCAGCCGCCCATAGGATTGAGGTATGATGACGGCTTTGTCAGTTTGTTCCTGGCTACCATAAATTCATGTGCGGACCAGTTTGATAGGGCAACATTTGAACTGGAGCATATAGGCAACTGGATAAAAAGGGAGGCCGGATATATCGTTGGCAAATAGCTAGCTTATTTATTAATTTCTTGATAATATGAATTAGATTCCATGCTAAAGGCTTTAGAAGGTAGATCGGAGGGCCAGATATCCCTCGAATTCCTCATAGTTTATTCTTTTGTCCTTGTAATCTTTATACTTTTATTCAGCATCGTCACAAACCAGAGGGCTGCGGTTCTGGGGCAGCAGCAGTATTATGTGCTGCAGACACAGACGCAGAACATTGCAAGCTATATAGACCAAGCGGTAATCGGTGGCAGCGGTTACTCTGCGACCATCCCATTGACAGCGGGGCTCGGAACAGGCCTCTACAATATCTCAATCTCGACTACTGGAGTGATTATTGCAGGCAGCAAGGTGGGAAGCCAGCCCGTATATGCTTATGGATTCAGCAATGCCAGGAACTTTGTAATCAACGGAACCTTGACAGAAAGCAGTGGTGGAATTTCAGTCTATCAGCTGCAGACGCAAAAGGGAAGCATTAGCATCGCAAACTCAAAGGGAATTATATACATAAACCAGCAGCCCCCGGCAATTGCTGCGCTCGCACAAAGTGCGATAGTGACGCAGCAGGCAAATGTTAAGGCTGCACAGTTCAACGGAGCAAACAGCCTTGTAAATATAGGAACTGCCCCGAGCCTGCAGCCAAACACACTGACAATATCGGTATGGTTCAAATGGGATGGCAAAAGATACCCAGCCTCGATATATGAGGAT
>Ga0181530_10003857_pt1 | contig 16347 bp, 19 predicted proteins | sample PEATcosm2014_Bin_42_FD_119769 | JGI IMG/M metagenome (GOLD analysis project Ga0181530, IMG submission 119769) | Peatland microbial communities from MTU Mesocosm Facility, Houghton, MI, USA - PEATcosm2014_Bin10_60_metaG | ecosystem: Environmental > Terrestrial > Soil > Wetlands > Peat | place... | reverse complement strand
GGCCTTGTAGAAATCCTCTAATCATTATGTGAACCGAAGGATTTTATCCCTTCGGTTTATTTGTTCATGGACCAACATGAACGACTATAATAGAGAACCAAGATATAAGAGGTTTATAGACCTCTGCTTTATACCAGTCAAACGAGTTTTGACAACATATTCCAGTAAGTTTTCTAAGAAGGACTACACTCAGCACCAGTTGGCAGTTTGTGTATGTCTGATGGGTTACGAAGATAAAGTATACAGGGACATAACTGGTTTGTTACTTGTGTTAAGGGACTATCTCGGATTCACAGAAGACAAGATACCACACTTCACTGCATTACAGAAGTTCCTGAAAAGAATACCACTATGGAAACTTGATCTGATTTTGCGTAGAACATACGAAATGTTCTTTCAGACAAAGGCGGCGAACATAGGGATAGACTCAACAGGGGAGAAAACAAACCACGCATCGGATCATTATACAAAAAGAATCAAACGGAAAGGTAGGCGCAGAGATTACCTCAAACATTCATTGTCCGTAGACACCGACCAGCAGGCAATAATTGCGGCAAAGGACAGACGCTCAGATGCACACGATAACATCGACTTCAAACCACTGGTAAGGAAAAGTAGGAAGGTTGTACGTCTGAAGCACGTAACCGCAGACAAAGGATACGATTCCGAAGAGAATCATAGATTTGTAAGGGAAGATATTGGTGCAAAATCCGTTATACCTCTGAAATGGGAAGGCACGCCTGTAAGTAGAACTAAGGGGAAATACAGAAAGAAACTCAGAAAGTATTTTCCGAAGAAGAGATACCATAGAAGAAGCATGAATGAAACTGTCAACTTCGTCGAAAAGACGAAGTTTGGTGATGAAATTACCAGTAAAGACTGGTGGATGAAGAAGAAAGAACAGAGACTGAAGGACATTTCCTACAACATATACAGACACATGAGAAAGACAGATCTTTTTGTAATGTTATTTGCAGTATGGATTACACAGTTCTACGAACATTTCAGTTTGTCGGGGTAATCTTCAGGAGAGGATTTCTACACAGCCAAAAATAGAGATCTTTAGGCTGCAATTGCTCAATTCTTATGCCGTGGATTTTGAACGCGAGGCATTTGACAGATTCATGGATGGTAAACCAGTAAATTTTATGGAAATTCCAGGCTTTAAAGAATGGATTGCGGGAATAGCAAAAAAGAGGGCTTCTGGAGCAAGAATAATAAATTTGAATGTGCTAGATCTTCCCTTAAGCGACTATATCAGATTTGGAATTAATTCTCTAAGAATATCTAAGAAAAGCGGACAGGAATCAAGGTTCGTGGAGAGAAAGCAAGTTTTGCCATTAACAAGGGGATTCCAGGATTTTTGGCTTTTTGACTCAAAAACCGTTATGCTGGTTAACTACGATAAGGAAGGGCATTTTTTGAGTGAAAGCAATCCGATAACCGATCCAGAAGTCGTATCAAAGCATATTCTAGTTAGGGATGGATTAGTAGAGGCCTCTCTCCCAATGGAAGCATTCCTAAGGCAAAATAAGGCGGATCTAATAAGCAGGCCAAAACCAAAAAGAAACAAAAGTAAATCATGATCATATTTATGGGTGGCATGTATGAAAAAAGAAAGGATGATTTTCGACGCAGATCCTGGAAATCTTGATGCTGCGGAAGAGTGTCTGTTTGGTCACAGCTGTCCCGAGTTTGTATTGGATGGGGAATCGGATAAAGTTGTATTGATAGACAAGCGGCATAACAGGGTGGACATGTCTATTGAACATTTCAACGGGTTTGTAAGGGGGGCAAATAGCGGGCAGATAACGGAGATTACCCCACTGCAACAGATGGATCTGCGGATTGAAATCGGAGGCCGAAAGCTTGCCATAGCCAGGCAGGCAGACAGGATTGTGTTCACTAATGAACAAGGTTCACGTGCTGATTTGTCTGTCAAGCACTTCAACAGGTTTGTTGGAGCAGCAAGAAGCGGGGAGATTACAGAGCTAAGCGTGTTAAGAAGAGCATAGAACTCCCTAAATGTTGTGCAATGTTACCTTATGGTAAAATAAAGAAACATATATGTAATCTTAAGTTTACGCCTATACTACATATTCATTAATTCGTTTCTGGGATATCAGGTCCTTGAGTATCCTGCTGTTTGCCAGCCAGTCCTTTGCCTTTATCTCCAGCCTTGACTTTACCAGGTCGAACATCTCCGCGGTTGAATGCAGTATTATCGGCTCCTTTTGGAGCGTTTCCCTTACATGCTCCCTAACATTCCATACCCCTACAGGCATAAGGTAGCCCTCATGCACCTCCCTTAAGATAAGCGCAACACCCTGCCTTTTGAGCATCTGCATCTTCTCCGTTATCGCAAGTCTGCCCGAGTAATAGCAGCCGCCTATCTCCGCATAAGTCTTCCTTCCCGTATACTGTTCGTATGACCCGAATATTGATACATCAACCCCGTTCTCGTTCCAGACAGTTTTCGGGTACCATGCCTCTATGGACTCATACTGCCAGCTCCCGGGTATGAAGAATATGAGCCATCTGTTGTCCAATGCGACATTGTAATAGGCATGTATTGCGTCAACGGAATCATAGGATTTCACCTCCTCAAGATTATTTTTCGAGAGGGTGTCGTCAACCGCTGTTATGCTCCATCTTGTTGGAACGAATCTCCTCCTTGTGCCGATCCCGAAGAGCCCTGCTGAAAGCCCCCTCTGTATCTTTGATACCGGAATTCCCCTGTTGTACAACTCTATCATCGCAGTTTTTGATCCCGCATCGGTATCGCTGTATAATCTTTCAACGCTCCTGTCCGCCCTCATATTGTAAAGCTCGAATTTCCTCATCTTTGCGCTGGGCCCGAATGGCTCAACCTCGTCCTTAAGCGTAAGCTTTACAAACGGCCTGCTTGCAAATGATACCTCTGCCTCTGCAGGGCGCTCGGCCAGTGCAAGATCCCTAACCAGCTCCTCCATCTTCCCCTGCTCCACATTCTGCACCTTTGTCCTGTACAGCCCTCTTACAAGCCTTGACCTCATGTTCACAATATCCTCTATGCCCATGCTGTGCCAGCGTTCAGGTGTGCTCAGTATTGCGGTGTCGCCGAACTCCGGCGGAACAAGAGGGCCTATGTTTACATAGGGATAGCCGAACCTACCAACAAAGAGGTCTGTCGGAGAGCTGCCGACAATCTCCATCTTGCCGGTAAGAGGGAGCATCTTTATTCTGTAGTAATACCTCAAGAGCGCAGGGTCGCGCATATGCCTGTAGACTATATCCGATCTCTTTACTCCAGGGTATTCCCCTCCAAGGTCATTTATGATCGCATTCCTGTCCAGAATCTCCACCATACATATTTCTCAACAAAGGCAATTAAATTTACCACTTATTCCATTTACCATTCTTAACTGCAAGAATTTAATATCCTTGTTGCCATACTGATTGTAAACCCCAAGCAGAGAAAAAAGGATTTTTAGATGGAGAGCGTATCAAAAAGGATCAGCAAGGTCTTCAAAGGCACCAGGGCAGAGGTGATATTCCTGATGAACACGAATCTGACGGACAGCAATTTCCTTTATCTGACAGGGTTCACAAGCGGCATTTTCGAGCAGAATCCGCTTATAGTTACGAAAAATGGGCTTATCCTTCCGGTATCGCCGCTTGAATACGAGATTGCAAAAGAGCAGAGGCCCAAGGGCATGAGAATAATTAAAGCAAAAGGGAAAGAGGAGATGGATAGTGTAGTAAAGCGCTACCTTAAGGGCAAGGTTGTGGGCATAAATGCATCATTCCTGCCATACAAGTATTATCAAATGCTAAAGAAAACCGCAAAGCCGAAACAGATAATTGATGTCTCAAAGTGCTTCTATGATGCCAGATTGGTGAAGGATGAATCGGAGATTAGTAACATCAAAATAGCAAACAGAATAGCAAAAAGCGCTCTTGCTGCAGCAAAGGCAGGGCTCAAAAGCGGGATGACTGAGAGGCAGCTTGCGGCAAGGGTAGAGTACCTGATGCTTGAAAAGGGCGCCAACGGCATCGCATTCAGGACGATAGTGGCATTTGACAGCAACTCTGCGCTCCCACACCATATGCCTGATGGAACAAGGCTAAGGCCGAACAGCATAGTACTGATAGACATTGGCGCAAAGTACAACAATTACTGCTCAGACATAACAAGGACATTCATCTTCAGGCCGGACAGGAGGTCAGGCAAATACTCAAAGTTCATGGAGATCTACAAAATAGTAAAGGATGCACAGCTAATCGGCTGTAAGGCAATAAAGGACGGGGCTCCGGCCATGAATGCGCATATGGCAGCAGAGGGGCACATAAACACAGCATTAAGGGGCAGGTACAAAGGAAGATTCATACACTCCCTTGGCCATGCGATAGGGCTTGATGTGCATGATCTGGGCTTCAGGCTCAGCACAGTCGAGAAGCTAAAGGCAAACATGGTGGTGAGCGACGAGCCCGGCATATATGTCGTAGGGTTCGGCGGCGTGAGAATAGAGGATGATGTAATTGTAACCAAGAATGGTGCGATTATGCTATGATGCTTTAAGATTGGTGGTCGCTGAACTGCTCAGGTCTTTATTCAAGGAAAATAAAAATACTTTCCAATACGTGTAACAAAAGTAACTAAAATTGATGATATTTGTTACATAAGGTTTAAATATGTATTCAAAGATAATATCAACATGAACACATACGAATTTAACAGGTTTCTGCAGCTAAACAATATACGCATATTTAGGTTAAATGATGTTGTCAAGATAATCAATAAGCCAAAGCATTATGCAACAATTTTTCTTTCCCGGAATAAGGAGCTGAAAAGGGCAGAGAACGGATTATATTATACAAAAGAGGCCACTGAATATGAGGTTGCCTCCAAAATAGTAAACCCGTCTTATATAAGTCTAATCTCAGCCCTGAGATTCCATAACCTTACCGAGCAGATGCCGAATGTGATATATATTCTCTCAAATAAGCGCCACAGGCCGGTAAACAATCTGAACGGATTTAAAGTAGAGTTCAGGACCATTAAGAAGAGCCTTATGTTCGGATACCAGAAATTTGATGACACTTTCGTGGCAACACCAGAGAAGGCAGTAATAGACATGATATACCTCAGAAGCTTTATTGAATATGCAGAAGAGGTCATGGAATCCGGAAAATTAAACAGGTCAAGGCTAAATCAGTATTCTCGGATGAGCAGGGAAAAGATTGTGTCTGATTGGCTCCATAAGTTTTCATAGGTGCTTAAAATAATAACTGAAGATGAATTGAAAACGTCAAAACATTTCAGAGATCCGTATCAGACGGAGAAAGACTATTTGCAGGACATATTTCTGTATTATCTGTATTCCAAAACCGCAAATGAATTCGTCTTTAAGGGGGGAACGGCGCTGTCAAAATTTTACTATTCTGATAGGTTTTCTGAGGATTTGGACTTCACCCTGAGGCGTAAAGGATCCGCATTAAGCTATCTCAATGGATTGCTGACCTCCTCAATGGCAGATATTGACTACGAAGCCGAATACTTAATCAAGCCAGAGTTTAACAAGTTTGGCACGATAACGGCAGAGATCACCATAAAAGGTCCCAGGTACAAGGGCAGGGAAAGCAGCCTGCAGCATTTGACCTTCGAGGTAAATACAGGGTCGGAATTAATAAGGAAGCCCATTGTAATTGCAAGGAACCCTGAGTATGCAGATGCCAGAAATTACGTTGCGGTTGTGATGGATAAAACTGAGATAATGGCAGAAAAGGTGCGCGCATTAATGAGCCCCAAAAGGAGGCACAGGGAGAGGGACCTGTACGATATAAACTTCCTCTTGGGGAAGAAAACGGAATTGGATAAAAAGCTTCTCATGAAAAAGTTGGCAGAAGCGGGATTAACCTTTTCTGCGGAAAAGCTTAATGAAAGCATAGGCACGATAAGCCCCACATGGAAGGCACTGGTTCCTTTAGTGCAGCACAGGCTTGAAGATTATTCCAAGGTGGCAGAATATGTCAAGTTAGAGTTGGCGCCCCTAGTTAAATGAGCATGGAAGCTGCCGTACTTTGGGGGAATCCTTCCTAATTTCAGGTGCTTTGCAGCCATGCCATAAACTTTACTGCCATATTTAAATCGTGCGTTTGCTTCATTTATACATCTTTTTTATATAAAACAGCAAACATGCAATGCACAAGGTTTTATTTAAGTATCTCATAGGAACGTATAAGTTCCAAATTCTATCATCCACCATATAGTAATAATCAAAGTAGCCGCATCTTTCGCACTTTGCCGGTCTATCAACGCTCATTATTTTTACTGTAATCTCTAGGCTCTCTTCTGCGTTCCGCTTACAGTTATCGCAGATATGGCGGGGTTTTTTAGCTCTCTTTTTAGTTCTCTCCATGGAATTATTCATGGCTTCACCCAGAGGAAACACCGCATTTACGCGGTGGGAATCTGTATGTATTAGCTGCCATTCTCTTTACCTCTTTTCCTCTTGAATAGTTTGAGCATATAAGTTCTTCAACTTAATAACACTGCCTATCTATAAATATTCTCCTTTGCGAATTACCCCCACATAAATGTGGGGGAGAATGTCACTTTTCCACTTTCCTTACGGTCTTTCTTAGTAAGTCCTGTGTGTTGAAACTGTAATAGTCTGCCTTCTGTTCGCACCATCTGCCCTGATCATCATAGTGTTGGCAGGCTTCCAGTTTCTCTGTTCTTGGCCGGCACTCCCTCATGGTGCCATCTGCGCTGATTTTAGTTATTTTTCTGTTCATTCAACCACCATAAAGTCTGACCTTTTTAGTCGTTAAACCTACAAGTAGGTCTTTGCAGAGTTTTACGTGATCATGCATTGTCTCTTTGCGTGTATTTTGTAGCACTTTGCACCCAGTAAGCTGCTCGTCTGACTTCGGCTGTTCACAACATCACATACTTTTAGTATATTATAAGTAAGTAAGGTATAGTATAATAAACTTAACTAAAGCTTTCTTATATTATGATATATGTTGGTTATAATATTAATTTATGGAGAAAAAGAGAAAAAATCCCACCAAGCTTCAAATATTAAACCTCCTGGTGCAGCCGTACACATTTTCGATACTGAAAGAGATGGAAGAAAAACCAGTAAGATTCTCCGAGCTAGTATCAAAAAGGATAACAACACCGAAAACCATGAGCGACAAGTTGCGAAGATTAAGAGAATATGGCCTTATAGATTATGTATCTATAGAGTCAAAAAGCGGCAAATACGCCAATGCCTACCAGATCAGCGATTTCGGCAGAAGAGTGCTCAAAGAATTAAAGGGAATCGGGATCATTTAGGGCTCTCAAAATCTTTTTCTTTGAGCCAATTGCCCAATTTTATCCGTATCTTTTCAAATTTGATTCCCTTCTCGTGCTTAAATGACTCCTTCAGCCTTTCATTTACAATCAAGGAAAGCTTTTCAGAGCTGCCGTATTCTTTTACAGCCTCATTTACAAGTTTTCTGTGTAGCTGGCCCTCGAGCGCAATTGTAACTTTTACCATACTATCCATCTTGACAACTATAAAATCGCCAACTTTTGGTTACAACCTTTGCTCGCGTTAATTTTTCTTAACAGATTCAGATCTTTATACTTTCCACACCCTCATTTGTGCATACGGAAATAAGCTTCGTATCAAAAGTAAATAATGGCAGCTTCTCTGCTTTTGCAATCGAAAGAATCAATTGATCGTTGAATGACCTAAACGATAGATTATTTTTTGATACCAACCCAACAGCGTTTTCTATATTGGAAACTGATATGGGTATTATGTCAATGGCCGCACTGCCGGTTAATTCGGCTATTTTTTCCCCTATCTTATTGTTGCTTATGCCAAGCCCCGCAATTGCGTATATAAACTCCTCAAGGACTACCGTAGGTATTATGCGCCTCGTAATCTTGTCAAGAAGTCGGTCTGTTTTGTCATGGAACTCTGAATCCTCTATCGCTTCGTATATTAGCACGTTTGTATCTATTACACATTCCATTTTACTGCCTCATCCCATCCTTTTTCGATTGCCTCTTCAAGTTTCTTTTCAGTGAGCTTATAGCCCAATTTAAAAGTTACCCGTTTTTGCTTCTTTTTAGGCATATGATTCGCCTCTTTAAGTTTTTGATTTATCAGCAAGGACAACTTTCTGGTACTCCCATATTTTTCTACCGCTTCGCTGACAAGCCTCTTGTAGAGCCAGTCATCAAGTATTATAGTAGTTTTTACCATAATAATTATACCATATAAACATATATAAACTTAATGTTTATAATCTTTTATTTCCTATAACGGTAATAGCTGGTAACCTTTCCAAAGCTCCCTCCGAATCTTTTCGAGAGATAATTGAAGGCGCCATCAGGCTCCTTGCCAACAGATTTTGTCTTTACTACAAAGCCATAATCGCCTTCGGTGACAAATACCTCCTCTACCTCTCTTATTGCCATAAGCCTCTCCGCGAAGAGATCAGCATTGGAGTTCTCTTTTGGCTCTATAAGATAGAATCTGCATGGGCTACTGCGCGACAGCCTTGGCCTTACACCCCAACCTTTTGCATTCTCTTTGTTATCCTTCATGCGCACACCTTTAAAAACAGCTGAACAGAAAGAGGCGCATGGCGGGTACCATGCGCGGGTGACATTGGTTGGATTGGGTATCATTTCAACCAAGCATAAATAACTTGGATAATATCCTGAATCTTGGATTATATAAGGGTGGCTGGGAAAAATTGCTGGAAATCACCCCTGAAAAAGGGATTTAAAATTAACAATCTTGGATTTTTCTGGTATTTACAAATGTTATTAAGAGGGTAAAAATAACTTTAAGATAAGGAAAAGTATAAATATAGTAAATGTTATAAAATAACTATGCCAAGGGTGCCAGAGCATATAGCAGGAACATACGAGGAAGTAAAGAGGCTTTATCCATTCTTCATCAGCCTAAAAGTTATAGGCAACCGCTATTACCTGTACAAGCAGACAACGCAATGGGACAGGGAGAGGAAAAGGCAGAGGATCATAACAGAATACATGGGCAGAATAACCCAGGACGGCAAGTTCATAAAGAGGGTATCCGGCTTTAACAGAGAGCTAAATAAGGCCACTGCAGTAATAGAGGCGTATGGCGGCAGCGTGATGCTACCAAAGAATAGCGCACATGAGCACACCAGATCCATAGTGCCAAGCCTAAGCTCCGCAGATGAGAAGATCCTCACAATCCTGAGCATGAATGCAAAGGCGGATCTTTCCCATTTCGGAAGGCAGCTGGGGCTATCTCCATCGGCAATATATTCAAGGGTAAACTATCTGGAGAAGAGATACAACATCAGGTACCTGCCAGAGATAGACCCCAGAAAGCTCGGATACCTCACATACCTGATTATGGTAAAGTTTGCAGACAAACCTCAGGGCACAGAAAAACTGAGAGAAGAGCTATCAGCCGAGCCTACAGTGCAGCTTGCACTGCTAACCAAGGGCAAATACGACCTGGTCATGTATGTGGTTGTGGAGAACAGCGATGAGGCAAGGATCAGGATATATGAGATGCGGGGCAGAATATTGCCGGAATACGACTCAGAGTGGTATGTTGTCCCTTTCTACACGACCTACAATTTTGTGCCTTTCAGGCAGGAATTTTTCAACATATTAAATGAGGCGGTATGGAGGAGGACAAAGGAAACCCCAAAAAAGCAGGCATCGCAGATAACCCAGAAGGAGTATACCGTGCTAAAGGAGCTCAACAATGACGGCGCAGCCAGGTTTGCTGACATAGACAAGAAGCACAGGTTTGCCGGCGAGGGCTCGGGTTACATATACAGGAAGCTTATCGACAGCGGCATACTCAAAAGAGTGACAATAACCATGCAGAAGCTGCCCATAAAATACCTTGCTGTCTTTCTGGCTGACGAAATCAACCAAAACAAGTACACCGCCAGCAGGGAGGACATACTAAAAGAGATAATCGAAGATACAAGTACACCAACAAACAAATATGCGCTTGTCGGTGACAAATGGACGCCTGATGGGGGAGTATTCATAGGTCCTATCTACGAGGAAAGAGACTTGGAGAGCATAGAAAAAGTATTAGGCAGTAAAGGTAATGGAATGAAACTTGACGTGCTGATAGTAATAGATGTTCTAATAGGTTCTCTGTGCTTTAGGAGATTTGATAATGAACATTCAAACCAGAATAATATGCTCATAAAAGCGTATGGTAAAAAACAGGCAATCAAAACTGACTATGAGAAAACTGGCAGAGGAAAAATAACAACTACCCACGAGAATAAAAAACCTGTAGAATAAGAAATGTAAGATCGAATATGTGACTGCATTAAATACAATCACCCAGAATCATAGCAACTATCAGTACACTAAATTTTACCCTGTATTTCCTCCTGTGTCTCCTCCATCCATTATGTTCACCTTTCTCTCTATATTAAAATTTTTTAGAAAGGTATTTATATATTCCGTTTTATTTTGGGATTGGTGTAGATTTATGAGGTAAAATCAGAAATAAGTCGTAGCACGGCAGGTTATATAAACAAGTCCTTTACACTACATATATAAAAATTTTTATAGATTTAGATAGTCTTTTATATCCTTAATGGTGTGTATACTTAAGGGTTTTATGGAGAAAAATGGGAGGGATAAAACCACTACACATTCTAAATTTCTGCGCGATGGCGACGACGATAAGAGGGTTGGGAAAGCGCCAGATAAGGCACATAGTGGTTTTCTAGGGCGTTTAGCTAGAAAAGCTGTAGTTGCAAGCGTCAGCTTTGTATTAATTCCTTTAGGCGCACAGGTCAGGGAGGTGCTTGTCCCGGTCCAGGATAGCAACAACATGCCATATATTCAAGTTATACAAGATGGAGTAAATACCAACAGACCTTTAATTACGCCGCCGATATCAGTCACTCAGCCAGGTGGAACCATAACTGACATAGTTTTTAATAGCACAAACAATCTTGTGTATGTTGGGATGAAAGACCTTCATCCAACTCTTGCAGCAGATCCAACTCTTGCGGCGTATCCACCCGGAACTACAACATCCAGTGTATTTAGCCTTGACCCCAACTCCTTAAACTTTCAATCAGGATGGGATGTTGATCCTCCAGATAAAATGGCAATAACACAAAATGGCGAGGCATTGTGTACAGGGACAATAAGTCCTTCAGAATCATCAAATTGGGTTCATATGCTAAATCTAGCAAATAACAGCTTTTATGGATTTGCTCCAATCGCGAACGGAACTACATCAATAGGCACAGGTCTCTCAACTTGCTGGAATACAGATGGAAACATGACCACAGGAGGAATTGGGGTATCAGTAGAATATTCAGCATCAGTTCCGGCCATCGTGGGTCAGTTAATTGCCGTTCCAATCAACATGAATGCAGCTTATGCATCAATAACATCCGGCGGATCTAAGGCTTATCTGAGCACTATGGGCCCATCTGTGACTATCATGGATGCCTCAACATATAAAACGGTTAGCGTGATATCGCTGCAAGGCAATAATTCTACATATCCAGGCAGGGTGGTCTTTTCAAGTGATAAGAGTACTGCATATGTCGGAACCGGAGCTCTGCAATCCTCAAATATTGAATCTATCGGTGAGCCAACGCTCAGCATTGAGGTCCCGACAAGAGGGCCTGAACCAAATAGAAGGACATTCAGCTCTACTACCCAACTTGTATCAGCAATAAATATTGCAACAAACACCGTAGAGGCAACAATACCGACAGGCGGCACCTCTACAACCTCGCCTCCACTTGCCTTAACACCGGATGGCACAACGCTATATGCTATAGTTACTGATAGGGATTCCATATTGGCAACTGTAATAAATCTGGCTGACAATTCAGTCAGAAGAATAAATATAACAAAACTTCAACCAGAGATACCACTTACAGATACACCAATAACATTTTCCCAAGACGGGGCAAAGGCGTACTACGCGTTGGGTTCTACTCTTTATACAATAGACACAGCCAGCGGAACTGTTACCTCTGTAGCAGTGAATGGAACTGCAATCGGACCAATTGCAGCTGTAACGATCGTTTCCCCTTAATTGTAGTGTAAATATCTTATCCAAACAGGGCTATATGACGAGACCTCTCGAATGATATATACAAAAACTTTTATAGATCTAGATAGGTTCTTATATCTTCAATGGTGTATATACTTAAGGGTTTTATGGAGAAAAATGGGAGGGATAAAACCACTACAAATTCTGAATTTCTGCGCAATGGCGACGACGATAAGAAGGTTGGGAAAGCGCCAGATAAGGCACATAGTGGTTTTCTAGGGCGTTTAGCTAGGAAAGCTGTAGTTGCAAGCGTCAGCTTTGTATTAATTCCTTTAAGCGCTCAGGTCAGGGAGGTGCTTGTCCCTGTCCAGGATAGCAACAACATGCCATATATCGAAGTTATAAAAGATGGCGTAAATACTAAAAACCCTATACCCACACCACCCATAGCAACAACTCAGCCAGGCGGAACCATAACCAGCATAATTTTTAATAACGCAAACAATCTTGTGTATATTGGAATGAAAAACATTCATCCAACTATTGGGCCGTATGGAGTGGATCCAACAGGAACTGTCACAGCTGGCGTGTTCAGCCTTGCTCCTCAGTCCTTAAACTTTCAATCGGGATGGGCCTCTGATGTTCCAGATAGTATGGCAATTACACAAAATGGTGAAGCATTGTGTACAGGTACATTAGTAGCACCAGACAGCGCTTCAGAATCATCGTGGGTTTATATGCTAAATCTAAAAAATAACGGCTTTTATGGATTTACTCAAATCGCGAACGGAACTACATCAATAGGTACAGGCCCCCAAACTTGTTGGAATGCAGATAAAGATATGACTGCAGGAGGAATTGGAGTAACAGCCATATATTTAGCAACAGTTCCAGTCGTCGCAGCGGTTCCTGTTCCAATCAACATGAATGCAGCTTATATATCAATAACACCAGATGGATCTAAGGCTTATCTGAGCACCATGGGCTCATCTGTGACTGTCATGGACGCCTCAACATATAAAACGGATACCATGATATCGTTGCAAGGCAATAGCGCCACATATCCAGGCAAGGTGGTCTTTTCAAGTGATGGCAGTACTGCATATGTCGGAACCGGAGCTCTGCAATCCTCAGATATTGAATCTATTAGTGGGCCAACACTGAGCATTGAGGTCCCGAAAAGAGGACCTGAACCGAATAGGAGAACATTCAGCTTTACTACCCAACTTGTATCGGCAATAAATATTGCAACAAACGCCGTAGAGGCAACAATACCGACAGGCGGCACATCTACAACCTCGCCTTCCCTTGCCTTAACACCAGATGGCACGGCATTATACGCTGTAGTTACTGATAGGGATACTATATTGGCAGCTATAATAAATCTGGCTGACAATTCAGTTACAAGGATAAATATAGCAAGACTTCAGCCAGGGACACAGCTTACAGATACACCAATAACGTTTTCTCAAGACGGGGCAAAGGCGTACTACGCATTGGGTTCTAATCTTTATATAATAGACACGGCCAGCCGAACCGTTACCTCTGTAGCTGTGAATGGAACTGCAATTGGACCAATTGCAGCTGTAACAGTGCAGTAGCCTTCTTTTCAACTTATTAAAACTTGTTCAGTTTTGCGCAAGAAGTAGTGAATATATATGCCACTTGAGAAAGTCGGCGGTTCTTAATCCTTTGGTGTTGCAGTGGGACCGTAGGAAAATGATCAAATATAGAGGTTTACCCCTCTCTTACGTTATGTTGTAAGGTAATTTCCTAAATCCCAGGCGTTTTAGGCACTGGGATTCCTAGATTATTTCAAGGTAGCTAATATGCTTGATACCACTAGGCTTTGGTTAACTGTCTGGTTCGTAGATAACCACGAGATTACAACATCGTTTCCTTTTAGTGCATAAATATTTAATAATGTATTACTCCCAATTGCCTTGCTTACAACAGAATATGTTATTCCATTCGCCGTTGCATTTCTTGTACTATAAGAGGGTCTGGTGATATTTGTCAGGTTATTGTATATGCTCTTGGAATCCTTTGTATTGTATGTTCCTACACCAAAGGTGTAACACAGTTTTGGTGTGGTGTTTGGCCCTGTTGCTATGCGGCTCGTTAAATTAGTGCACCCCGTTGTATCTGTGTACTTCATAAACCATGCATGACTTATGTTTTTGGTCATAGAGCTAATAGCTGGATAAAATTTGGCTGCCGTTATTAAATTGTTTGTATATGATGCTTGGTATGTTCCATTAAGTCCCAATACTGCCCTTGCCTGTGGTTGACTTATATAGCTAGCATTACCTGAAGTAGAAATGCTGCTTATTGTCGATGTTGGAGCTAGAGTTGATGGTATTGTTGTAACTGACTTAGCCGAAGATAAATAATACCCGACCCCTGCAATTATAATGATTAATACAACTACAACTCCGATAATCGCCCCTTTGTTCATAACATCACGACATATTTTTAATTTGATAAAATACAATTTATTGGCACAGCACTAACTAACAATCTGCATAACAGCTATTAATACCCTCATCTGTGCAATTGCTGGCTAATCCACTATTGCACATACACATATCCTCTGGGTCGCTAGCAGTGTCACATGAAGGAGCAGCTCCAGAACAATCCCAACCAAAGTAATATCTATTCCAACAAAGACCCGGACATTGATCGAAATATCCCGAGCAGCCAACCATTTGATACGATTGTGCTATTGTTGTCGATGTTGATGACACGGTTGTCGATGTGCTTGTTGATGTTGACGAAACTGTAGTTGACGTGCTTGTGGATGTTGATGACACGGTTGTCGATGTGCTTGTGGATGTTGACGAAACTGTAGTTGACGTGCTTGAGGATGTTGATGACACGGTTGTCGATGTGCTTGTGGATGTTGATGAAACTGTAGTTGACGTGCTTGTGGATGTTGATGAAACTGTAGTGCTTGTTGATGTCACTGATCCTATTGTAGTGCTTGTGGATGACAATGTTGTTGACGTGCTTGTGGATGTTGACGAAACTGTAGTGCTTGTTGAGGTCACTGATCCTACTGTAGTTGACGTGCTTGTGGATGTTGACGAAACAGTAGTGCTTGTCGAGCTTATCGTGCCAACTGTAGTGCTTGTTGATGTCACTGATCCTACTATCGTGCTTGTGGATGACAATGTTGTTGACGTGCTTGAGGATGTTGATGACAATGTCGTTGAAGTGGTAAGGAAGTAGTTTGCAATCTCTGTTACCGGATTGTTCATTACTACCTGGGTCGATGCTGACGGCCCGTTATAGCAACCAGGGCCTGTGCAGGTCCATATTGTAAATGAATATCCTGAATTTGGCGCCTCGGATACTGCCACGCTTGTCGATGTGTTGTACCACTGGCTTCCAGGCTGCAGTATGCCAGCGCCTACCGGATTGGATTCCTCGGTAAGGTAATACTGCACGTAATAGTTGAATTGCGCTGTGATATTTGAATTGACTGTCAATGTCCCTGAATTTGATGTTGTTGGAACCTGGTTAAGAACCAATGACTTGAATGACTCCCTGGTGTTTGTTGGGATTGCCACCGCGTTAAGGAATGAATAGGAATGGATTGTGCCCTTTGAGAACGAGAACTTTGTAGACGACAATTGCGAGCATGTATACCCAGTTCCGTCAATGTACGCGATTGTTCCGCTGGTTGAGCAGTATGTGAAATTGCCCAGGAATGTGAGGTATACCGGTGATGTAAATACGATTACAACACTGTTTGAGAGCCCGGCATATCCGGCTGTGATCTTCGCTGTTCCTGTTGTCGATCCAGATACGGAACTCAGTGCTACTCCGGATGAGGCCGTGATTGTAAGGTTCGGGGCAGGGCTGTAGATTGAGTTGTTTGTTGTGAAATTCACTGTTGCTGCCCTTAATGGATACCCAAGCAAATATACAGTTGCGGTTAGCCTGTCGCCGTTTCCGTTTGCCGCTTGGGTGTAGTTTGCCGCAGTTAATGCAATTGTTGATTTTGTTGCAGTGAGCGGCTGCGCATGTCCCGCAAAATTGCCGAGATAGGTCTGCTGCACGCCGTTTGAGCAGTTGTGGGTTGTTAGATATGTCGGCGACAATCCGCAGTTTGTTGCGTTAAAGTATATGTTCCCCGATAGGAGCGAGCCTATGCTGCTGCTTGATGGTACCTGAACAGTGCATAGTATTGAGCCTCCGGGAAGGATGAATTTTGGGGTGCAGGAGTATGCGGTTGTGTTCGTGTTCTGCACCTGCAGCAGGAGCTTGGGGTTTGCGAGCGGGTATTTCTGCGTGT
>Ga0181530_10003856_pt1 | contig 16348 bp, 10 predicted proteins | sample PEATcosm2014_Bin_42_FD_119769 | JGI IMG/M metagenome (GOLD analysis project Ga0181530, IMG submission 119769) | Peatland microbial communities from MTU Mesocosm Facility, Houghton, MI, USA - PEATcosm2014_Bin10_60_metaG | ecosystem: Environmental > Terrestrial > Soil > Wetlands > Peat | place... | reverse complement strand
ATCTTCTGGGCCAGCATCGCCATCTCGATGTATTCGTCGTCTTTGAAACCGTTGCAGATAATGGGCGTATCGTTGTCGCACAAGGCCATCACGGCGAGCAGTTCCGGCTTGGAGCCGGCTTCCATGCCGAATTTGAACGGCTTGCCGAACTCGAGAACCTCTTCGACCACCTGCCGCTGCTGATTCACCTTGATCGGGTAGACGCAGCAGTACTCACCGTTATATTTGTGCTCGCGGATGGCGACGTCGAAGGCATCGTGGATCTCCTGCAGACGGTGCTTGAGAATTTCGGCGAAGCGGATCAGAATGGGCAGCGAAATACCGCGCAGCACCAGTGTGTCGATGAGCTTCTTCAGGTCGATCGAGCGCGCCGGATCCTTTTCGGGGTGAACAAGGACGTGGCCTTCGTCGTTGACCGAGAAATATCCTTTGCCCCAGCTCGCTACATCGTAGAGTTCGCTCGCGTCCAGGGATGACCAGCGATCCGTAGGCTCCAGAACCAGGGCGCCTTTGCGGCCGTTTTTTTCCAACGTTTTCGAGTCCCTCGCTTTACAAAGAGCCCCGCCGCTCCCGATGAAACCGGGAGACGGCGGCACAAAGCTTTAGTTTCCTTCGGAATGGCGGCCGGGGCAAGGAAAAGTTTCGCGTCTGAAACTGGCCGGCGATCCGTCACGCGTTTGAAACGGGTCGTGCAGCCGATTTTACGGAAGCGGCATCAACGGCAACGGGGCCGTGTCGGCGGGTAGTCGAGCCGGTCGAGCGGGAAAGATCGGCTTAACCGCTAAAGCGATATCCGATTCCTGCCGATGAGACAATCAGGTGCACCCAACAAGAATTCCGGCTGTCTGTTTTGCCCTTGCGCTGCTTCTGTTGGCTCTCGGGTCAGCCCGGCCCCAGACCTCTGCGCCACAGGCTCTCGCCGATGCCAGCCTTGAAGATCTGATGAACGTCGAGGTGACGTCGGTTTCGAGGAAGGAGCAGAAACTGTCGAAGACCGCGGCGGCAGCCTACGTGATCAGCCAGGAAGATATTCGCCGGTCGGGCGCCACCAATATTCCCGACGTGCTGCGAATGGCGCCGGGCGTCGACGTTGCCCAGATCGACGCCAACACCTGGGCCGTCAGTATAAGAGGATTTAACGATCAGTACGCCAACAGGGTGCTGGTCCTGATTGACGGCCGTACGGTCTATACGCCTATCAGCTCCGGCGTCTATTGGGATCAGCTGGACGTGCCACTGGAAGATATCGACCGCATTGAAATCACGCGCGGACCCGGCGGACGATCTGGGGCGCCAACGCGGGCAACGGCGTGATCAATATCATCACAAAGAGCGCGGACGCCACCCAGGGTGGTGCCGTCAGTGCGGGTGGGGGTTCCCAGGGGACGGCACGGGGACTGGCTCAGTACGGAGGCAAGATCGGCCAGAGCGGGACCTACTGGGTTTTCGGCGACTATTCAAACCAGGGCAATCTGCCGGCATCCGAGGGGACGAGCGCGGCCGCCGACGGCTGGCACATGTCGCATGGCGGGTTTCGATCCGACTGGAAGCTCTCCCCGAGCGATTCCCTGACGGTCCAGGGGGATTTTATTCAGACTTCCGAAGGACAGACCATCACCGCGGTGTTTGCCGGCCAACTTCCGCTTGAGAAGACGTTCAACGATGTTATCGACACAGATTCGGGCAACGTCCTCGCCCGGTGGGGCCACAAGCCGGCTAATGGTTCGGAGACGTCTCTGCAGGTCTATTTCGACCGGTACAATTGCCTCGACTTGGGAGCGCATGAAGCGCTGGATAACCTGGACGTCGACTTCCAGGGCCATCTGACACTCGGAGATCGGCATGACATCGTATGGGGAGCCGGTTACCGGCTGACGGGCGATTCCGAAGCTGCCGGGTACGACAGAACCTATGTACCGCTGTCACGCACGACCAATCTTTTCAGTACTTTCATACAGGACGAGATCGGCCTGGGCCGTTCCGTCTGGTTCACGCTGGGCTCGAAGTTCGAGCACAACGCATATACGGGATTCGAGTACGAGCCCGGTGCGAAGCTCCTTTGGCAGCCGACCCCGCTGCAGACCATCTGGCTATCCGCCGCCCGGGCCGTAGTGCAAACAAGCCGGCTGGAGGCGAACCTGCTGGTGGATCTGGCGGTATTCCCGATCCCGGGAGGTGGATTTGGGGTGGCGCAGGTGCAGGGCAATCCAAACTCCGAGGCCCGACAACTCTACGACTATGAAGCGGGATATCGGGTCGAGGTGAACAAACAATTCTCACTGGATGTCGCGACCTTTTCGAGTTCCTGCCGCAACATGGCTGGCGCCGTTGCCGGGGCGGTCAACTTCACGACGGACGAGGGACCTCCGCGTGCAGTGCTCCCGCTCGTGTTCCAGTACGGCGCGAGCGCCCAGACCTGGGGCGCCGAGGCGTTCGGTACGTGGACTGTGACCCGGCGTTGGAAAATCAGTCCCAGCCTCAGTGCCATTCATCCGACGGCAGATAACGTTTACCTTGTGGAGGACGAGGACAGCACGCCGCAACTCCAGGCCCAAATTCGCTCTTCCCTGGACCTGACGAGCCGGCTGGATTGGGATGTTGCCGTATGGCATATCGGGCGCCTTCGGGACGGAGGAGACGGAGCGGTCCCGGCTTATAACCGGGTGGACACGCGGCTCGCCTGGCGTGTCGGCGAGTTTACCGAACTCAGCGTCGTCGGCCAGAATCTTTTGACGCCCCGGCATGCGGAATTTCACAACGAATATGAGGTTCAGCGCACGCTGGTCGAACGGAGTGCGTTCGGAAAGATCGCATGGCACTTTTGAGTTTGACGAGGGAAATGCCGTGCTTTCCCGACTGAGTTTCGCGCTCGTTCTGACCATACGGCTCATCGCCGCCGGACGCCAGGATGGGCCGCCGGACGAGTATCAGGTAAAGGCCGCGTTTCTGTACAATTTCGCCAAATTCGTCGAGTGGCCTCCGGAAGCCTTTGAAAACCCGGGCGGGTCACTGGTGGTCTGCGTGCTCGGCGCAGACCCGTTTGGCCGGGCGCTGGACGACGTTGTCGAGGGTAAGAAAATCGATGGGCGGGCGCTCACCGTTCGCCGTATCGCCGATGCGCGTCAGGCGAAAGGGTGCCGCATGCTGTTTGTGAGCTCCTCGGAGCGCAGGAGCGTGCTCTCCGTTCTCGCCGGCATCAACGAATCCGGCGTTCTGACGGTTGGAGAATCGGATAGCGCGACCGCCGAAGGAATGATCATCAACTTCATCCTCGAAGGGGCCAAAATTCGTTTCGTCGTCAACATGGCCGCGGCGGAACGGGAAAAGCTCCGATTCAGTTCCCGGCTTCTGAGTCTCGCAATCATCGTGAGAAAGTAGCACTGCGTTCCGGAGGTCTGGCCTGCGGATGCCTGCCGGCTGTCAGGATGCTTCAAACCATTGAAGGCGCTATAAGGTTCTTCGAGAAACAGCCGATATATCCCTTTAGAGGGGAAGTGGAAGCGATCTGCGACCGGCACTGAAACCATGACATGGGCGGCGGCATTCACAAACCGATCCATAGGAATCCGGCTGTCGCTGCTGATTGTGCTGAACAGCAGCCTGGCCCTGATGTCCGCTGGTATTGCCCTGTTCGGTTACGAAAGCTTCCTGCAGCGCGGTGCGGCCTCACGCGAGTTATCCGCACAGGCGGGCATCATAGCCGAGAGCAGCACCGCCGCGCTGAGCTTTACCGACGAGCGTGCCGCCACCCGAACGCTGTCAGCGCTGCGGGGCGACACTCAAGTGGTCGAAGGCGTCATCTACGACAGGAATGAACGCCCCTTCGCGCGCTATGAGCAGGCCGGATTCCCAGCCCGTTCCCCGACGCCACAAGTGCGGCAAGCCGGCGTCTACTTCGAGAACGGCGCCGTGCTTGTGTTCCAGCCGATCCGGTTTGGAAATGAAAAAATCGGCACGATCTTTCTTAAATCGAACAATCAGGTGACCGCGCGGCTGCGGCAATACGTCGGAATCGTCTGCCTTGTTCTGTTGCTTTCCCAGGGATTCGCGCTGTTGCTCAGTTCGCGAATGCAGAGGACAATCACCGCGCCAATTACGGAACTGTCGGGAGTAGCGCGTTCGATTTCAGTCGATAAGAACTACTCCGTCCGGGCCACAAAACACGGGGGAGGCGAGATCGGGATACTGATCGACTCATTCAATCACATGTTGTCGCAGATCGAGATGCGCGAGCGGGCGCAAAAGGCGGCGGAGGAATCGCTCCGTGAGAGCGAGGAACGCTACGCTCTGGCGGCCCGCGGCGCCAACGACGGTCTGTGGGATTGGAAGCTTGCGACCGGCGAAACCTATTTTTCGCCGCGCTGGAATCAGATGCTTGGGCACCCCGACGAGGATCGCTGGTCCGATCCCGAATCGTGGTTCAGCCTGATTCACCCAGCCGACTGTGGCCGCGTGAGGGCCGAGATCGCGGCTCACCTTGCGGGCGCAACCTCCGAATTCGCCAGCGAATATCGCATGCGTCACAGGAACGGCGGTTTTATCTGGGTCCTGAGCCGGGGAATCGCCGTCCGAAATGGCGCGGGAACAGCCGTCCGCATCGCGGGCTCTCAAACCGATATCACCGAGGGCAAGGTTGCCGATCCGCTGACCACACTGCCCAATCGGCTTTATTTTATCGATAAGCTCGAAGGCTCTATCGAAGCGGCGCGTCAAGGTGAGAGCCGCTTCGCGGTGCTGTTCCTCGATCTGGATCGATTCAAGCTGATAAACGACAGCCTGGGTCACGCCGCCGGCGATGAATTGCTGATGGGGTTTGCCGGGCGCGTGCGTTCGAGCGTCCGCGCAGTATGGGAAAACCGGCCGTCCGTGGTTGCCCGCCTCGGCGGCGACGAGTTTGCGATTCTCCTCAATGACATCCGGGACGCGCCGGATGCGGCAATGGTCGCACAACGCATCCTCGACGAGTTCGAATCCCCGTTTCGTCTGGCCGGACGCCAGGTGTTTGCCACCGCCAGTGTGGGAATCGCGCTGAATTCTTCCGGCAATACGCCGGAAGACCTCCTGCGCAATGCGGACACCGCTATGTACCACGCCAAGGCCAGAGGCAAGGCGCGCTTCGCCGTTTTTGACGAAGGAATGCGCGAGCGCGCCGTGGCGCGCCTCGAAATTGAGACAGGATTACGGAAAGCGATTGACGCACAGCAATTGATTCTCCACTACCAGCCCGAACTGTCCGTAAGCAACCGGCGGGTTATAGGCTACGAGGCGCTGGTTCGATGGAACCACCCGGAGCGCGGTATTCTTTCCCCAAGCGAGTTCGTACCCGTCGCCGAAGAAAGCGAGCTGATCGTTTATCTCGGAAGGTGGGTGCTCAAAGAGGCCTGCAGACAAATGGCGGAATGGCACAGGAGATTCGTCTTCGATCCGCCACTCGCGATCAGCGTAAATATCTCTCCGAGGCAATTGAGTCAGGGCGGCCTCGTGGAAGATGTGGAGCGGGTTCTTTCCGAAACGGGGTTGGATCCAAAATGTCTGAAGCTGGAGGTGACGGAAGGTTCCATTATGCAGGACGCCGAGATGGCCCTCGGTACGCTCCGCCGGCTCAAACTGACGGGCATTGGGCTCGAAATCGACGATTTCGGAACCGGGTACTCCTCACTGAGCTACCTGCAGCGGCTTCCGTTCGACACCGTAAAGGTCGATCGCTCCTTCATCAAGGAACTCGGCATTTCCGCCGAGAGTTCCGAAATCGTCAGGACGATTGTGGAACTGGCACGGTCTCTGGAAATGGACGTCGTGGCCGAGGGCGTGGAAACGGAAGACCAGTTTGAGAGGTTGACGGCTCTCGGCTGCAAGTACGTTCAGGGTTATTACTTTGCAAGACCGACCAGCGCGCAGACGACGCAAACGCTCATGCAGGAGCGAGACGAGCTGCAGCGCTCCTTCGCGGTGCTGCAGGGCGCAACCCCGGGAGCAACACTGGGAGCAACCCCGGGTTCAGGCGGTCCACGGGTCCGCCGCACGGTAATAGTGGCGCGAACCGACGGCGTTCCGCGCGAGAGCACCGTATCGTAACCCGACAGTCCGCAGACGCGCCGCCTGGCGTGCGGACCGATTTGTAATATTTGGCGTCGACTATGATCAGGTTTCATGGCCACGCGTACCCAACTGCCGGATTCGCTGGCCGCCCGTCTGGAACGGGTCAGAGAACGGATGGAAAACGCGTGCGCCCGCGCGCGGCGAGAGCCCGCAGGGGTCAAACTTCTGGCCGTGACGAAGGTTTTCGGCCCGGAAGCCATCCGCGAAGCCTGGGCGTTGGGGTTGCGCGATTTCGGCGAGAACTATGTGCAGGAGATGGAGCGCAAGGCCGCTGCCATCGCCGACCTCGCGGATATCCGGTTTCATCTGATCGGGCATCTGCAATCGAACAAGACGAAAAAGGCCGCGCAGCTGTTTGCTTCCATCGATGCCATCGATTCGACGAAGCTCGCGCAGCGGCTGGACGGGGAATCGAAGGCGACCGACGCCATGATCGAGGTCAAACTGTCGGGCGAAGAGACCAAATCGGGCGCGGATCCGGCGGATGTACCCATGATTGTGGATGCCATCCGGTCCTCCCGGCATCTGAAACTGGTGGGCCTGATGACCGTTCCGCCGTGGTCGGAAGACGCGGAAGCTTCAAGGCCTTACTTCGCCAGATTGCGGGAACTCGCCGGCCAGTACGCAATTCCCGAACTTTCTATGGGCATGTCGAACGACCTGGAAGTCGCCATCGAAGAAGGCGCAACCTGGGTCCGCGTGGGAACGGCGTTGTTCGGGCGCCGCAGGAAGCCGTGACGGTGGGCAAACCATGACCGTGGGATATCATGCGCCGCCGCCCGGCTCCCACAGCGGCGTTGCCGACTACGCCGAAACATTGAGAACAGCGCTGCAGTGTCTGGGCCGGGTGGAAAGCGGCGCGTCGGGAGCCGACATCCACCTTTATCATCTGGGCAACAACCGGTTGCACGAAGATGTCTATGCCCGGGCGCTGGCTACGCCGGGCATCGTGGTGCTGCACGACGCGGTACTGCACCACTTTCTGCTCAGCTCGCTTTCCAGGGAGAAGTACATCGCCGAGTGGGTTTACAACTACGGGGAATGGCGGCGCGACCTGGGTGAAGAGTTGTGGCGGGAGAGAGGGCGGGCTTCCGTCGACCCCAGGTATTTTCAATTCCCGATGCTCCGGCGAATTATCGAGCGCTCGATCGGCGTCATCGTGCATAACCCCGGAGCTTCGCGCATCGCGCGGACGCAGGGTGCAACACGGGTCGAAATCATTCCTCACTTCTGCCAAATGAGCGAGTCTCCGGATGCGGCCGAGGTGGCGCGATTTCGCCAGCGGCTGGGAATCGGACAAGGTGTGAGATTGTTCGGAATGTTCGGCTATCTGCGTGAACCGAAGCGGGTTCTCCCCTGCATCCGGGCCTTCCGAAGGCTCCACGCCGTGCGGCCGGAAACGGCGCTGCTGCTGGCGGGAGAAGTCGTTTCCGGGGATCTGGAGCGGGTTTTGAAAAACGAACCCAATTGGGCATCTGTTTACCGCCTTGGGCACCTGAGTGAGCGCGATTTCCGCATCGCCGGCGCGGCGGTCGATTGCTGCCTGAACCTGCGTTACCCGGGCGTGGGAGAAACCTCGGGAATCGCCGTTCGGTTAATGGGCCTGGCCAGGCCGGTGATCGTGACCGATAACGCGGAGAACTCGGATTTTCCGTCTGCAACGGTTCTGCGAGTCGCCCCGGGCGTTGCCGAAGCCGAAGAATTGTTCCACCATATGTTATTGGTGACCGAATATCCGGGGATCGCGCGGGAAATCGGGAGCGAAGCCAGACTCCACATCCGGAAGCGTCATGCGCTGGAAACGGTCGCCCGACAGTATTGGGAAGTTCTGTGCGCCGCTGCCTCATCTGCGTCCTGATTTCTCTGCCGCTCACGGCAATTACCAGAACCGCGCCTGTTGTCAGCCAGTACAACGTCCCGGTTCCCATGCGCGATGGCGTGCGGCTCAGCGCGAACGTGTTCCGGCCGGGCGAGGAGGGCCGGTTTCCGGCCATCCTGCTGCGTACGCCTTATGGCAAAGGCGATGCGATCACGGCCGCGTATCAGTCGTTCGTGAACCACGGCTATGCGGTGATTGTGCAGGACGTGCGGGGCCGCTACCGGTCCGGCGGCGCGTTCGAGCCCGTCCACAATCAGGAGATTGACGACGGCGACGACACGCTCAACTGGATCGCGCGACAGCGCTGGTCGGACGGCGGCGTCGGGATGTACGGCGGCTCCTATCTCGGGATCACGCAGTGGAAGGCCGCCATGGCGCAAAACCCGCATCTCAAGGCGATCTTCCCTTACGTATCCGGCGATGACGACTACCGGGATCGCTTTTACTCCACCGGCGGCGCGATGAAACTCGGCCATCGTCTGCTGTGGTTCGCGGACAATATGCGCGCGCCGCGTTTCGTGCCGCCGGATTTCAAGAGCTATGTCATGGCGCTGCCCGTTCGCGCGGCCGACGTCGCGGCCACCGGACATCGCCTGGACGCGTGGAGGACGGCCGCCGGCCATCCCTCATATGACCAGTTCTGGAAGGCCACAAGCGTCAGGGAACATCTCAAGGACATTCACATCCCCGTATATTCGGTGGGCGGCTGGTATGACAACTACGCGGAGAGCGATCTCGATGCGTTCACAATTCACCACAAGCACAGCCCCGACGACCGGATCGTGATTGGGCCGTGGGCGCACGTTTTCAGCGCGACGTTCGCGAATGCGACCTACGGGAAAGATTCACTGGTGCCGCTGCGTCCCGAGCAGTTACGCTGGTTCGACCGGTGGTTGAAGAACAGCGGCGCGCCTGAGACAAACAATGCCGCTCCCGGGAAAAACAACGCCGGGCCCGAGCCGCAGCATCCCGTGCGGATTTTCGTGATGGGCATCAATCGATGGCGCGATGAAGAGGAATGGCCGCTGGCGCGGGCGCGCAGCGTGAAGTATTACCTGGGTCCGGGAGGGCAACTCGGCAACAGGCCCGATCCTCACTCCACGCCCGACACTTTCGTTTACGACCCGCGTGATCCCGTGCCCACGGTGGGCGGGGCCGTCTGCTGCGATCCGCGCGTTTTCCCATGGGGGCCGCTCGACCAGCGCCAGGTGGAAAAGCGACGCGATGTGCTGGTGTATTCAACGGCGCCGCTGGCGTCCTCCGTTGAGGTAACCGGTCCGGTTAAAGTGGTGTTGCGGGTGGCTTCGACTGCGCTCGATACGGACTTCACGGCCAAGCTGGTGGATGTCTTCCCGGACGGCAGCGCGCGCAACCTGACCGACGGAATCCTGCGCATGCGCTACCGGGATTCACTGGAGACACCGAAGCTGATGACGCCGGGCGAGGTTTACAAGGCAACTGTCGACGCCGGCGTGACGAGCAACGTATTCCTCGCCGGACACCGGATCCGGGTGGAGATTTCGAGCAGCAATTTTCCGCGCTTCGACCGCAACCCGAACACCGGCGGACCGGTGGCGGACGCGAACGGGAAGGATGCGCGCCGGGCGATTCAGACCGTGTACCATGAACATGAGCGGTATTCGTACGTGCTGCTGCCGGTGGTCCCTTCGGCTCCGGCGGAATTGACTTCGAGCAGGCAGGCGCGTTATGTTCCAGGAGCGAAGCCAACCGCAGTGATGGCGCGGTAGCCAAGTGGTAAGGCCAGGGTCTGCAAAACCCTTACTCGTCGGTTCGATTCCGACCCGCGCCTCCATAAAACCTGCGGTACGCTGTTGGTTGCGAACAGGCGGGTCGGCGTCTCCTATGATCGAATTGCGGAATCCGCGGCGATACGTGCGCGCCGCCGCTTTGTTGGCCTCCATCGCATGTTCCGGCTGCAGCGTCGCTTCTCTGCGTCCTTCCCGTCTGATCAAACCGCATTTAACGCTCGCCGTAAAAGTGGCTGAAGACGCCAACGTCAACCAACCGGTGGCATGCGATTTGGTTTCGATCAACGATAAGGACCTGGCAAAGGACGTTTCAAAAATGACCGCCGCGGACTGGTTTCAGAAGCGCGATCAGATCACTCAGGACTTTAAGCCTGCCTCCATTTCGATTCGCAGTTGGGAGTGGGTTCCCGGGCAGGTCGTGCCCGATATCATAGTCCCCATGAGGAAAACACCCCGTACCATTCTTGTTTTTGCGCATTACTCGACACCCGGTCCGCATCGCGCCCTGGTCGACGCGTCGAAACCAGCCATCCTGATGCTGGACCGCGAGGACATGAAATTAGAACCCCTTGCCAAATAGGGCAAAGAATTAGTGTAATTGCAACCGGTGCAAGATATTCCCGATCCAATCCAGTGGTACGAGGGAATGCTGCTCATGCCGCAGCATTTTCAACAACTGGCGGGGCGCTACGAGGGCCTGATCCAGTATGCGGCCAGCGTCGGCGGCTCGTTTCCCTGGGGTTTGATTCAATTCAATTACGATCGCACGGCTCTGGTGAGCGGGAACCTTCGTATCCTGCGCGTCGAAGCGATCATGAAGGACGGTTTTTTCGTCGAGGGCGGAACCGATTTGGACGTACCTCTCGAACTCAATCTCAAGAATGCCGTCGATCAAATTCGCTCCGGACACCTGACCGTTCATCTGGTGGTTCCGGCGCAACGCGCGCTGTCGAGCCGGGGCGATCTGGCCCGTTATGAATCGCACGACGGCGACGCCGTGCCGGACGACACAACCGGAGACGAACCCGTGCATATACCGAGACTTCGCCCCCGCCTCTCGCTTTGGGCCGGTGAAACTCCCCCCGCCCGCTTCCAGAGTCTCCCGGTGATGCGTGTCCAGGTGAATAACGACACTTTTGAGGAGTACGAATTCATACCGCCGACGATGACGGTGGCCGCCGACTCAGCCTTGGGAACGCTGTGCGCGGAGATCATCAGTCACATAAGAACAAAGGCTTGGGTGCTTGCCGACCATCTGCGCGGCGGGTCGTCCGAACTGGGCTCCGATTTGCCGGAAATTCGTTACAAAGCACAGGGCCTGGCCGTTGGTCTGCCGATGCCGGAAGCGGCTCTGCAATCGGGCCGCATCCATCCTTTCCCGCTGTACTTACTGATGTGCCAGCTGGCGGGTTACGTATCGACGATCACGTCCGCGCTGGTCTGCCCCCAGTTTTCCCCTTACCGTCACGATGACCTGCTCAGTACGTTCCGGCCGGTGCTGGACCACATTCGCACCGCCGTCAGCGAAGCGGTGATGGACTCGTGGATAGCTTTACCTTTCCTGAAAGCGAACGGAAAGTTCGAAGCGGGGCCAAGTTTGGCGCTGGACCGGGTGATCGGCAGCGGCTCCCTCGATCAGCCTTCGGTCGCATTGGCTCTCCGGGTACCGCCCGAGGCAACGGAAGAAGCAGTGCGGCGATGGGCGGAGGAGTCCGTCATCGGAAGCGCGGGCCTGATGACGACGCTGCTGGCGAACCGTGTCCCCGGCGCCGTGCGGCGGCGGACCGATCGGCTTCTCGGGCTTGCGCCGCCGCGTGGAATGGTGCTTCTGGCGCTGGCACTGGATCAGGAGACAGCACGCGCGGGTGAAGCGCTGCAGATGGTGGAACGCTTCGACAGCGCGGGTCGTCCATCGGACGCAGTGCTTTACATCCAACGATCGGCCAACACCGGTTCCGGGGAATAGCATGGTTCGCCTTAACGCCCCGGTACCCTCGGTCAAGTTTTTCCAGCACTATGTCAGCGAACTCATCAGCCTGAAACTGTCCGTTCAAACGCCCGCTGCCGCGGACGCGGCGGAAGACTCCGCTCCATTCGCCGCGGTTCCGCCGGATTCCGTTGCCGGGGCGACTATCCCGGCCGGTGCGGCGACGGCTCCGGTTCTCGATCAGGGCCGTCCGGCCGCGGTCTGGAATCGTCTGGCCGCTCTGCTCGACCAGCAATTGATCGACGCTTCCCGCATTGCGGGTCCGGTTGGCCTCGAATTTCATCGGGAATCGGTTTACGTGATGGCCGCGCTCACCGACGAGATCTTCGTTCGCCTGGTATGGGAGGGCCGCGATTACTGGCTTTCGCGCTTGTTCGAAGCACGCTTCTTCAGATCCCATTTTGCCGGCCAACGCTTTTTTACCCGGATCGATGAACTGTTGACCCGCGATGACGACGCGGCGGCGGAGACGGCCACCGTGTATCTGATGGCGCTGGCGTTGGGATTCAGGGGCAGATACTTCGGAACCGGCAATGACGCAATCCTCGACGGTTACCGCAACCGGCTGTTTTTTTTCATTGCACGGCGCGATCCGGACGTTGCCGAATCCGTCAAAAGACTTTTCCCGGAAACCTATCGATTCACCATTCAGGGGGGCGCTCCGCGGCGTCTGCCTGCTCCGCGGCGCTGGGTTTTGGTGCTTGTGGGCGCTATCGTCGTGTGGGTTGTGGTGGCGCAGGCCGCGTGGGTGAACCTGACGGACGCGATGGTCCGGAGGGTTTGCTGCCCGGGGACGCCGGAGTGCAGGCTGGAATGTCTGACCAAACCGCCGGCGAAAGGCGGGCCGTAGGCTATGGCGCTCGACACCGCGGTTCTGGTGCTCGCGATCATGCTGGTTCTGCTGGCGATCAGCGTCGTCGTATTTTTCGTCCTGCTGCATCGCAGCAGGGTAAAGGCCGAGGATCAAAAATCGCCGGAACCGGGGGGCGCCGGGGAAGTCAGCCTGGCGCGCGGAGTGCGCGAAAGGGTGGCATCGTTCCGCCATGCATTGCCCGGCGGCAGGCCCGATCCGCGCGTGCCGTGGATTCTGCTCATCGGCGAGGCGGGCGCGGGGAAAACAACGCTGGCCGAACATCTGGGCGCCGATGCCGGCGGGCTTGCCGCGCCCGGCGGCGGCGTGCGATGGAACGCCCTCGACGGCGGCATGCTGATCGACGTTCCGGGCAATTTTCTGGTGGGCGCCGAAGGCAGGGAACAGCAGGATGGCCGCTGGAATCGCCTGATTCGATCGTTGCTCCGGTATCGTCCGGCGCGTCCCGTGGATGGCGTAGTGCTGACCATCCCCGCATCCGAGCTCCTGAATACCAGCGACGTCGCAACCGTGCAGCGGAACGCGGTTGCGGCGGCCATCCGCGGCAAGCTGGATGAGGCGCAAAGGATTCTCGGACTGGTGGTTCCCATCTATGTGCTGGTGACCCGCTGCGATCAGGTGCGCGGGTTCGGAAGCTTCTGCTGGGAAACGAATCCCGACATGGACGACGACATGTTCGGCTGGTCGAACCCGAATACGCTCGAATCGGCGTTTTCGCCGGACTGGGTCGATGAGGCGTTCGACACGATCGAGGCGGGTATTCTGCGGCAGCAGATGCGGGTCTTCGGGAGCCGCACGTGGACGCCCGCAACCGATGAGCTCTTCATCTTTCCGCTGGAATTCGCCGCCATGCGGGCGCCGATGCGCAGCTTTCTGACCCAGATATTCCACGAGACGGCCTACGTCGATTCCAACTTTGCGCGCGGCATCTACTTCTGCGGCGACGCATCGGTGGTGGTCGACCGGCTGGCGCGCAGCGGGGTCTCCGCGCCGCCGGCATTGGGAATCGGCGCCGCTGCCGCCGCGGCGGGTTTGGCCTTGCCACGCTGGATGTTCACCCAGCCGGGCGCCGTCGCTCCATCCCTCCTGCTTGCCTTGCCTCCGCGGCGGCAGATCGTGTTCGCGAAGCACCTTTTCGATTTCAAGGTCTTTCTCGAGTCGAAAATCGCGCGCCCCGTTACAAGGGTCCGTTTCACGCGCAATCGGACGGTGCTGGGCCTGCAGGCGGCGCTGGCGGTATTCGTCGTCATATTCACAATCGGCACCGCGGCCGCCTATCGGCGGCTCACCGACCTGCGCGATCATAAATTCTTCCCGTTGTTGTCGACCCTTGCCGAAAAAGTGGCGACGGGAAATGTGCCGACCGTGCAGACGGCTTACGATCTGATCGATTCGCTGGGTGAAATCAATACCAGAGGCTTCCGGTCGTTTTTCCTGCCCGCTTCCTGGCGCGATCCGATCGATCAGCGGATGTCAGCCGGGCTCACCGACGCGCTGCGCACGGTGATGCCGGCCATCCGGGTGGCGCTGGACGCCAGGGCGAACGAAGTAATCGGCGACTGCACGGCCGTGGCTGCGCTTAATCCGGTCAGCGATCAACCCGCGGGGCCATTCGCGGAAGTTTCTTTCGACAAAGATCCTCAATACGCCGCGCTCGATCAGTTTCTGAAGCGGTACGCGGCACTGGAGGATGCCATCAGGCACTACGACAACGTGCGCCGCCTCGGCGGCGGAACCTATAACGATCTCGACGCCATCTTCCAATATCTGCTGCCCGGCCGGGCTCTCGTCGATGCCGCCAGAATCGGTCAGAGCGAATATTACGAACGGGCTCTGGCGCAGGTCAACAGCGACCCGCTGACGGTTGTGCGCGACGGCCATCTCGAGCCATGCGCAGCGCAGCGAACGGCAGCGCTGGCCGATAATTTTTATACCAGCTGGTTTACCAACAACCCTCTGCTGGGCAAGACCACCAGGATTGCGGACGAGATCGATTCGCTGCGGGCAGGCAGGGTCGCTACCGACGATCTCTCGCCGCTGGTCGAAGATATCCGGGAACTCGACGGCGAGGTCTCGGGCACTGCCGCGCGGTGGCTCGCTCAGGCGGAGTTCGACCCCTCGCTGTATCCCGCAATAAAACAAATCGCAGCCAGAAAATTCGCCAATGCGGAATTTGTGCAGGGAGTAAACAAGAACGGCCATGACAAGCTGACCGAACTGAGAGAGCAATTGTTCATGACCAGATCCGGGGGGGACGCGATTCTCGAACAGCGCGGCGCCGATCTGCGCGTGTCCAGCCCGGTGATCGCACTTGAAATCGGAATCGAAGCCCTGCTGCCGCAGGACTTCATGGCAACGGTCACGTCCGCCATACCCAGCTCCGGCGTAGTGACCTGGAACATGACGACGCTGGGCCAGGCGACGCAACTTCGGGACTCTTACGAAAAATTCATTCGGGAACGGATGCCGCAGCTTCCGCCCGGCCTGCGCCAACCGGTTCAGAGGATCGCGGCGCAGAATCTGAGTATCGCGGTCAATGCGGCGGTGGCGCGCGCGCAGGGACCGTCGGGCGGCATGGACGACACCGCGACATTACTCGAAATCCGAAGCTTTAAAGACGCGGCGCCGGTGCTGACCCAGCTGCAGCAATCGATGACCCAGATCCAGCAATCGCTTCCGCCGAGTTCGACGTTCGCGCGCGCCGGCTTCCAATCGATTCTGGCGAGCGAGAGCGTGGCGCTGGCGCAACGGCTGAACCGCGACTTGGCCGACGATCCCGCTTATCCGCATTCCACTCCCGCCATGCGCACCTGGAACGGATCGACGCCGCTATCGCACGTTATTTTCGCGTCCGTCGATTCGGCGGACGCGCTCGACGAATATCTGGCCAACCAGCGCGAGCGCATCCATTCGCTGGCGACCGATTACGCGCAGCCATTGGCGACTTACCTTCAGTCGCAGGCGCTGGAACAGCAGGCTTCCTTCAACCGGTGGCTCGGCATCATACGGGACGTGAAAGACTACGACGCGAAGAAATCCGGAAATCCCATTGCCGCGCTGGAAGCATTCATTCGCACCAATCTCGATAAGATCACGCCCGTCAACGCCTGCCGCGCCACCGACCCCACGGCGGCGGGCAACGATTACTTTCTGCAGATCCGGGCGGATCTGCAGAACGCCGCGCTGGCGCAATGCTCTCAAATCGCGCTGCGCGGCTACACCACCGACATCGCCGGTTTTTTCAATTCGAAACTGGCCGGGAAATTTCCTTTCGGCCCGCTGCCGGCGACGCGCGGAGCGGCCCAGGCGGACCCGCACGACGTGGGCGAGTTCCTTACCCGAATCGGCGAACGCGGGCCCGCGATCGAGAGTTTCGCCGGGCAACGGCCGGCGTATGCCGATATTCTGGCCTTCCTCAACCAGTCGGATGCCGTGCGCCGGATGTTCGCCGGCGGATTGGCGGAGGGCGCTCCCTATGCGGACATCGCTGTATATTTTAGGGTGAACCAAAACGCGGAAAAGGGGGGAAACGAAATCATCGACTGGGAATTCAAATCGGCGGACCAGACAGTGCGCTATCCGGGTCCCGAGGGCGGTGTCCGGTGGCATTACGGAGACGCCGTTCATCTGGCGCTGCGCTACGCAAAGGACTCGCCGGATATACCGAACGCCGGCGCAGCGGCCAGCGACGCGCGCGTGGATGGCCGCAGCGTGACTTGGGACTATACGGGCGGATGGTCGCT
>Ga0181530_10003854_pt1 | contig 16351 bp, 12 predicted proteins | sample PEATcosm2014_Bin_42_FD_119769 | JGI IMG/M metagenome (GOLD analysis project Ga0181530, IMG submission 119769) | Peatland microbial communities from MTU Mesocosm Facility, Houghton, MI, USA - PEATcosm2014_Bin10_60_metaG | ecosystem: Environmental > Terrestrial > Soil > Wetlands > Peat | place... | reverse complement strand
TGGCGCAGGGCACCACCACGGTCGAAGCCAAGTCCGGCTACGGGTTGAATCTGGATGCCGAACTCAAGTCGCTCGAAGCCATCGCCGACGCCGCCCGCCAGTGGCCGGGCTCGGTGGCGCCTACGCTGCTGGGAGCGCACGTGGTGCCGCGCGAGTATGAAGGGCGCGAGGACAAGTACGTCCGCATCGTCTGCAAGGAGATGATTCCGCGCGCTGCCGAGCGCAAGCTGGCGCGCTTCGTGGATGTCTTCTGCGACCGCGGCGCCTTCAGTCTCGCCAGCACCGAGCACGTGTTTTTGGCGGCGCGCGAACAGGGGCTGGGCGTTCGCGCGCACGTAGGCCAGCTCACCCGTTCGGAGATCGCGCCGCTGGTGAAATACGATCCCGCCTCGCTCGACCACATGGACTATGTCAGCGACGACGACATCGCCGCTCTGGCCGCGCAATCCGTCATCTCGCCCGCGTACCAGACGGTCGCCACGCTGGTCCCCGGCGCCAATTACTTTCTGGGGCTGGGACGGTTTCCCGATGCGCGCCGGCTCATCGACTCGGGCGTCCCGGTGGCGCTCGCCACCGATTACAATCCCGGAACTTCGCCCACCAGCAGCATGCCATTCGTGCTCTCGCTGGCCTGCACGCACATGAAAATGACGCCGGCGGAGGCCATCGCCGCCGCTACCATCAACGGCGCTCACGCTTTGCGCCTGGCCGAGCGCAAGGGAAGCATCGCGCCCGGCAAGGATGCCGACCTCGCCATTTTCGATGTCGCCGATTATCGCGAGATCCCGTATTGGGTGGCGGCGAACCGCTGCCATGCGGTGATATGCGCGGGTGCAGAGGTGTAGTTTGCTACGCCGCCTGTTGGCAGGCACTGCGAATCTCCTGCCAGAGTTCGTCGCGTCCCTCACCCGTGCGGGCGGAGAAGCTAGCGATGCGCTCCACGCCGAACTCCTGCTGCAATTCCGCGAGAGCCGCGCGCAGCGTGTTTCCGGAGAGGCGGTCGGCTTTGGTGGCGACAATCAGGAAATTCCGCTGTTTCGCTTCCAACCAGTCCACCAGTTGTTTGTCGCTTTCCTGCGCGGGCACATTGCAGTCCACCAGAACGATGGCGAGGCCGAGCGTGGGGCGGTGCTCCAGGTAGGGCTCAATGAAGCTCCCCCACCCGGCCGTGACTTCGCGTGACAGGCGGGCGTAGCCGTAGCCGGGCAGATCGGCGAAAAACAGCGCCGGCCGCGGCTTTCCGGGCCAGCGTATCTCATAGAAGTTGATGGAGCGCGTCCGCCCCGGCGTGGAACTGGTCTTGGCCACCTTGGCGCCCAGCAGGGAATTGATGACGCTGGATTTCCCCACGTTCGAGCGTCCCAGGAAGGCAACTTCCGGCACCGAGGCCGCGGGGAAGTGGGCCTCGGCCGAAGCGGCCAGCAGGAACCGGGAAACAACTTTCATGCCACCAGTTTGCGGGTTCCGCGCGCCAGTTGCAACTGGCGTCTCAACAGCCCACGCAACAAAAATCCCTCGCTGACGTGCGCGAGGGATTCTCGTTTCTCGCAGTGAATCGGGCCGCTGGCGGATCAGGCGGCTTGGGATGCGGCCAGCGCGTCCAGGCTGCGCAGCGTGCAGTACACGATATCGTCCACATCGGTGCTGGAGCACATGTCACAGGCGCCGGCTGCCAGCGCCGAAGCCCACATCTCTTCGTCAGCGCAGCGATGCGTGCACACGATGCTGGTGTCGCGGAAGGCCTGATGCAGATGCTCGAGATCGGGCAAGGCGACCAACTCCAGGTCCACGATGGCCACACCGGCATTGGTGTTGGGGATGGCGTCGCGCAACTCTTCCAGCGAGCGCGCCACCGCCACGGAACGGAAGTGGCCATAGAGCGAAGCGGCAAGATGTTCGGCGTTCTTGGAATCCAACTGGGCTACGACAACGTTCAGGGGTCTCATGGCAATGCCTTTCCTTTGGGGGTAAGGGGCCTGGCATCATGCCAATACCGGGCCGTGACCGTGCTGCGGTTCGAAACCGCAGGCATGCTGCTTCTGAACGTGTTTACTTCTTCGGGACGCTCTCCCGCGCCTGGCTGGATTCGAACGGCTCGGGCTGAAGCTTCCCGTTCTGTTTCAACAGAATCTCCACTTTCCCCTCCGCCGTCTCCAGTTCCTTGCGGCAGGAAGCGGAGAGTGCTATGCCCTCCTCGAATAGCCCCAGCGCCTTTTCCAGGGGAAGCTCCCCCTTCTCCAGCTCATCTACGATCTTTTCCAGGCGCTGGAGGCACTCTTCAAATTTTGGCAAGCTCCACTCCGTTTTTATTGTAGTTCAGGTTTGTAAGCGCTGAGCCCCAGAAATTTTCTTGGGGGTTCCCACAACAGCACTTTCCTTGACGCGATGCAGCATTTTTTCCCGCACTGGAAATGAAAAGCGCAGAGGCGCCTTTCATCTCCTTCCGGCTACGCCACGGTGGTGCTGCGGGAAGAGCCCAGAGCGTCGATGACGTCGAGGGCGGCGGGATAGCGCGACATAGGCGCGCTCACCTGCGCTCCCTGCACCAGGTCGCGGATGGCGAGCAGCATCTCGCGGGCGATGGCTACGCCCTCGGCGCGGGCAGCCTCGGCGCCCCGGCTGCTGGCCGCCGCCATGCGTTCTACGATTGCATCCGGAACTGAAACGCGCAGCTCGTTCTTCATGAACTCGGCATTGCGCACGCTCACCAGCGGCCAGATGCCGGCAACCACCGGAATGCGGCAATGTTCGATGCGGCGCAGAAAAGTTTCCAGCAACGAGACGTCAAACACCGGCTGGGTGACGGCATATTCCGCTCCGGCTTCCACCTTATATTCGAAGCGGCGAATCTCCTCGTCGAGGTTGGGAACGCCGGGATTGGCACCCACGCCGATTACGAAGCCTGCGGCCGTACCGATGGGGTTGCCGCCCAGATCGAGGCCGTTGTTTAGATTGTGCACCAGGTTGACCAGCCCAATGGCATCCACATCGAACACCGCGGTAGCGTCGGGATAATTGCCCATCTTGGGCGGATCGCCGGTGATGCAGATCAGGTTGCGGATGCCGATGGCGCTGGCTCCCAGCAAGTCCGATTGCATGCCGAGCACGTTGCGGTCGCGGCAAGTGTAATGCAACACAGCTTCGATGCCGACCTGCTGCTGGATGAGAATCGCCAGTGCCTGATTGCTCATCCGTGCGGAAGCGCGCGGGCTGTCGGGGATATTCACCGCGTCCACGCCCACGGACTTCAGAAATTTCGCCCCCTCGATCTCGCGAGCGACATTGGTGCCCCTGGGCGGGACGATCTCCACCATGGTGACGAACTCGCCGGCCGCGATCTTGGCGCCTAGCCGGGAGCGCTGTGCCAGGGGTGGACTGGCAACCGCCGATTCTCCCTTGGGCGCGGACGGCACCACAGTGGCCGCAGCTTTGGCGCCGCCCATGCGCAGCGCCGATTTCATCCACCGGATGTGTTCGGGAGTGGTCCCGCAGCAGCCGCCCACCAATTGCACACCCGCCTCCAGGAACTGGCGGGTGTATTCCGCCATGTATTCCGGCGAGCACAGATAAATGTTGCGGCCTTCGACGGCGCGCGGCATGCCGGCGTTGGGCTGCGCCGACAGCGGCTTGGTCGTTACGCGGCGCACGCGCTCCATGGCGCCCAGCATAGCCACGGGACCGACGCTGCAATTGCAGCCCACCACATCCGCATCCCACTCGTTCAACTTGGCGGCAAATGTCTCCGGACTGGAGCCATCGAGACAGTTGCCATCTTCATCGATGGTCACCTGCGCCACCACCGGGACTGCTGCGTTCACCTCGCGGGCCGCGAGGATGGCCTGATGCAGCTCGTCCAGATATCCCATAGTCTCCAGGATCAGCAGGTCCACGCCGCCTTCGACCAGAGCCGCAATCTGCGCCATGAAAGCCGCCTTCGCTTCCGCGCGCGAGGTCTTGCCCAGCGGCTCGATGCGGATGCCCAGCGGGCCCACCGATCCGGCGACGAAGGCCTGCGTGCCTTTCTTCGCCGTCTCGTTCTCCACCGCTTCGCGTGCCACCCGCGCCCCGGCCAGGTTGATCTCGCGCACCTGCTGGCCCAGGCCGTGGCGCTCCAGGCGGTAAGCATTGGCGCCGAAGGTGTTGGTCTCGATGATCTCGGCGCCGGCCTGCAGGTACTCCTGATGGATGCCGCGGATCAGGTCGGGCTGCGAAAGGTTCAGTTCGTCATAACAGCGGTTGATGTAAATGCCTTTGGCGTAGAGCAGGGTGCCCATGGCGCCGTCGCACAACAGGGGTGCCTGCCGCAGTCGGGAAAGGAATTCGTTTGCCATCCGTGATCAGAATATCGAATCCGGGCTCGGGAAACCAGCGGACGTTGCGGCGGGGTAAAAACACCGGCCCTTGGCAAAACCGACCAAGGGTGGGGCACCCCCCAAATAAAAAGGGCACAGGGGACTGCCCCTGTGCCTCCGTGGCCACGTGGCCACGGATTATTGAGCTGGTTTGGTGGCCGCCACCTTCTCCGTGGCCTGCTTGTCGTTGACGCGTGTCAGATAGGGAAAGACGGGCGTGACCTCGAAGAACATCTTCTCGCGCGCCGAGAGCAGCGCCACCGGCTTGGCTTTGGACATTTGCGCCCGGTCGTTCCATGGGTCCACCTTGATGCGGGCTCCCATGGGCAGGGCGGCGATCTGGTCCACCTTGTTCATCTCCAGCGAGGGCGCCGAAGCGATCAGCTCGGACATGCGCGGGTTGCTGCCCAGCGTCAGCCCGTTGCCCAGATGAGCGCGGATCAGGTTGGGCAGCGCCGGGCCCCGCTGCTGCAGGGCCCGCATGAACAGTCCCGCATTCGCCAGTTGGTCCTTATAGGGCGAGTTCTTGAGCAACTCCAGCGCCTTGGCGTCCGCCGCCTGTTCCTGCGCCGGGGTATGGCTCAGGGTCAACTGGGTGAAGGTCTGCTGTTCAGAGAAGAGCATCCTGTCGCTGAAGCCGTACATCGGGTTCTCGCCATGCGCCAAAAGAATGTGCGCCATCTCGTGCGCCAGCACCGCGGCCAGGGTGGCCTCGTCGGGCAGCACGTCGAGCAGGCCCCGGCTCACCACGATGGTGTGGCCGACGCTGAACGACTCCAGGGGCGCGGTCAGCAGCACGCGGCAACGGAACTCCGGCTGCAGATCGATCTTGTTGGTGATGGCGATGTTGTTCACCACCGTTTCCATCACCTTGTCCACTTCGCCTTCGTGCGCCAGCAGGCCGACGCGCTCCAGCTTGTCCAGCACATTCTCCTCGGACTGCCGTGCCCACATGCGATTGGACTGCACCGGCGACAAGTCCTGGTTGTTGTCGCTCTGATCCTTCACCGTGGGCGCCGGATCCACCAGCACTTGCGTCAACTCGTCCTGGCGTCCGCGGCTGTGCACGTTGTAGGCCCAGAAGCGGGTCTGCGCCTTGAACCACAGGCGCTTGTGCGGCATGGCATACTTCATGTCCTGCTCTTCCGAGTAGGTATAGGCCGGCAGCCACAAGTTGGGGCCCATGTTCAGGCGCCAGCTATCGAAATGGAAGTAGTAGCCGAAGCGTGGCCGCGGCGCGAAGGTGCCGTTGAAGCGGACGATGTTGTAGTCCTGGTCCTCCACCCACAGCCGTCCCAGGAAGCGCCCCTGGCCGGTGTTCCGGCGGGGCACTACGTCGAATACCAGGCAACGCACCTCGCCCAGGAACTCGCGGCGCACGAACGTAAAGTCGTAATGCGCGGGGTCCAGTTCGCCCTCATCGGGAGAAACCACGGCGAAGCCGGCGGCGTTATATTTCATGGCCGCCAGCGGCCCGAAGAGGCGGTGCAGCCAGCCGCTGTGGTCGGGAACGAAGCTGGCCGTGCTGGTGCCGCGGCTCAGGTCCAGCCGCCCCAGAAAATAGGTGTCGCCCGAGGGCACTTCGCCCAATTCGGCATCGGGCTTCATGTCCTGGATGTAGGTTTCCACCATGGGAGTGTAGTTGCGCATGTTCTGCGCGAACTGCGTCTCCCGCTGGTTGATGCGGCTGACCACCTGGTCGAACGAATTCGGCTGGCTGGCCCCGGCCCATGCCGGCGCCGCCACAACCAGCCACAACAAACTCGTGATACCCCACACTGTTCTGCGCATAACGTCCTCGGTTCTCGTTCTCGATCGGTCTGAAGCTCCCGCTACGCCAACTGGAAAATGATGTGCAACGTGGCGTTTGAATCCACCGACTGGCCCTCGCGCTGCGCGGGCTTGAACTTGATCTGCTCGGCGGCGCGCACTGCCTGCTCATCCAACCCATGCCCCAATCCCTGCACCACGCGGATCACGTGGACTTCGCCGGTGGCTGTGAACTGCACTTCCAGGCGAACTTCGCCTTCGATCTTCAGCTTCCTGCCTTCCTCGGTATACTTCGGTTTCGGCTTGGACAAAATCTCGACTGGAGTAGTCGGTGGTTCCTTGGCCGCAACCTTCTTGGGTTGCGCGTCCGGTGCCGGGGTGGAATCGGCGAAGCCGGCCGCTTTCACGCTTCCACTGTTTCCGCCTTTGGGACCGCCCACGGCCACTCCATTCCCGAATCCCGCACTGGCCACCACGCCGGGAACCCCGTTGGCCCCGCCCGTGCCGTTGCCGCGTCCTGGTCCTGAGGGCAGCTCCCAGGCGCCGAAGGCGTTGATGTTCACCCCACGTCCGTTGCTGTCGCGGGCGGGCACGCCGTTGGGATCGCCGAAACCGCCGGTCTGCACCTGCGATGCCGGGCGGTCGGTGGTGGGCATGGCCGAACTGCCGGTGGAGAACGTGTTGGTCGCAATCGCCTTGACCACCGGGCGCTCCGCGGGCAATTGCGGCAGACGCACGGCGGAGTTCTTCAGTTCCGGCGCTTGCACTTCGGCTTCACGCTTCTTCGGCTTGGGCAGCGGTGGCAGCGTCAAGCTCGCCGTCAACTGCGGCGCCTCCGCCACTGGCTTGATTATCTTCGGCGCCAAGTGCGGATTCACCGGTTGCGGAGTCTGCGGAACCGGGGGCTCATACGGCACCAGGTTGGTGATCATGTAGCGGTGGGGAAGTTCCAAGCGTGCTGGGTACAGCAGGTTCAGGTTGATCACCACGAGCAGCGCAACTGCCTGCACACTATAGCTGCTAAGAAACAGTGTCCAGCGCGACTTTGGCTCAGGAAGCGGACTAAACAATACCTTCATGCGTTCTCCGAACTGCGTGGTTTCACTAACAGGAGGAGTGGGGCCCCCACGCCGCATGTTGTTGAAACCAGTCGGGAACCTCAGCTTAGCACCGTGTCCGACTGGTTCTGCAGGTCGTTGCCCGTTGGTTTTGTTAACTTCCGTGGTGCACGCTAACCACTGCACGTGGACTTCCACGCCAACGGGGATGGCTTAGTTCCCAGAAACACGCAATTCCGGGCCGAGTTGTGGAGTCAATCCAGGACGAAGCGGAGCGCGCTGTGTGAGTTTCTACGGCCCCTTTCGGACATCAGTCCCATTTTGGGACAAACGAAATCGCGGACTCCAGCCTCAGAACACGGCCAGAGTTCCGCGATGGTTAATTGCTGGTCATCCGGCTGATCCCGGGCGCGGCCTGGAACCAGCTACCGACAACGATCAAGTTAGCGTGGAACGATCAACTGCCTGTCCACTTGTACTTCCAACTGCGTGCTTTGTCGAGCGTGAAATGAATGTGCGTGCAAGTTGGATGTGAGCCGCGGCATAAACGCTGCCTGCGCTGCGAAAATCCAGCACTGGCGGACAGCGGCTCTGGTAACCACTTCGGCCGCTGGCAACGTTACTGGCACCGGGGTGTTCATGCGATGATACGAGTGGGGGTGCGGAAAAAGGAGATCAGCGCCATGCGCAAATGGTACTTGCCTCTGACCGTACTCGGTGTAGCGAGCCTGGGAGCTTTGATCTTGACCCAACGCGGCCGTCAGGTGCTCGCCTGGCTGGCGGATAACTTCGACCAGGCGGACACGCTATTCGAGTGGAACGACACCCAGCGCGAGCTGGAGCGCCTGCGGGCGGCGGTCAATCAGCTCGCCGATTCTCTCGAAACCGGCTGCTGAGCGGTTTCCGCTCCTACCTCACATCGCCTGCCGCGGCCTCATCGTTACTAGGGGTTGCCGGCGCCGGCCAGTTGCGGGACCTCGGGGACACGGAAGACCTGGGAATGGACCTGCACGCGTACCCTCTCCCAGATGCTCTGCGGCATGGCTAGAAACACTCTGACAATCACCGGGTCGAACTGCCGTCCCGACCAGAGTTCGATCTCATCGCGTGCCGCCTGGTAGCTCTGGGCGGCGCGGTAGGGGCGGTCGGAGGTGATGGCATCCAGCGTGTCGGCAATGGAGAAGATTCTGGCCCCCAACGGAATCTCTTCACCCTTGAGGCCGCGCGGATATCCGGTGCCGTCCCAGCGCTCCTGATGCGCGTACACGATCTCGGCGGCATCGGCCAGGAAGGGGATCTTGCACACCATCTGGTAGCCGCGCAGGCAGTGCTCGCGCATGATCAGGACTTCGTCCGGGGTCAGGGGTCCGGGCTTGCGCAGCACCGAATCGGGGATGGCCATCTTGCCGATGTCGTGCAGGAAGGCGCCGTGGGCGATCGCCTCCACATCCTCGTCCGGCAGCCGCATGGCCCGCGCGATGGCGATGGTGAACGCCGTGACCCGCTTGGAGTGTCCTTCCGTCTCCGCGTCCTTCAGGTCGAGCGCGTCGCCCAGCGCTTCCAGCATCATGTCGTGCGACCTTTTCAGGTCGGCGTTGGCCTGCTGCAGGTCGCCCATCGCCCGCCGCAATCTCTCCGTCTGCTCCGCCACCCGCGACTCCAGGTGCAACTGGAAGGCGCGGTTTTCCAGCTTCAGGCGCCGGTTCTCCAGGGCCCGGCGTACCCGGTCCAGCAACTGGTCGCGCTCGAAGGGCTTGAGCAGGTAGTCATAGGCGCCGTTGCGGATGGCGCTCAAGGCGACGGAAAGATCGCTGACCGCTGTCACCATGATCACCGGCATGTCCGGGAATCTTTCCTTGGCGCGCTCCAGCAGGATGTCGCCTTGCATCTCCGCCATCATCAGGTCGGAGAGCATGAGCTCGAATTCTTCGCCCGAGGCCAGCAGGGCCAGGGCTTCGTTGCCGGATGCAGCGGGGGTGCAGGGGTATCCCGCGGCGCCCAGCATCGAGCACACCACCTCACGGATGGGCTCTTCATCGTCCACCACTAATATGCGCTCTTGGGTCGCTGGATCCCGCACCGCGCGCTCATTGTACACGGTTTACCTTTAAGGCATCCCCGGAAACTGCCGCCCCGGAGACGGAGACGTTCCATGCTATACAACAAGCAAAGAGATGATTGCGCGCGCGCTGGCGGGATCCCACGGGCTCCAGTTCGGGTTCGCGGACCTGTTCCCGGAGATTTCCGTGGTCCTGCTGCTGCTGGCTACGGCTTTGTTGCTCTACCGCGACCTCCGCGAAAAGTTTCGTCTACGCTCGCAGCGGCAGTGGGCCGACACGCTGGATTCATTCGGAGACTGCATCCTGGTGCACGACGATGCCTTCCGCATCCTCAAAGTGAACCGGGCCCTGCTGCAGCGGCTGGGATGTGAATCTTCCGCCGTGCTCGGCCAGCCCTGCGAAGCCGTGCTGCCGCGGCTGCAGCCGTGGCAACACTGTCCGTATTGCGGTGGCCAGTTCTCCAGCGGCGAGGCCGTCGATCCCGCGCTGGGCGGCTTCTCGCAGGTCTCGACTTCATCTTATGTGGAAGCCGCGAGCGGCCGCCGCGGTACTCTGCACGTGGTCCGGGACATCACCGAACATCGCGCCGCCGAGGAGCGCTACCGCCTGTTCTTCGAGCGGGTTCAGGAGGGCGCCTTTGTCTCCACACCCGAGGGCAGGCTGTTGGACTGCAACCAGGCGCTGGTGCGCATACTCGGCTACTCCAGCCGCGAAGAGTTGCTGGCCGTGGACATCACGCGCGACCTCTACCTTTCGCCCACGGAGCGCAGCGATGCCCTCCGCCACATCGAAGGCCAGGATTACCTCCGCAACTTCGAGGTAACGCTGCGCCGCAAGGACGGAACTCCCGTGCACGTGCAGGAAAGCAGCTTTGCCATCCGCGACAGCTCCGGCGCCGTGGTCCGTTACCAGGGCTTCCTGCTCGACGTCACCGAGAAGAAGCGCGCTGAAGAAGACATGCGGCGCCGCAACCGCGAACTCTTCGCCTTGAACTCCATCGCGGTGATCGCCAACCACTCGCTGGACCTGGAGGAGATCCTGCGTCTCACCTTCAACCAGGTGGTGGAACTGTTCCGCGCCGATACCGGAGCGGTGTACCTGTTCGACGAAAAAAGCCGGCGGGCGCATCGCCGCGCCGCCTGGGGACACCTCAGCTCGCCGCCGCTCGTCGAGCTCGAGGTCTCGCCGGAATTCTGGGAGCGCCTGCAACGCTCGCGGACGCCGCTGATCACCCGCCAGCATCTTCCCGAGCTGCCGGAAGCGGTTGCCGAGCTGGTGCGCCGCGAGGGGCTGCAGTCCTGGATGTGGGCGTTGCTGTGGACGCAGGACCGGGTGGCCGGTGTGCTGGGCATCAGCAGCCGCACCCCGCGCGAGTTCACGGCCACCGACGAGAACCTGATGATCGCCATCGGCCGCCAGCTCGCCAACACCATCGAGAAGGTGCGTCTCTACCAGGAGACCCGCCGCGCCTATGACGACCTCACTCGCACCCAGGAGCAGTTGCTGCAGAGCGAGAAGATGTCAGCGCTGGGGCAGATGATCTCAGGCGTCGCCCACGAGCTGAACAATCCCCTCACCGCGATTCTGGGATATGCGCAATTGCTCGAAGACGAGCCCCTCGAACCCCGCCATCGCGCCTACCTGGACAAGATCTTCAAGCAGGCGCACCGCACCCACCGCATCGTCCAGAACCTGCTGTCGTTCGCCCGCCAGCGCAAGCCCTTCAAGCAGCTCCTCGATCTCCGGCGGGTGCTGGAGGACACCCTGGCGCTGCGCGATTACGATTTGAAGGCCAGCAACGTCACCATCGAGCAGGAGATCGCGCCGGGCCTGCCGCAAGTTTTCGGCGACGCGCATCAGCTCGAGCAGGTCTTCCTTAACATCGTGAACAACGCTCTGGACTCCATGCTGGAAGGGGCACGCGGCGGGCGGCTGCGGCTGCGCGCCTTCCTGGAGCACGAGCAGGTGGCGGTCGAGTTTCACGACAGCGGTGCCGGCATCCGCGATCCCAAGCGCATCTTCGATCCCTTCTACACCACCAAGCCGGTGGGCAAGGGCACCGGCCTGGGGCTCAGCATCTGCTACGGCATCATCAAGGCCCACGGCGGCGAGATCCTGGCCCACAACCATCCCCAGGGCGGAGCCGTCTTCCAGGTGCGTCTTCCGGTGGCAAGCCCGGCCGCCGAACCGCAGGTGGCTTTACGGCCTTCCTCTTCCAGCGTGCGGCTGCGCGGGCGCATTCTGCTGGTGGACGATGAGGAGCCCATCCTCGAACTGGAACGCCAGGCCCTAGCCTATGCCGGCGCAATGGTGGTCGGCGTCACCAACGCCGAAGATGCCATCCTTCGCCTTCAATCCGAGAGCTTCGAGGCGGTTATCGCGGACGCCGGTATTGCCGGCGGTACGACCGCGGCCGACCTCCACCGCTGGATTGCCATCAATCGTCCAGGACTGGAAAAGCATTTGGTGTTGGCCGCCTCCAGCCCAGGCGATCCCGAACTGCGCCTCTTCGTCGAGCAGACGCGAACGCTGTGCATCGCCAAGCCGTTCACCGTTCCCGAGTTTCTCGACTTGGCGCGGCGCGCCTTGGAAACCCCCGATGATGCTGGGGTTACCGAGCGCTCTGCAATTTTTACCTAGGGGCGGTAACAGTGGGCATCCCGACTCCCGGCAGGGCATCACCCACCCCGATCTGTGATGTGGGTATCCTTGCTGGGCGATGACTTTCCCGCTGTATTTCCATGCATCTCCAGGGGTTGGTAAAGATTTGTAAGCAAGAACCGTAGCCAGGGCACTTGGGCAGGGAGATTGCAGTTCGGAGGCGGCGGGGTGTGGGACCAGGCCTCCATGCGAGGGGCTTGGGAGTGGGTGACGAGGCCCCGTGCATTTCCAGGCGTCACCGTCATTTACCAGCGAAACTCCCAGCGGGATTGCGGGTTTAGAGAAGACAAGGACCTTCGCCGGCGGGGGATTTTTGTTCCGATTTTGGTCCGGTTGGTTCCGTGCTGGGAATAAGGCCGCGCGAATTCAGTGGTTATAACCATCTGACCGACGCGCGCAGGGTCAAAGCGAGTCAGTTCTCAACGAATTCAAAAGGGGGCCACCATGGCAGCGCGAATCCAGGAAGCAAAGCTCACCGGGTTTCCCGCCTGTAGCACCAGGCCCGAGACGCGGGTCCGGTCGTACCAGGAGGCGTTCGAGGAGAACCGCCATCGCGTGTACTCGCTAGCCTTCTGGATGACCGACAATGAGCTGGCCGCCGAGGAGTTGACGGTGAACACTTTTTGCCGGGCGTTCGCGCTCAGCCCCGATCCCGACGCCGAGAGCGTGGACCGGGCGCTGGTCGCCGAGTTGCGCGAACTGATGCCGCTGGGTTCGCTCACCCTGCAGTGCGCTGCGTGTTCGCAGGTGGTCGGTTTGCGAGGAAACACCAAGCGCGTGGAACTGGAGCGCGCCGTGGTCCAGTTGCCGGCCACGGAACGGATGGTCTTTCTCTTTCATGATGTCGAGCGCTACGAGCACGCTCGCATCAGCCGCATCCTCGGGGTCAGCGAGCAGGAATCCGCTTACGGACTGCACCAGGCCCGGCTGCGGGTGCGCGAAATTCTCGCCGCCATGGCCTAGGCCTCATTTAATTACCTATCTCCTCTCTCCACCACTCGCCCCTCGAAAAGAGGGGCGTTTTTTTTGGGAAGCAGGACGCAGGAAGCAGGAAGCAGCCCGGTCCTTCCTGCCTCCTGCCCCCTGCTTCCTGCTCCCTCCCCCACAGGCCATGTCCCGACGTACCCGAGGTACCTGGATAGTCTCTGTCCCGGCCCCGGATTTCAACGGTACGCTACCCAAGCCCAGCGAAGGGAAGACGCGCCACGATACGTATCCAGCCAATACGCAGGCCAGGATTTGTGCCGGTGATCGTGCTGCTGCTAGCGGCGGGCGCTGCCGTGCCGGCTGGCGCGCAAGCGATGCTTCCGGCCGGGACGCAGCCCGCACGCTCGCTCCCCGCCAAGGTGACGACGCAGCCCAGACTTGAGCCCGCCGAGCCGCGCATCGTGCTGCGCAACGTCACGGTCTTGCGCGGCAAGACGTCGATCGAAGTCCACATCGAATCCAGTGGCCCGGTCAAGCCTGTAGCCATGGTGCTTTCCGACCCGGACCGCATCGTCATCGATCTGGCGGACGTGGGCTACGGTGACAGCCGCCGCATTTCCGTCAACGCGGGAGATGTGCAGGGCGTGCGCGTGGCGCTGTTCCAGTCCGATCCGCCGGTGACCCGCGTGGTCGTCGACCTGGCCCACCCGCATGAGTACCGGTTGCTGTCCGCGGGCAGGACGGTGATCCTCGCCATCGATACCAGCGTGATGCCGGCCGCCGCGGCGCCAGCCAGAGTGGCGAAGGTCGCCACCGTGGCCATGCCCAGCTCCGCTCCGCCCGCCGACGCCCCGCCCGCGGCTGAAGCGACCGCGGATCGTTCCCCCGCGTCGACGCCGGCACCCGAGGCCAAGCAGCCGCCGCCGGCGGCAGCGCCCGAGGCTCCGGCGCAACCGCCCGCCACACCTGCGCCGACTCCGCCCGCGCCGCCCGCAGAGCCGGCGGTTTCGACCGAGCAGCCCCCGGTTGCGATCATTGGCGTTCCCTCCGCCTCGGCCCAAGTGTCGGCTGCGGAGGAGGAGGAAACCACTCCCCACCAGGCGGCCAAGGGCAGAAAGCCTGGCCTGGTGCGCAGCGTCACGGTGTCGCGCGAGAAGGACGCGGTCGAGGTGCACATCGAGGCGAGCAAGCCGCTGCGGGCGTCGGCCTCGGCGCTCCGCGATCCGGAGCGCATCGTCATCGACTTGGCCGATGTGCGCCTGCGCCACCCCCGCCGCATCCCCGTCAACCTGGCCGACGTGCAGGCGGTCGATATCGCGCTCTACCTCGTGAACCCGCTGGTGACACGCGTGGTCGTGAACCTGGCCCATGCGCATCCCTACCACCTGCAGGCTGACGGCAACTCGCTGACCGTGAGCATCGAGACGGACACTATAAAGGCCGCCGGCTCCCCGCCGGTGCGCTAAGCCCGGAAGCCCGGGATGCTTTAAGCTAGGTCGTCCGCAGTCGGCTGCGAATCAGCACCCCCGAATTATGAAAGACCGCTCGCTGACGTTGCTAACGGTTCTCGATTTGGCAGGAACGCTCCTTTTCGGTGTCGAAGGTGCGATGGCGGCGATCGGGGGCAACCTTGATTTGCTCGGTCTCATGGTGTTGGGTTTTGCTACCGCGCTGGCCGGAGGCATAATTCGCGACCTTCTGATCGGTGCTGTTCCACCGGATTCATTGCGCGACTGGCGATACTCGGCCACCGCCCTCTCCGGCGCCGTGCTGGTCTTCTTTCTGCATCGCTTCGTTCAGGCAGTTCCCAATGACATCCTCCTGGTTCTCGATGCCGCGGGCCTGGCGATGTTCACTGCCGCCGGCACCGAAAAGGCGCTGGAATATAAGATGCACCCATTTGTCGCCGTCCTGCTGGGCACATTGACCGGCATTGGCGGCGGCACGGTGCGCGACATTTTGCTGGCGCGCATTCCGATTGTCCTCCGTGCCGATGTCTACGCGACCGCAGCCATAGCTGGATCGGCAGTCATGATCGTGGCGCGAAGACTGGGAGTACATCCAGTTCTGGCGGCCTTTCTCGGCGGCGTTGCTTGTTTCCTGCTGCGCATGACCAGTGTTTGGCTGCACTGGAATCTGCCGAGAGTGGCAGCGCCGTAGCCCACCTTGCGCCCAGATCCTAAGCTTTCTTCGCGACGGTGCGCGGGTGCCCTACCCTTGGCCGCTTTTGCCAAGGGTGGGGTCTTTCGGGCCCTTTCTGTCAATCAAATGTCATTCTTCCGCCGACCGAAGGCGGGGTCGCCAGCACGCGCTGTTCGCGTGATGGGGTGGCTGGAAGGAGGCGGGAGAATCTGGCGATGCCCGTCGGCGCAACCTGATCTGGTGGGTGCAGGCCTTTGTGATGTTGTTCTTACGCCCGCGTGAGCGGGCTTGACGTTCGTGCGGCCGTGTTCCCACGGCTTACGCCGTGGGCTACCTTCTTTTGCACGCTTCGCGTGCTCGCCCTGATCTTGTAGGAGGCAGGCCGCAGATGCGGGTAGCGCGCGGGGCGCGCGACAGAACATAGCCCACGGCGTGAGCCGTGGGTCTGAAGGGGAAAGAGAGCAAAGCCCGCGCGAGCGGGCGAAAGAGTTGCTCCTACTCCTGTTCCAGATCGCACGCCTCCGACAGCTCTTCCAGAAAGTCCGGTTTCAGGTACCGAATAAAGTCCTTCACCTGGCTCAGGCGCTTTCGCAGCGCGTCGAACGAGATGAAACGGCAGATCTCCGCGAGACGTGGGTCAAGGCGGGAGAACGTTGGCCGATTCACTTCGGCGAACACCTTCTCGCGGCGCTCTTCGGGCGCAACGAGGAAGAGCGGGATGTTCAGGTTCGGCTGCATCGCTACCAGATCGCCCATCCTCAGCAGCCCGGAGTAAATCGACGTTGTGCTCTCAATCTCGAACGCGGCGACGATTGAGTTCTTAGAGAGCCAGAGCACGTCGATTAGTTCGATCGTCTTGTTCGTCGCTTCGTCGAACTGAAGAGGAAGGCTCGACCTCAGCGCTGGCAGATCGGAGAAGCGATTGCCATCGTATGAACGACCTCGGTCGTTACGCGCTACCCATACGTCAAAACCCATGTCAGCGCCGAGCTTCAGCAGCAGCCACTGAATCTCGGCGTGCGCGGCAGGTTCCTTCGCAACTTCCTGTCGAGTCTCTTCGACCGCTTCCGACTCCGGCACTGTGACCAAGCCGATCTTGGTCTTCAGCGCTTTCGGTCGATACCTCAGCTTTGCGGGATCAATCGGTCGTACGACCGGAGATTCGGCAGCCTTTAGGACCGCCTCCACGACAGCCTCGCCGTCGGCTGCCTTCCACTTCGTCGGCGACCCCCGAAAGTGTCCAGTCCAAGCGAGCGCGCCGCCGGTGGTCTGGAACACCGAGAGCCGGTCCCTCATCTCCTTGACGGGAATACCGGTCTCGGGGGTAAGTTTCGCCTCGATCTTGACACTGACGCGGCACGGAAAACTCTCGTCCTTCCAG
>Ga0181530_10003850_pt1 | contig 16362 bp, 17 predicted proteins | sample PEATcosm2014_Bin_42_FD_119769 | JGI IMG/M metagenome (GOLD analysis project Ga0181530, IMG submission 119769) | Peatland microbial communities from MTU Mesocosm Facility, Houghton, MI, USA - PEATcosm2014_Bin10_60_metaG | ecosystem: Environmental > Terrestrial > Soil > Wetlands > Peat | place... | reverse complement strand
TTGAAATGTTCAAAAAGGAAATCGAGGATGACCACAACAACAAGCCACGCACCAAGCTTTACAAGCAGGAGGTGCTGACGGCGTTGAAAAAATCGTGGCCGGAGTTGTATTCGACCGACATCGCCAAAATCAACCAGAAAGATTGCAATGAATGGGCGGCGCGTTATGGCAAGGAGTATAGCCCGACGCGCTATAATGGGGCGTTGGGCATTGTGCGCCGCATTTTTGAGATTGCGATTGAACATGGCTATCGCGTGGACAATCCGGCCAAGTTTGTGGATCGCCGCCGGGTGAAGCCAAAAGAATTGCACCTGCCATCGCAGACGCAATTTCAGGATATGGCGAAACACATTGAGACATCGGGAGCAGCCCAGGCGAAGGATTGCGCGAATCTGTTTCGTTTTCTGGCTTTCTCCGGTCTGCGGATAGACGAAGCGCGGCATGTCCTCTGGAACGATGTAGATTTCGAGAAAGGATTGCTCCATGCCCGCATTACCAAGAATGGCAAAGACCGTTGGATTCCGCTGAACAGTAGTTTGCGGCAACTATTGGAATCAATGCGCGCAGTGCGATCCAAAGAATCACGAGATAAAACCGTGATGCAGGTCTTTGAATGTCAAAAGTCCATAGACCGTGCCGCGAAGCTGGTCGGTGTAAAACGGATCACGCATCACGATTTACGACACTTGTTCGCCACCCGCTGCATTGAGGCCGGCGTGGACATTCCAACGGTCTCTCGCTGGCTTGGGCATCAAGACGGAGGCGCGCTGTGCATGAAAACCTATGGCCATTTGCGCGATGAGCACAGCCAGCGAGAAGCGTTGAAAGTGACATTCTAAATTCGGACCCCGTGACTTTGTTTTTGGGTCTGCGCCGGTCTTTCAGAAATGGCGCGGGCCAGTTTGATTTCAAACGACTCGACGACCATGCTCATGTCCTGGTGTGGATATTTTTCTTCAAGGTGTTCTCTCACCTGTGCGGCCATGTCGTCTTTCCAAACCTTAAAAATCTGTCGCTGGTCGTGTGCGAACGTCTGCAACACTTCTCTCGCGTCGTGGCCGCTGTTCAAAACGTCTTTCATTTCCCTGGACTTCAATGGCAGACATTCGACAACCGCAAATACCAAACCTGCCTCCGTGCGACGGTGACAAACGGATGTGATTTTCGTCAAATCAACGGCATGTTGCCATTGCGTGCCGTCGTCGGTTTGGATGATGTGGCCTGACGACTGTATGGCGGCTCTAAATGCGTCGTTTGCTGTCGTTGGTAGATTACGCTCGATATTGTGAAGGGCGTCACAGTTCGCTTTGAACTGTTTCAGATGTTCCGCGAAATGCTGTATGGCCTCGGCGTTAGCTTGTTCTTGAAGCGGTGTGGGTCTTCCGTAGTAGTTCATAATTTACCTCAAATCGGTTTGCAGCAATTGGAGCAGTTCGGTTCTCGGCACAAGTAATTTGCCACGCAGCACCCGGCACGTTTTTATTTTCTGCCGCTGGATCAGCCGATACATGGTGAAATAATTGATGCCAAGCATATCGGCGGCTTCCTGCACGGAATAGGCGAGCCGTTCTGCTGGCGGCGTGGTGGTTTGTATTTCGCTTTCTGGAGTGGTTGGCATACGTCCTTTACTGTTTTTTCATTGGGAATAAATTTGAGCTTTGACCGGCTTGCTCCAGTCCATTTTGGGAAGGAAATGAATCGGATGAACGCGGAGCGCCACCGCCAGGTAAAATAACTGCGTCAGATCAATCCGCAGGGAGCCGTCTTCAATTTTGGAAACGGTGCTGCGCGTGGCGTTCTGCCAGCCAGCATCCTGCAATCGGTCGGCCAGATAATCCTGGGTCCAGTCGAGATCGTTACGCCGTTTGCCGACCTGACGCCCGATAAAATTCCGCTTTTTCATTACGAACAGAATTTACAGATTCAAAAACCAACTTCCCAAGACATGGCAAAGCCATGTCATTGGGAAGTGGGGGTCATCAAACTGACAGCAAACCGGCGTCAGTTCTCGCCAATAAGCCTCAATTGAGGGAGAAAACAGGCAAAATTACCTGACCCATTATGGGATAAAGGGCATCATCGCATCGGCTTTCGCCGACCTAGCCAAGATGGAGAATCAGGGCTTTTGCCCTGTCTCAAGAAAACCATTAGCACAGCCGAATCAAAATGCAAGCCCAGCAGGGTGAATAAATTTGCCGAGAGAATGGCTGCCTTTTTGCCCCTCATATTTTAACCGTGAAAAATCCTTCGTGCGCGAAATCCTAACCAGCAAAACCCCGGAGCCGGGCGGCGGGTCAATGTGGAGGCGAGGGTAGCGGGGGCACTACATTGACGCGCTGACCGGCGACATATAATGGAACATTCGATTCACGCGCACGACTCTATGCCGCGGCGCGGCTTGCACCGCTGCCGATTTTGCGATATAGCGGGCCAACCTTTGCCATTTTGAATTTACCGTTCCCGTTCATGATTGCGGCCAATGCTGACGGATTTTTTCCAGCCACGGATTCAATCCTTGCCGACGGATGTTGGTGTAGCGGTCGAGTGCTACAGCCATCTGCCGCAACTCCGGACTGGCCCATTCGATGACTTCCAATAAGGCGGTGTGCTGCGCGTCCAAATCTGTCCAGTGGATGATGCGTTCGTGATGGAAAACGCGGTTGCGCAAATCGCGAATGCGTTTCCAACGAGCATCGAGTTTGCGCAGGTCGCGTTCGGCACGCGGGGCATAAGGAAAAGCTTGGGCGGCTACCGCATGGCCAAGGCCCGTGCGGGCATGAACTTTGTTGAAGAATCCGGTCCAGAAACCGAAATGCAATTCGGCCACCATGCGTCCGGGCGTGACGCTTTTACCGGCATCGAGCAGCCTATGCCGCGCGTCGTTCAACTGCTCTTGTTGCCACACGGGCAGACCGGGGATGACCTCATACCAAGCGGGATTTTTGAGGCGTGCGGACAAAAAATGATGAAGGGAATTACGCAGTGCGATTTCGGCCATTTGCAACGGCGAATAGAGGCTTTCGCACAAGGCCATGTTCCAAAGATAACGGGCCAGTGTTGTGACAGGCGGCACGCCGTCCCGCCGGTAAGCATCCAGGCGCTCCGCGTCCAGAATGGCTTCAATGCCTTGAAAAAAAGTGTGATTCATGCTTGCCGACAAGGGAAAACAGGTGTAACATTTGGGCGTTGACCTCGGAAGTCCTTCCTTGGCCGCTTGCGGCTGATAGGAGCCGGGGTTTCTTTTTTGCCGTAATCAGAAATCATAACCCAGCCCTTTCAAGTTTACGCGGATGGATTTGCTGCGCATTTTGTCAGCGGCAGCCCAAAGCGTGGCTTCAAATCCGAGGGCAAAGCCATTTTGTAAAGAATTTTTGCACGTGACGCGCGGCATTGAAAAAGGATGCCAAAATGTGGCAGGAGTGACAAGACGCGCACAACTGTTCACGGAAACCGCCGTTTTCATGGTGCCGTGAACACGGTCTATTTCGTGAATACTTGGATTTATTCAAACGCGGAGATATGCTGGCTCGTAAAACAATGACGAAAGCACTTGCCCTCGACTTGGAAAAACTCCAAACCCGCGCCTTTGACCGGGCTGAATGGGCAGAGGGCTGTCTGCGCCGTTATCACGCGGCAGCGGCAAAACTGGACGCTTCAAGATTGCTGCCGCTCCGTTGCCTTTACAATTGGATGTTCGTCCCGCCGACGCTGTGGCCATTCAACATTCAGGACGTGCTGGAGGATTGCCTGACGGCGCTGGAAAAGGGGAAACGCCTGAACGCCCGGCACCGGCTGATTATTGACCTGCTGCCGGAACCGCCAGATGAAACCGTCTGTGCGGCGGTGGCCGACCACGAATTGCACATCCAGAAGGGCAACTACGAAAATCTGGTCAAGACGCAGGCCAAATACGCCCAGAACGAACTCGTCATCAAAAACGACCCGGAACTGCATCGGCAATGGGGGGACATCAAAGCCGCGTTCGATGCCCGTGCCTTCCAGGATTACAAGGGCGTGATTCGCCGGAGCATGAGCGTCGAGCGCAACTTGCGTCCGACATTTGCCGTGAATCTGCGGCGGCGGGACGAGGCGTTCCAAGCGGCGTTCGATGCGTTTTGCCTGCGCTGGCATCTTTACGGAATGCGGCACGACGAACCGCTGCCGCTCAAGCTCGCGGTCCATCTCACGCCTTACGGGACGATGATTCACCTTCCCGCCTACTGGTCATTTGATCCCAAGCGCGACATCCGGTGGGACGCCATTGCCCGGCTCCATCGCGCCCGCGTTCCCGGCCGACAGGGCGCCGCGCTGGCCGAAGGCGTGGCCAAGCGAATGAAGGAAGCGGAGAAACTGCGGCAACTGGATTTGGAAGTTCAACGCCTCGGCTTGAAAGGCGAAAAGAAACATGAATTCCTCTGTGCCGGGCTGGGCTGGGACGCGCGCGCCTGCGCCAAACGCCTCAGCCGGCTCCGGGTGGAATTCAAGAACCCGCGACCTGAATTGAATTCTTGCAAGTAATAACATTTGTGGCTACATTGTCGGCATGGTTCTTGAATTAAAACTTCGCAAGGTCGGCAATTCCGTCGGCGTCGTTTTGCCGAAGGAAGCCCTGTCGCGGCTCAAGGTCGGCGCCGGGGACTCCCTGGCTCTCACCGACTCGCCGGATGGCAGTTTGCGCGTCACGCCCGCCAACGAAGGCCGGGAACAATTCGTCAAGCAGATGCAGGCGGCGGAAGGCGTCATCCGCCGCTATCGCAACACGCTTCGGGAACTGGCCAAATGAAAGCGCCGCAGTGGGTGCTGCGGGAAACGGTTCTGGCCCTGCAGGAACAGTTGCTGGCGGAATTTGGCGGACTGGCCGGCGTGCGCGATGAGGGGTTGCTGGATTCGGCGCTGCACCGCCCGCCGCAGCGGTTCCATTACACCAAACCCGATTTGTTTGAACTGGCGGCGGCCTATGCCTGCGGCTTGGTGCGGAATCATCCGTTTCTGGATGGCAACAAGCGGATCGGCTTCACCACGGCCGTGGTGTTTCTGGAAATCAACGGCTATGAATTCACGGCGGACGAGGTGGACGCGACCGTGAAAACCCTGGCCCTGGCCGCCCGCGATTTAAGCGAAGCCAAATACGCCGCCTGGCTGAAGGCGAATTCCCGGAAAGCGCCGTAGGCGCGTCATATTTGTAGAACGGAAAATTAACGAAATTTTAGCTCCGTAGGAGCGGAATATGTCGCCCCTACGGGGCTGGAAAAAATAGGGGAACGATTTTCTACAAAGATGTCGCGCCTAACGGCGCTGCAATTCAGCTTGGGAAAATTTCGTCGCGATGATTCAATTACAACGCAGGTTCATGCCGGCCTTTGCTTGGGCCGAGGGGATGGCGTGAACAGGGATTTGCGAACAAATTGGCAAGGCCGGGATTGTTGGTGCCGCAAAATTTGCAGTAATAGTTTAGCGTTAAGTGGCTTTTGGTGAAATTCCAATTCTGCGATCTGCTTCAGGTCTTCGCGCCGTGTGCGCGCAGTAGTGCGATGACGGCAGCGTTATTCCATACAAGGGCTTTGCTCAATGGGGTTTCGTCCTTCTTGTTTTTCACATTGACATCAGCGTGTTTGGCAAGCAGCAGTCCGACAACATCTATGTTGCCTTGGCATGCTGCCCAATGCAACGGCGTCCAGCCGCTGTTGGTCTTTGCATTGATATTGGCACCTTTGGCCAGCAGGAGTTCTACGATGTCTTTTTTGCCCTCTTTTGCAGCAAAATGCAATGGCGTCGTGCCATCGTTGGTCCTCGCATCCATATCAGCCTTGTTGGTCAGGAGCAATTCAGCGACATCTTTTGATCCGTCGCTTGCTGCTAGATGCAACGGCGTCATGCCTTCGTCGTTCTTCTCATCAACACACGCACCTTTGGCGATCAGTAGTTTGGCAAGGTCGGGTTTGGTTGCGAAATGCAACGGGGTCAACCCCTCGTCGGACTTCGCGTCATACAATTCAGGATGTGCAGCCGCCAGTTCGCAAACTGTTTCTTGACACATCAAGCCGCCATTCATGGCCTTGATGAGCTGACTGCGCTGGTCGAGTGGTTCTGGATTGCTGGGCATAGTTTTTCTTTCCTTGGTCATTTCTTATTCAAAAGGTTGGAATCAGGGTTGAAGCCGTCAGACTGGTGATGCTGGCGGCTTTGGTTCCGCAATATTTGCAGTAATAGTTCAAATGGCAGTTCGTTGATCTGCTGAATTAGAACCAGGTTGGGATTGTTCCGTTGGACGTTTCCGGTAATCAAGAGGCCATCCATTTTTTCTAGCGAGATCACGGATTTCTTTAACGATCTTGTCCGCTCCAAGCTCGCTAGTTAGGCAGGACATGTCGTAGCAATTGCCAATGAATCCGTCTGGAAGATTCCTATCCCCATTAATGAAAGCCTTCATCTTAGGCTTATCGTTCAAGAACACGTGAAGAGGCTCCCACCCGGGGTGAATCATGAATGCAAATTTTGTCGAAGATTTTTCGGCTGGTGTAAAATCTGAAACCATGTCCTCGCCATTTACTTGAGTTGCATCAATGAAACCGGTGTCGCTTATCACCAAGAACGACAAAAACAGCCAACGATTGTTTTCGAACTCCTTCCAGAAGTAAATCCAACCTTGATACATAGGTAGCCAAGCCCATGAAGATCTATCGAGTGCGTTATTCTCCCAACTGCTATATCTAAATTCTTCACGAACGCCATATTGACTAACATTTAGCTGCGACCGAATATACCGGATGATGTCCAGCACCATGCACTGGTAATCGTGGAGTAGCCGGTAAGCTTTACGGACGTTGAGGAACACGTCGTGAGGAGTTGGTTCGTGGGCGATATTCATAATAATGATCGGAATTTTAGGCTGACGTTTTGGAAGTATTGCTGATCTGAATCAACCGAAATGTCGAGCAGGTTCGGCTTGAAATCGAAGTCGGCGAACCATTTTAGCGCCGGATACTCATGTTCTTCGAAGAAAAGCGTCAAGTCATTCAGGATTCGAATATGGGCGTAAGTTTGAGACGACGGATTAATCGTATTCGCTTCCTCCAATTCTCTCTTCAATCGTTGGCATTCGAGCAGCACGGTGCTCCACTGACACATATGCACGGGGCAGTTGAACTGGTGCGAATCACCACTCACGCTGCCGCTCTCCGTGGCTGATTCGCGCCATGTATGGGGCAAGGGCACGTCATCCTCCGAGTGAATGCCACCCAAGGCAATCATTCTCACCGAGCGTTTGTCTTTTCCATATTCATTGGTATAGGCAATCAACTCTTTCCGCCACTGGTCGCGAGACTGCGTGCCAGCTTTTGCGATTTTAGCTTCAATAATAAGGTCAAAATCAGCGAAGCGAACGAAGAAATCCGGCTCGACATAAGTGACGTTGGTTGTGCCAGCCGGATTCCATTTTGGTCGAAAACTGAAGATGAGCGGTTCGCCGGGATAGTTCCCCAGATTTGCCGTATAACAAGCCTTGCTTAGTATCCGCCAGAATAGTTGGCTCGGCAGATGAAGCAGGTGCGAAAAGACCGCCGCAAATAGCGAGTTTTCACAAGCTTTGTTGATGAACTTTTCAAGCATGGCAGATCAGGTGTTGCGAACATCATTCTTATCAGTTACGGCAGCGGCAATCTGCCACAAAGGTCTCAATTTCAAAATCAATTTCACTGGCAAAACCGCTTCGCCTCCAAGCCCGCCTTTTGCAACAACTCGCGCGGCGTATTTGCGTTCACTTTTTCCATCATCGCCAGTAGAACTCGCCCGGCGGCTTCGGCATCGGCTTGGGCATGGTGGTGGTTAAATTGGTAGCCGATATGCGCCGTCAAGGTGGATAGCTGATGATCCGGCAGTTCCGGCCAGACGCGCCGGGCAAGCTGGCAGGTGCAAACATAATCAAACTCCGGTCGGGGCAGGCCGAAATGATCCAAGGTCTCGCCCAGATGCCCGATGTCGAAGTGGGCGTTATGCGCGATCACAAGGTCGGCGTGGTTCAGCCGGGCCAGAAATTCCGGCGCAATGGCGGAAAATTCCGGCGCATCCAAAACATCCAAATGCGTCAGGCCGTGACATTCAATAAAACTATCCCAAAACCAGCCATGCCGCTTGGGTGGCCGCACCAGCCAATAGGGAGATTCAGTCAGGACGCCATCCACAAACACTGCCATGCCGGCGGCGCAGATGCTCACGCGGGAAGGGTTTGCCGTTTCAAAATCAAAGGCGACAATGTTCATTTGGCGGGCGGTTGTTTTTACACTTCATGCAAGCCGGCTGCTCTATCAAATCACCGCAGCCCATACAGGTAAAGCACCGTCGCCCAGCCGGAAGGCAGGACTTGCGGCGGTTCTTTCAACTCCTCGACGTATTTGCAAACCATGAGGAGCAGGTGCTGGGCATGGAAAAACGCCTCCAAAATCGGTCGCGTCCGTTTTGACCAGCGCCGGTTGTCGGATAGTTTGAAGGTTTTGCCGGTGCCTTCCGCCATAATTTGAAGGAAATCCGGGTTCAATTTTATGTCCGGGGCCAAGGCTTGCAATGACTCGACAATTTTCAAGGTTGTCGCTTGCAGGCGAAATACCTTGAACGACTGATGATAAAACCGGTAAATCGGGTCTTCATAATTCCAATGCCCCCAGGTGCTGGCCAGCAGGGTTTTGAGTTCGGGCAGCTTGCGCTTGGCCGTCGCCAGCAATTTTTTCTCCACTTTGCGCCGTTCTTCGGCAGTGCTTATTTTTTGGGTTTTCATAATCTTTTCATTGCGGATCATGCCGCAAAGCCAATGGGCCGGTGTTTGGTTTCCTGCTTTTCGTGGTTGGCGAAAATATCGGCCAGAGAATAGTCGCCGGCCACCGGCAATTTCCGGCCCAAGTGCCCGGCCAACCGGAGTGCATCCGCATAGTTCAGCCGGCTGAAGATGCGATGACACAACAACCGGCCCGGCCGCAGCAGTGCCGGATCAATGTCACTGGAAGCGCAATTGATGGTGCAGATGATGTGAAGACGGAGAAAATCGGCGAGCAGACCGTCGGTGAGGTTCAAGATGGCGGCGACCAGTTCGCGATTGTCGGAACCGCGCGTCATCAAAGCCGCATCGGAATCTTCCATGACCACCACAAATTGCCGGTCGGCATTTCGCTGGCGCTCGTCAGTCCAGAATTTGATGAATTCGGCATTGGAAAGAATTTTCAAATTGGCGGTTTGAATGAAGTAGAAGCGGTGCGATTCCTTGAGCACGCTCATAAGGTGACGAATGTAAAAGGTCTTGCCGGTTCCAGGCGGGCCTTCAAACAGGGTCAGGCCGCGATCTTTCCGGCGGAGTTTTTCCACAAAACCCTGATGCCACTCCTGGCTGCCAAGCCCATAATGAATGTCGAGGGCTTCGGCGGTCAGAACAGTGTCCGGCGGCAATGACACTTTGTGGCATTTGATGTCCGACGACTCCACCTGAATCAAATAAAAATCGCCGCCCGCATCAGATTTTGCCGGCGGTTGGCTGTAAGCCTTGGCGAATTTTTTCGCCAGCGCCTCAGCTTCGTCCGGGGTGATGGCAAAACCAATGATCCGGTCTTTATCCATATAGATATAGGACCGACGGCCAAGCTGAAACGTGAGGTCATCCCAATACTCGTTATTCGTTTTGGCATTTTGGGTATGAATCCAGCGGATTGAGCGGAACATGACATCGGCATTCTCTGAAGCTGCCTTGTCCAAATCAAACGAACCAGTCAACCGGCACACATGCAATCGTCCCGCACCAAAGGAGGACATGACAGGAACGTGCGGCTTACGATACGACTCAACAAAGGCATCCGAATCGGCGAGGTCACAGATGATGGTCGGGGAATCGGAGGATTTCCCAGGACCGCAAGGGATCGGCGCGGTTGTCGGCACGGCTAGAGGCGGTGACGTCTTGTTGGTTTCAGGAGCATTCAACATAAGATCATGCTTTCTGATTCCAAGCATGGCCCGGATTCCAGCCGGCTTCAAAGGAACTGAATGTCCCCAAAGTGTGTCCTTGTTTCAACGGGGCTGCGCGCGGTCGCGCCCGGAAACTCGTGGATTGCCACATGAAATTACGCTCATTGATGGTTCATCTGACTCGCTTTGGTCTGGCGTTGGCGGCGGAAAGCGGGAGGCGGTCGGCGGAACGATTTGAGTGAAGCCGCGCGCCGGAGCGGCGCTGCCAATGACAGACGGAAGCGGGCGCGGCTGCATTCCCTGCATCCGTCCACAACGAGCGCGCGCGAAGTGCGTGCCGCGCAGACGAAAGGAGCACGGTCAAAAGGAGCGCGCGTTGGTCGTGGCGGACACCATTGGCTTGGTTAATCGGATGATTTCCTGAATTCGTCGGACAATTGTCGGACGATTAGTCATCGGTAGATTCCGACAATGAATCGGAAGATTGCCGGAAGATTCATGCCAAACCTCTCGGACGGTGAATCTGACGATTGCCGGGTTTGACCTGACGATTGTCTGACGATTGCTTTATTGTATTTGCACCTGCTTCGGTCTGGCATTGGCGGCGGAAAGCGGCAGGCGGTCGGCGGAACGGTGTGAGTGAAGCCGCAAGCCGGAGCGACACTGCCAATGACAGACAGAAGCGAACGCGACTGCGTTCCCACTTCATCCGTCCGCGACGAGCGCGCGTTGCACGGATGGGCAACGCGCGTTGGTCGCGGACTTTGCCCCGAACGGCCCTTGCGTTTTAATTTGGGCGGGCTGGTTGCCAGCCTTTTACGGCATCTGGCTGGGGGTTTTTTCACCGGCATTACCGCCTTTGACCATTCTGACGTTGGCGATGCGCGGTCCGCGTGATTGCGGTTGGCTGAATGGCGGACGTGCGGCTAATTCCGGCTGGGCGGATGCCGGTGGTTCGGTCGGCGGCGTCTTTGGATGGCGTGGCTTCTTCGCCTTGGCTGCATCCAGCACTTCGCGGCAGTAACGGGCGACGGTTTGGTGTGATACCTCGATGCCGGCGTTCTCGTGCAGCATCACACGAATCGTTTCATACGAGGCTTTACGTTCCCGCAACGCAATGATGGATTCCTTGACTTCGTTCAACGCGCGATATTTTTCCGGCGCGGGCGGCGTGTAGTTCTTGACGGCTTCAGCCAAGCGAGCCTTCGCTTCGGTGGATACAATTGCTGCATTCATAATTTTTCGATTGTTGATTTTTCTCTGGCATTTTCGTTGTTACGTCTGCCCCTTGCCCTCGCAAGGAGAATAGCGTCCCATTTCCAATACGATTAACAGGTAACATTTCCTGCCATCCATTTTGCGCTACCGATGGCGCAGAATTGCAACCGACATGGTTTAGCTTTCCGCCATGCTGACGATGAAGGCCCAATACAGTTTGCGAAATGCGGAGTCGTATTTTCGTGAACACCTGGGCGTAGGTGATTACTACATGAAAGGGCAGACGGTTTCGGGTCAATGGTTCGGTGATGGTTCAAAGGCATTGGGATTGTCGGGCGTCACCACGGAAAAGGAGTTCTTGAACTTGTGCAACAACCTTCATCCGCAAACAGGTGAACAATTGACACCCCGGCTAAATTCAAAGCGTGTCCGGGTAGATAAAGATGGGAACGTCCATGAATCCGCCAATCGCCGGGTGTTTTATGATTTCACATTGTCACCGCCTAAATCGGTTTCCATTGCGGCACTCGTTGGGAATGACCAGCGGATCATCGAGGCACATGATGAGGCGGTTCAGGTGGCCATGCGTGAATTGCAAATTTACGCTGCCACACGGGTTCGCAAACAGAATCAGTATGCGCATCGGGTGACAGGCAATGTGGTGGGCGCGGTGTTCCGGCATGACACGTCACGCGATTTAGACCCGCACCTGCACAGCCATTGCATCCTGTTCAATGCCACGCGCGATTCAGTGGAAGACCGTTGGAAAGCACTGGAAGCCTGTGAAATGGTCACGGCGCAGAAGTTCGTCAGGAATGTTTATTATCACGAACTGGTCAGGTCACTCCAACGATTTGGTTATGGCATTGAAAACAATCCGCGCGGTGATTTTGAGATTGTGGGGGTCGGCAAGGAATTGATTGACCGATTTTCCAAACGTCACCGTCAGATTGACGAAAAGACCAGGGAACTTTTGGAACGTGAACCGCACAAGGCCGGTCAGAACATCAAGGTCATCCGGGCCAACATCGCGCACAAGGAACGGGCGCGGAAGATCAAGGATGTCGGCATCGTCAAACTGCAATCCATCTGGAACAAACAATTATCATGGCGGGAACAGTTTCAATTGCACCGGCTGGACAAGCATCGCTCACCGGAAATACCACAGAAGATGACAGCAGAACAGGCGGTCGGTTGGGCGGAGCAGCATCTGTTTGAACGCCGCTCGGTCGTCCATGAGCATGAGCTTTGGCGTCACGCGCTGGAACATACGCGCGGCCAATCTATATCCCTGCCAGAAATTAAAGCGGCTACGCGGAAACGTGAATATATCCGTGGCGAACAATTTCAGGGAAAGATCACCACCCGCGAAGTCCTGCAACGTGAATTGAACATCGTCAGGCTGTCGCAACACCAGATGCACAAATACGAACCGCTCGCGGCCAATTATCAGTCGTCAAACCGGTCGTTGGATGATGAGCAGCATAAAGCGGTCGAACATATTTTGTCCTCGCGTGATTTCGTCACCCTGTTTCGTGGCGGTGCAGGGACGGGCAAAACTTTTACGCTGCGGGAAGTCAAAACCGGACTCAATCAAGCCGGTCATGTTGTCCAAGTCATCGCACCGCAGCGCCAGCAGGTCGCTGATCTGGAGCGCGATGGCTTCATCGGCGCGCAAACGGTCAGTGCTTTTCTCACGCAAAAGTCCATGAGGCGTGGTGCGGTCGTCCTCGTGGACGAGGCCGGACAAATCGGTGGGCAACAGATGCTGGAACTGCTATCGCTCATCCAGACGGTCAGGGGCCGGGTCATTCTCTCCGGTGACACGCATCAGCACGAAGCGGTCGAGGCTTCCGATGCACTGCGCGCCATTGAACTGTATTCGGGTCTTGGTTACGCAGAACTGACGAACATCCGTCGTCAAAATCCTGGCTCGGCAAAAACGCGGGCTGAACGCCAATGGCTGGAACAATATAAGCTCGCAGTCAATGAAGCGCAGCAAGGCAAACTCGGCTCCTCCTTTGACCGGCTGGATAAACAGGGCGCGGTGGTCGCCTGCACACTGGCGGATCAACAGCAGAAATTGACCGAGCATTTTCTTGAACTTTTCAAAAATCAGCAATCCACCGTGGTCGTCTCGCAAAGCTGGTCGGAGATTCACAAAGTCAATGAACAAGTCCGGTTCGGCCTGAAGACACAGAAGTTAATCGGTGAACCTGAAACAACGGTCACGGCACTGGAGCGGCAGGATTTGACGGATGCTCAAAAGCGCGACAAACGGTTTTATCAGCCAGACTCCATATTGGTGTTCAACCGTCCAACAGCCGGTTTCAAATCCGGCAGCGCAGGGAAACTGTGCGGCATTACTGACAAGCATCTGCTGATTGAAGCCGACCACCGCATCCGGCCCGTTCCGTTCAAGGAATTGGATAAAATCACCGTCTGCCAGCCAAAAGAGCTTTCCCTGTCCACCGGCGACCGGCTGCAACTCAAGGCCAATGCCCAAAGCCAGGACGGGCATCGGCTCGCCAATGGCGAGCTGGTGACGGTGAAGGGAATTCATCAGGACGGACGCATTGCCCTGAATGATGGCCGGGTGCTGGCAAAAAATTACCGGCAGTTTGTGCGCGGCTACGCTGTCACGTCCTACGCCGCCCAGGGCAAGACCGTAGATTACGTCCTGTTCTCGGATTCTGCCGTCAAAGCCGCGACGAATGAGCAGCAATGGTATGTGACGATTTCGCGCGGGCGCAAGGGCGTGAAGATTTTCACGGCAGACAAAATCCAGCTTCGCCAGAACATCGCTCATTCCGGCCACCGGACTCTGGCGCTGGACATGGCCGACGAAAGCGCGGCTCACAAGCTCGCCAAAATTTGGGGGCGTGATGTTGCCTATGTCCTCAATGTTCAACAGGCGCAACGCAAATTTAACGAACGGCAGATGGAGGCTCTCCGGCAGGATGAAGCGGTCGGACAACCGCAGGACGCGAAGCCGGCCGAATCCATCAAACTAACCGAGCAGGTCACGCCAACAGTTCAAAAATCTGAAACTACCCGACGGCGCATTGAGATCTCGCCGCCCCAAACCAACCAAAAAAGTAAAGGCATGAGAGTATGAGCACGGAAAATTCTTGTTTTAGCTTCAAGCGGGGCGTCAATGGCAGTTCCGTCCCGATGGAGCATTTGCGACTGGAACTGAATCCAAAAAGTTTCTACCTGCTGCCCTACCACCATTTGGAACTCGTCAAATTTGAAGCAGGCGAGGGGCTGGACACGCTCACGCTGTCATTCATCAATCGCACCGTGCAGATCACCGGCAAAAATCTCCGTGATTTGGGGCTGGCTCTCCAAGACCGCGCCGTGGAGTTCGTAAAACCCATGCCCGTGTTTGATCGGTATTCGTCGCTGGCTAGGAATGAAGCTTCGGTCAAGGCAATTGAAATCAAGGACGGCAAGGAGCAAGGTTGATCTGTTGAAGCGGCAGTCAAATTGTATATCGCTTTTGTATATGGGTTGCACTTTTTGCGGCCAAACACGACCAAATGCCGGCAATGCTGAAATTGAAAAAAACCTGTGATTGCAAGCTAAAGCACATACGACCAAACAAAGGCAAAACTCGATTTAGAATTACAAAACCGTTGCTCTACCGCTGAGCTAAGCTGGCGTCTCCACAGCCAATATCTTTTGCTTTGCCCGCTTTCCTGTCAAGCTTGACGGAGCAGCGTTCGTCAACCGGGGCGCGTCTCAATTGTTGAGCAGTCGTTCTGTTCCGAAGGAACAATCGAAAATAGCCCGGCATTTCAATGCCGGGAAAGGTTTGGAAAAATCGAGTCCCGCAGGGACGGTTGAAAAGAAACGCCGTTTTCAGCCGTCCCTGCGGGACTGGATGGCGATATTGTGAGAACCCGGCGTTCAAACGCCGGGCTATTTTCAAAATGTCCCTGCGGGACGCAACTTTTCCGGTTGTCCAAAAATGGAGATGCGCCCCGCCGATCGCCAATCCGTGATCAACAATCACTCGCCGCCCCAGTAGATTTTGACGTGAATGCAGCCGAGTTTGACGGCTTCAACGGGCAATGACGGACTCAGTTCAAGCACCTTGATGTGGCCCGGTTTCACAAACGGTTTGAGCGCGGCGAAGTTGACCGTGCCGGAGCCGGGTGTGGCATGGTCGTGCGCGGGAAATTGCACGTCGTGGACGTGAAATCCGGCCAGGCGCGCGGTGAGCGATTCCAGATGCCGGGTGTGGTCAAGGAAGCCCAGGGTTTCCTTGATTTGCGCGTGGCCGACGTCGTGCCAATAAACCACGTTCGGGCTGTCAAAGTCGCGGAAGAAATGCTCGAAGTCGCCATCCAGCGGAATTTCCTCGAGCGCCTGCCGGTTTTCAATGCCGAGTTTGAGGCCGCGCTTTTCAGCTTCGGGCAGAAGTTTGCGCAACGTTTCGTAGGTGCGCCCGACGGCTTTTCCTTTGCTGGCTTCGCGTTTGGCGGCGGCTTCGGCGCGGAGCTTTTCGTATTTGGGCGATTTCTTCCCGTCGCGCTCCAGCATTTCGGTCAATTTTTCGGTGTAATCCTTCAAGTCCATGCTGCCGAGATGCAGCACGACGACCGGCGCCTTGACGCGTTCGGCCAGTTCAAAGGTCTTGAGCGTGTGCTTGACCGCCAGTTCGCGCTGGCGCGGCCGCTCGTCGGAAAATTCGTAAAGGTTCGGCGAGGCATGATTCACGCCCAGCGGCAGCGGACAAAAATTATGGAGGCTGGAAATCTTGATCTCGCCCGCGTCCACGGCGTCCAGGATGCCGGGCAGGAGGCCGAGCCGGATGCCGTGGCTGAGCTCGGCATATTCAAAGCCGAGGTCGCGGATTTCGCGCAGCATGGCGCGGCCGTCCGTGTGGCGTTTGGAATTCCAGCAGGTGGAAAGCGAATACATGCGTTAAATCGTTGAACTGTTAAAATATAAATCGTTAAACCGTTGATCGAGGCAACGATTTAACGATTCAACGGCTCAACGTTTCAGAATTACAAATCCGCGTAGCGCGCGGTCAGCATCGCGGAAAAGCGCGCGGCTTTTTCCTTGCGGCGCCGCTTTTCACTCGGCTTTTCAAAATGCCGGTGATTGCGCACGACCTTGAGGGTTCCTTCGCGGTCAACTTTTTTCTTCAGTCGCCGCAACGCACGTTCCACTGGTTCGCCTTTTTTTAAT
>Ga0181530_10003847_pt1 | contig 16368 bp, 21 predicted proteins | sample PEATcosm2014_Bin_42_FD_119769 | JGI IMG/M metagenome (GOLD analysis project Ga0181530, IMG submission 119769) | Peatland microbial communities from MTU Mesocosm Facility, Houghton, MI, USA - PEATcosm2014_Bin10_60_metaG | ecosystem: Environmental > Terrestrial > Soil > Wetlands > Peat | place... | reverse complement strand
TTAGACCCGGAGCCGCCTACGTTGTAGTGCCTTGAACTTCACTTCTCCATTTATCGGTTCATATAGAAAGTCGTGGGACCGGAGGGATACGAACCCACCAACATCGTGGGTTCCACCCAGGTTGAGTTCTCTCACTCCAGTGGAAAGACGTACACGGGGTCACTCAAATAATACAAGGGACCCTTTCGAACCCTCGTAGTACTTGCGCTTGGCTGGATGAACACCGGGCCTTTGTTAGACTGCAGGGTTTTATCGTCGGACAATTCGCTCACTCCCTAATGGCACATCTTCCACTAAACTGTTAGGGCGCTACTAAACGACCGCGAGTTCAAATTGGCCTGCTCGCATTTTAGTGAGTGGACGTAAGATGAGTCGATTGCGTTGAACCAGCTTTCGAAAGCCAAATTCATCAGTCTTGAGACATGCAAGAGAAACGTCGAAGCAGTTAGGACTCCCGTTTGGTTTGTGGAAGAAAGCGGCTTGCTTTATTTTCATTCGCCGGCAAAATCTTGGAAGGTGAAGAGGCTTCAAAGGAATCTTGTAGTCCGTTTAGCACCTTGTGCAAGGTTCGGCAGAATAAAGGGGGTCTGGCTCAAGGGAAAAGCTACTCGGATCGATGGCGAAGAAGATACAAAAAGAATCGTCAAGCTAGTAAACTCCTCGCAGTCGCGAGGGGATAGAATTCTTGGCTTGTTCGAGAAGAAGAATAGAGTTGCTTTCTCAATCAAGTTGGACGACGAAATGTAATGTTGAGTGATATCTATAGTAGGACCTCAACTACCCGATACATTAGATTGCTAATGCGTATCTAGCGCTAAGACTTGTCGCTACCGTAAGCTGCTCTGAAAGCGAGACATAAATTGACATTAATGTAGGCCTGCGGCGATTCTATGTTCTCCCTACAAAATCACATCCATCGCGGCCAGCGGTTGGCGGGCCCGCCGGGATTTGAATGCGGGACCCAACGAAGGATGGGGAAGATCCATCATCTAGGCTTAAAGCACCGGCCGGCCTCGAACGTGCCAATCAAAAGGGGCATTCATGGGGTTATGTAATTGCGAGGTAACGGGCGCCGCATGAATAATGGCAGAACAAGTGGGCCGGTCATTAGAGGTAATACAGTTCGTGTGTACTTGTTTGTGCTGAGAAACGGGCCATGCGAACTCAGGGATGTCCAACGCGCTCTTGAGCTCTCTACACCGTCCCTGGCCTTCTACCACCTCTCAAGACTTGTTGATTCCGGCCTTGTGAGTCGAACTGAGGATGGGAGATACATTGTCAAGTCGGACATATCCGCGGATCTACTTGACGGATACGTGAAATTCGGAAGACAGATTATTCCGCAACTGTTCTTCCTAAGCCTCATCTTCACCGCCATCCTAGCATACTACATCTATCTAGTTTGGAGGCTCCCTCTCGATAGGGATGATATTGTGACAATCGTGTACTCACTGTCAATTGTCGTACTGTGGTATGAAACCTTCAGAACTTGGCGTAAATTGTCAGGCTAGTCCGCCAACCGAGAAAGTTGAACTGGATTACTCTACCGGCAACACGCGCCGCTACGTGAAACCGCACCTTCTCTGTTCATTCAATGGTTTGAACGGGGGTATTCTCTTCTTTCAATTGTTTGAATGGGGCTTTCAAAATGTAGCACTAAGAGTGACCGCGATCATTGTGGCCCCAGGTATGAAACCATGCAATCACTCGTTGTCAAGAAGCGCAGTTCATGCCTGCACGGAGAAGTGCATGAGATTGGTCAAGACTTCGATAGAGACGGGAATCTTGTGAGGCTCGTAAGATGTCAGAGTTGCGGTCTCCTGATGCGGGAATACTTGCCAATTCTACGAATGTAGGAAGATGTGGCTGTAGATGGATTCTAATGCGCCGGCTACCCGTTCGAACGACTCTCTTGTCTCGCTCGCCCTAGTTTTGCCGTTAAGGCTGTTCATGGGCTTAACGTTCGTCTACGCTGGACTTCAGCACCTAACTGACCCCTCTTACTTCGACCCGTCAAAGGCTGGGTACATTGGGCATTTGATTTCCCAATACGCCGTTGGATCCCCCATTCACGATTTCTTAGTAGGCGTGGTGGCACCGAACGCTGTCCCATTCGGATGGACGGTTGCGATTGGGGAGGTCCTCATAGGATTCGCAACCCTAACGGGCCTCTTGTCCAAACTTGCCGCCCTAGCTGGCTTGATTCTCAATTTCACGTTCTTTCTATCCGCGACTTGGAATGCCTTCCCATTCTATTTCGGTTCGGACATTGTGTTCGTGATGTGCTGGCTTACGTTGCTGTTGACCGGACCTCAGTCGCGACTGAGCATTGATGGGGTGTTGGCAAATCGTTTCCATTCGCTCGGTTGGCTTGTGACCAAGTCCGTGCCGGCGATCGCTATTCCAGAGGTAGCCAAACCTCGATTGGTGGTTAAACCGAGTGAAGTTGAGATTCCCCTTGCCAAACGCGCTAGTCTCTATCCGAGACAGGTACAGGAAGTGAACAAGGCGTTTGACCGAATCAAACAGCAGTTCGTTTGGCATCGCGAGACGGTAACGATACTTGAGTTTGTCCGCGCATTTATCATAAGCTTAGGCGTGGACCGCACCGACACGCCGAGGCTGCTGAATGGAATCGAAGCTCTCGTTATCCGTAAAGGAGTTGAGGCATAACGGCCCAAGAAACGAAACAGGATTATGATCGCTTAATCGCGAAGTACGGAATGAGGGTTCCGAAGGATATTGCACTGTCGGTACTTACAGGCCAACCCAAGGTTCCCGTGTTCTTATCTCGTGCCTCTTTCCGGTCTGACGTGGATGTTCGGACTCAGCAGAGGACGCAGTTCCAACGTGAACGTAGACGGTTCCTCCAGAACATGGTAGGGCTTGTAGGTGTCTCAGTTTTCGGGTTACTTTTGCTGAAGACCCTTTCGACTCCTAGCGCCCCGCCTCCTTCGACCTCAAACCCTTTTTCAAATCCTCAGCCTCCGCCCCTCAACTACGCATCTAACGCGGTCACTAGTGGTTCTCAGTTGCTCGCGAACGCCTCCAACATTCCGCCTAACCAGTCCTTGATGTTCAATGACCCAACGGTTGGTCCTGCGGTCCTTATCCACCTAGACAGCGGACAGTTCGTAGCTTACAGCACGATTTGCACTCACGCCGGATGCCAAGTCCAGTTCGATCCGTCGGTTAAGGACCTCGTTTGCCCATGCCACGGTGCCGTATACGACCCATCCAACAACGCGCAGGTGTTGGCCGGCCCAGCGCCATACCCGCTACAAAGCATCCCGATACAATATGACAAGTCGACGGGAAACATCTACTTAACCAGTTGAGGTCGATTGGTCATGAAGATCTTGATTCCTCTAATCGCTTGTCTGCTGATAATTTCTATGAGTTCGTTTTATCCCACGGTCGCGGCGGCACGAACGACGACAATCTACCTAGTCCTAGGCCCCAGCGGAGTTGCAGCCGGGAGCGAGAATCCGATGCCCCTCGCCGTCACCGTCTACTACAACAACTCACTCCCCGGTTATCATTTGGTTGTAGGCGTGCTGGATGCACAACTGTCGCCGAAACGGATCGTACCTGGCGTAGTCGTCTCCTCAACAACTCCTTGCACCAATCAACCGGCGGCATCCGCACTATGCGCCATAGTCGTTCCGAACTCATCAGGAGTTGTGCGGATAGCGTTCCAGCTCGGTGGTATATTCGGCGGCCGACAGAAGCTCGGTACGTGGGAGCTGAATGTCACATCGGTTCTCATCGACAATCAGAACGCCATCGTTGTAGGCTCAGTTAGCAGTAGACTATTCAAAGTGAGTCTAACTCCAGTCGCGTTGAATGTCAATGTTCCATCGAATGTCGCTGTATCGGTCGATGGTCTGTTGCAGCCTTCAGGCACAGTGTCAGTGGGCGTTACGTTGGGTCGACATAACGTTACTGTGCCAAGATTCGTTAATGTCACCCAATTCACGCGGTTGAGATTTATCCGTTGGTCCGACGGTTACCCGTCACCACTCCGAACCGTCGTAGTCGCAAATTTCATGACCCTGCAAGCCGATTACGTAACTCAGAACCTACTAACGCTGATTGGCGTCCAAGGCAACGCATCTCTCTCCACTTGGTATGATGCGAACACTAACGCGACATACTCGGCTAACCGGTACGAGCCGATGTCCGGCGGCCTAGGTGAGTTTGGTTTGAGGCTCTCGTTCCAAGGCTGGAACGAGAACGGCCAGCTTCTAACTAACTCACTTAAAGGAACAATTTCAATGAATAAGCCCCACACGTTAACCGCGGTCTGGCAGATTGATTACTCCGAAACAGGGGCGATTTTGCTCGGAGTTATCGCGGCGGCGGTCACAGCACTCTTGCTTATTCAGCGAGAGAGACGTCCGCCTACTGTTTCGAGCCACTTGAAGAAAGGACGCAGGCCCGGAACCGCTGCCAAATACCCGCGCGTCTTCTCGACCAACCGGTTTCCGTGATTAGTGACAGGTTAGATGAGACGTTGGATCCGAAAAGTACTGATCGGATTAGTACTCGTTTTTCCAGTTGCGTTCGTAAGCGCGAGCTTTCTTGAGGATCTCGTAGAGACCGGCGGCCAGGAAGGATCCGGTGAGATCGCCGCTATGATACTGGGGTTACCGACACGTCTCATCAGCTTAACATCAACCGCTGGTTACCAGGGCTTATTTTTCTTGACGCTACTCGACTCCGCCGGCGTTCCGTTTCCTAGCGAGATCGTTCTACCGTTGGCCGGATATCTCGTTTTCCAAGGAACCTTGCAGTACTGGTCTGTCGTCTTCTATGCTACAGTTGCAGCGCTTCTAGGTTCATCCGTCGACTATTACATAGGTAGGAAACTTGGGAGTCCCCTCATCTCGGGCCGGGTCAGACTGCCGTATGTTCCCAGCGCCAAGCTTCAAAGGATTCAAACGTGGTTCGACATGCATGGCTCAGCTGCTGTTGCTCTCCTCCGATTAGTTCCCACTGCTCGGGTGCTAATCTCGTTTCCCGCTGGCGCATGCAAAATGAATCCAATTACTTTCGAGTTCTATACGCTCTTAGGCTGCTTGACGTGGAACATCACCCTAGTCTACATAGGATGGTGGCTCGGATCGTCGTGGGGAACAGTAGCCTCACTCTTCAGATACCTAAGCGTCTTCGTCTTCCTCGTCATGATCGTAATCGCATTCTGGATCCTATCACGTAGAAGCTTGAGAGTAAATCGGATTAGCAGCAGTTAGGGTGGGAGTGTGACTTTGGCGGAGGGAGACAAGATCGTTGGCAGAAGGTCTCGAGTCATGTCTATTCTACCCGACCAAAACCGAATGAATTCAACATGTTTCAACCGGCCATAACTTTCGAAAAATCGCGGATCACACGATCGATAACGAGTTCCAAGTATCACTCTTAGCGTAAGTTGCCCTTAGACTTCCTCCGCCTAGCAGTGAGCATAGAGTTCGATATAATTCGCACACTCTCAATGCAGACAGCGGATAACTGCTCCATCTGCGTGCGCTACGCAGAAATGGACCCGCTCATCGCGATCTAAAGCTATCCGGCAGCAATCCGCGGCAACGAACTCACTTGAGAAGTGAGAAGCTAGTATGCGCGACATGCTCACACGATTGAACATCCTCGAAGCTTTCACTTGAACACGAAGCTTGAACTCGCGAAAGCAAAGCAAATGCTACAAAATCAGCTGAGGGATCAGGATAGCTTCTTTAATGTATAATCACAGAATTGCAGTGGGATCACGCGTTGCAAAAGCAGAAGATCAGCCTTAAGGAACTGCCTCCAAGCCTCAGAGCCTTTATCAGAAAATATCCTGAAGTCTGGACAGCACATGAAAAGCTGGGCGTAGAGTGCGCGAGAGCAGGACCGCTAACTAGCAAAGAAATCCAATTAATCAAGATCGCAGTGACAGCAAGCCTGAGGCTCGAGACTTCGTTCAAAACACACATTCAAAAAGCAATGCGAGCCAAGGCTACAAAAAGAGAAGTCGAGCACACAATAATTCAGATGCTCCCAATCGTCGGACTCGGGCGCACAATGATGGCTATGAAATGGTATAGCGAAGCCTTGCATAAGTCACGAGAGTAGACGACCTCCGTAGCGAGAATGAAAATCGCGCCAAACCTAGCAACGAGATTCAGAACGATGTCTGGGCCTCTTAGAGTTCACATCATTGGAAGAAGTGGTTCGGGGAAAACCACGACGATAGCGTATCTTACCGAGCATCTCACAGGGCTGGGATTTCGAGTAGGCGTCGTCAAACATGTACACCAAGAAGGTTTCACTTTCGACACTAAGGGTAAGAATACTTGGAGACACGCCGAAGCGGGCGCGTGCATAGTAATCGGTGTAGCCCCGAACGAACTTGCCACATTCAAAAGAACAGAGAACGAAACACCATTCGAACAATTATTCGATGCATTTCAGCGAGAGAATCTTGACATAGTACTCGTCGAAGGCTTCTCACATGCTCTTTCAACAAAACATTCCTACAAGATTGTAACCGCGAAGACCACGAAAGAACTAAGGCAGGTTCTGGCAAAGAACGGCCCTCCGATACTTGCAATAACTGGGCTCATCGCATCTTCAAGAGTCAGCAAAAGGCTTCGGAAGAGATCTACACCTATCTTGGACATAACGACGAACGGGCCTACTCTCACTTCGATAATACGAAGACTCCTGCGCCCGAAAGAACTTGAAGAGACATATCACAAAACCAGTGCCAAGCATGGGGGAACATGTGTCGGTCTTGCAATAGGAGTACGCGCAGTCTACCTAGCTTCCAACATCCTCGGCAATCTGGGTCCCGAGGACAAGATAACGATTGGAAGCAAGAACTGCCTGGCTGAAGCCTTCAAGATGGTCTATCCCAAAGCCCACACTGCTCTTCAGCGGAAGAAGGATGATCAAATCACAATACGATCACGAGGCTCACAGCTTCGGATTAACTTGGCCCCGAAGAAGAAGTATCGTAACGGTACGCAAGCGCTCGCGGTCTCGGACAAGGAGTTGTTTGAGTCCATCAGCCTCACCCAACACACTCGCTAACGAAATAAGGTGTGTAATCTTTCATGTCTGAGTCGCCAGAGGTTCTCAGGGAGATACGAAAAACGGTCAAAGGAAGAACTCTGCTCGTTGGAAGGAAGATCGGGCAAGACAAGTTCGACCTATTTGGTGCTCGTCTAAGACTGGAAGCTAAGCCTCAGAAGTATCCGATTGGTGGAAAGGTCGTCGCATGGGAGAGAGGTTTGTTGCGTAAATTTTCCCACGGAGATTTTGGTTCAATTATTCTTCACAGGTTCCTCTACAAGCCAGTGAAAGAGTATATTGAAGACCCGCTTGAAATTCTGGCTGAAGCGCAAAGGATTCTACCCGACGGAGGAGTGCTTGTAGTGAACTCCTTTCTGCTCGATGACACTACGAAGAACTTTCGTTCTGCTGAAAGCTTCTACACCGAGAACGAAATGATGACTATGCTGGAAAATCAGAAGTTCAGTAAGGTCACACGCTTTGGCATCGGAGAAACACATCTCTTCGCATGCGAAAGATAGTCTGATAAGGTTCACACAATAAAGAACACTCGACCTGAGCTCCCGAGAATGCTCGGGATTCGCTACTGTGAGCGTCTTCAGATTTTTCCATAGCGCGCCGAAATCGTTCTTGGTTGTCATCAGTCATCATGTCAGCTTCAACCGGACAATACTCAAGAACTTAGGGTGAAGCGCCTACGAGGAATTCAACTTCACATCCACTCTATTAACGGGCTGAATTGTAACGGTCAAAGCCTTCGCTTACTCCGATCTTATCATAGTTAGAATCATCTTGAACTTGGTAACCGCTTTGAGTGCATGCGGTTTATTGGCGGGCATTATGATGGTATCGCCTTCCTTTAGGCGGAAACCTGCACCAGAAATCTTGATGTCCACTTCACCCTCCACGACGAGGACCATAGCATCAAATGGAGCGGTATGTTCACTCAATCCCTGGCCCTCATCAAATGCGAAGGCTGTAACCGTGCCGCCGTGAACGCTTACGAGAGTTCTGCTAACTACTGCGTCAGTCTGGTAGGCAACTAATTCTTTGAGCTTCAAGACTTGGGCAACGGCCGTTTTTGAGTTAGCCAATTCACAACACACGCCGCAGTTTCCTTATGCTCTTTAGCTTGCTTTTCTGCATACTTTCACTCAGTTGGTTGTTGCAGGTCAAGATACCAAAATAGCACATTTTCTTCTGTGGAGATGTGTGCAAGGAACAATTGCTCCAGATTGCTGAAGGATTCTTCGAGTGGCCGAGTTTGTACATTCAACTTCTTAGCGATGCTTAGGATCTTCGCATGCTCATTCTCTAGCCTATCACAGATACCCGATCCCAAAGAGCGACTCAGCAGGGGGAACAAGAGTTGTTCTTCTCTTTTGAAATGTTCATTGAGCGCTTCTGCCAACTCGGTGAAGAGCATCGCCTCACTGGAGCGATCACCGACCTCCATTTTTCCCGCGCTTGCCCTCAACCGTCCCAAGTCGTGAGTAATTGCCTTATGGTCGTTCGTTAGTCGAACCGTGAGCCTAGAATCTCTCTGGTTGCCAACTCTATCTGCCTCGCATAAGCATCGAGTCTGCTGATTAAATTCTCTTGGGCGGCGTTTCGCTTGAGTCTTTGACGCTACCAAGGATTGTTCTTCACGGCGGTCATAGTTATCCCACATCGCATAGAGGTTGTCCCTAACGAGTTCGGGGTGACTCAAGAATCCCTTTAGGTATGCATCGGGTCTCGGCTAGTGATTCTCAATGCTCGAAGCGGTCATCAGTATTACTCCTCCGCAGAGTTGGATAAAGCGGCTGACCGCGGAGTTTCCCTCCGTAATCCGAGTGTTGGATTGTAGAAGCTTGCCTGATGGTGAGGGAGTCCAGGAGCTTTTCGAAGTAACGAGCGCCGCAGATCTCTCCGAGAGGATAGTCGACTACCTCCGTCAAGATTCGTATGTGTATGCCATCGACATTGTAAGAGCCGAGCAGGGTAGGGTGGTCGGTTCACTCAAGACCCACAAGTGCACGGCGTGCAAGACGTTTGCTGGGGCAGACTGCTTTCTGGTTTCCGCCACGAGCAAGCTTGATGGAAAGCTCGAATGGACCGTTCTAGGCAACGATACAATGGTGAAGTCACTTATGCAGGAGTTGGAAAGTCAGAAGGTGACTGGAGAGGTAGTTAAAATCTCTAAGATCAAAGATGAAGAGGAATTGACGGCAAGGCAGGAGGAAATCCTACAGATCGCTCTCGAAAAGGGCTACTTCGAATTCCCAAAGAAAATAACGCTTAGGCAGTTGGCCAAGGTGCTCGATGTTTCCCCAGCGACCCTAACGGAGATACTTAGGCGGGGGCAAAAGAGGGTTCTACAAGAACACTTTAAGGGCCGACCGTCCGTTTTGGGCAAGAGACAGTTCTCCCACGTACGTTGATTACCATTTCCGGTAATGACCTAACATGTTTGGGACTATTGCTATCCCAGACTGCCCCCTAAGGGCTCCCACGAGGGCCTATGTGGACAGGGAAGCTTTTTGGTAGACGGAAGTTAGAAGTTGTCTTCATCGTTCTGTTACTGGCGATCTCCGTTCTATCCGTCGTGTTACCCAGGTCGGTGGTTTCGGCGGATACGGGACAGTCAGCGTATGCTCCGAATCGGAGCTTGTCTCCAACTGATATTCCGTCCGCCCCTTCGCCAGCGAATAGAGTCGTCATTAGCCTGATTACTGAAGAGAAACTCGGACAATTGGCCAACGGCGTCACCTACGACTTCTGGACTTTCAACGGGACGGTTCCTGGTCCCCTGATTAGGCTTCGTGTCGGTCAGGTTGTTGAGATGCATATCATCAACCCGCCGAACAGCACCATGACGCATTCGATCGACTCTCATGGAATCCTCGGGCAGGGAGGAGGTGGCGCTTATTCACAGACCGCACCTGGCAACGAATCCATCTTCCAATTCACGGCCATGAATCCCGGTTTGTTCCTGTACCATTGCGCCACGCCGGACATACCGACCCACATCGCCAATGGAATGTACGGCTTAATGCTGGTTGAACCCCAAGGAGGGCTTCCGAAGGTGGACGATGAATTCTACCTAGTGCAAGGCGAGTTCTACACGATGGGGCCGTACGGGCAGCAAGGCTTCCAATCCTTCAGTTACCAGAAGGCGCAGGCTGAAACTCCAGACTACGTGGTCTTCAACGGCAGAGTTGGGGCTTTAACAGGAAACGGAACTATGAGGGTGAAGGTCGGAGATAGCGTTCGTGTCTTCTTCGGGAACGCCGGGCCGAACCTTGACTCGTCCCTCCATATAATAGGGGGGATAATGGACCGGGTGTACGAAGATGGATCCCTCGCATCGGCCCCTCTTCTAGAGGTTCAAACCGTATTGGTTCCTGCGGGTTCAGCAGCCATGGTGGAATTCACGGCACGAACTCCCGGCATACTTACTTTACTTGACCATTCAATATTCCGACTGCATCAAGGTGCAGTGGCAACCTTCACTGTAACCGGCCCAAACAACCCCGCTATCATCGTCTCAATCAAGAACGGTACTGGCCCCGCACCCTTGACAGGCGCGACAAATGTGGCATCAGAAACTCAAACCGCCAGTTCCGGAACGCAGAGTTCCACGAACAGCACTGAAGTCGTGATAGAGAACTACGCCTATAACCCGGCCGACATCACCGTTCCAGTTGGAACAACCGTTACATGGGTAAACCAAGACGCGGTGGGTCACACAGTCACTGAAGGCGACCCGAACTCGCCTAAAGCGGCAAACCTTCGAGCATTTGATTCCTCCGGGGAGGCGCTTACCGGGAAGGTGGCGTTAATCGGGGCGGGACAGAGTTGGAGTTACACGTTCACAACCCCAGGTACATACGAATACTACTGCATCGTTCACCCATACATGGTAGGCCACATTACGGTAACCCCTGCCTCCGGGTCGAATAGCTCGCAAGCTTCAGGCTATGGGGACCTAACCAACTTCACGATAACCTTCACTGGCAGAGACCTCGTAGGGCTAAGCGCGGTGGGATTAGTTGTGCTAGTGGCGCTGCTGCTCATATTCGCGCGGCCAGGAAAAAGAGACCTACCAACTGATGCGTTCCCATCGTAGCAAGCTCAGGCAAGGCGATCGCGAACGAAGCGTCAGGATCAACGCTCGGCTCGGACATCCGCCAAGGAGTCAAGACGGCGTTTCCTTCGACGAGCCGCATCCCTTGCAATAGGGGCAACGATTCTCTTAATCGGGGGAGATTTGGCTGAGACCTCTTCTCTCGTGCAGAAGGCTCGGAACACTGTAAGTTCGGAATCAATAAACGGCCCTGCAAATACCAGAGCCTCACTTATCGCGATAAGAGTTTACTATTCTATGATGGCTCAATATACTGACTTAACCGAGGAGTACTTTGTTATTCAGAGTCCTGCCGTTCTCCAAGGTCTAATGAACACTGTCATAGTGAGGCATCCTTCTATGGCTCAAATGATGCAGCTTATGCTAACGCTCTTGAACGGAACCCCCGCGAAACCCAACGCAGCATTGAAGGACGGGGATGTAATCCAATTCATACCGATGTCAGTAGGCGGCTAGTTCAAAGGCCTGACCTCCCTTGGCAATGACACCTAAGGGGCGATTTCATTCGGCTTTGATCCCCAGCCCCGAATTCCTCAGTCCGCACGACAAGTGTCCCGCATCCAATCTTGGATGTTTGAGATTGTCTCGAGGCCCGGTAGCTGCTGTGGTTATGCGGTTGAGTCTCAAGTATGTGAAAGCGAGTCTCGTGTATTTGGCTGCGGGCGTTACGCTCCTCCTGCTGACGTTTTCGCATGTGATTGCTTTTGATTTGACTGGCTTCTATTTCATGCAATTATACGGTTTCGTGGCGATGATGATTTTCGGGCTCTCCTACCTCTTCGTTCCGTCCTTCGCTCACGCTTTTCTACATAGCATGCGGCTTGCGAGATTGCAGTTTTGGCTGATGAACATTGGAGTCGTTGGGATGGCTACTGTTTTCTCAGGACTAATCCCATACAACCCGGCCATAGAATACGCCACCGTCGGGTTCCTACTTGTCGTTGTAATCGCGGTCTACATACACGCATTTAATCTGTGGATGACTATGCGAGGCTGGCGAGGTTCTCCGGGCGAGAAGCTCGCCCGCGCCCAGAGGTAAAAGCCTCAACGACACTCACACGGCGTTTCCGATGCTCCACCTCATCAGCTAGAGAGTTACGGCGGCCGTATTCTAGCTCGGTTTAACGCGGGTTTTCGTGAGGTTTTAGTTGAGGGGATGTCGGGAGTGATCTAACTGGGGATTCGTTTGGGTGGTGGGTGCGATTCTTCGCGGTCGAAGGAAAGGTTAGCGGAATATTCAACTTCACATGTGAGCAGGTTGGGTGTGCGAAAAACCGACGGTTAACTGGCATGGATTTGTCAACATTGAAGTCATGGCTCGACGCCTATGGCCGTGCCTGGGAGGCTAGGAGTCCGGAAATGGCGGAAGTGCTGTTCACTGAAGATGCCTCTTATCAAGAGCCGCCATACGATAAGCCGATGCGTGGCCGTTCAGCAATAGTTGAGTACTGGTCTCATGTTCCACGTACACAGGAAGATATTCATTTCAACTACGAGATAATCGCTCTTACAATCGATGTTGCAATCATTCACTGGACGGCATCTTTCACACGCATCGCGTCAAGAGCCAAAGTGAAACTTGACGGAATTTTTCTGTTGAATTTCGAAAGTAATCATTGCAGAAGCCTCCGGGAATGGTGGGTTAGACACCAGGCATGAGCAATGCTGTACGGATGGGCAATATGTGAACGCGACGAGAGAGTCTCCCAAATTAAAGGAATCAGTTCAGAAAAATGGGTAGAATGCCACGGGAGGGCCGATCGGTGGAGGGCCCTACTATGCGGTTTTTCCAGTCCGGGCTTTTCTCATGGCGAAACCAAGCCACACTACGCCTACCAGGGCGATTAAGACGGCGAGAATTGCTAAGTTGTTCGTGAAACCGAACCGAGAACCAGCGTGCATCGCCGCGTATCCAGTTCCGAACTGGCCGTTGCTGTTGAATGTCTGCACGAAGGTGGGTCTGAACAGTAGCGTTCGCACATAGCCATAGATCGACGAGGCCGTCATCAGTGCAACGCCAACAGCGGTGGTCAAGTAGGCATATTTGGTTTGTTCAGTTGAACTCATCACACACAACACCTCTATTCGATTAATTGGTACGCGCGAGTATTTACCCAATCTGGACGATTCATCCGCGCTAGAGTGAGGCAATGGGAGTTGGTCCGTTGCCGTCGAAGCGTCGAGTCGACGGATCGAAGACACACGGGTTAACACGTGAGTGTTACGTCGACGTTACCGATGGACTGTTGCTTCGCAGTCAGAGACCTTGCTAGCTTTCGGGATAGTCAACAATATGTCGGTCTCCCATTCAGATTCAAATCGCCACCCTTGACGACATTCAACCTAATCGCAAAGCCTGCAGATCTTCGGTGAAGTCTCACCATCCAAGGTGCTATGCATAACTAGCCATGGCCACTGTCGCAAGTGCTCCACGTGTGGCTCCCAGTCCATCCGCCCCACGTATGACTTCCACTCCACGCGGTCCATGTGTGACTCCCACTCCATGCACTCCATGTGTGGCTTCCACTCCACGAGCTCCAGGTATGGCTTCCAGTCCATCCGCTCCACGTATGGCTCCCATTCCACGCGGTCCTTGTATGGTTTCTATTCCATCTGTTGCACGTACTCCATGTGCTGCTGTTCGAATTCGCACCCGCAGTGCTGCTTGAAACAACACTCATCACCGCGACGCATATGATGAGACACAAAACTAGAGTACGGACCTTGCTTGACACTCCTATCAACTCTTTCCGTCTGCGATTTTCTCGTTTTATTCATCCCAAAACAGGCGTATCCAATTGGGCTCCAAACCAACCAACTCGCGGATGTTTTGCATAGGACTAATGTTACCAAAGTTTCCAAAGCAGAGTAACGGGTGGCTTCTAACCTGAGTCTGCCAGGCTCTACCAAACGTGCCACCAAGGTTTTCTGCCGCTATCAAACTTCAACTCCTACAAAAGCGGCGAACGCGCCCTATCATCTGTAATTAGAGCTGTTCTTAGAGACGGTCTTTCCCGAATTTGCTTGCCTCTGGTATCGAACTGTTGGTGTGGCCCGCCGGAGTTTAAACCCGGGCCCATTCCCAAGTGGGCGCGCACCAGCTATGCTTCTTAACTAACTTTGTCTATATGTTGACTCATCCAGTCGAGCATGTTTGCTACTGCTTCGAACCGAGCTGGAACTAACGGTTTTGTTAGTAGCCGAACAGGAGCTGGAGTATGCTCACGTATTCGGTAACGTGTTCGGGTATGCATTGTTGACAGGGCACTGTCTGCGTTACGGGGGTAGTGATCGTGTTAGTTATCGTGTTTGTCACGACTGAGCTGCTCTGAACGGTTGAGGTGCCGCTCGGACTTAGGTTGTCATCGTAGACATCCCGGACTGTCTTGGACTGGCCGTTGTAGTAGGTTAATGTGAGGCTTTCTAATCCGCTGGATTGTTGAGTTCTCGTTACGCTGACCACCTGTTCCGCCGGCGTTACGCTCACTTTAGTTCCGTATGATGGTGTGTACCAGGGCCAGTAGCTATAGTTGCAAACTATTGTGTTTCCGGACCAGTAGCAGTAATTGCCTCCCCACCAATTGTAGCCCTGGTAATAGTTGTAGTAGTTGTAGTAGTAATTGGAAAAGTATCGATAAGTTCCGATGTACACGCTAATCTGACTGGTCGTAGTTGTGGTGTATACTTGGAATGCGGTGGAGTATTGTATCTGGTTGGTTACGGTTTGAGTCGTGCCATTCGCGTAAACAATCGTGTCCCTCGGAATGACCGGCACAATAAGAATGATGAATACAATTACGGCAACGAGCACCCACTTTCCCCAACCACCAACGCCCTTTCGAGCAGTCTTTTGTGTAGGTGCCTGCGCGACGACCGCTGCTCCAACAGGCGTACCGCACTTCGGGCAGAACTCGTTATCCGTCTGCAATTCATTGCCGCATTTCGTACAAAACTTCGACAACTCGTCAACCATTGAATTCGGAGATCGGCGGTGTAGATAAGCGCTTCGGAACAGCATTTACCGATGGGGAGAAAAGATTGGCTTTCGAAAGGTTGTCAGATTACGAAACGAGATCAATCATGACCGAACAGTTACATTTGAAATGAACCTGCAGCAAAGAAGTATTTTTGGAGTTCGTAATGTTTTCCGAATAGGGACGCTCGGAAGTTCATCGCTGAAAATAATTTTCACTTTCGGCTGTTTACCGGCTTTCGTCTTTGAACTCGACAAGTCTGTCGTTGAACTTGATGCTTGCGTGGCTGCCGTTGCAGAACGGCATGTTGTTTGAGGCTCCACAGCGGCAGAGCGTTACGCGATTTCGCACTTCGTAGGGAATTCCATTCTCAGATTCGATCCTTATGCCCCCGCGAACCCATAGCGGGCCGCTGCAGCCAAGCGCCGGGTCTTCAACCACGCCGATGGAAGGTGGAAGTTTATGTTCGATCTCGTTTCCCGTCTTCTTGTCGTGTAAGACCAGTCGGCCTGCTGGGCAATAGTTAGCCTCTCGTATAGCCAGCTCGCGCGCCTCCGGGTTGTCCGTCTGTTCGATCAGGCCCCAAATCTTACCTGCAGGATCACAGAATCGCGCGAAAGCACAGAGCTGTTCGACGTCGTTGAGAGTCATCGTTGGCCCGTCAAATGTTTCTGATTGTCTTGCAAGCGGAGTGCGACTCGCGGTCTCTTTTCCGTGGAATCTGATTTTCTTATGAGTGTCATCACAGAACGGTTTAGTCTTGGAACGCCCGCAACGACAAAGCCTGTAGTTCCCTTTTGTATCGAAGGTTTTGCCACGTTTCCAATCCCACGAGAAACCCTCCTCATTCGGCGTGATTATCTGCATAGCGAGAGGAATGTTCGCTGAAACAATGTAGGGTCCGTCCTCAGATACGACGATCTTACTTTCTTTCTCACGTGTTGTCATATCGGGTCAACTCCAGTTATTGGAAACGCGGCGATGGAGGAAGCTTGTCGTGTAGACTCATGTAAGATCATGCCGTAAGTCATTTAAATGTAGTCGAACGAATTTTCTCAGACATTTACTCTATTGTCAGAGAGATTTCTCAACATTTGTTCATAGCATCAGAGAGCGTCGAGGAACCGAGATTGGGCGGAAAAGACTACTCGGAGGCTAAGTTCTGTGCCTAAGCAGATACTCGGTATACATCATGTCACGGCCATAGCT
>Ga0181530_10003842_pt1 | contig 16382 bp, 16 predicted proteins | sample PEATcosm2014_Bin_42_FD_119769 | JGI IMG/M metagenome (GOLD analysis project Ga0181530, IMG submission 119769) | Peatland microbial communities from MTU Mesocosm Facility, Houghton, MI, USA - PEATcosm2014_Bin10_60_metaG | ecosystem: Environmental > Terrestrial > Soil > Wetlands > Peat | place... | reverse complement strand
TCGACATCGCCGAAAGCTTTCACCGCCTGGCCCGGACGCCTCACACCTGGGCCCTCTTTCTCCGTTACCAGGCCCAGGCCGAGCGTAACTACCGCCGCGCCGTCCAGGAATTCGAACGCCTCCGCGCCCTGCGCCCGCAATTAGAGGAAGAGCAAGTAGAAGAAACACCGAACAAACCCGGTTCCGTGCCTCAACCCGAAGCAAACAACTCGGATCCCGCTTCCGAAACGAACCCAATTCCGCCCGATGTGGGGCAGGCGCCCCCGCCTGCGCGCGACCCCCTGGTCGCGCTGCCCGCTGGTGCCGCCGCACCATCGCCGGCTGAACCATCGCCCCGTGCCCCCGCCGGCGGCGCGTGATAACCTTGTTCCAAAAGATGATGAAGCTCAACCGCATCGCCATTTGCTCGGTGGCCGCGACGTTGCTGGCCACTCAGCCGGATGAGGCTACCAAACGCTGGTGGGCGCACGTGGTGGCGCTGGCCAACGACGGCATGGAAGGCCGCGACACCGGCAGTCCCGGCTACCTGAAAGCCGAACATTACGTGGTCGCGCAATTTGAGAAGGCGGGCCTGAAACCGGCCGGCGAGAAAGAGTACCTGCAGCCCGTGCCGCTGCACGTGGTGCGTCTGCTCACCGATCGATCCTCGATGGAACTGGTGCGGAAGGACGGCGTCCACAAGCTCGCATGGCTGCGCCAGATCTCGACGGCCGCGCGAACCACCCTGCCGGACAAGGTGGAAGGCGACCTGATATTCCTGGGCGATGGCCCCGCGGCCGGCGCGACGCCGCTCGACACAAAAGGCAAGATCGTGGTCCAGATGCCTGCGGTGCGGCGTGCTGGAGCGGTCGGAGCCGCCGGACCCGCGCGCGGCGCCGGCGGCGGCCGCGGCTTGGTAACTCGCGACGGCGCCGCCGCCACCATCGCCATCGATTCCACTGGCGGCCCCGAACCTCCACGCTGGCCCGTGGCCTATGCGGTGGCCATGTCTCTGGCGGAAACACCGCAGCGGTTTGCCGACGTGCCGCTAACCTTCCGCTTCAACCCGGCCTTCGCCGACGAGCTGTTTCAGGGTTCCGGCCATACCTACGCGGAATTGCAGAAGCTGGCCGATGACGGCAAACCGCTTCCACAGTTCGAGATTCCCGCGAAGCTGCGCGCCACCATGACCGTGGAATCCGGCGAATTGTCCTCGGACAATATCGTCGCCGTGCTGCCCGGCTCCGATCCGGTGCTGGCCGGCCAATACCTGGTGCTGTCCGCGCACCTGGATGGCTACGGCTTCGGCGAACCCTGGAATGGCGATCGCATCTACAACGGGGCTTTCGACGACGCGGCTTACGTCGCCACGCTCATCGATCTGGCCGAAAAGCTGCACGAATCCGGCCGCCAATTCAAGCGCTCGCTGCTGTTCCTGGTGGTGACCGGTGAGGAAAAAGGCCTGCTGGGCTCGCGCTATTTTGCGGCTCATCCCACCATCGCCAGAGAGAAGCTGGTGGCCGACATCAACCTCGACCAGCTTCGGCCCATCTTCCCGCTGAAGACTCTGACCATGCTGGCGCTGGATGAATCCAGCCTGGGTGTCGTGGCGAAACAGGTGGCGGAGAAGATGGACATCCGGATCCAGGCCGATCCCGAGCCGGAGCGCCGGCTGCTCACGCGCTCCGACCATTACAGCTTCCTGCAGATCGGCGTGCCGGCCACGGGATTCATTTTCGGCTACGAGAAGGGATCGCCCGAAGAGCAGGTCTACCGCCATTGGTACGCCGAGCGGTATCACAGCCCGGCCGACGACATCGATCAGCCCTGGGACCCGCCGGCGGCCGCCAGGTTCAACGATTTCTTCGGGCGTCTGGTGGAAGCCGTGACCAACGCGCCGGAGCCGCCGAAGTGGCGCCCCGGCAGCCAATTCGCGCACGCCGATATCAAGTAGCATGAATCGAGATCAGTCATGGACTATAGCAGGAAGATTTCGTTGCCCTGTGGCGCACGCACTCGTGCGTGCCGCCTCGCAGCCACCATGCTCGCTACCGCCGCGTTGCTCGGCGCGCAGCCTTTCACCCGCGGCGTCGGTGTTTATCCCGGCGATCCCTCGCAGGATTTCGCTCCCGTCCTGGCGGCCGATTCCACATACCGCAACATAGCCCTGCGGCGTCCCGCCTACCAGTCCAGCAGCTACGATTACAACCTCACCGCGCAACTGGTCACCGATGGAATCAAGGAGACCACCCTTCCGCGCTGGCTTTCCACCACCACCAGTAACGGTGTCGCCCGAAAGAACGAGCGGGAGTTGTTGGTGGACCACAACCCGGTCACCACCGTCAGCCTGCGCGGCGCCAAGGTTTGGGTGCAGTTCGAACTGGCCGGCGGCGACGGGCCGCTCGAGGTGGACCGCATCGAGGCTCTCGGTGCAGTGCAGGCCAGCCCGGAAGCGGCCGCCGGTTGGAGCGCGACGGTCTCCGGGTCGGATGACGGGCAGTCGTGGAACGAACTGGGCCGTGCCGGCTCGGGGGAACGTCCCGGCCGCGATTTCCACGCCTCCATCGCATTTACAGCCGCGGCCCGCGCGCGCTTCTACCGCCTGGAGTTGGAAGCCGCCGGAGCCGTTCTGTGGCGTCTCGGCGAAGTCGCCCTCTACAACCGCGATGCGCGCGTCGAAATCGGCGGTCCCTACCGCTTCTCGAGCGCCTGGATGAGCGCCGGCTCAGGCGAGGAATGGGTCTACGTGGATCTGGGCGCCGCCGCAACCTTCGATCGCATCAAGCTGTTCTGGCTGCGGCGCGCCGCGGAAGGCAGCATCCAGGCTTCCGACGACGCGGCCACGTGGAAGACCCTGGCGCCTTTGGGTGACGATGTCAAGCTTCCGCGCCCCGTCAAAGCCCGCTACGTGCGCGTGCTGCTGACCAGGCCGGAATCGTCCGGCGGCTATATTCTGAGCGAGCTGGAAGTGTGGGGGCGCGGCGGTCTCACCCCGCGGCCCAAGCCCGCGCAAGGCCTTTCCGGCGGCGCGTGGCGCCTGCAGCGCGATTCGCTGGTCGCGGCCGCGGCAGATGCCATATCCAAGCCCGGATTCGACGATCGCGATTGGGTGGTGGCCACCGTGCCGGCCACCGTTCTCTCCAGTTACTGGAACTCGGGCGCGCTGCCCGATCCCAATTACGCCGACAATCAGCTCGCCGTTTCGGACTCTTTCTTCTACGCCGATTTCTGGTACCGCAATGAATTCGTCGCGCCGCCCGCCGCGGGCAAACGCCAGTGGCTGATCTTTGAAGGCATCAACTGGAAAGCCGATGTCTACCTGAATGGAGAAAAGCTGGGCCGCATCGAAGGGGGATTCCTGCGGGGCCGCTTCGATGTCACCGGCAAGCTGGGCGCCGGCCGGAAGAACGCGCTGGCCGTCAGGATCGAGAAGAACGCTACTCCCGGCAGCGTTCATGAGAAGACTTTCGACAGCCCCGGCTTGAACGGCGGCGCTCTGGGCGCGGACAACCCTACGTTTCACGCGTCGGTTGGCTGGGACTGGATCCCCACCATTCGCGGCCGCGATACCGGCATCTGGGCCGCCGTGCACCTGGAAACCGCCGGCGCCGTCACCATCGAAGATCCTTTCGTCGGCACGGTGCTGCCGCTGCCCGACATTTCCCGCGCTGAGGTCACCGTGGAAGCCGTTCTGCGCAACTCCACGGACGCTCCGGTTTCGGGCGCCTTGCGCGGCCGTTTCGGCGACCTGCCTTTTGAAACCGCCGTCACGCTCGACCCGCATTCGGCGAAAAGCGTGAAGGTGCCGGCGCTGCACCTGGAACATCCCAAGCTGTGGTGGCCCAACGGCTATGGCGATCCCAATCTCTATGCCGTCCAACTGGTGTTCGAAACCGCGGACCACCAGGTTTCCGATACCAGCGAATTTCACGCCGGCGTCCGCCAGTTCAACTACACCGATACCGCGCCGCTGAAGATCTGGATCAACGGACGCCGCTTCATTGCCCGCGGCGGCAACTGGGGCTTCGGCGAATCCATGCTGCGATACCGCGCGCGCGAATATGATACCGCCGTGCGTTACCACCGCGATATGAACTTCACCATGATCCGCAACTGGGTGGGGCAGACTGGCGATGACGCCTTCTTCGAAGCCTGCGACCGCTTCGGCATCGTGGTGTGGCAGGACTTTTGGCTGGCCAATCCCGTGGATGGTCCGAATCCCGACGACAACGGGATGTTCCTGCGCAACGCCCGCGATTTCGTCGCGCGCATCCGGCATCACGCTTCCCTTGGGCTATACTGCGGCCGCAACGAGGGCAATCCCCCCGACGTGTTGGAAGAGGGGCTGCGCAGCATCCTCGCGGACCTCCATCCCGATCTGCACTACATCCCCAGTTCCGCCGACGTGGTGGTCAGCGGCCACGGGCCTTACCGCGCCCAGTCGCAGAAATCCTATTTCGAGCAGCGTGCCACGCCCATGCTGCACAGCGAAATGGGCATGCCCAACATCGTCACTTTCGACAGCCTGCGGCAGATGATGCCCGAGTCGGCGATGTGGCCCCAGGGCGACATGTGGGGCCTGCACGATTTTTCCCTGAACGGCGCGCAGGGCGGCGCCAGTTTCCGCGACATGATCGATAAGGGTTACGGCGGCGCGGCCAACGCCCAGGAGTGGGTCACGCTGGCGCAATTCGTGAACTACAACGGTTACCGCGCCATGTTCGAAGCGCAGAGCAAGAACCGCATGGGCCTGCTCATCTGGATGAGCCATCCCTGCTGGCCGTCTTTCGTGTGGCAGACCTACGATTACTATTTCGAGCCCACCGCGGCGTACTTCGGCGCCAGGAAAGCCTCCGAGCCGTTGCACATCCAGTGGAACCCGGCCGCCGAATCGGTGGAGGTAGTGAACTATAGCGCGGGCGCCGCCTCCGGGCTCACGGCGCACGCGGAAATCCTGAATCTGGATGGGTCGCGCCAATGGGAAAAGAGTGCCGCCGTGGAGAGCGCCGAAGACAGCACCGTGGCGCCCATCCGCATGGAGTACCCCGCGGGCTTGAGCGCCGTTCATTTTATCCGTCTGGTGCTTTCGCGCGGCGCCGAGACCATCTCCGAAAACTTCTACTGGCGCGGCCTGGAAGAAGGCGACTATCGCGCGCTCCGCAATCTGCCAAAGGTGAAACTGGAAGTTGTCACGCGGACCGAGCGCCGCGGCGATACCTGGGTGCTGACCACCGAGCTGCGGAATCCTTCCGCCACGCCCGCCCTGATGGTGCGCCTGAAAGCCGTTCGCGCGACAACCGGCGATCGCATTCTCCCCGCCATCTACAGCGACAACTACGTTTCGCTCATGCCCGGTGAGCGCCGCACCATCCTCACCGAACTCTTGCAGGCCGATACGCGTGGAGAAAGGCCGGTCATCGACACCAGCGGCTTCAACGTGTCGCAGTGACCGGTTCGAGCTACACTTTGCCTATGAGCAATATCGACCAGGTATTTGAACAGATCAAAGTGGCCGGCAAGGATCTCGTCGACAAGGTCGGCGAGCTGATCCACGAAGGCAACGTGCGCCGCCTGATTATCAAGGATGAGCACGGCCATACGCTGGTCGAGGTTCCGGTCACGGTGGCGACCATCGGGGTGATCATAGCCCCCATCCTGGCGGTGGCCGGGGCGCTCGCCGCCGCGGTGAAGGTCTGCACCATCGAAGTCGAGCGGGACAGCCCTCCCGCCGATTCCACAAAGAAGGAGTAATTTATGCCGGGTTCGCCGAAGCCCGGGGCGGGGGGCGCTTTCGCCTGCCAACCGCCGCCTTCGCTCACCCGTCCAGGTTGCCCTTCAGCCCCAATTCTTCCGCGCGCGCCTGCATGGCCTTCACGCAGAAATCGATGTGCTCGTCGAGCGGCACGCCCAACTCCTGCGCGCCGTCCACAATGTCCTGCCGGTTTACGGAACGGGCGAAGGCCTTGTCCTTCATCTTTTTCCTGACCGATGGCGCGTCCACTTCGAACACGCTGCGGTGCGGCTTCACGTAGGAGATGGCGGTGATGAAGCCGGCCAGTTCGTCGCAGGCGAACAGCGTTCTCTCAAGCGCCGATAACCGCGCCACCTCGGTGTGATTGGCGTGCGAGAGGATGGCGCGCCGCATCTCTTCGTCGACGCCGCGCTCGGCCAGGATGGGCGAGCCTTTGATCGGGTGCCCGTCCAGGGTGGGATGAATCTCCCAATCGAAATCGTGCAGCAGCGCCGTGATGCCCCAGCGCTGTTCGTCCTCGCCGAACTTGCGGGCGTATGCCGCTACGCACGCCTCGACAGCCATCGCGTGGTTGCGGAGCCCGTCGGATTTCGTGAATTCGCAGAGGATATTCCAGGCCGTTTCGCGATCGATCATTCTGCTTATGATATACCGGCGTCTCCCCACGCGGCGTGGCGCGCCGCGCGGAATCGCTCGCGGTCGCGCTTGGCGATGCGTACGGTTTCCAGGCCTTCCGGTGTGCAGGTTTCGAGCACAATCAGGCCCGGCTGCTGGCGCGGCCGGCGCACAATGCGCGATGCCGCCGGCTCCGCGGCGCGGCGCGCCAGCGCCACGTAGCTGAACTTCTCGTCTTCGTAGCCCAGATCGCCGCCCTTGAGCCGGCGATGGAGCGACGAACGCTCTACGCGCGCGGCGAAGTGGCACCAGTCCGGCTCAATCACCGGGCAGGCGCCGCCGCCAGGGCACGGCGCGACCATGTGCGCGCCGCCTTCCAGCAACTCGTCCCGCACTTTGCGGATGAGCCCGAATCCATGCGGTGTGCCGGGCTCGATCACTACCAGGCACACGCGCGCCGCCTGCCACAGCCGCGCCGCTGCGGCCGCTCCGCATTCGCTCAGCGAGTAGCAGGCCATCACCAGGTCGTGCGGCGCGAGCGTTCCCATGTGGGCCACATCGCCGGCCAGCACGGTTGCGCCGGGAAGCCACTGGCGCGCGGCCTCCGCCGGCGCCGCCTGCCGTTCGACCAGCGTGATGGCGGCTTCCGGAAAATGCTCTCGCGCGGCCAGTGCAGCCGCGCCCGTGCCGGCGCCCGCATCCAGCACGCTCTCCACCGGCCCGATGCGGGCCCGCACTTCCCGCAACACCGCGTTCGCGGCGGCGTAGGTGGCGGGCATGCGCGTCACCAGGTAAGCCGCCACGCTCTCGCCGTTCCCGAGCGGTAGCGGACGGGCCGCGCGGTAGGCTTCGGATTGCGCAGCCGCCGCGCGTTTCAGGGCAGGGAAGCCGGCCGCTTCCGCATGCTCCCGGATGATCCGCTGAACGTTGGCCGGCAATTGCACACTTCATCGTACCGCCGGAACTTCTTTTGAGACGCGGTGTCTACTTCGATGGAGGTTGACCCCGATGTCAACAGCCGGACCTCTCGACTGATTCCCGAAACAATGAGACCGAAATGCGCTTTCGGGCGCCGGGGGGCTACGTGTGTCCCAACCGATTGAAAGGAGCGACAGCCATGTTCGAACAGGCTACTCTTGCGTCCGGCCCCGCCGGCAAGCGGGTCTGGACTACTTTTCTGGGTGTCACAACCCAGGTGGTGCTGGTGATCGGCGCGGTTCTGGTGCCAATGATCTGGCCGCAGATCATGCCGCGCGCGCAGTTGCTGGCGACCTTCCTGCCGCCCGTGCCGCCCGGCCCGCCTCCCAAGGGCGATCTGGCCAAACAGCGCACCGCCGCCCGCGTGGTGCCGCGCGCCGAGTATCGCGGCTTCATCGCGCCTGCCCACATCCCTGCCAGAGTGGAGCTGATCGACGATGCGCCCGCCGCGAATTATGTCATGGGCGTTCCCAACGGCGATGCGCGCGGATTGCAGCCGGGAATCGAGGGTGCGTTCTTCCGCGATCTGCCGGTCAATGCGGCGCGCATTGAGCCGCCGGCCGTGCCGGTTGTGGCGCCGCCCAAACCAGCCTCGCCGGCTGAGGAGCCAAAGCGCTACCGCCAGGGCGGCCAGGTCCAACTGGGCCGCTTGATCCGCAAAGTTGAGCCGGTCTACCCGGAGATCGCCAGGACTGCGCGCCTCTCCGGCGCCGTGCAGTTGGAAGCGGTGGTGGGAACGGATGGCCGGGTGCGTGAAGTGAAGGTGCTGGGCGGAAGCCCGCTGCTGGCGCGGCCCGCGGTGGAGGCCGTCTTGCAGTGGGTCTACGAGCCTTCGCGCCTGAACGGAGAACGGATTGAAATCATCGCGAACATTGCGGTGACGTTCAAGCTGAACTAGCGCTTTCGACCGATTGGTTTGGTGCCTGACCGCGATCGCTGTACTCGCTCTTACAGCTCCGAGACGAGCCACGACCGTAAGGGAGTGGTTTCCCGGAAGGAACAGCATCAGCCCGCGATCGCTGTACTCGCGCTCACAGCTCCGAGACGAGCCACGACCGTGAGGGAGTGGTTTCCCGGAAGGAACAGCATCAGCCCGCGATCGCTGTACTCGCGCTCACAGCTCCGAGACGAGCCACGACCGTGAGGGAGTGGTTTCCCGGAAGGAACAACATCAGCCGGTCAGAGCACAAGCGCTTTTGACCGATTGTTTTGGTGCTCGTCGGCCTCCGCTCCCTTACGGTCGCGGCTCGCTGCGGAGGTGTGACCGAGTGGCCTGGTTACTTCATGGACAGGAATTCGCTCACGTTCTCGCGCAGCAGTTGCGGGAAACTCTTGTCGAGATAGGAGCGGATGGAAACGTAGCACTCGTCGCACTGGTTGTAGCGCGTGAATTCGGCGATCATGCGGCCGCGGTCTTCCAGCGCGTACCGCTGGAACTGCATGGAGCATGGTTGCAGCGCGCCATCGGCGGTCACCACCAGGAAGCGCAGCCCCGCCTGGCACCCGGGCGTTCCCTTGTTGGCGAAATACCGCCGCGTGGCCTCGAGCGTGGTGGGCGCGTTGACGATCCAGTTGGTGGAATCGCGGCGCGCCTCCACGCCGTCCAGATGCTCATTCAGCGTGGCCAGTTGTTCGGGCGTCTCCAGGAAGTAATCGCGGCAGCCCGTGCGCCGCGCCGAGTATGCGCTGTAGCACAGGTTCACGCCCCACTCGCGGGCCTTGTCGGCAATGGCCGTGATCTCGCCGACATTCTCGGTGGTGATGCAACTGTTGAGCACGATGTCGTCGCGCCCCAGTTTGGCGAGGCGCGGGACCAGGTCTTCCAGGTGCCGGTAGAGCCCGGGGCAGGCGCGGAAATCGTCGTGGCGCTCGTCGGGGAAATCCAGGCTCACGGAAAACTGGTCGATGCCCGCATCGGCCAGCGCCAGGTACTTCTCGGCGGTCATCAGCGACCAGTTGGAAACCAGGATGGTATAGGGAACGCCCGCGCCGTTCTTGATGGCGCGCACGATCTCCACCACATCGTCGCGCAGCAGCGGCTCGCCGCCCGAAATCTGCACCACGCACGGCCGCAGCGATTCCATGTAGCGGCGGAAATCGGCCGGCTTGAGGTTGCGCGATTCGTCGCGCGGGCCGCCGTGGTCGCAGTGCTGGCACCAGCACGTGCAGGCGTCCGTCACTTCAAACGAGACTACGATGGGGCGTTCGGCGAGCCAGTTCAGCGACCCCCGTCCGATGATCCTCAATGAGTCGAGCAGTGGAACCTTGCGCAAAACACAATGCTAGCATGTGGCGCGCTATTCTCGAAGCATGCCGGGCGATCGCGGCTTCATCCAGATTCTCGACGCCGCGCTGGCCGAATCGGCTCGCCGGAGCGGCGCGTGGCTGGTGTGCAAGCTCGGCTGCACCGAGTGCTGCATCGGCCCGTTTCCCATCACCCAACTCGATGCCGTGCGCCTGCGCGAGGGGCTGTCCGGGTTGCAGCACAGCGACCCGGCCCGCGCCGCCCGCATTCTGCAGCGCTCGCGCGAAGCTGTCGCGCGCGGCGATCAGGGCGATGAGGATGCCTGCCCGGTGCTCGATCCGGAAACCGGCGCTTGCGATCTGTATGCCGCCCGGCCCGTCACCTGCCGCACGTTCGGACCGCCGGTGCGCTGGGGCGCCGAGCCACTGGGCATCTGCGAGTTAAACTTTCAGGGCGCCACGGAGGAAGAAATCGCGGCCTGCGAAGTCGCGCTCGACGTGCGGGAGATGGAAGCCGGCCTGCTCGACAGCCTGGAGCGCGCGACCGGTGCGTCCGGCGAAACCTCGGTGGCCTCTGCGCTGCTCAATACCCCGGATCGTTCCCCGGCTTCCACTTGATGTTGCAGCCGATGCTGGGCCGCTGCGCGGCGCTCACCGCGCGTCCGGCCAGCACCGCGTCGATGGCCGCGCGCAGGTCGCTGCCGGTCACCGGAACGTCGTTTTTCGGACGGCTGCTGTCCATTTGCCCGCGGTAGGCCAGTTTGCGCCCCGCATCGAACAGGAAGAAATCCGGCGTGCAGGCGGCGCGGTAGGCTGTGGCCGCGGCCTGCGATTCGTCGTAGCAATAGGGGAACGCAAAGCCCAGTTCCGCCGCCTGCGCGCGCAGACCATCCGGCGAGTCTTCCGGATACTGCGCCACGTCGTTCGAAGAGATCGCCACCATCCGCAGACCGGAGCCGGCATACTCCTGCAACAATTTCGCCAGCCCGGCCTGTACGTGTTTCACGTACGGACAGTGCGGGCACAGGAACATCACCAGCAGGCCTTTGCCGCCGGCCAAGGTATCGAGCGTGATGGTCTTGCCGGACACGGCATCCGGCAGCGAAAAAGCGGGAGCGCTGGTTCCCAGCGCGAGCATAGTGGATTCCACAGCGGCCATGACTTCACGATACCAGAGTCCGCTACGGGTCCTCTTCCACCATTGTCTTCAGGCGGGCCAGCGCGTTGTCCCACCGCTCGGAGATACCTTCCAGAAACGCGCGCGCCTGCTCCACCTGCTTGCGATCGAGCGACCAGCGCCGCTCCCGCCCAAGCCGCGCTCCGCGCGCCAGACCGGCGCCTTCCAGCACGTGCAGGTGTTTGGTGACGGCCTGACGCGTGATCTCGCTGCCCGCGGACAGCTCCGTGATGGACGCGGGCCGGCCTTGCGCCAGCCGCAGCACGATGCGCAGACGCGTCTCATCGCCCAGCGCCGCGAACAGCGTTGCCGAGGCTTTGGTGCGCGGATTGGCGCGTCGTTTCATGAGTCAGGCATCGTGTCCGCGACTGGCCGGGCTGCGCCCGGCTGCACCGATTGCCAATCGGTAGGCAGGATACCATCCCGCCCCATCTTACTTCGCATCGCCGAAATACCGCTCGAGGGCCGCCATTTGATACTTCCAGCCGGATTCGTTCTCTCCCAACACCTTCGCAATGCGGCTCGGGAAGAGCTGGTCGAATCCCGATTCCGTCACCGTGACCAGCGTGCCGCCCTCGGCCTCTTCCAGCCGGAAGACTACCAGAGTCATGGGTTCCCTGGAGAGATCTTCGCCGGGTATGACGTTGGCCGGATGCCACCGCCAGGAGAAGGTGTGCTCGGCGGCCATCTCCACAATGTCAACGAAGAACTCCATCTTGTAATACGGGCCCGGGTGCGTCGAGATCAGGCGCACGCTGGCGCCGGGCCGGAAGGCGGCCTCGGTAGTTTCGGTTGAGAACCACTTGCAGAATTGCCGGATGTCGGTAATCGCATGCCACACGCGCGACCGCGGGGCGCGGATCAAAGTCTTGCGTTCGATCTGGTTCATTTGAGATGGTGCTACAAGCAACCTCCAGGTTGCATAATAACGCGGGGGAGGATGAAATGCAACCAAAAAGTTGCATGGGGCCAAACGGGGACAGCTATCCAATTCCAAAGACGGAAATTGGTAGCAGTCCCCGTTTTGCAGACTATCCCGTTACGGCTACTGAAATCACCGGCGGCAAGTGTTCCGCCAGCGCGCTCCAGCTTTCGCCGCCGTCGGCGGTGTAGTAGACCTGGCCGCCGGTGGTGCCCACGTACACGCCCGCGGGCGAACGGTCGTCGGATGCCATGGCTTCGCGCAGCACCAGCAGGTGCGCGTTGCGCTGCGGCAGGCCGCGCGTCAGCAACTTCCAGGTTTTGCCGCCGTCGCGGCTGCGCGCCACGCGGAACCTGCCCTCGGGGGTGCAGCGGTACTCGGCCCCTTCGATAGGCACCGTGAACAGCGTTTCCCGCTCGGCCGCAGGCACGGCCATCCCAAAGCCGAAACGCGTCGGCAGGCCGCGAGAGATGTCGGTCCACTTCTTGCCGTCGAAACGGCCCTTGTACAGGCCGCAGTGGTTTTGCTGGTAGAGGCGCTCGGGATCGCGCGGATGTGCCAGCAAATGGTGCACGCATTGTCCCACCTCGGGGAATTTCTCCGGTTGGAAATCGGTGCGCACACCCTGGTTGAAGGGCTCCCAGGTGGCGCCGGCATCGCGCGAGCGGAACGCGCCGGCCGCCGAGATCGCGACCACCATCCGCCCCTTGCCCAGGCATTGGATGGAATGCAGGCACATGCCGCCAGCGCCGGGGTTCCAGCGGCTGCGCGTCGGGTGCGCGGTCAGCGATGTCACCTCGGTCCATGTCCGCCCCCAGTCCGTGCTGCGGAACAGCACGCCCGGGTCGCCTCCCGCATACACCACGCCCGGTTCATCGGCCGCGCCGGGCTCGACGCGCCAAACACGCGCCAGCGAAGTATTGGGCAGGCATTGGATCTGCAGCCCTTCTTCCGAGAGCTGCCAGTCCTTGCCGCCATTGGTGCTGGCGTGGATGTGCGCCCCGAACCACGGACTGTTTACGGCGGCGTAGAAGCGCTCCGGCGAGCGCTGGTCCTGCGCCACGTGATTGACTTCCAGGCCGCGGAAGAACGGGCCTTCCACGCTCCAGGTTTTGCGGTTCCGGGAACGGAATACAAACGCCCCCTTCCGGGTCCCGGCCCAGACGGCGACGGTAGCAGGTTTTGGCATAAGAAATGATGATAAGGCAAAAAACGATGGACGGGTGAAAGGAAATTGCAGGCTGGATGCGACGGTTCATGCTCCCCTTCGACAATTACCTAATTGCCTATTGTATTAGGACCGGAAACCTGATAACTTGCCTTGGATCATTCTGGTGGTGGTCATCCGAAACGGATACACCAGGGAGGGACCATGAAAAAGGCGCCGGTTCAAGACAGCAATCGATACTACCGGGACGCTCTGCTCGAAAAACGGGAAGAGGTCTTGGCGGGGTTGGGCGTGAAGTTCGACACGCTGGCCAAGATGGGGCGTCTGGCCGAGGAAGACCAGGCGCAACTCACCCACGACGAATACGTCTCCCTGCAATTCAACAGCCTGGATTACGGGCAACTCCGGCTGGTGGAGGAAGCTCTCGACCGTCTGGAAGCCGGCGATTACGGCACTTGCCTTGCCTGCGAGGAGCCCATCCCGGCAAAGCGCCTGCGCGCCCTGCCGTGGGCCCGCTATTGCATTCCATGCCAGGAATCGGCCGTGCTCAACGGGGACCCGGAGCAGGACGAGGCCCGCATGCGCCAACCGGTTCTCGCGAAGTAACGCGGACAGGCCTATCACGCTTAATTCCGGTAGACTGAGACCAAGGGAGGGCTTAGTATGACCCCGCACAAATCAGTCACCGGAACGGCGCTGTTAGCGGTTGCCTTCTGCGCCGCCGTTACTCTCGGTATCCGCGCTCAATCGCAGACCGAGGAGAAGGACCCGCTTGTTTTCGACGTCGCGTCGGTGAAGCCGAGCGCAGGCTGCCCGCCCGCGTGCGGCCTGGTCCGGCAGATGCCCGGAGGCCAGACGTACCACGCCGAAGGCGCGCCGCTACGCGTGCTCATGACGGTCGCCTACACCGTCACCGACCGGCAGATTTCCGGCGGCCCGTCCTGGATGAACACGGACCGGTTCGATATCGAGGCGAAAGCCGCGCGTCCCCGCACCCCCGATGAGCTCCATGTGATGCTGCAGCATCTGCTGGAGGAGCGTTTCCAGTTGAAGGTGCGGCGCGAGGCGCACCAGGAACCGGTGTGGGCCCTGGTAGTCGATAAGGGCGGTTCCAAGATGCCGGTGCACGACCCCGCGGATCTGGATCATCCGCCGATGGGCCTGCAGGCGGTCCGGGGGAGTGACGGCAGCGTGTGCGGCGGCCTTGCCGGCCACAACGTGACCATGGACTATCTGGCCTTCATGTTATCGCGCACCATGGATCGTAAAGTGATCGACAGGACCGGCCTGCCCGCCCGCTATGACGTGAATTTGCAATTCCTGCCGGACGCCGCGCGGTCAGCCGCGCCGGACGGCGGCGGGCCGGTCATCAGTCCGGATTGCGCCGATCTTGCCTCCGCGCTGCCCAAACAGCTTGGATTGAGACTGGAATCAGCCAAGGGCCCAGTGGAGTTTCTGGTGGTCGAGCACGCCGAAAAGCCCACCGGAAATTGATCGATAGAACTTGTAGCGCCGGCGGTCTATGCCGCCGGTCAATGGCTTTAGCGCGCACAAGAACACCGGCGGCAAAGACCGCCGGCGCTACAAAATCAACTACTTAGACGTGCGCGTCGATCATCTTCTGAACGTCGGATTTGGCGATGGCGCCGACGCGCTGCTCCACCACCTGGCCGCCTTTGAACAACAGCAGCGTGGGGATGCCGCGCACGTTGTAGCGCCCGGCGGTGTTGTTGTTGGAGTCCACATCGACCTTGCCAACTTTGATCTTGCCGGCGTATTCGGATGCCACCACGTCGATGGTCGGCGCCATCATCCTGCAGGGGCCGCACCACTCGGCCCAAAAGTCCACCAGAACCGGAAGGTCCGACCGCAACACGTCCTGGTCGAAACTCGCGTCGGTAAAGGTTAGTGTGTTCTGACCTGCCATTTGATCTCCTAAATAATTAGAATCGGATTGCGTGAAAAAGATTCAGGCCTCGCTCGCAAGCCGCTGGTACAACGCCGAATAACCGGCCGCCGAGGCCTTCCAGGAAAAGTCCTTTTGCATGCCCCGGCGCATCATTTCCCGCCACAGGGTCGGGTTGGAAAACGCCTCGGCCGCGGCCAGGACCGCGCCCAGCAGGGCCTGCCCGGTATACTCCGCAAACTTGAACCCGGTACTCTCATCGATGGTATCATCCAGGCCGCCGGTTGCGCGCACCACGGGCACCGTGCCGTAGCGCAGGCTGTAGATCTGGTTCAGGCCACAGGGCTCGTAGCGGCTGGGCATGAGGAAGAGATCGGCGCCCGCCTCGATGCGGTGGGCCAGCCCGTCGTCGTAGCCCACGCGGAGAGCGATGCGGTCGGGATGGTCGGCGGCCATTTGCTGGAAGAAGGCCTCGTATTCCGGGTCGCCGGAGCCCAGGGCGGCGATGTAGATGTCCGCGGCGGCGATCTCGGCGGCCACTTCCGCCAGGATGTCGGCGCCCTTTTGCCGGGTGAAACGGGAGACGATGCCGATCAGCGGCCGGGCGAGCGCCGCTTCGGGCAGCCCGAACTCCGCCAACAGCGCGCGTTTGCAGGCTTCCTTCCCGCTGAGATCGTCAGCGCTGAAGGGCGCCGGAATCAGGGGATCGTGGCGCGGGTCCCATGCGCTGTAATCGACGCCGTTGAGGATGCCGGTCAGGGCGTCCGAGCGCGCCCGCAGCGCTCCATCCAGGCCAAAGCCGTATTCCGGCGTCTGGATCTCGCGGGCATAAGTGGGGCTGACGGTGGTTAACGCGTCGGCAAAGGAGATGCCGCCCTTGATGTAGCTGACGCGCCCGAAGAATTCCAGGCCGTCGGGCCGGAAGACGGCGGGATCGAGTCCCGCTTCGGCCAACGCCGTCGGAGGAAACAGTCCCTGGTAACCCAGGTTGTGGATGGTGAAGACGGTCTTCGACCCCAGGAACGTCGGGTCGGTGGAAAAGGAGCTTCGCAGCAGGGCCGGCACCAGGCCCGCCTGCCAGTCGTGGCAGTGAAAGATGTCGGTGCGGTAGAGCAGGCGCGCCACCGCCAGCGCGGCGCGCGCGAAGACCGCGAAGCGGATGTGGTTATCGGGGTAGTCCACGCCCGATTCGCCATAGAAGCCTTTGCGGTCGTAAAGCGGCGGGCAATCCACCAGGTAGAGCGGAAAGGCGGTGGAGGCGGCCTGGTAGATGGCCACCACATGGCGGGCCGGCCCCAGGTAGATGGGAATCTGGTCGTAGACGCGGCGCGCGCCTTTGAGATCGACGGAGCCGTAGCGCGGAATCACCACGGCGGCCTGGTCGCCGGTTTCGGCGAGCGCGACGGGCAACGCTCCGACCACGTCGGCCAGCCCGCCCGTCTTGGCCAGCGGCGCGGCTTCCGAAGATACCATCAGCACCCGGGCCACATGGGAATTGTAGCAAGCACGCAGTCGGAATAATGAACGCCAGCAGGCCGACGGGGGCGTCGGCCGCGGACCAGGGGGTCCGCCCTCCAGCGTACCAGCGGCGGTCGGCGCCACACCCCCAATGCTATGATCTCCTCAGCACCGTGCAGCGCG
>Ga0181530_10003834_pt1 | contig 16398 bp, 12 predicted proteins | sample PEATcosm2014_Bin_42_FD_119769 | JGI IMG/M metagenome (GOLD analysis project Ga0181530, IMG submission 119769) | Peatland microbial communities from MTU Mesocosm Facility, Houghton, MI, USA - PEATcosm2014_Bin10_60_metaG | ecosystem: Environmental > Terrestrial > Soil > Wetlands > Peat | place... | reverse complement strand
GGCCATCTGCTTGCCCAGCGCGATCTCTTTCTCGATCGAGTAGAAGTTGACGCCCTTACCGACGTCGCGATTGCCGATCTGGTCGGGATCTTTTTCCTTGCTGTCCGCGAAAGTGACCGGTACGGCCAGCGTCACAGCGACAAGGCCAGCCAGAATTCGACTGGGCCATCGGATGGAAGCACTCATCGAACACACCCCTCCAAAATTCCATGATACTCCTGATCGGTTACATCCGGAAGATGCGCGGCCCCGTCAGGCCGTCACAAGTCCGCTGACGCATTTTGCCGACCGAGCCGTGACCGTCAGGGAGCGGTTTCGATATCTGCCGGAAAAATGAAGCACTTAGTCGTGCGAACCGTGGTGAAAGAGCATCCGCTTTGTATCCGGCCAGAACTCGTCGAACGCATTGCTTCCCATACGGCCGAGGAGACCGAAGGCGATGCGGTCGAGCGAATGTTCCGTACTGGTATCGCTCGGTTCGCGCCACGCGTTTGAAATGTAGCTGCTGGCTGAAAAGGCGATGAAACGCGCATAAGCGGGGCGTAAATCGCCGTCGCGGTTGGGTGCGACCACGGTCCATTTCACAACATGGCCGAGCCTCGATTTGAAGGAAATGTCAGCCCCGGCCCGCCGATAGCGCGGATCTTCGCCCCAGACCGCGCCCAGTCCGGCCTCCATCGCGTTGCTTACCGCATTGGTTGAGATGGATACGCCGTAACGTTCGGCGAAGCCCTCCCAGTGCGGGCCGGCTTCGTGAGGTCGATCGAGAAAGGTCATCCAAGCCGCGCCGGGCAGACTTCCGCCAAGGTTCGAGACACCAAAAGTCTTCTCGTCGAACCACTGCAGGCGCTGCCAGGCGGTGACGGCGGCGGATGGAACCGTTTCCACAACGATGTCTACCGGAACCGGCACAGGCGCCGGTACTGCTGCACTTTCCGTCGCCGATTCGGCAACTATGGGGGTGGGGTCGGCAAATGCCGAGGCAACGGAACACGCGGCGGTCATCGAAAATGCCGCAAACAGGCAGTTAGTGAGTTTCACAACAATCTGTTAGGCACGCGCGGGGCCGTCGTCGCCGGCAAGGTTTGCCCGTTGCCTGCCGACGGATGTCGCAAATCGCACGGGGCTGACTTATCCGGGGCGGGAATTGTAACCGCCATTACATGCTCAATTCACGAACACACCGCATAATCGCAGGTATTCCAATGCCACACATCTCCGACCGCCGGATCAGCCAGCGCTACCCGTTGCGCCTGGCAGTCAAATGCCGGAGGATTGAACCTCAATTTCCATGGGACCGGCTCATCGCCGGCGAGAGCCTGAATATCAGCAGCACCGATCTGCTTTTTACGACCACTGAAGTCTTTCTTCCGGGGCAAACCGTGGAAGCCTTCATTGACTGGCCGATACTGCTGGATAATCGCGTGCGTCTCTCACTTGTAGTCGAAGGCGTAGTCGTGAGGACCGCCGAAGATCGTGCCGCGATGCGCATTGAAAGATATCACTTCAGAACCCGCGGCGTCGTCGAGTGACAGTCAGGCCGGGCCCAGCAACGCTCTCCGGTGAAACTTGTTTACCTGGGCGGCGTTTCCACGCTGCTTGGTACAGTGTTTCATGATGACGATCAGTCCGGCTGGCAGAGCCCTGGGAGCGGAAATCCGGGGCGTGGACCTGAAGAGCGTCGACGCTGCGGATTTTTGCGCCATCCACGCGGCATGGCTCGATCGCCTGGTCCTGCTGTTTCGCGGACAACAACTCACCGACGAGGATTTCATCGCATTCAGCCGGCGCTTCGGCAATCTCGACTGGGCTCCGATCCAGGAGAGCGGCCGTCGCTTCGTGGATGGATATCCGGAAATCTATGTGGTTTCCAACGTAATTGAAAACGGCGTGCCCATCGGCAGTCTCGGCGCGGGCGAGGCAGTGTGGCATACCGATATGTCCTACCTGGAAGACCCGCCCAAAGCCAGCATGCTATACGCGTTGGAAGTTCCTCCCGGCGGCGGCGACACCTGGTTCTGCAACATGTACCTCGCGTATGAGTCCTTGCCCGACTTGCTCAAACAGCGGATTCAGGGCCTCTGCGTGAAGCACGACGGAACGTATAACAGCGGCGGGTATGTCCGGCAGGGGTCACCGCGGTGGATGATCCTTTCACATCCCCCGGCACTTACCACCCGCTGGTATGCAGGCATCCGGAGACCGGGCGGCGCGGATTGTATCTGGGCAGGAGACGCAACGCCTGCATCTCCGGGATGGCGCCGGCGGAGTCGGAATCCCTGCTCGATGAGTTGTGGTCCTTCGCCACCAGCGACGCATTTACCTGGCGTCACCAGTGGCAGGCGGGAGACGTGGTGTTGTGGGACAATCGCTGCACCATGCACCGGCGCGATTCCTTCGATCCGGATTCGCGGCGCGTCCTTCACCGTACGCAGATCAAGAGCGAAACGCGCCCCTCCGCGTGAGAAAAGTCAGTCCTTCCCGAATCGTTCTGGCCTTACTGTGCCTGATTTATCTGATCTTTTTTGTGAACAGAGTAGATATCTCGACAGCCGCGCCATTGATGAAGGCCGACCTCAGGCTCAGCAACACGCAGCTCGGACTTGTGTTCTCTGCGTTCGCCATCCCCTACGCCCTGTTCCAACTGATCGGCGGATGGATCGGGGACAAATTCGGCGCACGGCTGACTTTATCCGCATGCTGCGCCGTGGTTGGGGCTTCCACTATCCTTACGGGCGCGGCTACTCGTGGATTCGTCTCGCTTTTCGTGCTGCGTCTGGCATTGGGTTTTGGCGAAGGCGCCGCGTTTCCTACCGCTACTCGCGCGATGTCCGGCTGGATTCCCGTCGGGAGCTGGGGATTCGCGCAGGGGATCACGCACTCGTTCGGCCGGCTGGGGACCGCCATTACGCCGCCGATCATGGCCGCGCTCCTCCTGTTCACTTCCTGGCGCGGCTCGTTTGTAGTGCTGGGGCTGTTGAGCCTCTTGTGGCTTTTCGCGTGGGCCTGGTATTTTCGGAACGAACCGGAAAACCATCCCCGCATTACCGAAGCGGAGCTTGCAGAGCTTCCCGCCCCCCGCAGCGGCAACCGCCAGGCGATTCCGTGGCGGCCACTGGCGCAACGAATCCTGCCGGTAACGTTTGTCGATTTTTGTTATGGCTGGACGCTGTGGCTGTTCCTGAGCTGGATTCCCACGTTCTTTTTCGAAAACTATCATCTGAATCTGCAATCGTCCGCGGTGTTCTCGGCCGGCGTCCTTTTTGCGGGAGTGATCGGCGACACAGTGGGTGGCCTCGCGACCGATCGGCTGCTTCGCACGACCGGCAGTTTGGTAGTCGCTCGCCGCTCCGTGATCGTCACGGGATTCCTGGGGGCCGGCGTTTTCCTCGTACCGGTGGTGTTGATTCACGACCTGAAAGTCGCGGCCATCGGCCTCTCGCTGGCGTTCTTTTTCGCCGAGTTGATCGTGGCGCCGATCTGGGCAATTCCCATGGATATCGCGCCGCGTTTCGCCGGTTCCGCCAGCGGCATGATGAACTTCGGATTCGCCGTGGCCGGACTGGTGTCACCCTCGAGTTTCGGCTACCTGGTGGATCGAACCGGCAGTTGGGTGGTCCCGTTTACCGCCTCGATCGCGCTGTTGCTTTTGGGAGCGGCCCTGGCAATGCGCCTGCGGCCGGATCAGCCATTTGAGGACGCCGGCGCGGCAGGATTAAATCCCGCAACAGGCCAGGAGCAACCTTGAGCCGGCGACAGCGGACCAGGGCCGCTGGCGACTCCGGGCTCGGTTTGCCGGCCAGGCACGATGTTGTGCGAGGATCATGCGCTCTTATCGACGTACTGGCGGGGTGCAAGACCATCGAGCGCGTTCGCGGCCAAAGCCTCGAGCATTGCGGCCCGAGCCCCTTCGAGCCGCCCACCCGCCAGATAGATCAAAGCGAGACGAATGGCCAAGTGCACTGAGTCCGGCAGTTCCCGCCGTACCGCGAGCAATTCCGCTTCCGCTTCCGCGAGTTTCTGCTCGAAGACATACAACCCAAAAGCGCGATCGAGCCTCAATTGCGGCGTCATTCCGCATAAGGCTACGGCCCGATTGTGGGCTTCGAGGAAAGCCCCGTGAATTTCGCCGGGAATCCGCGGGAGAAAGCCCGCGAGCATCAAATATGTGCTGGAAATCGCCGCGAATGCCTGGGGATTGCCGGCATCATTCTCCGCGGCGCGCTGAAAGCACTTCAAAGCATCTTCATATCCCGTCCGCGTGTTCTGGTTCCAGAAAAGCCAACCCCTTCGAATCATATCCTCGGACTCGGGTATTTCCAGAAGATAACCGAGCTTCGGCCGACAGACGATCCAGTCGCCCTGTTTGTCCAGGACATTCTTGAGCTCGTTCACGGTGCTGGCGACCGTATGCCGCGAGACATGGACGTCCCAAGCCTCCCGCATGATTCGCGAGTATTCCACGAGCCGACCGTGATTCTGAATCAAAACCTTGAAAACCCTGAATACCTGGGGTCTCAAGTCCATTTCGATCCCGTCCCGGAGTACCCGTGTATCCGTGAGGTCGACCCTGAAAGGGCCCAACGCGATTTCTCGTGCAGCGCCAGTCATGACGCCTCCCTTGAAATTGGAACGTTCCTGGAAAAGTAATCGCCGGAATTCTAACATAAAATCATTCCGAAATCCGGTGAAGCTCCGGGCGCGTACGCGTTCGAGGGGGCGTTACCTCAGAGTCGCCGGGATACAGATAGGGGAAAAATATGAAATCCACGACGCTGTCGGCTCCGCGGAGCGGGCTTTTCTCGTTGGCGCTGGGCGCCATCGCCTTCACACCGTTGCTGATGGCTCAGTCGGCCGGAACAGGCGCTCTGACCGGGACCGTAACGGACCCATCGGGCGGCGTGATACCGAATGTAACGGTAACTCTCACCAGCGTGGACACCAACCAGGTCCGCAATGGCGCCACGGGCGCCGATGGAGCTTACAAGTTTGCTTTGTTGCCGCCGGGCACCTATCGGGTTCGCTTCAGCGCCACGGGGTTCAAGACCGCGGAAGTGCCGGCGGTTACGGTGAATGTGACCGAGACGCCGGTGCTAGACGGGACGCTGCAGGTGGGGTCGCAGGCGGAACAAGTTACGGTGGAGGCCCAGGCGGAGACTTTGCAGACCGCGACTTCCACGCTGGGAAACACGGTCGGGAACCGCACCGTGACCGCCCTTCCATTGAGCAGCCGCAATTATACGCAGATTATTGCCTTGTCGGCCGGAACCAACTCGGGCGCCAACAACGCTACCGCCTTGGGCAAGGGCACGCAGAACATGAGCGTGAACGGCAATGACCCGGGCCAGAACAACTTCCAGATGGATGGAGTCAACATCACCAATTTCGCCAACAGCGGCAGCGCCAACGACTCGGGCCTTTACGCGGGAGTCGGCATCCCCAGTCCCGATTCGATTCAGGAGTTCAAGGTTCAAACCTCCACGTACGACGCGAGCTACGGCCGGAACCCCGGCGGGAACGTCAACGTCGTGACGAAGTCCGGCACGAACCAATTTCACGGGACCGCGTTTGAGTTCCTGCGGGACACCATTTTCAACGCGAACGATTTCTTTTACAACCGCAACAATCCGGCCAGCGCCACCACGAAGCAGGTTCTGAACCAGAACCAGTTCGGGGGCGTGTTCGGCGGTCCCATCAGGAAGGACAAGTTCTTCATCTTCGCCAGCTATCAGGGAACCCGGGAAAAGAATGGTTTGGCCTCACAAGGCATCACCACCGCCCTGCTGCCGCCGATTCCGGCGGGCGACCGGTCCGCGCCGGGATTCGCCGCGGCGCTGGGAGCCGCCAATTGCCCTCAAAATAATCCGGGAAACAGCCTCTTCGTAACCACGAGCGGAAGCCAGAACGTGTTGTGCAATGGATCCAACATCAGCCCGGTGGCCCTGAACATCCTGAACATCAAGCTGCCGAACGGCCAGTATTACTTCCCCGGGTCGAGCACCGGCGGCTACCAGCAGGTTACCTACAGCAGCCCGGCGATCTACAACGGAGACCAGGGAATGCTCAACTTCGACTATTTGATTAACGCGAAAAACACCCTGGCAGGCCGCTGGTTTTTTACCAACGACCCACAGATCGCGCCCCTGAACGGCCAGCTTCCCGGCGCCCCCAGCTATCTCGGCTTCGACAACGTGAACTCGGTCCTCAAGCTGACCACGATCGTTACCAATACGATTGTGAATGAGGCGCGCATATCCTACCAGCGCAATCTCTCGCAGACGAACTCCGCCGCAGTTCCGGGCGTTACCAACGCGCAGCTGGGGATCACGGATAATGTCCCGGGCCTTAACCTGCCCCCGGCGATCGCGATTTCGTCCGGCGGCTATTCGATCCTGGGCAGCGCCGCCAACGGCACTTACAGCGTGACCAACCAGACGCAGGCCGCCGACCAGATCTCCTTTACGCGCGGCCGTCACACGATGCGCGCCGGCTTCGAATGGGAACAAAACGCCTGGCCCATCACCTGGTCCGGAAGTCGCGGGAACCTGACGGTCCTGACCTTTAACGATCTGCTGGTTGGCGGACCCCAGAACCCCGCTACGGGACAGCCCGGCAACCTCAACCAGTGCCTGTATTGCACACGCAGCGCGCCCCAGGGCATTATCCACGGCTACTATGCGGCCGGCGGCAGCTCTTACTTCCAAGACGATTACAAGGTCACGTCCCGGCTGACGCTCAACCTCGGCACACGTTGGGAGTACAACGGAGCACTCAACGATAAGTATGGAAACCTCACCCAGATCTGGGTGAGCCGGCTTCAGGCGGTGCCGATCCCACCATCCGCGCCGACCAGTTCGGGCCCGGGCGTGAGCCAATGGGTGGTTCCCAGCAACTTCATTTCGCACTATGGTAATCCGCCCGCCGGTGTCCAGGTCAGCCCGAACCTTACCACCGAGCGTGTGGGCGCGCCACTGAGCAATTTCGGCCCTCGCGGGGGTTTTGCTTATCAGGCGACCAACAAACTTGTGGTACGCGGGGGAACGGGAATCTTCTTCGATCGCGTCGGTGGCGACCGCATCGTCTACTCCGTGGAGCAGGGCAACCCCTATTCAGCCACGCTCGACTACAACGCGTTCAATAACCAGAGTCTGGCCAATCCATTCCCAGCCTTACCGGTGCTCGGAACCTTCTCGTCCCGTTACGCGAATTTCTCGCCGGCTTGTCAGGCGAACCCCTCCACCAACTTCGCCGTCTGCAACTCGAACCTCAACATTCCGTTCCTGGACGAGGTTCTCCACACCCCGCTGATCCGGCAGTACAACCTGGGCATTCAGTATGAGTTCGCCCCGCATTGGATTCTCGAAGTCGGCTACGTCGGAAACAGCGCGATCAATTTGATGGACATGTATCACAACATCAACACAGCGCAACTGGCCAGCGCGAGCAACCCGATCAACGGAATCACGACGAATACGACGGGGAACGTTTTGTACCGGGTGCCGTATCTCGGCTACCAGGCGGTCGGTGTGCGCGGAACGTCGTTTGACGGCGTTTCCAACTACAACAGCATGCAGGTAACGGTTCGCAAGCAATTGTCCCGCGGCTTGACGTTCCAGGGAGCTTATACCTGGAGCAAGACCATGGCGGACCAATACGATAATGTGTCGAACAGCAATAACGCGAATAATCTCGCTCAGCAGTATGGGCCGGCTGAATTCAGCCGTCCGCAGCGTTTCGTCGCCAACTACAGCTACGATCTGCCCCTCGGTGCCCACACCGGCGCGATGCAAAAGCTGCTCGGCGGATGGAATGTTTCAGGCGTTACGGTGATACAGGGTGGAGCGCCGATCACCATCGCGGACGCGACTGCCGGCACACTCTTTGGCACCAGCGGCGCGAGCCAGGCCGGTTTCGGCCGCGTCGAGTTGGCTCCCGGCGCGACGTATGCGAATATCGCCACTCCCGGCGGCGATGAGGCACGGTTGGGTGGCGCAAGCGGCGGCCCTGGCTGGTTCAACAAGGCCGCCTTCGTTCCACCGCCGGCGATGTCGCCGACTGGAACAGTCTACTATTCCATCCCAGGCAGCTCCGGACAGGCGCAATGCGCCGCGGCGAATCCGGGAATTACCTGTGGCACGCTGTACGGCAATGCCGGACCGGGCATCATCCTCGGGCCCGGCCAATTCAACTTCGATATTTCGATCCTGAAGACGACCCTTATCCGTGAGAATCACAATCTCCAGTTCCGGGCGGAATTCTTCAACGCGTTCAACCACCCGCAGTTTACCAATCCGAACTTCGGCCAGGGAGGCATCTACGGTCTGCCGAATTTCGCAGCGGGCAACTTCGGACAGATCACCTCAACCAGCGTGAATCCGCGGATAATTCAGTTAGCGCTGAAGTATATTTTCTAACTGCCGCCGACGCTTGGTCAGGCCTCGGATCCGGACAATGGTGAGGGGATCACGCACTCGTGGGGCACCGCTCCGTGATCTTCAGGGGATTCCTGGGAGCTTTCTTGTTCCTCGTGCCTGTGGTGCGCCTGCGGCCCGATAAGCCGTTTGAGGACGCTGGCGCGGCAGGATTGTCACCGCGATAGCATAGAGCCCATGGAAGGCGCTCCGGAACCGTCGTCTGCGGCGCCCCAGTCAGCACCCCAAACGGCGCCCAATTCCGCGCCCGCAGCCCCGCCCTGGTTTGCGCTTAAAGACGACGAACTGCTCGCCCTCCGCATCTGCGATCTCAATCTCCGCATCGATGGCAGCGAACTCGAGCCGCGCATCCAGCAGCTCTACGCCGAACTGGCCGCGCGGGGCGTTACCCTCCGTCCCGATTGCTACCTGGGCGACGAGTGGTTTTCCCCCGAGGGCGCCTGCGCCATCGCCATCCCGTTCTATCTCGCACACCCGCGCCTCAAGGCGCTGGAACTCCGCCTGATGCTCGAAGTGGAAGGCGGCACTGCCGAATGGTGCCAGATGCTGCTGCGCCACGAATGCGGCCACGCCATCGATCACGCCTATCAGTTTTCCAAGCGCCCCGCCTGGCAGAGCATCTTCGGCAGCCCCGAGACCGAGTACACGCCCGAGACCTACACGCCGCGCCCCTACAGCCGCAGCTTCGTCCGCCACCTGCCCAACTGGTATGCGCAGGCCCATCCCGACGAGGATTTCGCGGAAACTTTTGCCGTGTGGCTCTCCACGCCGATCGACGAACTGCGCGAGCGCTACCGCGGCTGGAAGGCGGTCGAAAAAATCGAATACGTCGACGCACTGATGCGTGACGCGGTCGGCACAAAGCCCGTCGTCCGGCGCGGCCGCCGCATGTCCGAAGCGCGCCGGCTCCGCAAAACGCTCGCCCGCCACTACGCCGCCCGCCGCAAACTCTACGCCGAAGACTTCCCCGATTTCTACGACGCCGACCTGCGCGCCATCTTTCTCAAAGGCGAACCCGGTCCCGATTCCGCCGCCCGCGCCATGCGGCGCCGCCGCGCCGCGCTCATCGCAGCCATCGTCGAGTGGACCGGCCAGCGCAAATACACCGTCGATATGCTCGTCCGCAAACTCATCCTGCGCTGCCAGGAACTCAGGCTGGCGGCCCCGCGCGACCCGGTAACGCTGCATATGGAACTGGCCGCGTACCTCTCCGCCCTCGTCACCAATCATTTGTATACGGGGAGATTCAAACGATCCGTCTGAGACCGTCATGAAAATTCTTCTCCTGTTCGACGTAGCCCGGCCCGTGGCGCCCGACGTCGCCTACACGGCAGATGCCTTCCTGCAGGAATACAAAACCGCCGAAGCCAACGTCCTCGCGAGTCTCGAGCGCCTCGGTCACGACGTCGCCACCATGGCCGTCTTCGACAACGTCGCCAGTGTATTCGACAAGATCAAGTCGTTCGCGCCCGACATCATTTTCAACCAGTGCGAATCGTTTTACGACAATCGCGCCCTCGAGCCCAACATCCCCGCGCTGCTCGATCTGATGAAGATCCGCTACACGGGCTCCGGGCCCGACGGCCTCCTGCTCTGCAAGGACAAAGCCCTCGCCAAGGAATTGCTCTCTCATCACCGCGTCCGCGTGCCCCGCTTCGTCGTGTCGCACCTCAAATCCCCTCTGCGCCGCCTGCAGCATTTCGGCTACCCGGCGTTCGTGAAGCCCGTTGGGCAGGAAGCTTCCGACGGTATCGCCAAAGCCTCGTTCGTGCGCGACGAGAGAGAGGCGATCGACCGCCTCCGCTACCTGCATCAGAAGTTCAACTCCGACGCCATGATCGAGGAATACATCGAAGGCCGTGAGCTCTATGTCAGCGTCCTCGGCAATCGCCGCCGCGTTGTTTTTCCGCCGCGTGAGATCTTTTTCCAGAACATGCCCGCCGACGAGCCGAAGTTCGCCACCTCGCACGCCAAGTGGAACGATGCCTACAGAACGCGGTGGGGGATCACGAACGGCCCCGCCGCCGAGCTTCCCGAGACCTTACGGAAGGACCTGCACAAGCTCGCCCGCAACGTTTACGCGTGGCTGCGAATCCGCGGTTTCGGCCGCATCGATATCCGCCTCTCCCCCCGCAATGAAATGTTCGTCATCGAAGCCAACCCCAACCCTTCGCTCGCCGCCGAAGACGATTTCGCGCAATCGGCAAATGCCGAAGGCCTGACCTATGACGCGCTGATCCAGGAAATCCTCACCGCCGCGCTCTCGTGAAGGGCGGGGCGAGATATATACTGCTACTCGCCTGGAGGGTCAACATGCAAATCCACTTGAGTTGCGTCGCGCTCGCATTGCTCGGCTCGATTACGGGCTATTCGCAGACGAACGGCGTCATCTATGAAGGCGCCCGTTTGATCGTCGGCGACGCCAGCGCTCCGATTGAGAACGGAGCATTCGTCGTGCGGAACGGACACATCGTCGCGATTGGCCCAAAGGGCTCCCTCAAAGCGCCTGCGGGAACTGCTCATGTCGATCTGACCGGGAAGACGGTCATGCCCGCGATGAACAACATCCACGTCCACATCGGATACGAGGGATTTGTGAGTTGGAGCGTCGACAATCACACGCCGGAGAATGTGCTGGACCACCTCCAGCGAGAGGCGTTCTACGGCGTCGGTACGGCCATGGCGATGGGCGAACAGCCTACTGAGTTCGCGATCAAATTTCAGCGGGACCAATTGGCCGGGAAATTTCCGCCGGCCGCCCGTTTTTTCTTCGCCGCCGGCATGGCGCCCCCCGGAGGCGGGCCCGATTCGCTCTTAATCCAGGGGACCACCCCATTGCATGCGGTGTATGAAGTCTCAACCCCAGAGGAGGCCACCGCGGCCGTCCGCAAAATTGCCGCCAGAAAAATCAGGGAGCTCAAGTTCTGGGTGGACAATCGGGACAACACGCGAGGCGGCATGAAGAAAATGCCTCCCGAGGTCTATTCGGCGCTCATAGAAGAAGCGCACAAGTACGGCATGGTCGTACACGCTCATGCAACCAACCTGCAGGATCAAAAAGGCGTTGTTAAAGCCGGCGTCGACGTGCTGGTGCATACGCTCGCGGCCGAAAAGATCGACGATGAGCTTGTGGCAATCCTCAGGGAAAAGAAGCCGTACTGGGCGCCGGTCATGGGCCTGGGCGATCGCTCCGAGCTTTGCGACGGCAACAATCCGTTTATCGAACAGTCGCTGCCCGACAGTGTGATCGCCGATATCAGGGCGGGAAAGACCTGGCTGCCATCGAGCCCCTGCGCGGCGCCGGCCAATGGCCAGTTTGCCCGGCGCGAAGAAAATCTCAAATACAATTTCCCGAGATACATCGCAGCCGGCGCCCGGATCGTGCTCGGCACCGACGCGGGTGTTTCCGCCAAGTATTCATACGGCTTTGCGGAGCACCACGAGATTGGCATGTACGTGAACTTGGGGTTGACGCCCGCGGAGGCGATCCTGGCTTCCACGTCGAGACCGACGGAAGTGCTCCGGATCAATGACACAGGGACGCTCGCCAAAGGCAAACGAGCCGATTTTATTGTGCTCAACGCGAATCCTCTGGAGGACATCCGCAACACGCGCGAGATCGACAGTGTCTACCTGTACGGAGCCCGGCTCGATCGGGCGTCACTGCAGGCCAAGTTCAAGCGGGCGGTCGTGGATCGGGACGCAACACAAGCCAAATTCAAAAAAGACTACGTGCGGCACCATGAGTAGTCAACAAAACACGGACCGGATACTGACCACGCATGTGGGCAGCCTTCCGCGTCCCAAGGCTCTCCTCGATTTGATGAAAGCCAGGGCCGAGGGTCGTGCCGTCGATCCCGGCCAATACGAAAAGGAAGTGCGAACCGCGGTAGCCGACTGTGTTCGCAGACAAGCCGACACGGGAATCGACATTCTCACCGACGGCGAACAGTCCAAGCCTGGTTTCTTCACGTACGTTCGCGAACGGCTGGAAGGCTTCGAAGAGCGGCCAGATCAGCGCTCGGACAAATTCGCGGCGGAAGTGGCGGCCTTCCCCGAGTATTACGAACAATATTTCAAACAGGCTATGCTGGGCGGATCCGTTGTTCCCGGCGTTCCCCTGGTTTGCACCGGCCCTGTGAAGTATCGGGGCGAGGACGCACTGACAAGGGATATCGACAACCTCAAGGCGGCGGCGGTTGCCAACCTCAAACACCACGCCGTGTTTATGCCGGCGGTAGCGCCCAGCGGCGTGGGGACCAACGAGTACTACCGCACCGATGAGGAATTTTTCCACGCCGTGGGAGCCGCGCTTCGCACCGAATACAAGGCGATCGTCGACGCGGGCTTTCTGCTGCAGATCGACGACCCGTTCCTCAGCGAAAATTTCGCCGACCCCCATCTCGATCCAGCCCGGCGCCAGGCGCGGGCCGCAATTTATGTCGAGGCGATCAACGAAAGTCTGCGGGGAATTCCACCGGAACGAGTGCGCCTGCACACCTGTTACGGCATCAATGAAGGGCCACGGATCCACGAGGCGACCCTTGCGGACGTTGCCGGCCACATGCTGAAGGTGAACGCCGGAGCTTACAGCTTTGAAGCCGCGAATGCGCGCCATGAGCACGAGTATCGCCTTTGGGAGACCGTGAAGCTGCCTGAGGGGAAGGTTCTGATCCCCGGCACGATCACGCACGCGAGCAATATCGTCGAGCACCCGGAGCTGATTGCGGAGCGCCTGTTGCGATTTGCCCGGCTGGTCGGCCGCGAAAATGTGCTGGCCGGCGCCGACTGCGGTTTCTCATCGCAAGCTACTTACAATACCGAGGTACATCCCACTGTCATTTGGGCGAAATTCCAAGCCCTGCGCGACGGGGCGCGACTCGCGTCGAAGCAGTTGTGGTGATTTCCGGCCCCCCTCCCACTCGGCCTTTTTTCGGTGTAGAGTATATCGCTGGAGGTTTTCCGATTATGTCGATTCCCGTTGTGCTCTGGATCCTCATAGGTTTGGCTCTGGCGATCGTCTACGCTTATCGGAGGTTTGTCGACGGCAACTCCGACGAGCTCGTGCATCTGAGCGATGTGTCCGACATGGTGATCGCCAAGCAGGAAGCGACCGCCCGCACCATCCAGCAACTGGATCGGGTCGTAATGGTCCTGGCCATCGTCTTCGTGGTCTACGGGATCGCGCTGGGCGGCTGGCAGATCTACGTGGCTTTCAACTCGAGCGCGCCTGGCGCATAGCCAAGCATTCCAATTCCGATTTAATGTTTTTTGTGGCGCTGCCCGCGCCGGTCTACTTCGAAGCGGCCGCCGCAATATCCACGGCAGCCCTCAGACCTGAGGCAATCGCCCCTTGTATCCAGCCCGGCAGCGTCGAAGCGTGATCCCCGGCGAAAAAAATTCGACCTTCCGGCGCTGCCACTGCGGGAAGCAGAGACGACATCTGTGCCGGGCCGAACCATGCGTAGGCTCCTTTCGCAAAAGGATCCGCGTCCCAGACCTTCGAGACGCCCGCGATGAAGTTCTGCCGTACCTCGGGATAGACAAGTTCAATCTGGCTGAGCGCGAAATCTATCTGCTTGTCAACGTCAAGAGCGCCGATCCGATCCGCGTTGCCGGCTGCCAAATAAACTCCCAGGACACCTGGCTGAGAGGGCGGATCGTACCCAGGGAAGACCATCGTCATCGGCTCGTCCGAGACGATCAGGCCGGACTGACCGTGCGGCCTCCAGAATTGCTCCCGCATCTGCAGAAAAATGCGCGTAACGGAGGTGTACAACAGATTCCGCACCGCATCGCTCTTGAAAGAGCTGAACGCCGGCGTCACCGGAATGTCCCGCAACACGCCGAAAGGCAGGGTGCAAATGATATAGTCGGCGCGCACATCGTGCTGTCCGTCCTTGTCCCGGCAGGTGACTTGCGCCCCGCTCTCGTCTTGAGCGATTTGCACCACTTCGGTCGAATAGCCGATGCGGCTGCCAAGTTTCGCGGCCAGCGCCTTCGGAAACAGATCGTTGCCGCCCTCGATTTTTTTAAGGTCAGGCTGGCCGTTTAAAACGTTCCTGGTTATATAGTGGTCGGAAATCAGCATCATGGCCGCCGAGTACCTCGAAGGCCCATCCCCCAGCAATTGATTAAACCCGACATTGAGTAATTCGATGGCCCCCGCGGATGCGCCCTGGGTGCGCATAAATTCGTTCAGCGAAGCGGCGTCGTCGATTTCCAGCTCCGCGGCATCCACGGCGCTCATCACAGGAGGGCCAAGCGAACTCGGCGGACTGTCGTAGGTTTGCTGCATGCCTGCGAGGCCCATCTTTTGCTCCGCTGCGGTTAGTACATACGGCCAATCGATCGCAGTGCCCGGCGAATACGCGATCCGCCGGCCTTTGACGTAATAGACGGAAGGCAGTTCGGAACCGCTGAACTCAGCCAGATCCAGATTCATGAGACGGGCGTAGTACATCGTCAACCCATGTTCCATGGGGAGAAATGTGGCGCCGGCATCCGCATAAGTGCCCTGGCTGAAACCGTCCCGCAAGGTCTGCACCCGTCCCCCGGCGGTGTCGCGCGTCTCGATGATACGTACGTCGTATCCCCGGTTCATCAGTTCATAACCAGCCGCAAGGCCGGCCATGCCGGCGCCCAGAATGAGAACCTGCGTTGCCTTCGCGGGCGATGGAATGCTCGGAGGCGACTGCCAGTTGTCCGATTCGATCATGAAGGGTGCAACCGGCATATTACTGCGAAGCGGCTCCCCCAATGTCATTGGCTGCCCTCAAACCTGACGCGATCGCTCCCTGGATCCAGCCCGGCAGAGTCGACGCGTGATCTCCGGCGAAATAAATTCGCCCTTCCGGCGTCGCCACCACGGGAAGCAGAGACGTCATCTGTGCCGGGGCGAACCACACGTACCCTCCTTTCGCAAACGGGTCCGCATCCCAGAACTTCGAGACGCCCGCAGTGAAGTTCTTCCGTACTTCGGGATACACCAATTCAATCTGACTGAGCGCGAACTCGATCTGCTTGTCCGGAGCGAGTGCGCCGGCGCTGCGGGCGTTCCCGGCGGCCATATAGACTCCGAGCATGCCTGGCTGATTCGCCGGATTGTACCCGGGGTAAACCTCCGTCATCGGCTGGTCCGAGACGATCTCGCCGGAGAGACCCTGCGACCTCCAGAATTGCTGCTGAATCTCCAAAAAAATGCGCATGACGGAGGTGTACTTGAGCGCCCGCACCGCTTCGGCCTTGGCGGCGCTGAACGCAGGCGTCACGGGGATATCCCGCAGCACGCTGAACGGCAGTGTGCAAATGACATAATCGGCGCTCGCCTCGTGCTGTCCGTCCTTGTCCCGGCAGGTGACTCGCACCCCGTTCGCGTCTTGAGCGATTTGCATTACTTCGGTCGAATAGCTGATCCGGTCCCCAAGCGTTGCCGCGAGGGCCTTCGGATAAAGGTCGTTGCCGCCTTCGATTTTCCTCAGGTCGGGCCCGTTCGTCAGTATATTTTGGGAAAGGTAGTGGCCGGAACTCAGCATCATGGCAGCCGAGTAACTTGCAGACCCTTCCCCCAGCAATTGATTAAATCCCGCATTGAGTAATTCGATGGCCCCGGCCGAAGCGCCATTCTCGCGCATTTTTTCCGGCAGCGCCGTGGCGTCTTCGACTGTCAGTTGCTCGGCTTTGATCAGGCTGCTCACGGGCCCCCCGAGCAGACCCGGCGGAGTGGTATAGGCTAGCTGCATCCCATCGAGGCCCATCTTCTGCTCAGCCTCGGTTAGTGCATAGGGCCAATCGATCGCAGTCCCGGGCGAATACACGATCCGCTTGCCTTTGACGTGATAGATATAAGGCAGATCGGCGCCGTCGAACGCAACCAGATTCAGCTTCATCAGGTTTGCGTAATAAGCCGTCAATCCGTGCGTCGACGGGAGAAATGTTGCGCCCGCTTCAGCGTAAACGCCCTGGC